>FWWL01000891.1_pt1 | contig 77682 bp, 73 predicted proteins | sample 2228331 | NCBI WGS metagenome assembly FWWL01 (sample SAMEA103939775, study PRJEB20133) | metagenome | reverse complement strand
GTGTTTCGGTTGGCTCGGTATGCGTTGGTTCTGGGTCCTCCTGCGATTCAGAAGGTGGCCTTGAGGGCCCTGGCGGAGTGGGGGAGGGGGAGGTGATTAGAGGTCAGGCCGTTTGACCATTTTTACTAGGCCGTGCTATCTTTGGTTTTGCGCTTTGGCCTTTGGCTAGAGGCAGCGCCGGGGAGTAGCGCAGTCTGGTAGCGCATCTGCTTTGGGAGCAGAGGGTCGCTGGTTCGAATCCAGTCTCCCCGACCAACACCCTGTTTCTCTGCGGGAGTAGCTCAGTTGGCAGAGCGTCAGCCTTCCAAGCTGAATGTCGCGGGTTCGAATCCCGTCTCCCGCTCCACCTACCGCCCTTAGGGGCGGTTTTTTGCGAATGGGTCGCATCCGCACAGGTTGTGGTGCTTAGGGTAGTGTGGCCGCCTGGCCTTCGCTTTGCGCGCTTGGATTTTGGCGAAGGTGGTTTGAGCTAGGCTCGAGGTCTGCTAAACTAACGCTTGCCCTCTAGGGGGGATGCTTTGCGCCCGTAGCTCAGTGGATAGAGCAGCCGCCTTCTAAGCGGTAGGTCGGGGGTTCGAATCCTCCCGGGCGCACCAGTCCAGGACGTAAAAAACCGGGGTTGCGAAGACCCCGGTTTAGCGTTTTTACGAGAAGTGGAGTGGGTTTTGTACAAGTCCTCGGGGTTAAGTACCCAACCTTGCCACTCGAATTGAAACCCCTGCCGGTTATCCAGATGCTGATCCGGTGCTTTTGACCCGTCCTTGCTGGCGGTTGGCCAAAACCCGGTCAAAGCTATTGCGGGCTCGAGCTTTCATTTCCTCGACCGCTTTCCAGTTGGGTTGTTGCCGGGCCAGAATGGCCGAGGCCAGCAACTCGGGATCGCCAGGCATATCCAAACAGGCCGCCCCGGCATCCTGACAGAAGCCGGCCACCTTGGGGTCGTAGGCGATGCCAGCAAAGGGCGTTCCGGCTGCTGCAGCCAGGATAGCCCCATGCAGCCGTACCGAGACCACATAGCTGGCTTGGGCTAATAGGTAGCTGACCCGGCGGGGGTCCCAGGCTAGCTCACGGGTGAAGCGGCTAAACCGTTCCAGCACCGGCTCATCGAAGCCGGGCTGCAACCCTAGGATGACCACCTCGTACCCCTCCGCCCGCAGCCGGTCGGCCAGCCTGTGCAGGTTGGCATTGGCCTCCTCCGTGCCGTATTTGGGCACCAGTACCACCATATTGGGCTCGCGTTCTACCGGTGGGGGGGAAAGGAGAAGGGCTGGGTCGGCACCTAGGTGGGCCTCGAGACCCAAGCGTTGGGCATAGGCCAGTGAGGCCGCGTCGCGGAAGAGGCAGGGCACCCCGCGCAAAGCCCGTTGCACCCGGCGCTCACCCGCGTGGCTCAGGGGGCCCAGCGATTGATTGAACACCCAGACCGCACACCCTCGGCGACGGGCCAGGCCGAGGATGCTCAGGTAGTACCACAGGCTCAGGCTCGAGGTCTTGTCTTGCAACAGTCCTCCTCCGCCTGAGAGCAGCAGGTCCAGGCGGCCCAGGGCCTGCCAGACCGCTAGGGGGTGGCTACGTGAAACGGCCTCTACCCCATAGCGCTGGGCGGTTTCAGTGGGGTTGTGGGAGAAGACCACCGGCTGATGTCCCCGGACCTTAATCTCCTGCACGATGGCCTCGAGGATGGCTTCATCGCCCGCGTTTTGAAAGCCGTAATAGCCGCTAACCCCAACGCGCATCCTAGCCCTCCTAGTTCATCTTGGCATGTTGCTGCTTGCTGTGGGTTTACCTGAGCCACCATTGGCGCAGCCAGCGGATCATCCAAAGCCCTGCCCAGCCCAGGGCCAGCCCGATTAAAAGACCGTTGGCCACCCGAAAGAAGGAGATGCTGAGGGGGGTGTGATAGTGGGCAAAGGTGTTCAGAATGGAGCCCATCCCCACCGCGACCAGCACCAGCATGGCGTTTCTAAGCCAGTTGGGCCAGGGCAGCAATAGGGCGATGGGGGCCAGGGCGTGGGCGAAAATTTCTTTGAAGCGGGGCCGTACCATTACATCTTGAAGATAGGCCCGTAGCTGCAGCTCCCAGTCGGGCACCAGGGCAGGGGCGGCATCGTTGCCCCGGCGCAGTAAGGCCAGCCCCAGCACACCCAGCCCCAATAGGGCTAAGCCCACCTCGCCTAGTTTGAGGGGGTGCTGGTAGAGCTGGTTTAGGGCGGCCTTGAAGGCTGCGGGTAGGAAGGAAAGGGCCACCAGCAGAGGGGGAACCAAAAGGGTCAGCGAGACCCCGCGAAAAGGAGCCAGCCCCAGCACGCTTTGGGGCGTGCTTCCCAGGGCAGCCAGGAAGACTGCCCCAGCCAGGGAGTAAAGCACCGCGGCCAGCCACAAGCCCAGGCCACGCCGTTGCCGCTCGAGGAAGCCCAAAGCCGGAAAGACCATGGCAGCCAGTAGCGGCCCGGCCTCCCCTCGAGCCACCCCTAAGGCCAGCAAAACTAGAAATAAAGCGACCGGAAGCCCCAGGGGCTGGGGCAGGCCCAAGGCCAGCAAAACCAGCCCGGCTCCCACCCCAACCAGGGCGATCCAGCGCAGGGGGGATGGGGTGAACGAGCGGGAGGTAGGTTCGCCAATGGGCACGCGAGAGCGCTCCAGGTCGTGCTTCAGTAGGCGTAAAAAGGCCTCGGTATCCTGCGGTTGTTTGTATGGGCGTAAATAGAGCAGTTGGTGGCCGCGCTCGCGGGCAGCTAGCACGAACTTATCGGCGGTTTCAGCGGGGGAGAGCCGGTCTTGCCACTCGGGGCGGATGCTAAAGAGCCGCTTTACCGGGAGGTTTCGGCTGAGCTCGGCAAAGCCGCGCTGGGGGGTGCCCTCGATCCAGGCGATGGGTCGGCCTGCGAGACCTTCGGCCACCCTCTCCAGGTTGTCCTTGTACCCCAGCACATCCAGCCCGGTGAAGATTACCGCATCGGCCTCGGGTGGAATCAGCGCCCCATCGTAGCGGCGGTAGGGGTGGTCCAGAGGCCGGGCCGCTAGGTAGAAGCCCTGGGCTTTCAGCTCGCGGGCCAAGGCCAGGTCATAGCCCGCAGGGAAAAACTCCACGTTGACCGGGGTGGCCAGCCAGCTTTGGGTGCCAATCAATACTTTTTCTGCGGGAATGTTCCAACGGGCAGGCAGAGCCTCGAGCCACTCCGCCGGGCCGGTGAGGTAGAACCAGCCTGGTTGAATCCGGGCGTTGGGGTAGAGCAGCCCCAGGGTGTTGGCGGGATGGTAGGTTAGCAGCCCTCGGTTGACCCAGTTACGCACGGTCTGCTCGTAAAGGGCCACACCGTTGACCCCCAGGGCCCGGTAGGTCTCCATCTGCTCCAGGAAGGTTTTGCCGCTGAAGCGGGCCCGGTCGGCCACCTCCTCGCCGTCCATCAGCAGCACCACTGGCCCCGGGCGCTCGGCCTGCATTCGCGGCCAGAGGGCCGGAAGACTCAAAAGGGTGGCCACCACCACCCCCCAGCGCAGAAAGTGGGCCGCTCTCACCCCCGACCCCCCATCTGGAGAGCGTTTTCAGTGGAAACCAGGCTATGCACCCGGGCGCTGAGCATGGCCAGAGCTTCCTGGTTGTGCCCCCCGTGGGGGATGATCACATCGGCATAGCGTTTGGAGGGTTCAACGAAGGAAAGGTGCATCGGCCGCACGTGCTCGAGGTACTGTTTGATCACGCTCTCCACGCTGCGGCCCCGCTCTATCAGGTCGCGCTGCAACCGCCGGATGAAACGCACATCCGCATCGGTATCCACGAAGACTTTGAGGTTCATCAGGGCCCGCAGCCGGGCATCTACCAAGAGTAGAATGCCCTCCAGCACCACCACCGGGGCGGGGCGAACCTCGAGGGTCTGGGGGGTACGGGTGTACTCCTGGAAGGAGTATATCGGCACCGCGACCGGCTGACCGGCCAAAAGCTGCTGGATATGGGCCAGGTAAAGCTCGAGGTCGAAGGCGTCAGGGTGGTCGTAGCTGAGCTTTAGGCGCTCTTCAAAAGGCAGATGGGCGTTGTCTTTGTAGTAGTTGTCCATGGGCAGCAAGGCCACGTGCTGGGGCCCCACAGCCCGCACCACCGCTTCGGTAACGGTAGTTTTACCGCTGCCGCTTCCTCCGGCAATTCCAATCACAAAAGGCCGACTCACAAAGCCCATCATACGCCGGCTGGGTGTGGGGGACTACCGGGGTTTCCCTACCGCCGGGCCGCCACCCGCTGCTTCATCTCCTCGATCAAGGCAGGCACGGCTAGGGTGCGCTGGGCCTTTACCTGTCGCTCCCGCACGTTCACTGTACCGGCCTCGGCCTCCTTGTCCCCTACTACCAGAATCAGGGGGATTTTTTGCAGCTCCGCATCGCGGATTTTGGCATTCATCCGCTCGGAGCGGCTGTCAATCTCCACCCGCAAGCGGTGCTTGCGCATCTCGGCAGCCACTTTTTGGGCGTACTCCAGATGCCGGTCGGCAATCGGCACCAGCACCGCCTGGATGGGGGAGAGCCACAGAGGGAAGTGGCCCGCGGTGTGCTCGAGGTAGAAGGCGAAGAAGCGGTCAAAGCTGCCCATAATGGCCCGGTGGATCACCACCGGGGTTTCCTTCTGCCCCTTTTCGTTGGTGAACTCCAGGCCGAAGCGCTCTGGCACGATAAAGTCGAGCTGGTTGGTGGCGATGGTTTCTTCCTTGCCTAGCACGCTGCGAATCTGCACATCGAGCTTGGGGCCATAGAAGGTGGCCTCGCCGATGCCTTCTTCGTAGCGGGCCCCGGTCAGCTCGAGGGCCTTGCGAATAGCGGCGATGGAGTCCCGCCAGTTGTCGTTTTCCTGGCCGAACTTCTCGGGGTTGTTTTCAAAGTCGGGCAAGGACAAGCGGAACCAGTAGTCGCTGATGCCGAAGTCCTTGTAGACCTCGTCGAAAAGCTGGATGACCTTGATGAACTCCTCGGTAACCTGAGCCCTGGAGCAATAGATGTGGGCATCGTTTTGGGTGAAGCCTCGAGCCCGGGTCAGGCCGGTGAGGGTGCCCGAAAGCTCGAAGCGGTAGACCGTGCCGAACTCGGCCAGGCGCAAGGGCAGCTCGCGGTAGCTGCGGGGGCGGGCCTTGTAGATGATGTGGTGGTGTGGGCAGTTCATCGGCTTGAGGTAGTACTCCTCCCCCTCAATCTCGATGGGTGCGTACATGTCGTCTTTGTAGTAGGGCAGGTGGCCCGAGGTGTAGTAGAGCCGCGCGTTGGCGATGTGCGGGGTGTAGACGTAGTGGTAGCCGTGCTCCTGCTCCTTCTCGTACATGTAGTTTTCCATCTGGCGCCGGATGAAGGCGCCCCGGGGTAGCCACAAGGGCAGCCCCTTGCCCACTTCCTCACTGATGGTGAAGAGCTCCAGTTCGGCTCCCAGCCTGCGATGGTCGCGCTTTTTGGCTTCTTCCTGCTGCCAGAGATAGTGCTCCAGTTCCTCCTTGGTGCGAAAGGCAATGCCATAGATGCGCTGGAGCATGGGGCGCTTGGCGTCGCCTCGCCAGTAGGCGCCCGCAATGCTGGTTAGCTTGAAGTGGGGGGGAATGCGGCCTGTGCTAGGCACGTGGGGCCCCCGGCACAGGTCGGTGAAGCCAAAGCGCTCGTCGCCTTGCCTGTAAAAGCTGATCTCTTCGCCTTCCGGTAGGTCCTGGATAAGCTCGGTTTTGTAGGGGTCAACTCCCTCGTAGCGCTGGAGGGCCTCGCTCCTGGGAAGGACGAAACGCTCAAGGGGTAGGTCGGCAGCCAGAATCTGCCGCATCTTTTCCTCGATGAGGGGTAGGTCTTCTTCGTGTAATGGCTCTGGGGCGTCGATGTCGTAATAGAAGCCGTTTTCGATGACCGGCCCGATGGCGAGCTTGACCTGCTCCGGGGCATAGCTGCGCTCGGTGAAGAGTTCCCGCACCGCCTGGGCCATCACGTGGGCCAGGGTATGGCGGAAAAGTTGGGCGTACTCAGGGTCTTTTTCAGTTAGAATGCGCAGCTCGGCCCGCTCGGGCAGAGGTTTGAAAAGGTCGTAGAGTTCGCCGTTGACAATAGCCCCCACCGCGGCTTTGGCTAGACCGGGGCCAATCGCCTTAGCGGCATCGGCAGCGGTGGCACCGGGCTTCAGCTCTAGGATTCGTCCATCGGGTAACACAGCTTGCATAGGCACCTCAAACAAAAATTCCCGGCTTTCTGGCCGGGAGAACCTCTAAAACCCATTTAGAGATTCTCCCCAGGCCCATGGGTCTGCCGAGAAGCCATTCCAGCAGAAAGTCTACGTCCCGACGGCAGGCCCGTCAAACCTGCAGTATTGGCTTTACCGAGTAGGCCCTATTGCTTCCAAGAGCTTTAGTCGACGCCCGGCGTATAAAGCCCAGGCGTAGCAGAGGGCGGCCAGGACCATAGGCCCGGCGTAGCCCACCTGGTCGGCCAGCAGGCCCCCCAGCACGGGCGAAAAGGCCAAGAGCCCCACGATGGTGTTGGAGAGGCCAATGTACGAGCTGCGGGCATCGGTAGGGGCCAGGTTGACCAGGTAGGTGGCGGTTCCTACCCCTATGGCGGCCAGATAGGCTCCTTGCAAGGCGAAGACCACCCAGAAGCTTGAAGGGCTTAGCAAGAGAGCCAGGAGGGGGGCCAGAGCCCCTAGACCGGCCCCGATTAGAATCAGGCTGCGGGAGCCAAAGCGGCGGGATAGGCGCGCCCACAGCAGGTTGGAAAGCACCGAGGCCAAGGTGTACACCATCAGATAGACCCCGATCTCGCCTTTGTGGCCCAGGACCCGCACCGCGTAGGCCGCGTAGAAGGGTTCCACCATACTGGCCAGGGCCAGCAGGACGCGCACCCGCAGGAAGCGGCGGAAATAGAAATCGCGAAAGGGTAGACTAAGCGAGATTCGCTCTCGGTGTACTTCTTTGTCGGGCGGTTCGTGGATTTGGCCGAAGATGTGCCAGCCATAGGCAAATACCAGGGTGCCCAGGGTGAAGAGCAGGGCGTAGGGATAGGGAAAGGGCAGCGGAAGCTCGAGGATGTAGCGCACCAAAAAGCCCGCCAGGAAAGCCAGCGCCCCTCCGACCAGGTTGCGCATGGCAAAAAGCCCGCTGCGGCGTTCCATGGGAATGGTCTTGGCAATGGTCTCCCAGAAGGGCAGGCTGGAGAACCCGGTGAAAAAACCGTTGAGCCCCAGCCCAAGGACGAAGACCCACAGCAGTAGGTCGGGGTGCTGGCCCAGCACAAAGCCGCCTAGGGCCACCAGGGCTAGGCTGGCTACCCGTAGCAGGGCCATCCGGCGGTAGAGCGTTACCTTGACCGGCAGGCGGGCCACGTAGGAGGCCAGGAAAACCTGAGGTACCATCGAGCCTGCATTGAGCAAGGAGGGCAGAAGCCCAATCATCCAGTTGGCTGCCCCGAGTTTGGCCGCAAAGGAGGCCAGGACGATGGAACCGTTGAAAAAGGCATCGCCCAACAGCACGAGCCAGCCATTGAGCATTGCAAAACGGTAGTTGCGGTCTTTTAGGTCTAGAATACCGGGCGTGTCGGTTTTGCTCATCCCTACGCTGGGCCCCTTTCACATCCTGCACCCACGCTACAACGGGGTGACCATAGTGGAGCTGATTCGGCTCTACCAGCCCCATAGCATAGGCCTGGCTTCGTATAGCCCTGAGGAGTTGGTCGTGGGAAGCTGGCGCGACCAGCACGATGTCCCATTGTTCCACGTTTTGCCCTGGGCTGAAAGGGCCAAAGTGCCGGTGGAGGCCCTGGATGCCCAGGCTCACCTTAAAGTTCAGGCTGAGCAGTTCCGCGAGGCCCTGGGGCAGTACCCCAAGGGCCAGCAGATTCTGGCTCAGGCAGCGCACCTAGAGGAGGGCCTGCGGGAGCTCCTCTGCCGCCCCCATACCCCTGCTGACTTTGCCCAGGCCCCGTTGATTGAGGCCTTACAGGCTTACCATCGGGAGTACGAGCGCTTTTTCGGTGAGGGGCCGGCCACCGGTTTCCGGCAGAGGCGCATGCAGCAGGTAGCCGAGCGCCTGCGGGCCAGCCGAGGGCGCTGGGCGGTGCTGGTAGACCTGCTCGACTTTCCCTTGCTTTTGGAAAGCCTACCGGAGGGGATTCGCCAACTACCCCAGGATCACCCCCCTACCGAGCTCGAGCGCCAGCGCAGTATTTTGGATCGGGCCTGGCAGCTCCATGAGGCCGACGATTGGGCGGTCTTGCTTCAGCAGCTAAAGGAGATGGAAAGTCCCGAGGCCCTGTACTGCGCTGCCCAGATTTACCTGGCCGCGGGCCAGCCGGAAGACGCTTTTGCCTTGCTGGAAGAGCTAATCCACAGCAATTTTCAATACCCCGAATACCTACCGGGCTATACCCTGGCCCGCTACGGACAGCTTGCCGACCTGCTGGGCCAGCGGGAGAAGGCCCTGCGGGCCTACCGGGCGGTGCTGGGGCTTTCCTGGGCCCCGCAGGAGGCTCGCGAGATGGCCCTGGCCGGTCAGCGCACCCCGTTTCGGCTGGACTGAGGGTTTATTCGCCCAGGTGGCGTAGAAGCTTGGGGGACCAGAAGCCCAAAAGCTGCATCTGGCCAGGGTGGGGGGGGCCTTGCAGCAGGGCTACCCCTCCTTTTTTGAAGGGGAAGCTCGAGGCCTCTTTCTGCCCGGTCAGTAGCCAGGCGCATAGCTGGCCCATCCAGGGCTGGTGGCCCACCAAAGCCACGGTTTCACCCTGGAGTTCCTGCAAGAGTTCGGGGCCAGGCTCGGTGGCCAGGTGTGGGGTCACCTGGCTTTCCCCCTCGAGCAGCCCCGTTAGCAGATCGGCGGTCTGTACTGCGCGGAGCAGAGGGCTGTGGTAGAGGCGGTCGAAGGTTACGCCCAGCCGCTTTAGCCCTCGCACCACCCCTTTGAAGCGCGCAATGCCCTCGGCTGAGAGCGCTCGGGCTGCGTCGGGCTGGCCCGGCTGGGCCTCCTCGGCGATGGCGTGGCGGATTAGGTAAAGCTTCATGGTCGTGCTTGGTAGGGTCATCATACCGCAGGTGGGGTTGCCCTGGCTTTCCAGTAAGATACGGACGGTATGGCAGACAACACCCGTGTTTTGATGGAAGAGCTCCTGGCCGAGATGGAGGAGCGGCGCAAGCGCATCTTGGCTGGAGGGGGGCCAGAGCGGGTTAAGAAGCAGCACGAATCGGGCAAGATGACAGCCCGTGAACGCATCGATTACCTGCTCGATGAAGGTAGTTTTGTCGAGGTACAGCCTTTTGCCGAGCATCCCGAAAGTGAGCTGATGCGCGGTGTGCACGCCCCAGCCGACGGGGTGGTCACCGGCTATGGGCAGATTAACGGGCGTCTGGTATTTGTCTTCAGCCAGGACTTTACCGTGTTAGGGGGCAGCCTGGGCAAGACCCACGGGCAGAAGATCGCCCGGCTGATGGACATGGCGGCCAAGGTGGGGGCCCCGATTATCGGCCTCAACGACTCGGCAGGGGCCCGTATCCAGGAAGGGGTAGACAGCCTTTCCGGGTATGGCGAGGTCTTCTACCGCAACGCCATCTACTCTGGGGTGGTGCCGCAGATATCGGCCATCCTGGGGCCCTGTGCGGGTGGGGCGGTGTACAGCCCGGCCATCACCGACTTTGTGCTGATGAGCAAGGGGACCAGCTACATGTTCATTACCGGGCCCGAGGTGATCAAGAGCGTGACCCGTGAAGAGGTGAGCTTCGAGGAGTTGGGCGGTTCTGCGGTGCACACCACCAAGTCGGGGGTGGCCCACCTCGAGTGCGAGGGTGACCAGGATGTCCTGGACACCATTAAGAAACTGCTCACCTACCTGCCGCAGAATGCTCGCGAAACCCCACCCCCAAGGCCCACCCAGGACCCCAAGAACCGCAAGACCCCTGAGCTATTGGAGCTGGTCCACCCCGATCCCCGCCGCCCCTATAACATGCACCAGATTATCCAGACCCTGGTGGACGACGGTGAGTTTTTGGAGCTTCAGCCCAACTTTGCCAAGAATATCCTCATCGGGTTTGCCCACCTGGGGGGGCAGAGCGTGGGCATCGTGGCCAATAACCCCCGCTTCATGGCCGGGGCGCTGGACATCAACGCCTCCGACAAAGCTGCCCGATTCATCCGCACCTGCGATAGTTTCAACATCCCCATCCTTACCCTGGTGGACGTGACCGGTTTTCTGCCCGGGGTGGCCCAGGAACACCAAGGCATCATCCGTCACGGGGCCAAGATGCTCTACGCCTACGCCGAGGCCACCGTGCCTAAAATCACCCTGATTACCCGCAAGAGCTACGGGGGGGCCTATCTAGCCATGAACTCGCGCGACATGGGGGCCGATGTCGTGCTGGCTTGGCCTACTGGGGCGGTGGCGGTGATGGGGGCCGAGGGAGCGGCCAACATTATCTATCGTAAGGAAATCCAGTCCTCGCCTGACCCTGTGGCCACCCGCCAGGCCAAGATTGCCGAGTATAAAAAGGCCTTCGACAATCCCTATGTGGCGGCTAGTCGCGGTTATATCGACGACGTGATCGACCCCAGCGAGACCCGCTACCTGCTCATCCGCCACTTTGCGATGCTGGCCCACAAGCAGGAGGAGCGGCCCTACAAGAAGCACGGGAACATCCCCTTGTGAGCCCGGGTAAGACCTCATTCCCTGGCTCGAGGGGGAAGGGTGTGGCCGGGAACCCTTCCGTTGGGCTGCCTGCCGATTTAGCGCTGTACTAGGCGCACAATAGCCAGCAACCCCAGGCTTTGCAACAAGGGGAAGGCCATCAGGGTAAAAGCGCCGGGCCAAAGGGCGAAGAGGGCGATGGGGACTACGGTGGCCAAAAGGCTAATCCACATCAGTTCGCCTCGGCCCCGCTGCCTGAGCAGGCGGTAGACGATGTAGTTGTTGATCAGGGCGAAGAGCAAAAGCAGAATCCAAGCCAGCACAAAGGTGTTCATCAGTAACTCGCGGCGCAAAGACCCCTGCCTTCAGGCATGGGGAGGAGCGCCGCCTTTCCTCCCTTCGCAAAATATGGTAGCATATGAACATGCAACGAACGATCAGACTCCGGCTGAACCCCACCCCTGAGCAGGCGGATGTACTCCTGGAGACACTGCGTCAACACACGGAGTGCTTCAATGCCGTATGTGCTTTTGGGTGGGAAAATCGTGAGAAAAACGGCGTTCGTTTGCATCACGCCACCTATTACCGGCTGAGGAAGCGATACCCCAGCCTCCCCGCCCAGCTGGTCATTGCAGCCCGTGTGCGGGCAACAGAGGCGGTGAAATCTGCCTTTGCCCTCAAGAAGAAAGGTCAGAAGGCGTCCCGGCCAGCGGGCAGGCTCGTTGCAATCCGCTACGACGCCCGCACCTACTCCGTCCAGCCCCAACACGGCAGGGTGAGCCTGTCCTCGGTCAGCGGGCGCCTCAAGGTGCCTTTCACCACCCACCCGCACGCGCAAAGCATTCTGTCGCAGGCCATCGGCTTCGACAGCGCCGACCTGATCTATCGCAAGGGCCGGTTCTGTCTGCATCTTGGGGTTACGCTTCCGAATGTACATTTCTGTCCTTCCGGTGAGGTTGTCGGTGTGGACATGGGGCTTTCCCGCCCTGCGGTCTGCTCCCATAACCGCTTCTTTGGTAAACGCCATTGGAAGGAGATCGAACGCAGGTACTTCCGGCTGCGTCGCAGTCTCCAGCGCAAAGGCACCCGCTCGGCCAGGCGGCATCTGCGCAGACTGGCCGGGAAGGTCAACCGTTTCCGGCGCGACTGCGACCACGTTCTGAGCCGGCGTATCGTCGATTCCGTCCAGCCCGGCACCGTAATTGTGGTGGAGAACCTGGTGGATATCCGCACGCGCACGAAGCAGCGTGGCAGGGAGTCGCGCCGTCGCCTGCACGCCTGGAGCTTCGCCCAGCTCAGGGCGTTCCTGCGCTACAAGGCTGAGGCCAGTGGGTGCTATGTGGTCGGGGTCGATCCTCGCCGTACCTCGCAGAGGTGCTCCCGCTGCGGCCATGTCCATCGCTCCAATCGGCTATCTCCGTCGCAGTTTCTGTGCCGGGCTTGCGGATTCCAGCTCAACGCCGATCTGAACGCTGCCAGAAACATTGCCTGGAAGTACCTTGCCGGTGGGGGCATGTCTGCCACCGGCGGGCTGCTGTCAACCCGCCTATCGTGCCAGCCCGCGCAGGCGGGCTAGGCGCAAGCCTCCCGGCTTTAGCCGTGGGGTAGTTGACTGGCTTGATTCTACGCTACCCATCCCCTGGGCTTGAAGGAAGCCGGGTCAACCGATAAACTTGTACCCAGTTCAACTTTTTGTTTTGACGGGAGACCCTATGCTCACCATTCCGGAAAAAACCGCTTTCCTCCTCCTGCTTTTGGCCTCTTTTTATTTTGGTGGGGGTGCGCTTTACCGCGTCTACCGGGCCATCCGCCGGGGCCAGCCAGAGGATCGCTTTGACCGGCTTCCAGCCCGATTGGGTCGGGCTTTATGGCAGACCCTGACCATGCAGACCGTCTTCAAAAAGCGGCCTTGGGTCAGCCTGCTGCACGCGTTTGTGTTCTACGGCTTCGTTTTTTACCTGAGCGTGAACCTAGTAGACATGCTGGAAGGGTTTTTCCCCTTCAAGGCACGGGGGGGCTTCTGGAACGGGTATAACCTGGTGGCGGACCTGCTTACCGCCCTTATCCTGTTGGGGATTGTGGGCCTGATGATTCGGCGCTTTTCTGCCCCGGGCCGTAAGACCTTTAGCTGGAACGAAAAGACCCCCCTGCACGAAAAGGTGCGCCAGGGGATTCCCCGCGACTCGGCCATTGTGGGTGGGTTCATCTTTTTTCACGTGGGTAGCCGTCTGCTGCATAAAGCCGCCCAAGCTGCCAACCTCGAGCACGGCCCCGACCCCTACCAGCCGGTGGCCGGGTGGGCCTCGGCTTTGTTCATGGGAGTGGATGTGGATCAAATCGTGATCTTCGAGCACCTCTTCTGGTGGTTTGCCCTGGGCTCCATCCTGCTCTTTATCCCTTACTTCGCCCGTTCCAAGCACATCCACCTCTTCCTTGCCCCGCTCAACCTAGCCTTTAAGAAGGAGAAGCCAGGGGCGCTCACACCCATTGCCCCAGATTTCGAGGCCCTGGAGAAGATGGAGAAGTTTGGGGTGGCCCGGCTGGAAGACCTCACCTGGCCCCGTCTTTTGGACGCCTATAGCTGCATCATGTGCAACCGCTGCCAGGAGGTCTGCCCGGCCTACACCACCGGCAAAGCCCTTTCGCCCTCGGCCATCCTCATCAATGAGCGCTACGAGCTAAACCGCATTCTGCCGGATTTCGCTGCCGGGAAGGAAAGCCCCCGCCCCCTACTGGAGTTTGCCCTCAACAGCGAGAGCCTCTGGGCCTGCACCACTTGCAACGCCTGTGTGGAGGTTTGCCCAGTGGGCAACGAACCGATGCTGCACATCCTGGACGTGCGGCGCGAGCAGGTCATGATGCAGGGGGCCTTTCCCGCCCAGCTCAACAACGCCTTCAAGGGCATGGAGCGCAACGGCAACCCCTGGAACCTGGGGGCCGACAAGCGCCTGGCCTGGGCCGAGGGGCTGGGCTTCGAGGTGCCCACCTTGGAGCAGGACCCCGAAGCCGAGGTGCTCTACTGGGTGGGCTGTGCCCCAGCCTACGACCCCCGGGCCCAGAAGACCGCTCGAGCTTTCGCAGAAATTTTGCAGGCCTCCGGTACCCGCTGGGCCGTCTTGGGTAAACGGGAAAAATGCACGGGTGATGCAGCGCGGCGTGCGGGAAACGAGTTCTTATTCATGCAGCTTGCTGCCGAAAACGTCGAAACCCTAAATGCAGCTATGCAGGTGCGGCCCAAGACCATTGTGACCACCTGCCCGCACTGCTTTCACACCCTGGCCAACGAGTACAAGGATTTTGGCGGCCACTACCAGGTCAAGCACCACACCGAGTTCATCGCTGAGCTAATCGGGACGCAGAAACTCGAGCTTCTGCCGATGAAGGGCGAGGTGACTTACCACGACCCTTGCTATCTGGGGCGGCACAACGGGGTGTTTGCCCCTCCTCGAGCCGTCCTTCAGGCCGCTGGCCTAAAGCTGCACGAGCCTTCCCGCCACGGGCCCAACAGCTTCTGCTGTGGTGCCGGCGGGGCCCAGTTCTGGAAGGAGGAGGAGCCGGGCCAGGAACGCGTGTCCGCCAACCGCTACCGCGAGCTCAAGGGAACGGGGGCTTCCACCATTGCGGTAGGCTGCCCCTTCTGCATGCAGATGATGAACCTCGAGACCGCCCAAGAACCCGAGGGTCAGGTGCCACAGGTGCTGGATATCTCCGAGCTGGTGGTGCAGAACCTCAAGCGCAGACCCTCTGATGCGGCTGCCGACTGAGCCCCTATTGAAGCCCTAAGGAGCTATGGGTAGACTGGGCCTGTACCGCAACACCCCCCGATGGGCTCGCCTAGGCGAGGGCTCACAGCGTGGGGGTTGGTACAGATACAGTGGAGGCCAAGATGGCTAAAATTCGGTTGGAGCACGTGTACAAGCGCTTCGGCAAGGTCACGGCGGTTAAGGATTTCAACCTCGAGACCGAAGACGGCGAGTTTGTGGTCTTCGTGGGGCCTTCGGGCTGTGGTAAGACCACCACCTTGCGCATGATCGCCGGCCTGGAAGATATTAGTGAGGGCAAGCTCTACATCGGCGACCGTCTGGTTAACGATGTCCCCCCCAAAGACCGGGACATCGCGATGGTCTTCCAGAACTACGCCCTTTACCCCCACATGAACGTATACGAGAACATGGCCTTTGGCCTGCGCCTGCGCCGGGTGCCCAAAGACGAGATCGACCGCCGGGTCAAGGAAGCCGCCCGCATCATCAAGATCGACCACCTGCTGCATCGCAAGCCCCGTGAGCTATCGGGCGGGCAACGCCAGCGGGTGGCCATGGGTCGGGCTATCGTGCGGGAGCCTAAGGTCTTCCTCTTCGACGAGCCCCTTTCCAACCTCGACGCTAAGCTGCGGGTGGAGATGCGGGCCGAAATTGCCAAGCTGCAGCGCCGCCTGGGGGTCACCACTGTCTACGTCACCCACGACCAGGTTGAGGCCATGACCCTGGGCCAGCGTATTGTGGTGATGAAGGACGGCGAGGTTTTGCAGGTGGATAGTCCCTTGAACCTCTACGACTTCCCCGAGACCAAGTTTGTGGCCGGCTTCATCGGCTCGCCTTCCATGAACTTCCTGCGCTCGAGGGTGCAGGTGGAAGGGGGGCAGGCCTACTTTGTGGGCGACGGTTTCAAGGTCAAGGCCAACCCCATCCTGGGGGAGAGCCTGATGCCTTACAACGGTAAAGAGGTCTGGATGGGCATCCGCCCCGAGCACATCGGGCTTAGGGGCTGGACCACCATTCCCGAGGGGGACAACCTGGTCAAGGGCCAGGTAGAGGTGGTGGAGCCTCTGGGGGCCGACACCGAGGTACACGTGGATGTGAGTGGCCACATGCTTACCGCCAAAGTAGATGGCCACGCGGTGGTGCTGCCGGGCGATACCGTTGAGCTGCTGGTGGATACTGGGAAGCTTCATGCCTTCGAGGTGGAGGGGCACGAGAAAGCCATCGGGCATGCTATGGCCCGGGACAGCCGCACCGCGGCCAGGGTCTAGCTCTACCCCTGGCGCAACCCCGGTCGGAAGGCCGGGGTTGTTCTGCTTTTGCTCGCTAGCCAAAACGCTCCCACCAGGCCTGCAGGGCCGGTTCGGGGGGATGGGCACCCTCAGTGGTGCAGGTGATGGCAGCCAGGTGGGCGGAAGAGGCCAGAATGACTGGAAGCTGGGTACCGTTCCAGGCGAGTAAATCCACCCTCGAGCCAATCTCCTGCTTCAAGAGGCCGTAGATTAGCCCTGCGGTAAAGGCGTCGCCGGCCCCAATGGTGTCCACCACATTCACCTTCACCGCCGGAACCCGCAGCATGCGGGTGCGGAAGGCTGCCATGGCTCCAAGAGCTCCCAGGGTGAGTACAGTAATTGGTGCGCCCAGCTCTACCAGGTGCTCGAGGAGGGTCTGAGGGTCGTTGCCTGCGTTGGGGAATAGAAGCCGGGCATCATCCAGGCTGGCTTTGAAAACGGAAATATAGGGCATATAGCGCCAGAGCTGTTCCCAGTAGGCCTCGTTAGGTGGGGTGTGCAGATTGAGGTCAAAGCTGACCAGCACATCGTGTTCCAGGGCAATTTCCAGCAGGTGCTCAATTCCGGCAGTGTTGCGCGGTTCAAAGGCTGAGTGGGCGCCAAAATGGAACCAGCGAGCCCGGGCCATGGCTGCGCTGTCGGGGTCGAAGCGGGTATCGCCAAAGCAGCGGTAAAAGGAAAATCGGGCCTGGCCTTCACCGTTTAGCTCTGCCAAACTTAGGGGGGTGGTCACGTTGGGGAGCTGTTGGATAAAACGGGTCTCAATTTTGCGCTCGGCAATCCGCGTCAGTGCCCATTGGCCCAGGAAATCCTGCCCCACTTCTGCCACAAAGCGGGTGGGAACCCCGACTCGAGCCAGTATGGAGGCGGTGTTTAGGGCGGAGCCTCCCAAGACCCCCGTGTAGGCCAGGGTAGAGGCGGAAGCCTGGTTCCGACCGATTAGGTCTACCCGTATCTCCCCGGTGAGGACAACCATAACTTCACCCAATAATCTAACAGCCCCACGATTGAAAGCCTTCCTTTGCGGCAGAACACGCCAATCCCTTTGACTGAGTCTATTTCAACCAGGGCCACCCCTGTCTCATCCGCCGGCCTTGCGGGTTCTGGACAAGAGGCCTGTGAAGCGCTGACGTTCTTTACAGACGATCGCCCGGATTCCTGCTATACTCGGCAATGTTGCCGCGCCCAGGGGCGCATTAGGAGAGCGAATGGCAGGCAAAGTGGGGTTCGTAAGTTTGGGCTGTCCCAAGGCCCTGGTCGATTCGGAGCAGATTCTTTCCCGCCTTCGGGCCGAAGGCTATCAAACCTCGCCCACCTATCAGGATGCCGATGTGGTGGTGGTGAACACCTGCGGCTTCATCACCCCAGCGGTGGAGGAGTCGCTTTCGGCCATTGGCGAGGCCCTGGCGGAAAACGGTAAGGTCATTGTCACCGGCTGCCTGGGGGCCCGGCCTGAGGTGATCAAACAGGCCCATCCCCAGGTGCTGGAAGTGACCGGCCCAGGTGAACTGGACAAGGTGCTAGAAGCCGTGCACCGGGTGATTCCGCCAGAGCAAAGCCCCTTTACCGCCTTGGTGCCCCCGGCGGTCAAGCTGACCCCACGCCACTACGCCTACCTGAAAATTGCCGAGGGCTGCAACCATAAGTGCAGCTTTTGCATCATTCCCAAGCTGCGCGGCTTGCAGACCAGCCGCGATGCCGCCGATGTGCTAGCCGAGGCAGCCCGGCTGGTGGCGACCGGTACCAAGGAGCTTTTGATCATCGCCCAGGATACCTCGGCCTACGGGGTGGATATCCGCCACCGCACCTCAGCCTATGCGGGTCGTCTGGTGCGGGCCCACCTGGTTGATCTGGTCAGTGAGCTGGCCCATCTGGGAGCCTGGCTGCGCCTGCATTACGTCTATCCCTACCCCCATGTGCGCGACCTGATTCCGCTTATGGCTGAGGGTAAGCTACTGCCCTACCTGGATGTGCCCTTGCAGCACGCCTCGCCCAAAATCCTGCGGGCCATGCGCCGCCCAGGTGGGGCTGAGAGTCACCTCAAGACCTTAGAGGAGTGGCGTAGTATAGCCCCTGATCTGGCTCTTCGCTCGAGCTTCATCGTGGGCTTTCCCGGCGAGACCGAGGAAGACTTCGAGCTGTTGATGGATTTCATCGCCGAGGCTCGGCTAGACCGGGTGGGCTGCTTCACCTACTCCGAGGTGCCGGGGGCCGAGGCCAACGCCCTGCCAGGGGCGGTTCCGGAAGAGGTGAAGGAGGAGCGCCGGGCCCGCCTGATGGCCTTGCAGCAGCAGATTAGCCTGGAGAAAAACCAGGCCCGCATCGGCCAGACCCTAGAGGTTATCGTGGACGAGTACGGCGAGCTACCCGGGTGGGTGGTGGGGCGCTCGAAGTACGATGCTCCGGGTATTGATGGGCTGGTCTACGCTGAGACCGATGGAACCGTGCGAATCGGGGATATTATCCGGATCCGGATTACCCGGGCTGAGCCCTACGACCTCTATGGCGAGATGGTGGGGCGTGTGCCCTGGAAGCCCGGGATTCCGGTGATGAAAAACGTAGCCATAGAAACAATTCAGGTGTAAGCTAAACCCGGCTTTGCCCATGGAACCTCTTCAGGCCAGCCCCGGTTTGTGGATTGAACAACAGGCCAAGCCGGATAGGATACCGACCTGTCCAAATGCTGCCATGCGGAGCCTGCTATGTACATCGTAATCGCAGGTGGGGGAGAGATCGGCTCGCAGATTGCCAAGGCCTTGCATACCCAGCATGACCTGGTGGTAGTGGATACCAACCCTGAGGCCAAAGAGCGCCTGGGTGGGTTGGACGTACAAGTGGTGATTGGCAGTGTGACCGACCCCGAGGTGTTGCGCGAGGCTAAAGTAGACCTTTGCGATACCTTCCTGGCCACGACCAACTGGGATGAGGTCAACCTGATTGCCTGCATGCTGGCCAAGGGCCTGGGAGCTAAGGAGACCCTGTGCTTCGTGGGGAAGCAGTCCTATGTGGATATTCTGACTGACCCGCGCACCCTCGAGATTTTGGGAACCCGCATTGACCAGGTCTTCTGGCCCCAGCGTTCGCTGGCCAAGGAAATCGTGGAGGTAATCCGTATACCGGGCGCCGTGGATACCGAGGTGCTGGCAGGTGGACGGCTTCGCTTTGTGGAGTATCAGGTGCGGGAAGGTGGGCCTTATGCTGGCAAGGAGCTGGGCCTGCTGGACTGGCCCGATGGTAGTTTTTTGGCAGGCATCCTGCGCGAGGGGAAGTTTGTTGCCGCCACCGACCCGGGGTTTGCTGAGGTGATCCTCGAGCCCGAAGACCGCATCTTCTTCATGACCACCCCCCAGGGTTTCGATGCGATCCAAGCCTGCTTTGCGCCCCGCGAGCGGGTGCGGCGGGTGATGGTAGTGGGTGGGGGTAGTGTGGGCTATATGGTGGCCCGGGAGCTGGTGCAGCATCGCCTGGAGGTCACCATCATCGATCACAACCCCGAGCGCTGCGCTTGGCTGGCTGAGCACCTGCCCGGGGCTTTGGTGCTAGAAGGGGATGGCACCGACCTCGAGCTTTTGGAATCGGAAGGGCTCGACCATGTAGACGTGATGGTGGCCGTCACGGAAAACGACGAGAAAAACCTGCTGGTTTCGCTCCTGGCCAAACAGGTAGGAGTTCCCAAGGTGATTACCCGGGTCAACCGGGGGGAAAATCGCCGCCTTTTCGAGCATGTGGGGATTGACATTCCCCTCACCCCCCGCGCGGCGGCGGTGCGGGAGGTGGTGGACTGGATATCCCCGGAAAATGTAGACCACCTAGCCCTCATCGAAGACCGGGTAGAACTTCTGGAATTCCAACTACCCGCCGATTTCCGCGAGACTCCCTTCGACCAGCTCCCCTTACCCCAGGGGGCGGTGGCGGTAGCCCTCGAGCGCGGTACCCGGGTGTACCTGCGGACCCCTTTGTTGGCCGCTAAAGGGGGCGATAAGCTTCTGGTTCTTGCCGACCGACAGGTGGCCCATGAAGTCCTGGCCCAGGTTCGCTAAGGTTGCTCGAGCCAACCCTATTCCTGTAGCCACCTACATGATTGGGACGGTTTACACGGCCTTGGGCCTGGTGATGGGGTTACTGGGCTTGGCCGATTTCCTACTGGGGGAGAATGCGCTGGGCTTTTTCGTGGGGGCGGTGTTGGGGCTGGGGCTGGGGCTGATGCTGCGGCCTTTGGGCAGCCCCCAGGCTGAACCGCGCCGAGCCGAAGCCCTATTTACCGTGGCCGTGCTTTGGATCATGGTACCCCTATTGGGGGCCATCCCTTTCTGGATTTCCGGGGGGCTTAGCTACCTGGACGCCTTGTTCGAGGCCACCTCGGGCTTTAGCACCACTGGGGCCACCATCCTAGCCAACTTCGAGCAGTTTAGCTACGGCCTTTTCTTCTGGCGCTCCTTGAGCCAGTGGTTCGGTGGGATGGGCATTCTGCTATTGTTTATCGTGGTACTGCCCCACCTGGCCCTGGCTGGGCGGCAGATGTTTTTTGCCGAGACCACCGGGGTACAAAAGCAGCAACTTACGCCCAAGCTGCGCCAGACTGCTACCAACATCCTGCGGGTCTACCTGGTATTGACAACGTTGACCCTGGGGGCCTATCTGCTGACCGGGGTACCGCCCTTCGAGGCCCTAGCCAATACCTTTTCCAGCGTCTCGGCAGGGGGGTTTAGCCCCAACCCTCAGAGCTTTTCTGCCTACAGTGCCCTTACCCAGTGGGTTGCGGCCTTGGTGATGTTTCTGACCGGGGTAAACCTGCTTTTGCAGTATCGGGTTATCTTTGGCCGGGAGTACAGCGCACCCTTTCGCGATCCAGAGTTTCGTGCCTACGCACTCATTGTGCTGGTGGTGGGACTTGCGATGGCCACGATTCTCTTTTGGCGTCACGATTACGCTTTAGAACCAGCTTTGCGCCATGCTTTTTTCCAGACAGCCTCCATTATCACCGGTACCGGGTTTGCCTCGGCGGATTTTGCCCAGTGGGTGGTGCCGGCCCAAGCCTTGCTGGTTTTGCTGATGTTTTTGGGAGGTAGCGCAGGTAGCGTAGGGGGCAGTATCAAGATCATCCGCTGGCTGGTGATTGGGGCCTTGGTGCGGCGGGAGCTACAGCGGGCCTTGCACCCCCAGGCGGTCTTGCCACTGCGGGTGGGCAACAAGAGCGTAGGGGAGGATGTACTGCGGGCTGTGGCCGCTTTTATTACCCTGTACGCTGGCCTTTTTGCTATGGGGGCCTTGGTGATGGGCCTACTGGAAGAGGACTTTGTGGTGGCCTTTACTGCCTCGGCAGCGGCGATTGGCAACGTGGGGCCAGGTCTGGGGGCGGTGGGGCCTATGGCTCACTATGGTGACTTGCACCCTATCTCCAAAGCGGTGATGATTTTTCAGATGTGGGCCGGGCGCATTGAGTTAATTGCGGTTTTCTCGCTGTTCACCCCGGAGCTTTGGCGCCGGCTTAGGGCCTGAACTTTACGCCTCGAGCTATGGTAAAGGCCAACCTCAGGGGGGTAGAGGCTAAATGAAAAGCAAAACGAGGCCCTGGCTACTGCAGAATCTGCGCTTTGCTTACTACTTCCTGGGTGTGGTGTATCTGGGCCTGGGGCTGGTGATGCTGGCTTTGGAAGGCCTCTCGTTGCTTTTAGGGGAGTCGCCCTGGGGGTTTTTGGCTGGAGCGGTGGTTGGGCTGGGGCTGGGGGGGTGGTTCCGCCGGCTGGGTGATTCCAGGCATGAGCCGGGCCGGGCCGAGGCTTTGCTTTCCATTGTCCTTATCTGGCTGCTGGTTCCGCTCTTGGGGGCCATTCCTTTCTGGGTGGCTGGGGGTATGGGCTATCTGGATGCCTTTTTCGAGGCCATGTCGGGCTTTACCACCACAGGGGCCACGGCCCTGGCCGATTTTAGCCAGTTTGGCTACAGTCTGTTTTTTTGGCGCAGCCTGATGCAGTGGTTTGGGGGGGTGGGCATTCTGGTCCTGATCGCTGCGCTGCTGCCCCACCTAGCGGTGGCCGGTCGCCAGCTTTTCATCACCGAGAGTACCGGGGTACAAAAGGAGCCCTTCACCCCTCGGCTGCGCTCGACTGCCCAGAGCATCCTCAAGGTTTACACCGCTCTTACCCTGGCTGCGGCGGTCTGCTACTGGGTTGCGGGCATACCCCCCTTTGAGGCCCTCTGCAACGCCCTGACCACCTTGCCAGCGGCTGGGTTCAGTCCCAACCCTCGCAGCTTTGAGCAGTACAGCCCTTTGGCCCAGTGGTTTGGAACCCTCTTCATGTTCTTAGGGGGCGCGGGGTTTGTGTTGCAGTATCGGCTTTTTTTTACCCGCGACCCCCGTCCGCTTTTGCGCGATGTAGAACTGCGGGCTTACGCTCTCATCGTGCTGAGCTTAAGTCTCCTACTGGCCCTGTTTTTGATAACCCACCACACCAAGGATATGAACTATACCTGGCCCGATGCTCTGCGCCACGCCTTTTTTAACGTCACCTCCATTGTGACCACCACCGGCTATGCCAGCGCGGACTTTGCCCTGTGGGTTCCTTCGGCGCAGGCCATTCTGGTGGCGGCGATGTTCGTAGGAGGGTGTGCCGGTTCGGGAGCGGGGGGAATCAAGGTCATTCGCCTGCTGATACTGGGGGCCATCGTGCGGCGGGAGTTGGTTCGCGCTTTGCATCCCCAGGCCGTGATGACCCTTCGCTTGGGCAGCAAAAGCCTGGGAGAGGACGTGCTTCGCTCGGTGGCGGCGTTTATCACCCTCTACATAGCTTTGGTAGCGCTTGGAGCTGTGCTGATTGCTCTATTGGAGAACGATTTGGTGGTGGGTTTTACCGCCAGTGCCCAGGCGGTGGGCAATATTGGGCCAGGCTTGGGCGAGGTGGGGCCAATGGGGGGGTTCGCTGGCCTCGAGCCCCTTTCCAAACTCATCCTGATTTTTCAGATGTGGGCTGGGCGCATCGAGCTGATCCCGGTGTTTGCGCTTCTCACACCTGAGTTGTGGAAAAAGCTCAGGGGCTAGGCTTGGGATAAACTAGGTTTTATGTCCAAGCCCCTAGTCGTTCCCGAGTCTTTCCGCCTCGACCATACCAAGGTTCGGGCCCCTTACGTGCGGCTGGCGGGGGTGAAAGAAACCCCCAGCGGTGACAAGATCGAGAAGTATGACTTGCGCCTGGCCCAGCCCAACCGAGAGGCCCTGGCTACTGGTGTGCTCCATACCCTCGAGCACCTTCTGGCCACCTACCTGCGCAGCCACCTGGAGGGGGTGGTGGACATCTCCCCCATGGGTTGCCGAACCGGGTTTTACCTGGTGGTCTTGGGGGAGCCCGGGCCCCACAAGGTGCTGGAGGCTTTTCAGGCCACCCTGCAGGATGTGGCCGAACACAGCGGCCCGGTGCCGGGGGCAAGCGAGCTGGAGTGCGGCAACTACCAGGATCACGACCTCGAGGGGGCCAGGGCCTGGGCCCAGCGGGTTTTGGGCGAAGGGTTACGTATTCAGGAGACCCTCGAGATTGCCGAGTAGCCGCGGGCTGGTTCGCTTACGCCAGATGTGAAGCGGGCAGCCGGTTGGCTGTTCGAAGGGCGGGGTGCTAGGCTGGCCGTGTATGTCTGTAGTGGTTTTATTTGCCGCGGAAGGGGCCGAGGCTCAGGCGCTGCGCAGCCGACTACGTTCGCCAGAAGCGCTGGATGGCCCTTGGCCCATACACCAAGGGGAACTGGGACGCTACCCGGTGGTGCTGGTGGAAGCTGGGGTGGGCAAAGCGGCGGCAGCGGCAGCGGTGGCCTATGCTAAAGTTCGCTATAACCCAGTTCAGGGCTTCTGGGTCGGTGTGGCCGGAGCCCTGAATCCCGAACTTAAGACGCTGGACCTAGTGCTGGCCCAGGATGCTGTTCAGTACGATGTGGATATCACCGCGTTTGGCCGTGCTCCGGGCGAGCTGGCTACCGGAGAGCGCTTTGTTCCCGCGGATGTGGGCCTTACCGCCAAGGTGTTGCGGGTAGCCTTGGCCATGGGCCTACCTATTTATCTGGGGCGTATTGCCAGCGCGGATCGCTTCCTGGCTCAGCGCAGCGAAGCCGAGGAGGTGCGCCGGATATTCGCCGCCGATGCCGTGGAGATGGAAGGGGCGGCTGCTTTGTGGACGGCCAAGCGCATGGGGTTGCCTATGGCTTTGCTGCGGGCCATCACCGACCAGGCGGGTAGCGAGGCACCCGTGGCTTTTGAGGCCTTTTTACAAACCGCTGCCGAGCGTCTGGCGGGCTTAATCGAAGAGGTGCTGAGCAGTTAGGGGTTTTCCGACGGCTCGAGGCCAACCCCTTTGGCTAGGTCAAGGCCATTGTAGCGCTTCTGGCAAAAGGCAATGCCCTCTGTGGCCCAGTCTTGTGCAGCCTCAGCGGCGACCTGGACTACCTTTTCCATGAGCGGCCGTAGGCTGGGATGGAAGCCGGAAAGCACCCAGGCTGCGCCCTCAGCAGGGCGAGGGGGCTTACCAATGCCAATCCGCAGGCGGTGAAAATCGCGTGTACCCAGATGAGCAGCGATGGACTCGAGGCCGTAGTTGCCGGCACTGCTCCCGCCGGCCTTGAAGCGCAGGCGACCAGGGGGCAGGTCTAGCTCGTCATGGATGACCAAAATCCGCTCGGGAGGAATTTTGTAGAAGCGGGCCAGTGGCGCTACGGCTTCCCCACTGGCATTGTAGTAGGTGGTGGGCTTGACCAGCAAACCAGGTACCGAGGCAAAGCGGACCTCGGCAATAAGGGCGGATTCCCTTTGGCGGAAATTGTTGCTGAGCTGGTCAAGAACCCAGAAGCCCACGTTGTGTTTGGTGTGGGCATAGGCTGGGCCTGGGTTGCCTTGTCCAACAATCAGAAACATAGCCAAAGGGGCCGAAAGCTGGGGGTGACCACAGCCTTCGGCCCAGAGCAAAAGCCGGTTTACTTTTCCTCTTCGGCCTTGCCTTTCTTGATCACTTCTACCTCGGTAGGCTCAGCCGCAGCCTGGGCTTCCAGCTTCTCGACATCCTCAGGTGGCACAATGGCCACGATGGTGTCGCGGGGGTTCATGGCCAGCTTTACGCCGGCAGGAAGGGCGACCTCGTCGGCGTGGATGCTGTCGCCGATGCGCAGAGCGCTAACGTCCACCTCGATGAAGGGAGGAATGGCCTTGGGCGAGACCCGCACCTGGATGTCGCTGTTGACAAGCTGGAGCACACCCCCTTCGCGCACGCCCTGGGCAGTGCCCACCACCTTGACAGGAATCCACATCAGCACCGGCTCGTCGGAGAGGGCGTAGAAATCTACGTGCTCGGGCCGGCGCCGGCGCTTGTCCAGATTGACCTGGCGCACCAAGGTGTCTACGGTATGGCCGTTGTCGAGCTCGAGGGTAATCACGTGGTGAATTCCCGCCGACAAAAAGACCTTGTGAAACTCCTTTAGGTCTACAAAGACCTTGTAGTTTTCCTGGCGGTTGTAGACGACCCCGGGCAGTTTGCCTGCATCCCGCAAGGCAGCGGGTTTTTCATCCCCACGTCTATAGGCTTTGATACGGTATTCCATGGCCTTCCTCCAAGAGGGCACCCCAGCTTAGGCTGGGGTTCAAAACACAAGCCTTCAAAGTCTACCACAACTTCTGAGGGATAGGGAAGCGCAATTTTGCTCAAAAGCGCAGGTCTATTTCCAGGGGGTCTAGCCTTTTGCGCTTGGCCTCGAGGGCCCCCTCCAGGATGGTGAGGGCGATCCCCACCATCAGGTACACATCCCCCAGGCTGATCACGTTGGTATAGCTCAAAACCTTCACCGGGATCACATCGCCCAAGAACCACAGCCGGCTGGACTCGTCCATCAGGGTGTGCACGGCGTCGTACTGCTGTTGCAGTTTGGGAATGTAGGACTCCAGGCCCACCCGGTACAGGGCCTCGGGGCTAACGGGCATGTGCCCGCGGTTGGCAAAGATGACCAGGGCGTTGCAAGTTAGGCCTAGGCCCACAAACCATAGCCCCCGCAGGTGCGCATTGGCCCACAATCCATACCCCACTAAGGTCACTACCAAAGCTTTGGCCACTGGCCCAGCCACCTCGGGAACCAGCAGACTTCGAGCAGTAGCGAGGGCCAGCCCCCCTTCCAGCAGGGCGGCTGCTACGAAGGCCCAGGCCGATCGGAGCTCGAGGTTGCCGAGGTCGCTGAAGCTGGCTCGGAAGGCGAGGGCGAGGATGATACCGACAAGAGCACTGGCGAGGTATAGCGTCGTAGGAACTCCTCCCGGTCTTTCCAGATGGGGTCTTCAAGCCACACCTTCTTGCAGGCCTCCACCACCTGCGGGTCGAACTGCGTGCCCGCATGGGCCATTATCTCATCTAAGGCGGCTTGGGGTGTTTTGGCCGGAGCATAGGAACGCCCAGCGGTCATGGCCTCGTAGGCATCGGCCAGCGAGACAATTCTCGCCCAGAGTGGGATTTTTTCCCCTTTCAGACCCATGGGGTAGCCGGCGCCATCCCAGCGCTCGTGATGGTGCAGGATAACGTGCTTTACGTTTTTGGCCAGGAGGTGGAGCACCTCGAGGCCCTTGGCGGGGTGCTTTTTGATCAGGTCAAACTCTTCTTTACTCAACTTTTTGGGTTTGAGCAAAATCGAGTCTGGGACAGCCAGCTTGCCGATATCGTGGATGCGCGCAGCGTAGGTAAGGCGCTTGAGGTCTCCCTCGTCGAGGCCCATTCTTTTGCCAATGTCTCGGCTGATGGCGGCAACCCGCTCGGAGTGCATGCGGGTAAAGGGGTCTTTGGCATCCAGGGTGGCGATGAGTACCTCGATGGTGTTGTCGAAGGCTTTTTCTAGCTGCACCTTCTCGTCCCAGTAGTAGCGGGAAAAGTACAGCAGCAGCATGATGAAGAGCACCGTAAACCCCCCCCAGCCCCAGATCAGGGGGGTCTGGTAGGCCTTGGCCAACAGCAGCCCGATGGGCGCCTGGAGCAGGTAGCTGGCCCAGAGCCAGCTATAGTTTTCGAACCAGACCTTGCCCAGGCTAAGCCCAGTGGAGAGGTGAATGATGTAGGTTACTGCGCTAACGTTCACCCAAAAATAGGCCAGGGAAGCGGCCAGAATGCCCAGCCCCTCCAAAACGTAGGGGTTGCCGGGCTGGGCCTGCACCAGCGTCCAGACCCAGGCGGCCAGGCCGGTGGCTAGGCCCATTTGCGCGCGGTTGAACAGATCCTTGTACCAGGGGTAGCTGGACTTGCCAAAGTTTTTATTGAAACTGAAGCAAAAAACCAAAAGGGTGGCCAGCCAGGGGGGGAAGACCACCGCTGCGGACAAGGCCACGATGAGGGCGTGAGACATCGAAGCGCTCAGGGGCAGTCGAACCGGGGTGCGCAGTGCAATTAGGATCAGAGCCGCCCAGAACGCCACGTCCAGCGGGTGGAAAGGCAGGTGGGCCGGTAGTTGGAACAAAAAGGCTTGCAGAACCACATAGGCCCCAAACAGGCCCAGGATGAACGCCAGCACCGGGGTGGGAGGAAGGCTGGACCCTGAGCGCACAGCCTGAGTCTAAGGGATAAGCCCAAAAAACCTGTGCGGTTTGCACAACCGCACAGGCTGGAGCGTTAACTTTAGGGTTATTTACTCCCACATCGCGCCAGCGCCAGCGGCCACGGCCAGGGCAACCAGAGCAGCGATCAGGGTCAGAACTTTGAAGGCAAGTTTTTTCATATTTATCTCCTCCCAGACGGCTTGGAAGGGCTTTTTGTTTTTTTCTTCCAACCTTGGGCAAGACAATACCCCATGACCCCCGTGCGGTCAATGGGCACAGGGACAAGTAAACTTGGTTCAGAATGTGCCAAGGCTACAATCTAGCCTTTTGGCGTCTACCGAAGTAGACAGCCCCAGTGTAGAGGGCCATGGGTGTGGCCCTTGTGATTTTTGCACCGGAATTGGGGCCTTGGCGTTACGTGGATAAAAGCGGATGGGGGGCTTGCCTTAGAAGGGGATGTGGAAGGTGGTTGGGCCAAGGGTAAGCTCGAGGTGGTGTCCGGCCAGCCGGCCTACTGCCATGCGAAAGCGGGTATGGAGAGGGGTTTCAATACGCTGAAGGGGGGTGCCTTGGGGGCTGATGAGGGTCACCTGGGCTGAGGGGAAAGGGGCTTCCCCGGGGTGCAGCACCTGGCCCAGCAGGAAACCCTGGGCGCCCTCGAGGTGATAACCCAGCTCGAGGTAGCCATCGGCCACCTGGTAAAGCCGGTGCCAGGAAGCAGTAGGCTGGCTTACCTCTGATTCCATGATGAGAATGGCCTGCATATTCATACAAGGCTGCCTTTGTTGATTATAATCCTGGGGAAGCGAGGGTGTTCGAAGCGATGCCAAAGAAGACGCCGGGGCAGTATTTCTTGAGCAAGGGGATTAGTCCTTCTATGCTGACCGAGCGCCTCGAGCGGCTCTTGCCCCTCGAGCGCGAGGTTTTGCTGGCCCGCGCTTGGGGTAAGACGCTGCATCGCATTGCCCAAGAGGTGGGGTTGACCACCGAGGGGGTGCGGCAGGTGGAGCACCGCTCCCTGGCAAAGCTCCGCTCTGGCCAGGTATCGCCTGGCTTAGAGGGACAGCGCTTCCGCCTGGCGGTAGAGCAGAGGTGGGGGCTTAGGCTGGAACAGGTGGTGGCCCGCCTGCCGGAAAAAGAGCAAAAGCTAATTCTGGCCTATGTCAGAGGGGATTCCCTGGCTGGCCTGGCCCCGGGTTTGGGGCTGAGCATCGCGGCTGCGGCCAGTTTGCGCGACCAAGGGGTGGCCCGGCTTTTGGGAGAGGAGCGGGGCTCGAGGGCGGGCCGGTGGGCTGAACTGAAAGCGGCGGTGGTGGCGGCCTTGCGGCAAAGGCCCCTAACCTACGCAGAACTCAAGGCCCGCTTTCCCATGTCGCGCCGCCGTTTGATGCGCCTCATGCAGGAACTAGTTATGGAAGGGCGGGCCGAACTGAGCGGCGATTATCCCTTCCGCTTCTTGGCCCTCGAGGCGGTTAGACCAGCCAGGCCTCGAGGGTAACCTCGGGCACCGCGGCCAGGGCCTTGGAGATAGGGCATTTGGCCTTAGCCTCCTGGGCTAGCTCCTGGAACTTTTCCGCACTGATGCCGGGCACCTTGGCTTCCAGGTGCAGCTCTATTTTGGTGATGGTGGGGCCCTCGCCCAGGTGTACCTTGGCGGTAGCCTTGAGTTCCTCGGGGGGGGTGTTGTGGTTGGTCAGGAGGGCCGACAAAAACATGGCATAGCAGCCGGCGTGAGCAGCACCTACCAGCTCCTCGGGGTTGGTGCCGCTGCCATCGGCAAAGCGCGAAGCCCAGGTATAGGGGCCTTCATAGACCCCGCTTTCCAGCTTGAGGTGGCCTTGACCTTCCTTCAGGGTGCCTTTCCAGACGGCTTGAGCGGAGCGTACCGGCATAATCAGAACTCCTTTCGCTAAAGCATACCAAAGCGTGCTTTGGCACAATCCCCCGCTTTTCTGGAGGACACCTCATATTGTGCTCGAACTGGGCTGCCTGGTTGTGATGTGGCCTTCAAGTTAGGTTTGATCTTTCTTTCGCCAGGCGGCACAATGCCAGCGTGCTGGCCTTCTTGTTTGTGGATGGTCTGGGGCTTTCCAGCGACCCCAGGAGTCCGCTCCGACGCCTGCGGCTACCTACGCTGCACACCTTGAGCGGTGGCTTCAGTCACCGGTCCTTCAGCCAGTCCAATCTGGCCTACCGCGTGCTGGATGCAAGGCTTGGGGTAGAAGGCTTGCCCCAGTCGGGCACGGGGCAGACCACCCTGCTGACCGGACACAATGCAGCCCAAATGCTGGGCCACCACCAAGGGCCGCACCCCCTGAGTACGCTGCAAACCTTGCTGCAAGAGGAAAGTATTCAGGTCTGGGCCACCCAGCGGGGCCTCTGGGTCTGGCACGCCAACGGCTACCGGCGGGAGTATCTGGAAAAGGTACAGAAAAGCCGGCGTAACCTGCTCTCGGCCTTTGGCTATGCCGCCAGGGTAGCCGGCCTAAAGCTTCTGCCGCTCGAGCACCCTTTGGCTTTGCCCCCCGCCTTCTGGCCCGAGCCTCAGGCGGTGGGGCGTCGTTTTGCCCGGCTGGCTGAGGCCCACCACCTGACCATCCTGGAAAACTGGGCCCTCGACTACGCTGCCCACCGCCAGCCAGAAAGCCTCGAGGCGCGCTTTTTGGAGTTAGAGGGATTTCTCGAGGGCTTCCTCGAGGCCCACCCACGGGCGACCCTGCTCCTCACCGCCGACCACGGCAACGCCGAGGAGCCCTGGCACCCCCAGCACACCCAAAACCCGGTGCCGCTCATCGTCTACGGTCCTCTGGCCCCTTCCCTGCCGCCGATGCGCAGCCTGACCGACCTAGCCCCCTGGGTCAAAGCCTGCCTTCACCCCCGCTAGGCCCCTCCCGGAGGGTGCAAAAAAACCACATGCCTTGCAGGGAGATGCTACCCTGGGTGTAGTCCGGGCATGTGGGCCCTGGGTCTGTTTTGAGTATGCAGCAGTACATTCCCCAGAACCTGGCTGCAGATGAAGCGCCCTTCGAGCTGCTTTTGCGCTTCCGGGAAGCCTTGAGCCTCGAGCTCACCCTGGAGTCGGCCATCCGGCGAGCGGTGGAACTCATCGCCACCTCCTTTGGCTACAACCTGGTTTCCATCTACCTGCGCCAGGACAACTGGCAGGTCTTGCAGCACCAGGTGGGGTACAGCCAGTGGCACGACCGGCTGCCCGTTGGGCGGGGTATCTCCTCACGCTGTTTGCTCTCGGGTGAGCCTGTTCTGGTAGAGGATGCCCGCCAGGAGCCCGACTTCATCTACGCCCTACCGGATATTCGTTCCCAGATCGCCATCCCTCTAAAGGCCGAGGGCCAGACCATAGGGGTGCTGAATGTAGAAAGCCGCGACCGGCGCCTAAACCCGCGCGACCTGGAGCTTCTGCAAAGCGTGGGGGCCCAGCTCAACTTGGTGCTCGAGCGGGCCTATGCGGTGGAGCGCCTTAAGGAAAGCGAGCGGCACAAGCAGGCTTTGCTCGAGAAAGCCCAGGAACAAACCCGCCGATTGGAGTTCATGCTTTCGTTGCGGGAAAACCTTTTGCGCGAGAAAGACCCAGGTCAGGTTTTGCGCCGCTTTGTCGAGGCCCTGCACGGCTGGTTTGGGCACGGGCTGGTGGCGGTTTACTGGCGCGAGGGATCGGAACTGGTGGCCAAGCACCACCGGGGCTATGCCCTTAACCACGTGCGTATCCCCTTGGGGAAGGGGCTAACCAGCCGTTGTTACTTCTCGGGTGAGCCCATCCTGCTGCACCAACCCACCCAGGACCCGGATTTCCTGGTGGTCAGCGAAAGGGTCATCTCGGCCATGTTGGTGCCGGTGGTGGTGGAGGGCAGCGTGGTGGGCACGGTCAATGTAGAGAGCGAAGACCACCTCTTCGAGCCGCAGGAGCTGGAGCTTTTGCAAGCTGCAGTGGCCCAGCTTAGCCTGGTGCTCGAGCGCAACCAGGCCGTGTTTTTGCTCTCCCAAAGCGAGGAGCGCTTCCGCAAGCTGGTGGAAAACCTGACCGATGGCATCCTGCTGGTGGAAGCCCAGACCCTACAGATTGCCTATGCCAACTCGAGCGCTTTGAAGCTGCTGGAAGCCCCTACACCCGAGCACCTGCTGCGCACCAACCTGCGGCAGTACTGGGTGCCCGAGCGGCTGGAGCAGAACCTCGAGCGGGTGGCCCTTTTGCGCCGGGGAGAAGGGCCGCTTCCCTGGGTGGAGCAGCCCCTACGTACCCTGGGTGGGAGGCGGGTGGAGGTGGAGACCTCGGCCATGGGTCTGCCGGGCGAGCCGGCCTACTTCGTAGCGGTGCTTCGGGATGTGCGCGAGCGCAAGGAGGCTATGCGCCAGATCGAGTACCTGGCCTACTACGACCCCCTGACCGGCCTGTTGAACCGCCGGGGGTTTATGCAAAAGGGCGAGCCCATGCTGCAAGAAGGCCGTTCGGCTTGCTTGTTTTACCTCGATTTCAACGAGTTCAAAATGATCAACGACGTCTACGGCCACTCCATAGGCGACCGGATGCTAGAGCGGGTGGCTGAGCGGCTGCGGGCTTTTCCGGCGCTTTCGGCCCGGCTGGGTGGGGACGAGTTCGTCTTGCTGGTCGAAGCTGACCAGGCCCTGGCCATGCAGTACGCGCGAGCCCTGGCGCAGGCTTTCGAGGCCCCGCTCGATCTGGAGGGGCGGCGCATTGCGGTATCGGTGGCCATCGGGGCGGCTTTGTATCCAGAGCACGCCCAGGATGTGGGGGGGTTGTTGCGGGCGGCCGATGTGGCCATGTACCAGACCAAGCGGCTGAGGCGGCCTTACGATTTCTACGATTTCGAACTGGATAAACCTATTGCCGAGCGCCTCGAGCTCACGCAGGCGCTGCGCGTAGCCCTCAAAGAAGACCAGATAGAACCCTTCTATCAGCCCATTGTGCAACTGCGGGAAGGCCAGTGGCAGCGGGTAGAGCTCTTGGCCCGTTGGAGGCATCCCGCTCGAGGCTGGATCAGCCCAGCCCAGTTCATCCCGCTGGCCGAAGAGATGGGGGAGTTGGGCCAGCTCGACCGGCTCATCATCCAAACCGGTCTGAAGCACCTTAGGGAAACCCCTTTGCACCTTTCCCTCAACCTCTCGCCCAAAACCCTGCTCGATGCCTCGTTTCTGCCCTGGTTCCACGCGGCCCTAATCCAGCAGGGCGTACACCCTGGCCGGGTGAGCGTCGAGGTCACCGAGGACCTCCTCATCGAGCAACCGGAGCTGGCTGCCCAGCGCCTATCCGCCCTGCGCCGCCTGGGGGTGAAGGTGGCCTTAGACGATTTTGGCAAAGGGTACTCCTCCCTGACCTACCTTAGGGATCTCCCCATTGACCTGATTAAGATCGACCAAGGGTTCGTGCGCGAGATTGGAACCTCGAGCCAGACCGAGGTTATTCTGCGTACCCTGTTTCTGCTAGCCCAGAGCCTAGGGCTGGAGGTGGTGACCGAAGGGGTGGAGACCGAGGCCCAGGCCCGCTGGCTGCGCGAGGCAGGCTGCTTTTTTGCCCAGGGGCTTTACTATAGCCCGCCCCTGCAACTCGGTGAACTCCTGCGGGCGCTACAGTAAAGCCGGCGAGCCTGCTCAAGCTAAGCCAGGGCCGGTAGGCCCCGGTGGTTTGGAGCCGGTGGTCGGATTTGAACCGACGACCGCTCGATTACGAATCGAGTGCTCTACCGCTGAGCTACACCGGCACGCGGGGTTATTTTAGCGGTAAACCCCATATAGCACAACTCCTGGCCGCCAGTGTGGTGGGGTTGTGGTAGAGTCTCGACGATGAAACGCAAGGATGGGCGGCAGCCCCACGAACTCCGACCTCTTTTGATTCGAACGGGCTATGTGCACTATGCCGAAGGCTCGGCTCTGGTCGAGCTGGGACATACCCGGGTGCTGGTGAACGTTTCCCTCACCGAGGGTGTGCCCCGGCACGTTTCGGGCCGGGAAGGCTGGCTGATGGCCGAGTACAACCTGCTGCCCCGCTCGACCCAGGTGCGCAAGGAGCGCGAACGCCAAAAAATCTCGGGCCGCACCGCAGAGATACAGCGCTTTTTGGGCCGGGCCTTCCGGGCGGCTTTGGACCTGAGCTTGCTGCCGGGCAAGACCGTGGTGATCGATGCCGATGTGATCCAGGCCGATGGGGGGACCCGCGTGGCCTCGCTACTGGGGGGGTATGCGGCGCTGCACCTGGCCATGGATCGGCTGGTTCGCCAAGGCAAAATTGACGAATGGCCCCTGACCGAGTTTGCTGCGGTGAGCGTGGGCTGGATGGGGGAGGATACCTTGCTGCTCGACCTGACCCAGCTCGAGGATGAAAAGGCCTGGGCCGACCTAACCGTGGTGGCTACCCAAAGCGGCGAGATCATCGAGCTGCATGGGGCTGGAGAGGGGCGCCCAGTGCCCCGGGCCACCTACCAGGCTATGTTGGAACTGGGGCTGGCCCAGATTCCTGAGTTGGTGCGGCGGGTGCATGCCCAGCTTGGGCCGAAGGCCTAACGAACATCTAGTGTTTGGGAGGCCCTGTCCATATGGCCCAACCCGGGCTCCTTTTTGAGATTAAGATGGGATAGATGCGCGTGCTGGTTGCAACCTCGAACCCCGGTAAGTACCGCGAGATTAAGGAAGGGCTGGCCCCGCTGGGTTGGACGCTGTTTTCCTTGCTGGATTACCCCTTCAAACTGCCGCCCGAGGAGGGGGCTACTTTCGAAGACAACGCCATTTTGAAGGCGGCCTACGCCGCTAAGCAAAGTGGTCTGCCTACCCTGGCCGACGACTCGGGCCTCGAGGTGGCGGCCTTAGGGGGTGAGCCTGGGGTATACTCGGCCCGCTATGGCAACAAGATGACCGATACCGAGCGGAATGTGTATCTACTCGAGCGCCTAAAAGGCATTCCGCCGGAGCGGCGCAAGGCTAAATTCGTAGCGGTGCTGGCGATGGCCTACCCCGATGGCTACTTGGAGCTTTATCGGGGCGAGACCGAGGGGGAAATCCTCGAGGCTCCCCGAGGGGAGTGGGGCTTCGGCTATGACCCCTTGTTTTATCTGCCCGAGGTGGGCAAGACCTTTGCCGAGATGACCTTGGAACAAAAAGCGGCCCATTCGCACCGGGGTAAAGCCCTTAGGGCTTTGCTCGAGGCCTACCGGCAGAGCCCAAGGCGCAAAGAGCAGCCCCTGAGCGAGTGAGGTGTCTAGCGGCTGCCCCAGACCGCCAGGCCCACCCCTACCAGCAGGATGGCTCCCCCTACGAATACTGCCAGACCCGGTACCTCTCCCAAGAGGAAATAGCCCAGCAGACTAGCGCCCACTGGCTCTAGCAACATCACCAGGCTTACCAGCACCGGGGGAATCTGCCGCATGGCCCAGTTGAAGCTGGTATGCCCGACCAGCTGGGGTAACAGGGCCATCAGGCCAATCCAGAGGTAGGCTAGGGGGGGGTGGCCACCATAACTACCCCCAAACAAGCCGGGCAGAGGGAGTAAGGCCAGTGCGGCCACGCTGTAGGCCACGGCGGCATAAACCCCGATGGCGAAGCCCCGCCGCTGGGCCTCCCGCCCCAGCATGAAGTACAGTGCCCCGGCCACCGCCCCGCACAGGGCCAGGAAGTTGCCCAAAGCGGGGTTGACGGCCCGGCCCTCCTCTCCCCCCAGGCCGATGAATGCCGCGCCGCCCAGGGCTACCCCGATGCCCAGGAGGGTTAGCCGATTGGGGGTCTGCTTGAGCCACCACCAGGCCAGCAGGGCGGTCCAGATGGGGGTGGAGGTGACCAACACGGTGCTGGCTGCGATGCTGGTCAGGCCGATGGAGGTGATCCAGGTAGCAAAGTGTAGGGCCAGAAAAAGCCCGGCTAGAGCAGCGTAGCCCCAGGCCCCGGGTCGCAGGCGCAAGCGGGGATAGGCCCACCAGGCGGGGAGCAGCAGCAGGCTGGCAAAGGTCATCCGCAAAGCGCTGATCACCAGGCTAAAGCCCACCCCCTGTTCCCCTGCGGCGGCAGCAGCCAGCCGCGCCAGAATGGAGCCGAAGGAGATGGCCACAACCCCGGCCAAGAGCACCAGCGCGATGCGTATGTGGGAAGAAGGCATGGCCTAGATTGTACCGGGGATAAGCGGACCTGATGGCCGGCTCCCAGAAGAGGGATTTGTGCCCTGGGTAGGGGCTGGTATACTTCCTGCGGAGTGGTATACCAAAACGAGGAGGTGGAATGGTACAGATAGCAGTCCCCAAAGAGACCGCGCCCGGTGAGCGCCGGGTAGCCCTGACCCCCGAGGTGGTGGGCCGCCTGCGCAAAGAAGGCTGGGGGGTTCGCCTCGAGGCCGGTGCAGGTGCGGGTGCCTATTTTTCCGACCAGGCCTACCAGGAGGCTGGGGCCCAGGTGGTCTCGCGGGATCAGCTGTTCAAGGGGGCCCAGGTGGTGTTTACCGTGCAGCCCTTGGAGGTAGCCGAACTGGCCCAACTCGAGCCCGGCACCATCGTGGTGGGCCTGATGGCTCCACACCGCAACCTCGAGCGCGTCCGGGCTATGGTTGCGGGAAAGCTCACGGCCCTAGCCATGGAGCTGGTGCCCCGCATCACCCGGGCCCAGAGTATGGACGTGCTCTCCTCCCAGGCCACGGTGGCGGGCTATGTGGCGGCCCTAATTGCTGCCCGCGAGAGCAGCCGCTTCTTTCCTATGCTCACTACCGCTGCCGGTACCATCCGCCCAGCCAAGGTGCTGGTGATGGGGGTAGGGGTGGCGGGTCTGCAGGCCATCGCGACCGCTCGCCGGCTGGGGGCCAACGTCTGGGCCTACGATGTGCGCAAGGCCGCTGCCGAGCAGGCCCTTTCCCTGGGGGCTAAGGTCATCGAGCTGCCTATCAGCGCCGAGGGCGAAGGGGGGTATGCCCGCGAGCTGACCGAGGAGGAAAAACGCCTACAGCAAGAGGCCCTGGCCAAGGAGGTGGGCCGGATGGATGCGGTTATCACCACCGCCCAGATTCCTGGGCGCAAGGCCCCCATCCTGATTACCCAGGCCATGGTGGAGCGGATGGCCCCAGGGTCGGTGGTGGTGGACCTGGCGGCTGAGTCTGGGGGCAACTGCGAGCTGACCCGGCCCGGCGAGACCCTCGAGGTGGGTGGGGTGCGCATCGTGGGGCCGTTGAACCTGCCCAGTGCCCTCTCGGTGCACGCCAGCGAGATGTACGCCAAGAACCTCTACAACCTTTCCAAGCTGCTCTACAAAGATGGCCAGCTTGCGCCCGACTGGAGCGACGAGATTTTGGCCGGAACCTTGCTCACCCACCAGGGTGAGGTCACCCATGCGCCGACCAAGGCTTTGCTGGGAGGATAAACATGGATACAACCTGGGCTGCGCTGTATATCTTTTTGTTGGCGGCTTTTACCGGCTACGAGGTGATCAGCCGGGTACCGGTTATCCTGCACACCCCCTTGATGTCGGGGTCGAACTTTATCCACGGCATTGTGGTGGTAGGGGCTATGGTGGTGCTAGGCCATGCCGAGACCCCCCTCGAGCAGGCCATCGGCTTTTTTGGGGTGATTCTAGGGGCTGCCAATGCTGCTGGGGGGTACGCGGTGACCGAGCGGATGCTGGAAATGTTTGAACGCAAGCCGAAGGGGGGTCAGTAGGCCGGTGGAAAACTTCGTCGAGTTGGTCTACTTCCTGACCGCCTTGCTCTTCATCCTGGGGCTCAAGCGGATGTCCTCCCCGGCCACCGCCCGCAGCGGGGTGGTCTGGGCTGGGGCAGCTATGGTGGCGGCAACCTTGGTGACCTTTCTTACGCCAGGGATGAAAAACTTCGGCCTGATGATCCTGGCCATTGCGATTGGCACGGTGGTGGCCTGGATTGCGGCCAAGCGGGTGCAGATGACCGACATGCCCCAGATGGTGGCCATCTACAACGGCATGGGCGGGGGCGCGGCGGGAGCTATTGCTGCGGTGGAACTCCTGCGGGGGGAGTTCGAGGGCACCGGCCTCAAGACCCTGGCGGTGTTGGGGGCTTTGATCGGCTCGGTCTCCTTTAGCGGAAGCCTGATCGCCTTTGCCAAGCTGCAGGGCCTGATGTCCAGCCGTCCCATTCAGTTCCCCAGCCAGCGGCTCGTCAACCTGGCGGCCTTGGTGGGGGCTTTGCTTTTGGGCCTGGCCTTGCTGCCGAGCCACTCGGGGGGGCTTATCTTCCTCTTCTTCCTGCTGGCCCTGGCCTTTGGGGTACTGATGACCCTGCCCATCGGCGGGGGCGATATGCCGGTGGTTATCTCGTTGTACAACGCCTTTACCGGCTTGGCGGTGGGCTTTGAGGGCTTTGCCATCGGGAATGCGGCCTTGATTGTGGCCGGTACGGTGGTGGGGGCAGCGGGCACCCTGCTGACCTTGCTGATGGCCAAGGCGATGAACCGCAGTCTATGGAGCGTGCTGGTAGGGGGCTTCGGCGTGGAGCAGGAGGCGGGCGAGGTCAAGGGCAGTCTTAAGCCGATTGACCTCGAGGACGCCGCGGTGATGCTGGCCTATGCCTCCAAGGTCATCTTTGTACCGGGCTATGGCATGGCGGTGGCCCAGGCCCAGCACAAACTGCGCGAGCTGGCTGATTTGCTCGAGTCCAAGGGGATTGAGGTCAAGTTTGCCATCCACCCAGTAGCAGGCCGCATGCCCGGCCACATGAACGTACTGCTGGCCGAAGCCGGGGTGGCCTACGATAAACTCTTCGACCTCGAGGATATCAACCCCGAGTTCCCCCAGGCCGACGTGGCGGTGGTTATTGGCGCCAACGACGTGGTCAACCCCGCTGCCCACCGCAAGGGTTCCCCCCTGTACGGGATGCCCATTTTGGATGTGGACAAGGCCAAGAACGCCATCGTAATCAAGCGCGGTCAGGGTAAGGGCTTCGCTGGGGTGGAAAACGAGCTATTTTACGCCGATAATACCCGCATGCTCTATGGGGATGCCCAGAGCGTACTGGGCCAGTTGGTGCAGTCCCTCAAAAAATTGTAAACATCCTTGAAAGGTATAACCCCCCGCCTAGTCTCTTGGGCGGGGATTATTCTCGCCAAGACGAGAAAGTTTGAACTCTCCTTCGTGGTTGACAGTTCAAAGGGTCTAGGATAGACTTCGCCTGGGAAGTTCTTCCAAAGTCAGTGGACTACAATGCCTTTGTGCTAGATGGTTTGTGGAAGCACTTCCATGGAAACAGGAGGAAACATGAAGAAGTGGCTAGCAAGTGTATTGGCCCTGGCCCTTGTTTGGGGCGGCTTGGCCTTGGCTCAGGGGGTGACCATACGTGTCGCGGGCGATTCTACCGCGGTAGGCGAGGGTGGCCGCTGGATGAAGGCCAAGGCCGAGGAATGGGCACAAAAGACTGGCAACAGGATTGAATACATCGACTCGCCTGCCGACACCAACGACCGCCTGGCCCTTTACCAGCAGTACTGGGCGGCCCGCAGCCCCGATGTGGACGTCTACATGATCGATGTGATCTGGCCGGGCATCGTGGCGCCCCATGCCGCAGACCTCAAGCAGTTCTTCAGCGAGGCAGAGTTGGCCCAGTTCTTCCCGCGGATCGTTGAGAACAACACCATCCGGGGCAAGCTGACCTCAATTCCCTTCTTTACCGATGCCGGCCTCTTGTACTACCGCACCGACCTGTTGCAAAAGTACGGTTACGCCAAGCCCCCGGCGACCTGGACTGAGCTACAGCAGATGGCGGAGAGAATCCAGGCCGGTGAGCGCCAGGCGGGCAACCGCGACTTCTGGGGTTTTGTCTGGCAGGGCAAGGCTTATGAAGGGCTAACTTGCGATGCCCTGGAATGGATTTTCTCCATGGGCGGGGGGCGTATTATCGAGCCCGATGGTCGCATTACCATCAACAACCCCCAAGCCATTGCCGCGCTCAACATGGTACGGGGGTGGGTGGGTAAAATCTCCCCTCCCGGCGTGACCAGCTACGCCGAGGAAGAGGCCCGCAACGCCTTCCAGTCGGGCAACGCCGCCTTTATGCGCAACTGGCCCTATGCCTATAGCCTGGGCCAGAGCGAGGGCAGCGCCGTGCGAGGCAAGATCGGCGTGACCGTGTTGCCGCGCGGTGCGGGCACCGGTGGGCGCAACGCGGCCACCCTGGGGGGCTGGCAGCTCATGGTCTCGACCTACTCGCGCAACCAGCGGGTGGCCGCCGACCTGGTCAAGTACCTGACCAGCGTGGAGGTTCAGAAAGACAATGCCGTTAACCTCTCGCGCCTGCCCACCCGCCCGGCCCTCTACAGTGACCCGCAGGTGTTGGCCAAGAACCCCTGGTTCCGCGACCTGCTGCCGGTCTTCCAAAATGCGGTGGGCCGTCCTTCGGGTGTGGCTGGTGCGCGCTACAACCAGGTTTCTGAGGCCTTCTGGACGGGCGTGCACGAGGCCATTACTGGCCGCAAGCCTGCTGCCCAGGCGGTGCGGGATATCGAAGCGGCCCTGCGGCGCATTCTGCGCTAGACCGTCTTAGCTTCCAACGAATGGGGTCGGGCATCCGGCCCCATTCCTTACACCGGAGGCGCTTTAGGGCTTTTCTCCTGCTACGGCCTGCGCGGCCAGAGGAGGTATAGTACTTGGTGTCTTGAAACAGAACCGCCAAGCTGCTCTTTTGGATCGGCTGGGGTGGAGGTGTAACAGATGCTCACAGTACGACAAACCCGCTTGGCCTGGCTGCTGGTCCTGCCGACGCTGTTGGTGGTGGCGTTTGTGGCAGGCTACCCTTTGGCCCAGGTGTTCTACTACTCGTTTCATCGGGCGGACATCTCTTTTGTAGAGCCTACCGAGTTTGTTGGTTTGAAGAATTACATTTTCCTGCTGCAGGACCCCGATTTTAGAGGGGCGCTTTGGAACACTTTGCGCTTTACGGTGGTTTCGGTCTTCCTCGAGACCGTTTTGGGCTTGGCTATTGCCCTGGTTATTCATTCCAATTTCAAGGGCCGGGGGATTGTGCGGGCGGCCATCCTGATTCCCTGGGCCATTCCCACGGTGGTCTCGGCCAAGATGTGGCAATGGATGCTCAACGACATCTATGGTGTGATCAACGTCATCCTGGTCAATACCGGCCTGATAGCCAACAAAATCGCCTTCTTGGCCAACCCCAACACCATCCTGTGGTCTATCGTGGCGGTGGATGTTTGGAAGACCACACCGTTCATGGCCCTTCTGCTGCTGGCTGGCTTGCAGCTAATCCCTTCGGATATCTACGAGGCCGCCGACATCGACGGGGCCAGCAAGTGGCAGCAGTTCTGGACCCTCACTTTGCCCCTGCTGACCCCGGCTTTGGTGGTGGCCCTGATCTTCCGTACCCTGGATGCCCTGCGGGTCTTCGATGTGATCTTTGTGATGGTGGGGGTCAACACCGCCACCCGCAGCCTGGCCATCTACAACCGTCAGACCCTCATCGATTTCCAAGACCTGGGGTACGGCTCGGCCATATCGGTGGCTATTCTAGTTATAATCTTCGTCTTTGTGGTGCTGTACATGCGTGTGGCAGGACGGGGGGTGCGCGGTGAGGACTAAAGGTGTGCGCTACTACCTTGGGCGGGCGCTATTTTACCTGCTGGTGGTGTTCATCGTGGTTTACAGCGTTTTCCCCTTTTACTGGGCGGTGATCAGCAGCTTTAAGGTCAGCGATGCGCTTTTTAGCTCCAACCCCAGCTTCCTGCCGGTTCCGTTCACCCTGACCCACTTCCAGAACGTCTTTAGTGGAGCGGAGTTTGGCCGCAACCTACTCAACTCCTTGATTGTAGCTGGAGGGGCTACCCTTATCTGTCTGATTCTTGGAGTGATGGCCGCTTATGCCCTGGGCCGTCTGCGCTTTCCTCCCAGAAACGCAGTCTTGTACCTGGTGCTGGCCATGACCATGTTCCCCCAGGTCTCGGTGCTTTCGGGGATGTTTGTCTTGCTGCGTGAGATAGGGCTTTTCAATACCCATGCCGGCCTGATTCTTTCCTACTTACTTTTTACCCTGCCCTTTACGGTCTGGGTACTGACCGGCTATTTCCGTGGGTTGCCGCGGGAGCTGGAGGAAGCGGCCTATGTGGACGGGGCTACCCCCATCCAAACCCTGCTGCGGGTGATGCTGCCTTTGACTGGCCCGGGCCTGGTGACCACCGGCCTGCTGGCTTTTATCGCGGCTTGGAACGAGTACCTTTTCGCCCTAACCTTTACCATTGGCAACAACGTGCGCACCGTTCCGGTGGCGATTGCCTCGTTTGGCGGGGCTACCCCCTTCGAGATTCCCTGGGGCTCCATCATGGCGGCCTCAGTAGTGGTGACGGTGCCCCTGGTGGTGCTGGTGCTCATCTTCCAGCAGCGCATTGTGGCCGGGCTGACCGCAGGGGCAGTGAAGGGCTAGGGGGACAGCTCTCCTGGTGAGGTCTGGCACCTTTGCTGTTCCCTTTGGGCCTATGATGGGCGGGTATGACCGCACCTGAAGCCTACGAATGGTTGAAAGCCCACAGCCAGGAGACCGCCTATCTGGTTTCTTTCGCCAAGCTGGCGGGCTGGGATCAGGCCACCTACATTCCCAAAAAGGGGTACGCCCATCGGGCCCGGATGCAGGCGGCCTTAGCCCGGCTGCTGCACCAGCGCACCACCCACCCCCGAATAGGGGAGATGCTTTCCATCGTGGAGGAGGCCCGGGACTGGCCGGAGCCACACTCGGTGGAGGCGGTCAATGTACGGGAGTGGCGACGGGCCTACGACCTTCAGTGCAAGATTCCCGAGCGGCTGGCGGTAGAGCTGGCCCAGGCCACCAGCCAAGGGCAGGCCATCTGGGAGGAGGCCCGCCCCAAAAACGACTGGCAGGCCTTCAAACCGGTTCTGCGGCAAATTTTCGCCCTGACCGCTGAGGTGGCCGATGCCCTAGGCTACCAGGAAGAACGCTACGACGCCTTGCTTGACCAGTATGAGCCAGGGGCAACGGCTCAGCAGGTGGAGGAGGTTTTTCAGCCTTTGCGCCAGGCCACCGTGGACTTGCTGGAGCGTATTCGGGGCAGTACTCGGCGGCCATCTTCAGGGATTTTGCACCGGCACTTCTCCCTAGCCGCTCAGGAGGCTTTTGGCCGTGAGGTGATTGGCCGGCTGGGCTTCGACCTCGAGGCGGGCCGGCTGGATGTGGTGGCCCATCCTTTTATGGAAGGAATAGGGCCAGGGGACGTGCGCCTGACTACCCGCTACCAGGAGGACTTCTTCAGCGCAGGCTTTTTCAGCACCGTGCACGAGATGGGGCACGGCCTTTATGGCCAGGGCTTGCCCGAGGAACATTTCGGCACCCCTATGGGCAGCGAGGTCTCCCTAGGTATCCACGAGTCGCAAAGCCGTACTTGGGAGAACCTGGTGGGGCGCAGCCTGGGCTTCTGGCGCTATTTCTGGCCCCGGGCCCAGCACTACTTCGAGGCTTTGCGCGAAGTGCGGCTGGAAGAGTTTTACTTTGCCATCAATGAGGTCAAGCCTAGCTTGATCCGGGTGGAGGCCGACGAGGTGACCTACAACCTGCACGTTTTGATTCGCTTTGAACTCGAGCGGGCTCTGCTACGGGGCGAGCTGTCCATAGACGATTTGCCCGAGGCCTGGGACGCCAAATACCAGGCCTACCTAGGGGTGCGGGCCCCCGAGATGCAAGACGGGGTGCTGCAGGATGTGCACTGGTCGGCAGGGCTGATTGGCTACTTCCCCACCTATACCCTGGGCAACCTTTACGCCGCACAGTTCTTCGCCCAGGCCCAGAAAGCGCTAGGAGACCTCGAGGCTCAGTTTGCACGGGGCGAGTTCGCCGCATTGCTAGAGTGGACCCGCCAGAAAATTCACCGCCAGGGCAGCCGCTACTGGCCGCGCGATCTGCTCAAAGAAGTCACCGGAGAAGACCTCAACCCACGCTATTTGCTCGAGTACCTGAACCGCAAGTTCGGAGCGCTCTACGAGGTTTGAGGGCTGCTAAGGGCCTGGGCTACCACCCGGTGGACCACCGCGCGGAAGCGGCCCCAGTCGGCCCAGGCGGCGTTTAGTTCCCGGGAAAACTCTTCCGGTAGGTGCTCCAACCGATGGGCCATCGCTAAAAGCTCCTGGGTGCTGGCCTCGTGGAAGCCGCTGATCTGCTCGAGCGGCTCCTGAGGGACCGGGGTTCCCTCAGCAGCCAGCAAGAAAACGTGGCTGTGAAACAGGCGGCCTTCGTTGTGCAGGTAAGTGAGATGGGCCAAGTAGCGCAGGATTTTGGCTTCCAGGCCGGTCTCTTCCCAGGTCTCGCGCCAAAGGGCATCCGTGAGGGACTCGCCCCGCTCGATGCCGCCGGTGGGCAGCCGGTAGACGCCCGGGGGGTAGAAGGCTTTGGTTAGGGTCAGAAAGCGGCCCCCGGGCCGCTGAAGCACCAGACAGACCTCGCTCACGCCTTTGCCCCGGCTGGCTAGGTAGGTGTTGGGGCCTAGGTTGTAGCAGGCCTCGAGGGGTTGACCATAGCGCAGGCTAAGCTCTTGCAGCTCTTGGTGCATACCCATAAGGATACCCGCGCCCTGAGGGGGGCGGCAACTTACAGAGCCGGGGCTGGGTCTGTGCTATGGTAGGCATTCGATATGGTCGAGCGAGTGTATCTGGCCAAGCCTCGAGGGTTTTGCGCCGGGGTGGTCATGGCTATTGAGGCGGTGGAAAAAGCGGCCCAGGAACTTCGCCAGGAGGGCGAGCTGGTGGTCTACCACGCCATCGTGCACAACGAGGTAGTTACCCAGCGTTTGCAAGAGCAGTACGGGGTTCACTTTGTCGAGGACCTAGCCGAGGTAGACCAGCTCCGTCAGAAAGGCCGGGGGTTAGGCCAGACCGTGGTTTTTTCCGCTCACGGGATTCCCCCCTGGCTGCGCCGCGAGGCAGCCCAGCGGGGCCTGTACCAGATTGATGCCACCTGCCCTTTGGTGACCAAGGTGCATAGCGAGGCTAAGCGCTATGCCAAGGAGGGGTACTGGATTTTGCTCATAGGCGATTCTGCCGAGCACCAGGAGATCAAAGGTACCCGTGGCGAGGCCCCGGAACGCACCATTTTGGTGGCGGTGCACACCCACGTGGGCCGCGACCCCCGGCTGGCTGACCCCCATACCGTCGAGGTGCCCGACCCGGAAAAGGTGGTGGTGCTGACCCAGACCACCCTTTCGGTGGACGATACCCTAGCTACTATTGCGATTCTCAAAAAACGCTTCCCGAAGCTGGTGGTGCCCAGCCGGCACGATCTGTGCTATGCCACCAAGAACCGGCAGGATGCGGTCAAGCGGATAGCCCCTCAGGTAGACCTCTTCCTAGTGCTGACTAGCCCTACTTCTTCCAACGGGATGCGCCTCTTGGAGTTGGCCCAAAGCCTGGTAGGGCGGGCTGAGCGCATCAACACCGTAGAGGATATTCAACCCGCCTGGCTCGAGGGGGTGCGGGCGGTGGGGATTACCTCGGCAGCCTCCACCCCCGACGACCTGGTGCAAGAGGTGGTGGCCTACTTCCGCCAGGGCAACCCGAGCCTCGAGGTTATTGAAGAAGGTGAGTGGGAGGATATCGAGTTCCGCCAGCCCAAGCGGCTATCGCCAGAAGAGGTTCTGGCGGGCCGGGCCTGACAGCAAAACCCCATGATCCCTCTCTCGTCTCCCAGCCCGTACCGGCTCAGCGTGGCCCCCATGCTGGACTGGACCGATCGGCATTTCCGCTACCTGCTGCGCCGGATTACCCGAGGTACCCGGCTTTATACCGAGATGGTGGTCGATCAGTCCATCCTGCTGGGGGATCGGCCCCGGCTACTCGACTTCCACCCCGAGGAGCACCCGCTGGCCCTCCAGATCGCTGGCTCAGAGCCGGAAAAGCTGGCGGAGGCAGCCCGCATCGGGGAGGCCTGGGGCTACGATGAGATCAACCTGAACCTAGGCTGCCCTTCGCCCCGGGTGCAGGGGGGTGGGTTTGGGGCCTGCTTGATGCTCGAGCCAGCCCGGGTAGCCGAATGTATGGCCGCGATGCGGCAGGCCGTGAGGATTCCCGTCACAGCAAAGCACCGCCTGGGTGTGGACGAGGTCGAAGACTACGGTTATGTGGCCCGCTTTATCGAGAAGTTGGCCGGGGTGGGGATCGAAGTCTTCATCATTCACGCCCGAAAAGCCTACCTGAAGGGGCTTTCGCCGGCCCAAAACCGCACTGTCCCCCCCCTGCGCTACGACTGGGTCTACCGCCTCAAGCAGGACTTTCCCCATCTGACCATTGTGCTCAACGGGGGGGTGCGTAGCCTGGCCGAGGCCCAGGCTCACCTAAAGCGGGTGGATGGGGTGATGCTGGGGCGGGCCGTCTACGAAGACCCGTTCGTGCTCGAGCAGGCCGACCGGATGTTTTTCGGCCTAGCGCACCGGCCCAGCCGTCTCGAGGTGGCCCAGGCCATGCTGGCCTATGCCCAGGTCGAGATGGAACGGGGCACACCGCTTTGGGCTGTGGCCCGGCATATGCTCAACCTGTTCAAGGGCCAGCCAGGGGGACGGGCCTGGCGCCGGCGGCTCTCTGAGCGGGCAGGCCGGCGGGGGGCAAGGCTGGAGGTGCTGCAAGAGGCCCTGGCCCTGGTCGCCCAGTCTCGCCCAGAGGTATCGTGGGTGGGGGAGGCTCAATGAAGCTGTTGCGGTATGGACCCAGAGGAAAGGAAAAGCCTGGGCTTCTCGATGCGCAGGGCCGGATTCGCGATCTGAGTGGCCTGGTGCCCGACATCAACGGAGCAGTGCTGGCTAAGCAGCTGTCTAAGCTGCGCCGCCTGGACCCCGAGGCCTTGCCCTTGGTGCGGGGCCGTCCCCGGATAGGCCCTTGTGTGGCTGGGGTGGGCAAGTTTATCTGTATCGGGCTTAACTACCGCGACCACGCTCAGGAGACCGGGGCGGCCATTCCCCGCGAGCCGGTGGTGTTTCTCAAGGCTACCAGCGCTATTTCCGGGCCCTACGACCCCATCGTGCTGCCCCGTGGTTCGCGCAAGACCGACTGGGAGGTGGAGCTAGGGGTGGTGATAGGCCGGCCTGGTAAGTACATCCCCCCGGCTGAGGCCCTGGCCTACGTGGCTGGCTACTGCGTAGTCAACGACGTCTCCGAGCGGGAATACCAGCTCGAGCGCGGGGGACAGTGGGACAAGGGCAAAAGCTGCGATACCTTTGGCCCCATCGGGCCTTACCTGGTGACGGCCGACGAGGTGCCCGACCCCCAGAACCTGCACCTGTGGCTCGAGGTGGACGGGCACCGCTATCAGGACGGCCATACCGGGGCGATGATCTTCGGGGTGGCCGAGCTGGTGAGCTACGTCAGCCAGTTCATGAGCCTGCAGCCTGGTGACCTGATCAGCACCGGTACGCCCGCCGGGGTAGGGCTGGGCCAGAAGCCTGAGCCAGTCTACCTGCGGCCTGGCCAGCGGGTGCGCCTGGGGGTGGAGGGCCTGGGCGAGCAGGAACAGGCGGTGCAGCAAGAGGATCCCACGACTCCTCCGCTTTAATATCCTGTTTATCCCGCGGGATTAGGCTAGGAAAAGGGGATATGCGTATTTTGCTGGTTGAGGACGAGGTAGGCCTGGCGGGGCCGCTGGTGGCCTTGCTGCGCCGCGAGCGCTACGAGGTAGGGTGGGCTGACAACACCACCCAGGCCCGGGCCTATGTGGACGAGCATGAGCCGGACTTAATTGCCCTGGATGTGATGTTGCCGGAGGGGGAGGATGCGGGGTTTGACCTGGCCCGGCAGCTGCGGTTGGGGGGCTTTACCGGGGCTATTCTGTTTCTTACGGCCCGCGATGCGGTGGAAGACCGGGTGTACGGGCTGGATTTAGGGGGCGACGACTACCTGGTGAAACCCTTCTCCCTCGAGGAGTTTTTGGCTCGGGTGCGGGCTTTACTGCGCCGGGGGGGCCCACCCGGCAGAGCGTTTTCGAGCGCGGCCCCCTGCGGGTGGAGTTCGACAGCCGAAAGGTCTACTGGAACCGGAGGCTGGTCTCGCTTTCCGATAAGGAGTTTGCCCTGCTGGAGCGTCTGGCCCTGTATCCTGAGCGGATCTTCGGGGTCGATGAGCTGCTGGAGAAAATATTCCCCGACGCCGAATCGGGCCACCGCATTTTGCGGGTATATGTGCATCGCCTGCGGGAGAAGTTGGGGGAGAATGTGATTGCCACCCTACCTGGGGGGTACGCCCTAGGAGTTTAGCAAATGTGGATGCTGCGGCGCAAAACCCCCTTGACTGGCCCGGTCGTTCGGTCCAGGCTTGGGGGCTGGGTGTGGCCGAGCGGGTTTCGCGGCCGCCTGTTGCTTAGCCTGCTGGTTGTGGTTCTCCTGACGGCCTTGTTGGTGGGAGGCCTGGGGTTTGTACATTTTCGCGATACCCTGAACCGGGAGGCCCGGCAGAACCTAGAGTCCCTCACCCACGCAGTAGCCCAGGCGCTGGTCGTCACCCCGAAGGAGGTCAGGCTCGACCCTGAGCGGTTGCCCCGGCTGGTCGAACTGGGCGGCAGCCGCTTCCGGGTAATGCGGGGGGAGCAGGTGTTTTTAGAGATTGGAGGCCGCTTTCCCACCGAGGCGGTGGGTTGGCTCAAGAGCAAGCGGGCCTTGAGCGAGGGCTTCGTGCTGGAGGCAGCCCTCGAGACCCGCCCCCAGAGCGAAGCCCTGCGGGCCTTTTGGCACACCGAACTACTGGCCCTGCCCGCCTCGCTGCTGCTGGCCTTGCTGGTCGCTTACCTGTTGCACGGCTATCTGATGCGGCCCCTGCGCCACCTGACTGAGGCGGCCCACGCCATCGCCCAGCAGCGTTTTCCCAAACCGGTTCCGGTTCCCCCTGGTCAGGACGAGCTCTCCGATCTAGCCAAAAGCTTCAACCGCATGGCCCAGGCGGTGGAGGGTTACCTCGAGCGGGAGCGCAATTTTTCCCGCTATACCTCGCACGAGCTACGCACTCCTTTGGCCACACTGCGGGCCCAGGTAGAAGCCCTGGAGCAAGGGTTGCTGCCCTTGGAGGAGTCGCTACCGGCCATCAAGGGGAGCCTGGAGCGCCTGGAGCGGCTGTTGGCGGGGCTGCTGGCCCTGACCCGCAGCCCACAAAGCGAACCCCAGCCGCTGGAGGTTGGCCAAGTGCTGGGCTGGGTGGTGCAAAATTGCCAGCTCGGGGAGCGGCCACGTATTACCCTGGAAGGGGATTTGCAGGCTCAGGTACTGGGCTACGAGGAACTTCTCCAGCAGGCCCTAGGCAACCTGGTGAGCAACGCCCTCAAGTTCAGCCAGGGTCCGGTACGCGTAGAGGTTGAGCAGGGTGCCATGGTTCATATTCGGGTTTTAGACCGCGGCCCAGGGGTGCCTGAGGAGGTGCTGCCCCGCCTGGGCGAGCCCTTCCTGCGGACCCACTCTCGACTCGAGGGGATGGGGCTGGGGTTGGCCCTGGTTCGGCATATCGCCGCTTTGCTGGAGGGCAGCCTGGAGTTTCATAACCGCGCAGGGGGGGCCTCGAGGCCACCCTGAGCCTGCCTCGGCTCGAGGTGAGGCGTGTTTAGTCTTCGCAAGGCCCTTTGGCTGTGGATGGCGTTGGTTTTGTTGCCGCCTTCCGCCTTTGCCCATAAGGTTCAGGTGGACGGGCAGCCCAACCTGGTGCCCGATGGGCAGGTTATCGCGCAGCGGGGCAACAGCGGCAACAGCAACAGTGGGGGAAATAGCGGGGGGAACAGCAGCGGCAATAGTGGGGGGAATAGCGGCGGTAAGGGAAATAGTGGGGGGAATAGCGGTGGCAACAGTGGGGGAAACAGCAAAAGTGGGGGTAATCCCAGCGCTGGTGGAGGCAATAGCGGAAACAGCCAGAATTCCAACGCCAGCACAAGCGCCCGCCCAGTTCAGAGCTACATGGGGCAGGTAACGGTAAACGCCGGGGGGCAGGTTGTCTCTGGCGCTGTGCGCATACAGAGCAACTCCCCCTGGCTGAGCCTGGCCATTCCTGGAATGTGGCTCGAGGCCACCGGCGTCTGGGAAGGCGAAGTGTTTGTGGCCACTGAGGTCAAGCTGCATAGCCCCGTGCCCTGGGCCTTCTATCAGGGGCCTGGCAGCCTGGTGGGGGCCAGCCAGTACCCGCATGTGAGCGCCTGGCTCTCCACCAATCGCAACGACCCTTTCCTGGCGCTGCGGGCGGCCGGCGAGCAGGCCCAGGTGCGGGTGGTGGCCTACTTTGATGGCAGCAAGCTCCGTGCCCTGCCCACGCACTTTCCCATCCCGCCAGGGCTCAAGCCAGGGTGGTACGAGCTACTCGGCTCGGTAGGGGAGCAGGGGCTGGTCTGGTCTTCGGTTAGGCCGTTCCCGTAGAGCCTCGTCTATACCGGGCTATAACGCCCGGCCATTTCCTGCACTAAGCCCTTGATCTCCAGCAGGGTCAGGGTGGAGAGCACCTCGCCGGCGGAGAGGCCGGTGGCCTGGGCCAGGTCGTCGGGCAGGGCCTCGGAAAGCTCGAGCAAAGCCCGGTAGACCTGGGCCTCGAGGCCCTCGAGGGGCACGCTTTGTCTTTTGGGAGCCAAGACCCCCAGAGCCCCCAGCACATCCTCGGTGCTCATCACCAGTCCGGCCCCGTCTCGTATCAGCTGGTTGCACCCCACCGACTGGGTATCACTGGGCCGGCCCGGCACCGCCAGTACATCGCGGCCCAGTTCCACAGCGAACCTGGCGGTAATCAGGCTGCCGCTCTTTTGGCCAGCCTCCACCACCATCACCGCCTGGGCCAAAGCGGCCACGATACGGTTGCGCCGGGGAAAATGGCCGGGCTGGGGCGGGGTTCCTAGGGGGAACTCCGAAAGCAGATGCATCTGTTCAGCCAGGGCGCGGTTTTGCGGTGGGTAAAAGCGATCCAGGCTGCTGCCTAGAACCCCCAGGGTGTAGCCGCCACCCGCCAAAGCCCCCTTGTGCGCGGCAGCATCAATGCCCAGGGCCAGCCCCGAGATGATGCCTATGCCGGCCTCAGCCAGCTCACGGGCCACCCTTTGCGTCCAGGCGGTGGCCCAGGGGCTGGCCTTGCGAGTGCCCACAATAGCGATGGTCCGGGGAGAAGGGGGGAGTTCGCCCTTTAGGTACAGCACCGGTGGAGGGCTTTCCAGATGGCGTAATGCGTCAGGATAGCTATCTTCCCACAGCCCAATCAGCCGGAGGCCCAGTCGGGCTGCCCGTTCGCGCTCCTTTTCGGCCAGGCCACTGGCCAGGGTTTTGCTATAGGCACTGGCGATTTCGGGGCCGAGGCATTCGGCCACGGCCTCCAGGCTTAGATCGGTCGAAAGAGCCTGCTGCAAACGTTTGGGGCCAATGCCGGGGGTGAGTGCAAGGGCCAGAGGGTCAGGCATAGCTCGAACCAGCATAGCCGATGGGGGAGGGGTCGGGGGGTCATCCTTCGTTTGCGTCTATACTAGAGCGGTGAGTGAAGGAACCACCTATTCCGGTTTTGTAGCGGTGGTGGGGAAGCCCAACGTGGGGAAGTCCACCCTGGTTAATTCCATGCTGGGCGTCAAGATCGCCCCCATCAGCCCCAAGCCGCAGACCACCCGCAAGCGGGTGCGGGGGGTCTATACCGAGGGCAACCGCCAGATTGTCTTTGTAGACACGCCGGGCTGGCACGAGGCCGCCGATGCTTTGAGCGAGTACATGATCCGCCAGATTACCGAAGCCCTGGCCGAGGTGAACGTGGTGCTGTGGCTGGTGGATCTGCGCCACCCCCCTACCCATGAGGATGAGCTGGTCGCACGGGCACTACGCCCTTTGAAGGGAAGGGTACCGATTCTTTTGGTGGGTAATAAAGCCGATGCGGCCCGGTATCCCGAGTCGGCTATGCAGGCCTACGCTGAACTGTTGCCGGGCCTGGAAACCCGCATGATGTCTGCCCGGGACGAGCGAGATGCCAAGGCCCTGCGCGACGAGGTACTGGCCTTGCTGCCCGAAGGCCCCTTCTTTTACCCAGCCGACTATGCCAAGGGCGACCAGACCGCCGAGGAGTGGGCCGCCGAGATCGTGCGCGAGGAGGCCATGAAACGCCTCAAGGAGGAGATTCCCTACTCGATTGCCACCAAAACAGAAACCTTTGTCCGGCGGGAAAACGGGATGTTTTATATCCAGGTGAACATCTACGTCGAGCGGGAGAGCCACAAGCCCATCCTGATAGGGGCGGGGGGGCGCAAACTCAGGGAGATTGGGGCGGCGGCCCGCAAGCAGCTCGAGGTCTTCCTAGCCCACAAAGTCTACCTGGATTTACAGGTCAAGGTTTACCCTAACTGGCGTAAGGACCCCGAGGCCCTGCGCGAGCTGGGCTACCATTGAAGTATGGATGTAGGGCGCTGGTTGCTGGCTGTGGGCTTGGTATTGGTGGCCCTGGGCCTGGTGTGGCTGTACGCCCCTGGGCTTTTGAGCTGGTTTGGCCGCCTGCCGGGGGATATCCGCATCGAACGGGAGGGATTCCGCTTCTATTTTCCCCTGGCCTCTATGCTACTTCTCAGTGTGGGGCTGAGCCTCTTTTTGAACCTGCTGATGCGCTGGTTTCGCTAGCCATCCCGCACGGCCAGGGGGAGGGGGTTGTGCTGGGAAACCCGGTTGTAGATGGTGTTCGCTATGCTGTAGGCAAATTGCTTCATGGCCTGGGCGTTGGGGCCGTCGTAGTACGCGTCGATGGTCTGGGTGAAGAGCTCGAGCCAGCGCTGGAAGTGCTCGAGCCTGAGGGGTTTTTGGGCGTGGAGCCTCAGGTGCTTGTATATCATGCCGCCCTTGTAGGCCCCGGTGCGAAAGAGGAGGTTTTCCCAGAAGTCGTAGATCACCGGCAGGTGGTTTGTTAGCTCCAGCCCCTCAAAAAGGTAGCCGATCTGCTCGTCTTCCATGGCCTTAGCGTAGAAGCGGTCCACCACTTGGGCGATATCGCGGCGGGATTGGATATCCTTCACAGTCCCACCTTACGCCAAAGAGCCCTCTGTGCAAAGGGAGCAGTTTTGTAATCTCAGCCCGGCTTGGGTAGACTTGCAGACGGCAGGCCTGAGGGGGCTTGGGCCTAGTTGGCGTTCGGCGATGGCGTCCGAAGGGGGGAGCCAGCTCGCCCACCCCGCGAGAAAGGAGCACGGCATGTCCCGGGGAGAAGTTTCCCAATTTCTGAAGCACCATTTCCGCCACTTCAATGCAGCCACCCTGGTCGAGGCCGCTGAAGCCTACCGCGCCCACCTCGAGCAAGGGGGGGTGATGATGGTTACGCTGGCTGGGGCCATGAGCACTGCCGAGCTGGGCCTTTCCCTGGCCGAGATGATCCGGCAGGGCAAAGTACACGCCATCAGCTGTACCGGGGCTAACCTGGAAGAAGACCTCTTCAACCTGGTGGCCCACCACCACTACGAGCGCGTTCCTAACTGGCGCGAGCTTTCTGCCCAGGACGAGCAGCGCCTGCTAGAACGGCACTTGAACCGGGTCACCGACACCTGTATTCCCGAGATGGAGGCCATGCGCCGCCTTGAAGCTGCCCTCTTGGAGGAGTGGGAGGCTGCTGATTCCGCCGGCGAGCGCTACTTTCCCCACGAGTTCCTCTACCGCATCATCCGTTCGGGGAAGCTCGAGCCGTATTACCAGATCGACCCCAAGGATAGCTGGATGGTGGCTGCTGCGGAGAAGAACCTGCCCATTGTGGTGCCGGGCTGGGAAGACTCCACCACCGGCAACATGTATGCCGGCCACTGCCTGAGCGGGCACATAAAAAACGTGCACACCGTGCGTACCGGCATCGAGTACATGATGATGCTGGCCGAGTGGTACCTGAAGACCAGCGCGCAACACCCGGTGGGCTTTTTCCAGATTGGTGGGGGTATTGCGGGCGATTTCCCCATCTGTGTGGTGCCCATGCTGCACCAGGATATGCAGCGCCCCGATGTGCCGGTCTGGGCCTACTTTTGCCAGATTTCCGACTCCACCACCAGCTATGGCTCGTACTCCGGCGCCGTACCGGGCGAGAAGATTACCTGGGGCAAACTGGCAGTGGATACGCCCAAGTTCATGATTGAGTCCGACGCCTCGATTGTGGCCCCGCTGATCTTCGCCCTGGTGCTGGGCTGGTAGGCGGGGTTCCGGCTTGACAGCTAGGCGCCGGGCCTTTACCTTAGCGCTTGGGTTCATTGAGTAAACAGGTGGTTCGTTCAATGAAACCAGGTGAAGCCATCCCCACCCTCGAGCGCCCGCTCTACCTTCTGCACTTTTTCAGCGAGGAGCGGCCCTACTGGGGCCTCTCCGAGCTGGCCCGGGCCAGCGGGTGGTCCAAAGCCACCTGCTTGCGCAGCCTGCGGGCTTTGGAGAACCACGGTCTGTTGGTGCGGGAAAACGAGCGCTACCGCCTGGGTACCCGGCTTCTGCACCTGGGGGCTGTGGTCAAGGCCGCCTACCCCGCCCGAAGGACCGCCCTGCCCCTGATGCAGGCCCTGCGCGACGCCACCGGCCAGTCGGTGCAGTGGGTGGTGCGCGACGGGCTGGAGGGGGTTTACCTCGAGGTGCTGGAGGCCCGCTCGAGGGTGCGCCTCTACATCGCCCCGGGGCGGCGGGCCCCCCTGTATGCCGGGGCCTCCACCCGGCTTTTGCTGGCCTTTGCCCCTAAGGAGGTGAAAGAAGCCGTACTCTTTGGCGAGCGCAGGGCCTACACCCCGGCCACCCCAACGGAGTGGGCTCATTTGCAAAAGCTGCTGGCCCAGACCCAGCGAACCGGTTTTGCTGCAAGTTTTGGCGAGCTCGAGCCCCACTCCGCCGAGCTGGCCGCCCCGGTACGGGAGGCCCAGGGGGGAGTGGTGGCCGCGTTGAGCCTGGCTGGGGCCGAGGCCCTCTACCGTGAAGGAGGGAGGCTCGAGGACTTCCTTTACCAGCTCGACCAGGCCGCCCAGGAGATTTCCCGCCGGCTGGGCTATACCGGCCCCTGGGCTACTCAACCGCGCTGCTTCCTGGAGTTCATCCAGGGGGTTTATAGCTAAAAGGAGGAGGATATGCATAAGAAGGCACTCGGCACCCTAGCGATTCTAGCCCTGGCCGGTCTGGGCCTGGCCCAAAACCAGGTCTGGACCATGGCCACCCCCTATCCCGACGGCAACTTCCACACCATCAACATCCGGGAGTTCGCCCGCGACGTGGAAGCCGCTACCCAGGGCCGCTTGAGCATCCGGGTCAATAGCGGGGGTTCGTTGCTGCCCCATCCCCAGATTCTGCCGGGGGTGCGCAGCGGCCAGATTCAGATGGGGGAGGTGCTCATCTCGCTTCTTTCCAACGAGAACCCTGTCTTCGATCTAGACACCATTCCCTTCCTGGTCAGCAGCTACGAGGAAGCCCAGCGGCTGTACCAGGTCTCGCGCCGGGAGATTGAGAACTGGCTTTCCCGGCGGGGTATGACCCTGTTGTTCTCGGTGCCCTGGCCTGGCCAGGGGCTGTACACCCGCCAGCCGGTCAACAGCGTGGCCGACCTACGGGGAGTGCGCTTCCGAGCCTACAACCGCGCCACCGCCCGCATCGCCGAGCTTACGGGAATGGTGCCTACCCAGGTGGAGGCCGCGGATATTCCCCAAGCCTTCGCCACCGGCATCGTGGCGGCTATGATCACCTCTCCCTCTACCGGGGTGGACAGCCAGGCCTGGGACTTTACCCGCTACTTCTACGACCTCAGGGCGTGGATTCCCAAGAACATGGTCTTTGTGAGCCGCCGGGCCCTGGATAGCCTGAGCCCTGCCGACCGGGAAGCGGTGCTGGCCGCAGCCCGCCGGGCGGAGGAGCGCGGCTGGCGGGCCAGCCAGCAGGAGGCCGCCAGCAAGACCGCTATCCTGGCTCAGCGCGGCCTGCGGGTACTCCAGCCCAGCCCGCAGCTCACCGCCGACCTCAAAAAGGTGGGCCAGACCATGACCGAGGAGTGGCTTCGCCGGGCTGGAGCGGTGGGGGTCAATATCTACCGGGCCTACCTGGGCCGTTAGGGGGCCATGCGGCGGCTGTTGGATGGGCTTTACCGCCTGGCCGGTTGGCTGGCCGGGCTACTGGTGGTCTTCATCTTCGTCATTATCCTAGCCCAGATTGTGGGGCGGCAGCTCAGTGTTACCGTGCCCTCGGCCAATGAGCTGGCCGGTTTTGCCATGGCCGGGGCCACCTTCCTAGCCCTGGCCCCAACCCTCCGGGCTGGAGGGCACATCCGTGTAGGGGTGCTCTTGGGTCGGCTACGGGGCCGGGCGCGCTGGGGCCTCGAGCTGGGGGTGACGGGGCTGTCGCTCCTGGCTTCCGGCTATGCCACCTTTCACCTGGTGCGGCTGGTGCTGGACTCCTACCGCTACGGCGATCTGGCCCCTGGGCTTTTGCCCTTGCCCTTGTGGCTTCCACAAAGCCTGGTAGCCCTGGGTCTGGCCATTTTCACCATCGCTCTGGCCGACACCCTGGCGGCCTTGCTTCGGGGGGATCTGCCGCCTTATCTGGCCCAGGATCGGGGGGAGTAGGCCGTGGAGCTGACCCAGGTAGCCCTTTTCCTGGCCCTGCTATTGCTGCTGCTCTTGGGCGGGGGGGTCTGGATCGCCCTGGCCCTGCTGGGCGTGGGCTGGGCTGGGCTGCAATTCTTCACCCAGACGCCACCGGGCACCAGTGTGGCCAGCAGTCTGTGGACCTCGGTCTCGAGCTGGTCGTTGGCCGCTTTGCCCATGTTCATCTGGATGGGGGAAATCCTCTACCGCACCCGATTGGCCGCCGATCTTTTCGAAGGGCTGGCCCCCTGGCTGCGCCGCATTCCGGGCCGCTTGCTGCACATCAACGTGCTGGCCTCAGGTCTTTTTGCCGCGGTGATCGGCTCCTCGGCGGCCACCACGGCCACCGTAGGCAAGATTGCCCTACCCGAACTGCTGAAGCGAGGCTACCCTGAGCGGATGGTGCTGGGCTCGCTAGCCGGCTCGGGCACCCTGGGCCTTTTGATTCCCCCCTCGGTGATGATGATTGTCTATGGGGTGGCGGCCGAGGTTTCGGTGGCCCGGCTGTTTATTGCCGGGCTGCTCCCGGGGCTTCTGGTAATGCTGCTTTTTATGGGTTGGGTAGTGCTTTCTAGCCTGCTGTATGCCCGCCAGATGCCCCCGGCCGATCCCCCCCTACCCCTGGGCCAGCGGCTGCGGGGCCTCTTCAAAATTATGCCGGTGCTGCTTTTGATGGTGGCGGTCATCGGCTCCATCTACGCTGGGTTGGCCACCCCCACCGAGGCGGCCAGCCTGGGGGTGCTGGGGGCTTTGCTCATCGCTATGGCTACCCGCAGCCTGAGCTGGCAGGGCTTGCAGGAAAGTCTGGTGAGCGCGGTGCGCACCAGCAGCATGATCGGCTTCATCCTGGCCGGGGCCGCGGTGCTCTCCATCGCCATGGGCTTTACCGGGATTCCGGCGGCCTTGGCGGCCTGGGTGGGCTCCTTGGGCCTTTCCAAGTATGCCCTTCTGGCTGTGCTGATGCTGTTGTTCTTGCTGCTGGGGGCCTTCCTCGATGGCATCTCCATCATCGTGCTGACCACCTCGGTTATCCTGCCTTTGGCCAAGGCGGTGGGCATCGACCTTTTGTGGTTTGGCATTTTTCTGGTGATTGCGGTGGAACTGGCCCAGATTACCCCGCCGGTGGGCTTCAACCTGTTCGTGTTGCAGGGGCTTTCGGGTCGGGATATCTTCACCATTGCCCGCTCGGCCCTGCCTTTCTTGTGTATGCTGCTGCTGGCGGCGGTGCTGATTACCCTTTTCCCTGAGATTGTAACCTGGCTACCGCGCACCATGACCCGCGGCTAAGAGGAGACCTGCCTATGCAAATCGACATCAACGCGGATGCCGGTGAGTCGTTTGGCCCTTGGAAGCTGGGACAAGACGAGGCGCTATTCCCCCTTATCAGCTCGGTTAATGTGGCCTGTGGTTTTCATGCGGGCGACCCCCTCACCATTCAGCGTACCCTGAGGTTAGCCCAACAGGTGGGGATCGCCGTGGGAGCCCACCCCGGTTTTCCCGACCGGGTGGGTTTTGGCCGGCGGGAGCTGGCGGCGACGGCGGAAGAGGTATATGCCGATGTGCTCTATCAGGTGGGGGCCCTGGCCGCTTTTCTACGGGTGGCTGGCCTGCCGCTGCACCATGTTAAGCCCCACGGGGCCCTTTACAACCGGGCTACCCGCGATGCAGCTACGGCCCGGGCCATCGCCCAGGCGGTGTGGGACTACGACCCCCAGCTACCGCTGGTGGTGTTGCTGGGTACCCCACTAGAGCAGGAGGCTAAAGCCCTGGGTTTGCCGGTGGTGCTCGAGGCCTTCCCCGAGCGGGGCTACACCCGGGATGGGCGGCTGGCCCCGCGGGGCACCCCGGGGGCCTGGATCCACGACCCCGCCGAGGCGGCCCGGCGGGCAGTGCAGATGGTGCGGGAGGGCCAGGTGGCCGCAGTGGATGGGGGCATGGTACCGGTCAAGGCCCAGACCCTGTGCATTCACGGCGACAACCCCCAGGCCGTGGCCATCGCCCGGGCGGTACGGGCGGCCCTCGAGGCCGAGGGGGTTTCCATCCGCCCTTTCTGAAGGGGCGGGGTAGCCCCGAGAGCCTAACGAAACCTTGACCTAAACATGCTGCTGGGCTTCTACCTACCTTTTGCCGAAACCCTGGACCCTGCGGCCAATGCCCGCCTGCTGGCCCTAACCCGCCGTCTTCTAGAACAGCCTTTGCCAGGGGTGACCGACCTGGTGCCAGGGTACGTGAACCTCTACGTAGAGTTCGATGCCCGGCGGCTCTCCCGGGCCCGTGTGGAGCGTTGGCTGGCCCCCTTTTTGCAGGAACTGCCCAGCATAGACCAGGGCCGGCTGGTCGAGGTGCCGGTGCGCTACGACGGGGAAGACCTAGCCTGGGTGGCCCAGGCCACCGGTCTTACCCCAGCGGAGGTGGTGCGGCTACACCAGAAGCCAACCTACCGGGTGTTCGCCACCGGGTTTACCCCGGGTTTTCCCTTCATGGGGCCCCTCGAGCCCCCCCTGTGCTTGCCCCGGCGGGCCTTTCCTCGGCCCCAGGTGTCGGCCCACCGGGTGGCCATCGCCGGCCACCAGACCGGCATCTACCCCCTACCCTCGCCGGGGGGCTGGCACCTTTTGGGTACGGCGTTGGTGCAGGTGTACAACCCCCGTCGCCCAGAACCATTTTTGCTCGAGGCGGGCGACCGGGTGCGCTTTGTAGCGGCCGAAGGCCCCCCCCCACCCCTGCCGGAGGGCCTCGAGCTTCTGCCTGAAAAGCCGCACCACCCCCTGTTCCGGGTGGAGGCTCCAGGGCTGCTGAGCCTGGTGGTGGACCAGGGGCGCCGGATGGGGGGGCGGCTGGGCCTGGCTGCGGGAGGGGCCTTGGATGAGCGCTCAGCCCGGCGGGCCAACGCCCTGGTGGGCAACCCGCCGGAAGCGCCTTTGCTCGAGCTCACCCTGGAGGGCCCACAGCTCGAGGTGCTGGCCCCAGGGGTGGCGGCTTTTGCTGGCTATGGCTTAGAACCTTTGTTGAACGGTGAACCTCTGCCTGCTGGGCAGAGTTTTGCCCTCTGCCGGGGGGACGTGCTGGCCTTCCGTCCTACCGGGGTAGGCGTGCGGGGCTACCTGGCGGTGGCGGGGGGGCTGGAGGTGGGGCGGTTTTGGGAGAGCGCCAGCACCGATCTGCGGGGTTTGGTGGGCCGCCCCTTGCGGGCTGGGGATGTGCTGGGGGTGGCCCAGCCCCGGGCGGTGCGGCCGGGCTTTGCCTTGGGCCAGCCTTCGCTACGGGTGGAAGGCGGGGAGACCGTTCGGCTGCTGCCAGGGCCGCAGGCTAACCGGGAAGCCCAGCAGGCTTTGTGTGCTGGGCCTTTCACCCTGCAGTCGGGCGATCGCATGGGGCTTCAGCTCGCTGGCCCCCAGGTGCCGGGCGGTGAGGTCATCAGCGAGGCTACCCCGCTGGGCGCGGTACAGATTACCCCCCAGGGCCAGCCCATCGTGCTGCTCCACGACCGGGGCCGCATGGGCGGATATGCCAAGCCAGCCATCGTACACCCCGCCGACCTACCCCGCCTGGCCCAGCTTCGGCCCGGGCAGAAGGTGCGCTTTGTGTTCGCGGGTGCAAAACTCTCATGATGGGTACGGGGGATTCCATACAATAGCCCCTTAAGACCGCGCTTCGAGGAAGGCTTATGGACTCCCGCGCCCGAAGTTATTTTCGCTCCCTGTTCAACCTACAAGCCCCCCTTTCCCCAGCCCGCTTCGAAAGTGAACTGGCCAGACGCATCGGCAGCCCCTCGAGGCGGCGGCCCATTGTGAATGCCTGGCGGGCCTACCTGAGGGCTTCGGGGGGCGATCTAGAGGCGGTGCGAAGTTTCTACCAGGCTTTGCTGGGCCATCCGCGGGAGCGCCTGGAGGCCTTGGTCTATGCCATGCACCTGCCCTTTATCGAGTTTTACCTGCGAGAGGTGCCTCCCTTACTGCCGCCGGAGGGCCGGGTACTGGAGGTGGGCGCTTTTACCGGGGGATTGGTGGCCCTGTTGCAGGAGGCCCGGCCCGAGTTGGAATGGCACGCTTTGGAAGGGGTAGCAGAGGCCTTGAGCCTGGGGCAGGCCCGCACTGCTCGGGTGCAATGGCACCTAGGGTGGTTTGGCCAGGCCCTGCCGGAGGGGCTTCCCCTGATGGATGCGGTTCTGCTGCTTTCTTGTTTACCCGAGGGGTACCTGGGCGACCTCCCCGGTACCCTGGAGGCCGAGGCTTTTGACCGGCAGTTCCAGTTTGCTCAGCGGCTGCGGGGGCTGGAAGGGGTGCTGCGCCCGGGGGGGCTTTTGCTCTATGGGCACGGCCCCTTTCTGGGTAAGAACGCCCAGGCTGCTACCGAGGTGTTGTGTCGGCTAGGGTTTGACCACGTGGAACTGCGCGGTGAGGGGGAGTACAGCCTGGTTTGCGGGCGGATGCCAGAGGTACTGGCGGAGGTGGTGCCCGAGGTAGAGCTTGCCGAACCACCCCCTCAGCCCCCTCCCCCGGCCCCGGCGCCCCTGCCCAGCCAGGAGGAGGCCTGGGGGTGGTGGGAGGCTCAGAATTACGCTGAGATTCTCCGGCGCATTCCCGAAGGTACCCCTGGCGAGCTGGGCTTCCTGCGGGGCCGGGCCCTCTGGGCGCTTTCCCGTTACGAAGAGGCCGAACGGGCCCTAGCCCTAGCCGGCACCCCGGAGGCCGAGGCATTGCGGGTGTTGTGCTGGGCTGAGCTGGAAGACCCCCGGGCCCTGCCCCGCTTAGAGGCGCTGGCCAGCCGTGGGGGCCGCTTTAAGCTGGCTTTAGGCCGGCTCTACCTAAAGCAGAACCGGCTGACAGAGGCCGTGCGCCAGCTTTACGAGTCTGGCCTGCCTGAGGCCGAGGTGTACTTGAAGATGGCCCTCGAGCGCACCGAGGAGCGTATCCGCCGCTTGTGCCGCGAGGGGGACTGGAGCGAGGTCAGCCGCCGGGTGGAGTTCATCGAGGATTTGGCTCCTGAGCTTTTGAACCACAGCCTCTTGCGCATGGGCCTACAGGCCACCTTGCAGCAAGGGTTGTGGGGTCGGGCGGCCCGCTACGCCCAGCGGCTTTACGTGGCGGGGGAGTCGCACGGGGCGTTGGGCCTGGCTTTGGTGGGCCTTAAGGTGCGGGGGCCAGAGGCTTTGGAGGGGGCGCCGTTGGCCGACTTGAAGGAGGTGGAGCCCTACCTGACCGACGCGGTGGCCCGGGCCGAGGACGCCACCGCTTTGCTGGCCTTGGGCATGCTGCGCCACCGCGAGGGGCGGCATGCCGAGGCCGTGCGCTACCTCGAGCGGGCCGTGCGGGGGTTGGTGGCCGAGCCTGCCGGTACGGCCTACCATCTGCTGGCCCTTTCCAAACGGGCCTTGGGTTATCCCATGGCCGAGGTGTTGGGCGACCACAAGCGGGCCCATGCCCATCGGGCCTACGCCATCCCAGAGCTGTACCGCCTGGCCCAGGAGGCCCTCGAGGCGGGTGAGGGGGCCATGGCCCGGGAGTTTTTGGGCCGGGTGCGCGATGCGGGGCTAGAGCACTTCGAGGCCATTGAGCCGGTGGTGCGCCTGGTGGAGCGGCTCGAGGGTCCCTGGGAGGCTTTCCGCCTGCTGGCCCAGTGGCTGGAGCGCACCCTCGAGCCTCCTTTAGAGCACCTCGAGCTGGCCTACCGCCTCTCGCGCAACTTCTCCCAGAGCAGTGAGGCCGAGAGCGTGCGGGGCCGTTACCTGGCCGCGCTATACAATGCCGGGCAGGCCTTGGGGGCCGAGGGGTTATTGCTGGCGGAGCTGGCCCGCAACCCCGAGGCTTTGGAGGTGCTCTACGACCTGGCCGAACACTACGAGCGCACCGGGGCCTACCAGAAAGCCGCCCAGACCTGGCGCAAGGCCTTGGAAACGGCGTACTACTGGGAAAAAGACCTGGAACTCTCCCGCGAGATTCTGCGTAACCTGATCTTCTTGAACCCTACCGACCCCGAGGTGCTGCTTTACCTAGAGGAACTCAAGGCCACCTCCCAGGCCCTGGCCCAGCTCGATGGAACCCCCGATTCCCTGGCTGGGGTCACCCCCGAAGGCCTGTTGCGCGAAGGGTTGCCGCGCTTCCACGGGGAGTATTTAGTGGTGGTGGGGGGGCATACCCAGCTTCGTAGCCGCATGGTGCCCTTGCTGGAGGCCCAGGGCCTGAACGTGGACTGGTTCGATTCCGATAGCCACACGGCCGGGCGGGAGGTTATCCGGCGCATCCAGAACCGGTTGGCCCGGGCCCACGGCTTGCTGATTATCAGCAGCTACGTGGGCCACGATCTTTCCGAACCAGTGCGCCTCGAGGCCGAGAACCTGGGGCTGCCCGTCTACATCACCCCGGGAAGAGCCCGGGGGGCTACGGGCCTTCTTCGGGCGGTGGCCGAGTTCGCTCCCCAGCTTTTCAAGCAGGCCTTGAAGGGGGGTTAGGGGCCGCATACAACCTCACCCTGTCGCACTCGCGGTGGGATGGTATAAGGTATGGCCGGGAGGGTAGATATGAATGTACGTGCGCTCGTGGCGGAGTTTCTGGGGGTGTTTGCCTTGTGCTTTGTGGGTATTGGCGCTATAGCCGCTACTCAGGGGGCCGATCTGATGGCGGTGGCCCTGGCCCATGGCCTGGCCATCGGGCTTTCGGTGGTGGCTTTGGGGGCCATCTCCGGGGCGCACTTCAACCCAGCGGTCACCTTTGGTCTGCTCATCACCGGGCGCATGCCCCTGAGGGGTGCAGCGGGCTACTGGCTGGCCCAGTTTTTGGGCGGGTTAGTGGCGGCCTTTTTTATCGGGGCCCTTTACGGGGGTAGTGCGGTGGCGGAGGGAACCCCGGCGCCGGGGCCTAATCACAGCCCTATCCAGGCCCTCATGATGGAGGTTTTCCTCACCTTTTTTCTGGTCTCGGTGATTCTCGGTTCGGCGGTCTACAACCGCTTTAGCTATGCCGGGCTGGCGATCGGCCTGGCGGTGACCATGGGCATCCTGGCCGGAGGGGCGGTCTCGGGGGCGGCGATGAACCCGGCTCGAGTCTTGGGACCGGCCTTGATGGGCGGAGAGTGGGCGGCCCACTGGGTCTACTGGGTTGGGCCGCTGGTGGGGGCAGGACTGGCCGCTTTCCTCTACGACTTCCTGTACAGCAAACCAAAGGAAAACTAAAGGCCAGCTAGCACCTTGGCCCGCTTTAGGATAGCGTCAAACATAGCCGCGGTCAGTTTGCCGGTTTGGGTGTTCTGCCGGCTGACGTGGTACGAACTTAGCAAAACCTGCTGGCCCAAGGGGTACTCGCTGCCGTGGGCAAAGGGAAAGGCCGAGCGACGTAAGCCTAGATAGTCCAACAGGGCCCGGTGGGCGATTTGGCCCAGGGCCAGGTAAACCCGCACCTGGGGCAGAAGGGCCAGCTCGAGGCGGGTCCACTCGGCACACCGCTTTATTTCCTCAGGGGTAGGTTTGTTGGCTGGGGGGGCGCAGCGCACCGCGGCGGTGATGTAGACACCTTGCAGCACTAGCCCATCCCCCCGGTGGATGGCCTTGGGCTGATTGGACAAGCCGGCCCGGTAAAGCGCAGCGTACAGAAACTCGCCCGAAGCATCGCCGGTAAAAGGGCGTCCGGTGCGGTTGGAACCGTGGGCACCGGGGGCCAGGCCGAAGAGCAGAATCCGAGCCTGGGGGTCGCCGAAACCAGGCACCGGTCTGGCCCAGTAGGTCCAGTGGCGGTAGGCCGCGCGTTTTTCCTGCCCAACCCGCTCGCGCCAGGCTACCAGCCGGGGGCACTGGCGACAGGAAATTATCTGCTGGTGCAGGGTCTCCAGGGCCGAGAGGGTCTTCACGGCTTCAATCTACTACGCCTGGGTTTTGCTTAGACCGAGTAAAAGCAGCACCAATGCCTCGAGTTCTCACCTTTTTCCCCGTACAATAGCCCATCGCTCAGCGTAGCTTGGCGGTGTAGGAGGTTTATAGATGCAAGCTGTTTCAAGTCATGCCCTGCCGCGCGTCATCCAGGGGGGGATGGGGGTGGCAGTCTCCAACTGGCAACTGGCCCGCACCGTCTCGAGGCTAGGGCAACTGGGGGTGGTCTCTGGAACCGCTATCGACAGTCTGATGGTGCGGCGCCTGCAGGATGGCGACCCCGGGGGATGGGTGCGCCGGGCCCTGGCCACCTTTCCCTTTCAGCGCTGGGTAGAGCCAGTGCTGGCCCGGTATTTTCAGCCTGAGGGAAGGGAGGGTCGGCCCTACCGACGGGTTCCCATGCCGGTGGGCATACCAGGGACAGCCTCGCAGATTCTGCACGTGCTGGGCAGCTATGCCGAGGTATTTTTGGCCAAACAGGGGCACGCTGGGCTGGTGGGCATTAACCTGCTGACCAAGCTGCAACTGCCCACCTTGGGCACCTTGTATGGGGCCGTGTTGGCCGGGGTGGATTACGTGCTAATGGGGGCGGGCATTCCCCGGGAAATTCCCGAGGCCCTCGACCGCCTGGCGGCGGGGGAGGCGGCCTCGCTCAGGCTGGATGTGAGTGGATGGACCGCTGCGGAACCGGCCCGGGTGGTTTTCAACCCCCAGGAGATTGCCGAGGGGGTTCCCACGCTCAAACGGCCCCACTTTCTGCCCATCATCGCCTCCCACTCGCTGGCTACCCTGTTGGCGCGTAAGGGAGTGGGCAGCGTCCAGGGCTTTGTGATTGAAGGCCCCACCGCGGGAGGGCACAACGCTCCCCCCCGAGGGGCCCTGGTTTTCGACCCGCGGGGCCAGCCGCTCTATGGCGAGCGCGACCGGGTGGATCTAGAGCAAATCAAGGCCCTGGGGCTGCCCTTCTGGTTGGCCGGGGGCACCGGCTCCCCGGAAGCCTTGCAGGAGGCTTTGGCCCAGGGGGCGGCAGGCATACAGGTGGGCACGCTTTTTGCCTACAGTCGGGAGTCGGGCTTTGAGGCTGCTCTCAAACAGAGGGTGCTCGAGCAGGCTGCAAAAGGAGAGGTGAGGGTGTTTACCGACCCCAAAGCCTCGCCGACTGGTTTTCCCTTCAAGATAGCCGAGGTAACCGGCACCCTGTGGGAAGAGGCGCTTTACCAGAAGCGGGTTCGGGTCTGCGACCTGGGCTATCTGCGGGAGGCCTACCAGACAGCGGAGGGTAAAATTGGCTTTCGCTGCGCTGCCGAGCCAGTGGAGCAGTACCTGGCCAAGGGGGGGCAGCTTGTCCAAACCCAGGGGCGCAAGTGCTTGTGTAATGCCCTGATGGCCGCAGTGGGGCTAGGTCAGGTGCAGAAAAACGGCGACCTCGAGCGACCTCTGGTCACCAGCGGCGACGACCTGGAGCGAATAGGGGCCTTTGTGGCCCGCTATGGCCTGAACTACAGCGCCCAGGACGTAGTTGCCTACCTGCTGGGAACCCCGGTTGCCCCGTCCCCTGAAGGCCTAGCGCTCGAGCCTGTGGACTAGTTCGTTTGTGTAGATTTTTTGAAGAATAACCGTAAATCGGCCTACCTTTGCTGGTGGAGGTTGCGGGCAAACTCAGGTTGTATCACTGGGCCAGGGGGAGGGTATGGGGTTTCAGTTTCCACTCGGCTTGGCGCTGCTTTTGTTACTCCCGCTTTTGGGTTGGTTTTATTGGCGCAAGGTGCAGCAAGGTAGGGGCAGCGCCCACGTGCTTTATCCCCATATTTCCGCTCTGACTGCTGTGGCCGAACCACCATGGAAGCGCCACCTGAGTGCGGGGCTGTATGGCCTGGCCCTAGCCCTGGCCCTGCTGGCCCTGGCCCGCCCCCAGGCCACCATTCCCGTCCCGGATGCCCAGGCCGTGGTGATTGTGACCATCGATGTCAGCCTGTCCATGCGAGCCCAGGACATCCAGCCCAGCCGCCTTGAGGTGGCCCAGCGGGAGGCCCAGAACTTTGTGCGGGCTCTGCCCGATGGCATCAAGGTGGGGCTGGTGAGCTTTGCCGGTTATGCCGTCTTAGAGGTGGAGCCCACCACTGACCACAAGCGGGTGATCGAGCAGATTGGGCTTTTGCAGATGGCCCGCCGCACCGCCATTGGCGACGGCCTCTTGGAAAGCCTCAAGGCCATACCGGTGGACGAGAACAACAAGCCTTTGGGGCCCTCCACGGTGGTGTTGCTTTCGGATGGCCGGAGCAACTCCGGTATAGACCCTCTAGACGTAACCCCCTTCGCCCGGGACATGGGGGTGGTGGTGCACACCATTGGGCTGGGGCGGCGGGATGGCTCGAGCCAGGCCGATGCTTTTGGAGGCTGGGGCTACTGGATGCAGTTCGACGAGGAAACCCTGCGGGCCATTGCCGAGTCCACCGGAGGCCAGTACTATGCCGCCGAATCGGCTGAGGCCCTACGGCAGGCCTACCGCAACCTAGGACGAGCGGTGGGCTGGAAACTGGAGCGCACCGAGGTGGGCGGTCTGTTTGGCTTGGTGGCGGGGCTGGCCCTGGCCTCGAGCCTGCTGGTGGCCGGCCTGCGGCGCCGGGTGCTCTAGGCCTGGGTGTGCAGGGTTAGCCAGAGCCGCTTTTCCTGTAGCTCGAGGCGCTCTACCTGGGTTCGTGGCCTATCTGCTAGCCCTAGGGCCTGCAGGGCTGGGGGCGGGGGAAGCTTTTGCAGCAGAGGGTTTAGGTAAAGCCGGAGTTCCTGGTTTCTGCCCAGCTCCAGCAGGCCGGGAAGGCGCCGGTTGGCCTCAGCTACCAAAGCGGCGAGCACCTTGCCAGGGAGTAGGTTGAGCACCGGAGCGCCGCGAAAGCCGGCGAAAAACAGCCGTTCCACCCGCAGGGGCAGGGCCTGTTTTTCTGGCAAAAAGCTCAGGGCCTGGAGGGCTAGCTGCAGGCAGGGGCCACTGGCAAAGCGCACCTCCAGCCACAAGCGGTTGGTTTCCAGGGTAAAACCCCGCACCTCGCCTTGCTCTAAGCGGCCCAAAGGAAAGCGTAAAAGCTGAAGGGGCAGGCTGACCTGGGCAAGCTGTTGCTGCAACCAGACCTGAAGTAGGGCTTGGCTAAGCTCGAGTTCCAGGCGGGCTTGTAAAAGTGCCATGGTTTCATTATGCCGGCGCGGTTAGACTGGGGGCATGGGGCGTTGTGCGCTTGGTCTGGGGAGTGTAGGGCAAGGGGCCTTTAGGTGGGAGAGGCCGGTATGACCTATCCAGAGGCGGTGGCCTGGTTGTACGCCCAAAGCCGAGCCGGGGCCCCACGAGGGCTTTCGCGGGTGCGGGAGGTGCTGGGCTACCTGGGCCATCCGGAGAGGACTTTTCCAGCTATACACGTTATCGGAACCAACGGCAAAGGCAGTGTGGTGGCCTATCTGGAGGCGGCTTTGCGGGCTGCCCAGCAGCGCTACGGGGCCACTACCAGCCCCCACCTGGTGGATTTTGCTGAGCGCATCCGCACCCATCTGGGCCTCATTTCCCAGGCGGAGGTGGTGCGTTTTGTGGAGTGGGCCCGGCAGCAGTCCTTCCGCGAGCCGGTAGCCTTCTTCGACCTTACCACTGCTCTGGCCTTCCAGCATTTTGCGGCGCAGAGGGTGGCCCTGGCCGTGGTGGAGGCCGGGGTGGGCGGGGCGCTGGACGCCACCCAGATTCTATCCGATGTTCAGGTGACCGTCCTCACCAATGTTGGGGAAGACCATCTGGAAACCCTGGGGGGCTCCCTCGAGGGGGTAGCGCGGGACAAGGCCGGGGCCATCCGGCCTGGCGTGCCAGTGGTCACGGGGGCTGAGGGGGTAGGACTGGAGATCATCCGACAGATCGCCCTGGAGCGTAAAGCCCCCCTTTATGTCCTGGCCGAGGGCGGCCCTTTGTTCGTCCTGCCCGTCGAGCCTTCCTTGCTGGGCCGGTTTCAGCGGCAAAACGCCCGACTGGCCGCAGCGGCCTTGCGCCTGCTGGGCTATAGCGAGGCGGTGGTGGCGGCGGGTTTATCTACAGCGGTGCACCCCGGGCGGATGCAGCCCTTGCTGTACCGGGGGGTGCAGGTGGTGCTGGATGGTGCCCACAACCCCCCAGCGGTTCGGGTTCTGGCCGAGGAGTTTCCGGCGTTTCACCTGGTTTTCGGGGCCTTTCCCCGCAAGGACTATCCCACCATGCTGCACACCCTTAGGCCCAAGGTCCTTAGCCTGCGCTACACCCAGGCGGCTACAGGGGCCCTTTTGGCTGAGGCTTTGCAGCAGGTCTACCCAGCACCTTACTTCGCCGACCCCCTCGAGGCCTTGGAGGATGCAGTGAGCCAGGCCCGACGCGATGAACAGCCGGTGTTGGTCACGGGCTCTTTGTACCTGGTGGGCAATTTGCTAAAGCGGCTAGGGGTGGGGGTTTCACCGCAGCCTTGTTAGCCCAGCACCTCCTGCAGGGTTTCGCCCAGGGCGTCTACCAGCTCGTCTACCTCGGCCTCGGTGATGACCAGAGGAGGGGCCACGGCAAAGCCGGTGTCGTTGCAGCGCACGATGACCCCTTTGCGCCGGCTCGTCTCCATCAGGCGTTGGCCGATCTCCCAGCGGGGCTCGAAGGTTTTCTTGCTGGCCTTGTCCTCGACCACCTCCACTAGGGCCATCAGGCCCTTGCCCCGCACGTTGCCCACGTGGGGGTGGGCCTCGAGCTGGCCCAGCCCGCGCAAAAGCTGGGCACCCCGTTCGGCGGCATTGAGCCAGAGTTGCTCGCGCTCGATGATCTCGATGTTGGCCAGGGCCACCGCACAGGCCACCGGATGCCCCGAGTAGGTAAAGCCGTGCATGAACATCCGGTCGGGGGCGGCGATGGTCTCGTAGATAGGCCGGCTGAGGCCCACCCCGCCCAGCGGCACGTAGCCCGAGGTGATGCCCTTGGCAAAGGTGGTGATGTCGGCCTGGAAGCCGTAGGTCTCCTGGGCGAACATCTGGCCGGTGCGGCCAAAGCCGGTGATCACCTCGTCGGCAATTAGCAAAATGTTGTGCTTCTTCAGGATGGGCCCGATGGCCTGCCAGTAGCCCTCGGGGGGTGGCACCACCCCACCGGCACCCTGCACCGGCTCGCCGATAAAGGCCGCGATGGTCTCGGCCCCTTCCCGGGCAATCAGCTCCTCGAGCTCTTTGGCCAGCATGGCCACAAACTCAGGCTCCGAAAGCCCGGGGTTGTTGCGGTAGGCATGGGGGGCGCTCAGGTACAAAAACCCCGGCGGCAGGGGGCCAAAATCGGCGTGGTAGGCCGGGACGCCGGTAGCGGCCAGGGCCCCCATAGCGATGCCGTGGTAGGCCATGCGGCGGGAGATGATCTTGGTTTTTTCCGGCTGGCCCGACAAAGCCCAGTAGTAGCGGGCAATCTTGATGGCGGTCTCGTTGGACTCGGCCCCGCCCGAGGTGAACTGGAAGTGGGAGTGGTGCGGCAGGAGCTGGTGCATCTTGGCGGCCAGCTCGATAGCCGGAGGGGTGGCCAGCCCGAAGAAGGTGGGTTGGAAGGCCAGGCGGGCCATCTGCTCGCGGGCCACCTCGGCCAGCTCGGTGCGCCCGTGGCCCACGTTCACGTTCCACAGCCCGGCAAAGCCATCGAGGTACCAGCGGCCTTGGCTGTCGCGCACTTTAGAACCTTTGCCCTCGACCAGCACCAGCGGGCCGGCCTGCCGGTGGCGGTGCAGGTTGGTTACAGGGTGAAGGTGGTGGGCAATGTCTTGCTCGATGAGTTGCTCGGTATTCCAGTCCAGGGTCATAGATGCCCCTGATTCTATGGAGGGGAAGGCCCGCTTGCATAGTATGCTGGCCTTTGTGCTCGCTGATAGGCGTGAGATATTCAAAATCGCCCTGCCCGTGAGCCTCGAGTCCACCGTGCAGCTGGCTTTGGGCTTGGTCAACCAGATTATTGTGGGAGCTTTGGGAACGGCCACCATTGCGGCGGTAGGGCTGGCCAACAATGCCCTGTTTATAGGGGTTTTGTGCCTGAACACCCTGGGGGCCGGGTGTGCCATCCTGGCCAGCCGGGCCCGCGGACGGGGGGATGAAGCGGCCATTGCCCGTATCGTGGGCTTTTTCGTGGTCTTTTCCCTAGGGGTGTCGCTGGTGTTGGCCCTGCCGCTGGCCCTGGGGGCCTCGGCGTTTTTAGAGCTGTTGCGCGCCAAGCCCGAGATTTCGGCCATTGGCGGCCCCTACCTTTCCCTGGTGGCGCTGTCCTTGCCCCTGATTACCCTCAGCGTGGTGGCCAGCGCGGCCTTTCGCAGCATGGGTCGGGCTCGAGTGCCCATGCTGGTCACCATTCCCAGCGTGGCCCTGATACCGGTGCTGTCGTGGCTGTTGGTGTTTCCCCTGGGGATGGGTGCGGCAGGGGCGGCCTGGGCCGCTCTGCTGGCCCAGGGTTTACGGGCCTTGCTGCTCTTGGGGCTGCTCTTCGCTAGCCGCTGGGGGCTTCGCTGGGCCTGGCCTACGCTGGCCCAGGCCCGCAGCCTGCTGGCCGAAGCGGTGCCGCTGGTTTTTCCCCTCTTCATCACTGAGATTGTCTTCAGCGGGGGGGTGTTTTTGTTCGCCTTGCTGTTTGAGCGCCTGGGTACCCAGGAGCTGGCCGTCTTCCAGATTGTGAGCAACCTCGAGATGGTCTTCATCACCGCCTCGGCGGGGTTGCACTACGCCGCCACGGTGCTGGTGGCCCAGGCCATTGGGCGGGCCGATGCCCCGGGGGTCTGGGGGGTCTCGCGGCTGATCTGGCGCATGGGCCTGCTCTCGGCGGGGCTGTTTGGGCTGGGCATGGCCCTGTTCGCCTTTGCGCTGCCTCTGCTCTACCCCAACACCACCCCCCAGGTGCAAGAGTGGGCCTTCTGGGCGGTGCTGCTCAATGCCCTGTTCCAGCCGATTAAGGTCTCCAACTTCATCTTCTTCGGCATCCTGGCCAGTGGGGGCGATACCCGCTTCCTGCTCTTTTCCGACTTTGCAACGGTGTTTTTGGTGGGGCTGCCGTTGGCCTGGTGGCTGGCCTTCCCGCTAGAGATGGGGCTTTGGGGCGTGTTTCTGGGGCGCCTTCTGGGCGAGGAGGTCTCGAGGGTGGCCCTGTTCTGGCTGCGTTACCGGGGGGGGTACTGGTTCCGGGTGGTCCCCGCCACCGACTGAACCCGGGTCATACCACCCCATCCTGACTTCGTCAGGGCGGGGTCCCCGGCAATGCCTTTGGTAAGCCCATTTCTTCTGCTCTGGCGGCGAGGCGTTCAACGAAAAAGGCAGCAAACGCTTTTCGGTTTGGATAGACGTAAAACGTACTATACTGGAGGCCGATGCGGGCCCGCTCCTACCTGTTTACCCTCTACATGGAGTACCTCTACCCGGAGAACCGGGCCTGGGTGGGCGACCTGATTCGCTGGATGGAGCTGTTGGGCTTCAGCGAACCGGCGGTGCGGGCGGCGGTCTCGCGCAGCGTTAGGCGGGGCTGGATTATCCCCGAGAAAGAGGGGCGCAAAGCCTTCTACCGGCTTTCCCCCCGGGTGGCCTGGCAGGTCGAGCGGGTGCGGGAGCGCCTGTATGGCTACGGAGCCCCCTGGGACGGGCGGTGGCGCATCCTGGTCTATGCCGTTCCCGAAACCAAGCGCACCGTGCGCGACCGCTTCCGCAACGAGCTAATTTTGCTGGGCTTCGGCACGCCGGCGCCGGGGGTCTGGGTCAGTCCCAATGCCTCCCTCGAGGCCGCCCGCGACCTGGTAGGCTTTTATAGCCTGCAAAACTACGTGGAGCTTTTTCAGGCCGAGCGCTTTTCCAACACTCCAGCCCTGAAACTCATCGAGAAAGCCTTCAACCTGGAGGCAGCCCAGGCCCGCTACCGCGCGTTTTTGGCCCAGAAGCCGAACCAGCCGCAAAACGCTGAGGAGGCCTTTGTACGCCTGACCCACATGATCCATCAGGCCCGCAAAAACCTCTTCCTCGACCCCGGCCTGCCCCCCGAACTCACCCCGCCGGGCTTTTTGGGTGCACAGGCCAAAGAGCGCTTCTTGCAGCTTTACCAACAGCTTTCCCGGCAGGCCAACCCCCTATTTCCCCGCAGGTTGGTGGCCGCAGACTAGTCCGTTTAGCGCTGCGCTGCGCGGATGCGCTCGAGGAAGTCGTGCAGGATATTGCCGGTCACGCCCCAGATGTCGTAGCCGCGCCAGGGGTAGTGCCAGACTTTGCGCCGCAACTGGCCCTCTAGCGTGGAAAACTCGCCCGCTAAACCGGGAGGAAAAAGGTTGCCTGAAGGAGCGATGCGCTCCTCGGCGTAGGCCGGGGCGTTGAGCAATTCCTCGATGGGCACCCACAACAACTCCCCAACCTCGAGGGGATTGGGGTTGAGATGGGGCTCGCCTATAATCCGGCCCAGCAAAGGAAAAACCCGGTAACCAAAAGGGGAGAGGGTGGGGTCGAGAGGGCCCAGGATTTCCACCTGATGGGGAGGTAGGCCCACTTCCTCCCAGGCTTCGCGTAAAGCAGCTTCCTCGGCGCTTTCACCATCGTCGAAGCGCCCACCCGGAAAGCTGATCTGGGCCGCGTGGTGGGGCAGGCTGGCACTGCGTACGGTGAATAGGAGCTTGCCTTCCCAAACCGGCAGCAGCACCGCCGCATCGGTGAATCCCCTGGGTAAGGGAAGTTCTTTGGGGGGCCGGGCTACAGCCGCTTGCAAAATCTCCCGTCTCACCAAACCTCCTACTAAAGGCATTCTTGCTCGCACCGCTCGCGCAGCAAAATCTCCGGGCTCACCTTCTCTCGGCGGCATAAAGCCACTAGCCGCCATAAGGCTTCGCCTAGATCGCCTTGCTGCAGGGCCTCCATAACCTCGGCCTCGCTCGCGGGGGGGGTGCCCAGCTTCTTCTGTAGCTCGCTGGCTCGAGCCAGGGCCCCCAGGCTGCGGGGCACCTGGTCGCAGGGGGAACGCTCGGCCTTGCCCTCGGCAGCCTTGATGGCCCTCCAATTGGCCGCTACCGCCTCCGGGGTCTCGGCCTGGACGTCGCCAAAGACGTGGGGGTGACGCCGAATGAGCTTATCTACAATGTGCTGCTCGATTTCGGCGTAACTGAAGGTGCCCGCTTCTTCAGCAATGACCGCGTGGAAGGCCACCTGCAACAGCACATCCCCCAACTCCTCGGCCATCTCCTTTGGCTGGCCTCGGCTTATGGCGTCCACCGCCTCGGCGGCCTCCTCGAGCAGGTAGGGCCTGAGGCTTTGGTGGGTCTGGGCTTTGTCCCAGGGGCAACCCCTAGGGCCGCGCAGACGGCGCATGACCTCGAGCAATCGTTCCATGCCCTATAGCCTAGCGGGTTTTGTGCGGGTCATTGGGGAGGTTTTTCAGCAAGCCCCACAGCAAGAGCCCTCCGGCCAGGGAAGAGCCCACCAGGATCAGGCTCAGAGGATCAACTGGGGCAGGCTCACCCAGGGCTAGGCCCTGCGGGCTGGGGTAGGGCAGACCGGTGGTGCGGGTGAGCAAAAACAACAAGAGCAAAATCCCTACCAGCCAGACCCCGCCGCGGTAGGTGGGGCCCTCCATGCTGGCGGGCATTTCAATCAGGTGGGCCAGCAAGAGGAAGCCGCCGTACATAAGCTGGAACCCCAGGAGCATCATGAACACCAGGGCGTACCAAAATCCTGCCCCTTGCAGGCCCAAGGGGGTTTCATTGCCGAAAAGCTCGCCGCACAGCCCTCCCCCTAGGATGCTCTGGCCAAACCCCAGCATCTGCAGGAAGAAGGGCAGGATGAGCAGGGCCGCGACCCAGCGGGCTTGGGGGTGGGCAAAGGCGGGTTGATGCTCGTTCATATCCTCCATATCATGCCGGAAAGCCGGTGCGGTAATGTGTAATGGCCAGAGGGGACATCTGCCCATGGGGCTTTGTCCTAGTCTGGCCAGAGGTGTTGCCCATGCCCCGTCGAGTTTTGTGGATAGTCCTTATGGTTGGCCTACCCCTTCTGCTGGCCCTAGCCGCCTTCTCCCTGATGCGGGATACCTACCAGCCTTATGGAACGCGGCTTTTGAATCCTCGCCCCCTCGAGGCCAACCAGTTCACCCTAACCGCCCACGATGGCTCGAGCAAGAGCCTTTCCGACTTCCAGGGCAAGGTGGTGCTGATCTTTTTTGGCTTCGTCAACTGTCCCGACGTCTGCCCTACCACTTTGCTTGAACTCAGTAAGGTCTACAAAGCCCTAAGCCCAAGCGAGCAATCCCGGGTGCAGGTTCTGCTTATCACGGTGGACCCTGAGCGGGATACCCCCGAGATGCTGCAAAAGTACGTCACCTTTTTTAGCCCCACCTTTCTGGGCCTGACCGGTACCCCAGAACAGATTGCCGAGGTGGCCAAAAAGTACGGGGTTTTCTACCAAAAATCGGCCATCAAGTCGCCTACCGAGTACAACGTGGATCACACCGCCACCGTCTTTGCCCTCGACCCCCAGGGCCGGCTGCGCCTGATCTACGGCAACGGCAAGGTGGCCGAGACAGAGCGGGTGGTCAAAGATGTACGCTGGCTCTTGCGGGATTGAGCGGTAGCCTTCGTTCGGCGCATTCCTCCTACAAGGCCCGGTATTTGGAGCGGAGAGTTGGTCTAGCAACCCAGCGTGTAAGTACGCCAATGGCGGCAAGGTGAGGCCCCGCTTAGGAAAGGGGTGCCCATACCCATTTGAGCCGCGATCTTGCGCCTCTGCCCCTTGATTAACTCGTGGCACCCGTATATACTTCTAGGGTTGCGTTTCCTCAGGCCAGCCCCGGCCCTGAGGACACTTCGGTTGCGCTCACGGGAGAACCGTTGCGCACGGCGATTCTTGAGAATCTAGGGGCGAGATTGGGCCAGTGGCCTGGTTCGCTTCTCGACGGAACCCCGCACCGAGCGCAGCGAAAGTACGCAAACCTCCGTGTGGGGTTTCAGTTTTTAGAGAAAGGATGTGATTACACTGCCAACCATCAACCAACTCCTCCGTAAAGGCCGCGCTCCGGTGGTCAAGAAGAGTAAGGTGCCCGCCCTGAAGGGAAGCCCTTTCCGCAAGGGGGTCTGCACCGTGGTGCGCACCGTCACCCCCAAGAAGCCCAACTCGGCTTTGCGCAAGGTGGCCAAGGTGCGTCTTTCGAGCCAGTACGAGGTCACCGCCTACATTCCTGGTGAGGGCCACAACCTGCAAGAGCACTCGGTGGTGCTCATTCGCGGAGGCCGTGTGAAGGATCTGCCGGGGGTGCGCTACCACATCGTCCGGGGTATCTACGACACCCAGGGTGTGAAGGATCGCAAGAAGAGCCGCTCCAAGTACGGGACCAAGCGCCCCAAGGCCGACGCCAAAGGGGCGGCTAAGGGCAAGAAGTGAGTCTTTTGCCGCTGGATAGGCGGGGTTTACCGAGGTAGAGCATGTCGAGAAGAAGACGCGCTGAAGTACGTCAGCTCGAGCCCGACCACCTCTACGGTGATGTCCTGGTCTCGGCCCTGATTAACCGCATAATGCGCAATGGCAAGAAAAACTTAGCGATTCGCATTTTCCGTGATGCTTGCCAGATTATCCAGGATAAAAGCGGCCAGGAGCCCCTCAAGGTTTTTAAGGCGGCCTTAGACAATGTGCGTCCTCGTGTAGAGGTGCGCAGCCGCCGGGTAGGGGGGGCCAACTACCAGGTGCCGGTGGAGGTTTCCCCGCGCCGGCAGCAGAGCCTGGCTATTCGCTGGATTGTGCAGGCTTTCAACAATCGCAGCGAGCGTGAGGCCCACCAGCGCCTGGCCGCCGAGCTGCTCGAGGCCGCTGAAGGGAAGGGTGGGGCGGTCAAGAAGAAGGAAGACGTTGAGCGTATGGCCGAAGCCAACCGGGCCTACGCCCACTACCGGTGGTGAGTATGTCAGTCAAGACGGGCTTTGACCTAAAACGCTTCCGCAACATCGGGATTGCGGCGCATATCGACGCGGGCAAGACCACCACGACCGAGCGCATCCTCTACTACACCGGACGCATTCACAAAATCGGCGAGGTGCACGAGGGTGCGGCCACCATGGACTGGATGGAGCAGGAGCGCGAGCGGGGCATCACCATCACTGCTGCGGTCACCACCGCCAACTGGAAACACAGCAAGACCGGGGTGGAACACCGCATCAACATCATCGACACCCCGGGCCACGTGGACTTCACCATCGAGGTGGAGCGCTCTATGCGGGTGCTGGACGGGGCGGTGGCGGTCTTCGATGCCTCGCAGGGAGTTGAGCCTCAGTCTGAGACGGTCTGGCGCCAAGCCGACAAATACCGGGTGCCCCGCATTGCCTTCGCCAACAAGATGGACAAGACTGGGGCCGACATCTGGCTGGTGATCAACACCATGAAGGAGCGCCTGGGGGCTAGGCCGGTGCTGATGCAGCTTCCCATCGGGCGTGAGGATACCTTCCGGGGTATCGTAGATGTGCTACGCCAGAAGGCCTACACCTACGGCAATGACCTCGGCACCGATATCAAGGAAGTCGAAATCCCCGAGGAGATGAAGGCCCAGGCCGCTGACTACTACGAGAAGCTGGTCGAGACAGCGGCGGACTTCGATGAGAACATCATGATGAAGTTCCTCGAGGGGGAAAAGCCTACCGAGGAAGAGCTAATCCAAGCCATTCGCAAGGGCACCATCGCCATGGAGATTTTCCCGGTGTTCTTGGGCTCAGCCCTGAAGAACAAGGGCGTACAGCTTCTTTTGGATGCGGTGGTGGATTACCTGCCCTCGCCCCTGGATATTCCCCCCATCCGAGGGAAGACTGAAGGGGGAGAAGAGGTAGAGCGCCCCGCCGACCCCAACGGGCCGCTGGCGGCGCTGGCCTTCAAGATCATGGCCGACCCTTATGTGGGCCGCTTGACCTTTATCCGGGTCTACTCCGGCACCCTGCGCTCGGGTTCCTACGTCATCAACACCACCAAGGGCAAGAAGGAGCGGGTGGCCCGGCTTTTGCAGATGCACGCCAACCACCGCGAAGAGGTAGAGGAACTGCGGGCCGGCGAGCTAGGCGCAGTGGTGGGCCTTAAGGAGACCATCACCGGCGACTCGCTGGTGGGCGAGGGGGATGAGCCGATCATCCTCGAGTCCATCGAGGTGCCCGAGCCGGTGATCGACCTGGCCATTGAGCCCAAGACCAAGGCTGACCAGGACAAGCTGGGTGTGGCCCTGGCCCGCCTGGGTGAGGAAGATCCCACCTTCCGGGTTTCCACCGACCCCGAGACCGGCCAGACCATCATCTCCGGCATGGGCGAGCTGCACCTGGAGATTATTGTGGACCGGCTCAAGCGGGAGTTCAAGGTAGATGCCAACGTGGGCAAGCCTCAGGTGGCCTACCGCGAGACCATCACCCGCCCGGTGGACGTGGAGGGCAAGTTTGTGCGCCAGTCAGGTGGGCGCGGCCAGTACGGCCACGTCAAGATCAAGGCCGAGCCGCTGGGCCGTGGGGCTGGCTTCGAGTTCGTCAACGCTATCGTGGGCGGGGTGGTACCCAAGGAGTACATCCCTGCGGTGCAGAAGGGCATTGAGGAGGCCATGCAGTCTGGGCCCCTTACCGGTTTCCCCATCGTGGATATCAAGGTGACCCTCTACGACGGTAGCTATCACGAGGTGGATAGCTCAGAGATGGCTTTTAAGATCGCAGGCTCTATGGCCATTAAGGAGGCCATGGAGAAAGGCGGGGCGGCTATTCTCGAGCCCATCATGCGGGTAGAGGTCATCACCCCGGAAGAGTTCTTGGGCTCTATTATCGGCGATCTCAACAGCCGCCGGGGGCAGATCCAGGGTATGGAAGAGCGTGGCAACGCCCGGCTGGTTCGGGCCTTTGTGCCCCTGGCCGAGATGTTTGGTTACGCCAACGACATGCGCTCGATGACCCAGGGCCGGGCCCAGTTTTCCATGTTCTTCGACCACTACGAGCAAGTGCCCCAGAACATCGCGCAAAAGCTGGTCAAGGGGCAGTAAACAGCGAAGGAGTGTAATCTTATGGCGAAAGGCGTATTTGAGCGGACCAAACCCCACGTGAACGTGGGGACCATCGGGCACGTAGACCACGGGAAGACCACCCTGACGGCGG
>FWWL01000680.1_pt1 | contig 77732 bp, 62 predicted proteins | sample 2228331 | NCBI WGS metagenome assembly FWWL01 (sample SAMEA103939775, study PRJEB20133) | metagenome | reverse complement strand
CGCTAAAACCCTTAAGTTGACGACATTGGACTCGAAGTCACGCCGACACTTAGTCACAACAATCTACCACTTTGAGTCGCGTTAAAGCCGGGTGCTGTTTGAGTGGGAGAATATTACCAGATAAAGACCGTTTTTTGCCTTCCGGTGGGAGAAATAATTCTCAAAAGCGAGATTTAAAGGTGCGGAATGTAGGTCCCATGCCTACCGGCAGGCAGGTATCAACACTTGTGCTTGTTTGACAGTAAAGCGCTCCGAAATCCACCACTACGGCAAGCGGCAAAACGTTATGATGCATTTTAAAAAACGACATAGCGAACAGACAAGAGGTTATCCTTGACACCTCCTAACAGTCATTTGTTAATGGCTCCGTTGCATGAATCCTACGCTTTCTAGCTATAGGCTCCCAATCAGCAGCCGGTTCGTTCAGATTGCAGCGCCCAAGGCCGCAAAGACCACCCGGCTTCTGATGAGAAAAGGGCGAGTGAAACTCAAACAGAGATTCATGCAACAAAGCCGATATCCCAAAGAAAATCAAGCACTTAATAACATACTACACACACTATCACAACTGCTTGAACGGGTCTGAAAACCGCACATCGCCGCCCGAATGGAAGTCCGTCAGCATCTTGATGAACTGCAAGAGGTCTTGCTTATCCTGGGCCGAGAAATTCATCCGCTTGGGTGAGCCGTCTGCATTGCGCAGCAAAGGATGAAGGTTCGGGTGAGGCTGAATGCCCGTGCTATAAAAGTCTATCACCTCAGCCATCGTCTTGAAGCGCCCGTCGTGCATGAAAGGCGCCGTAAGGCCGATATTGCGCAATGGCAATGACTTAAACACGCCATTATCCTTCGGGTCGCCCGTTACCTTGCCCTTCCCTTGGTCTTTATATTCCACATCCAGCCCATTGCACGCCTCGAAAACCTCCTGGAAGCGGCGAATAGGCGAATGACACGGCGAGCAGTGCGTCGTAAACAACTGCATCCCGCGAAACTCAGGAAGCGTGAAGCCCTTCGGCGGCGTAATGACAACATCAATAGGGCCATAATAGACAATGCGCACCGTATCCACTGTAGCTGTCGGATTACCCGCGTGCAGCTCCATGAGCTCGTCAAAACGCGTGCGCGGCGCACTCATGGCACTCACAAACTCCGCCAACGCCTCCAGCATCTCTGACTCCTTAGGCTCTGCGTGGCCAAAAGCCTGCTGCCAGAGATGAAAATAGAAGTCCTTGCTCCGAATACGCTCCATCACCTCAGGCAAGCTCATGTTCATTTCCCGCGGGTTCGTAATAGCCATAGCCAGCACTTGCTCCAGAGAGGTAGCACGCCCATCCCACATCAGCCCGGGCGCTTTTTCCTTGCCCCAGGTGCTGTGGTGCTGCTTGAAGTTGACCGTATACGCCAGCGGGAGCGACTGCCGGCTCAGCACTTGCCTCCCCGTGCCCATACTGAAGCCCGCCGAGTCCGCAAAAGCGCGCATCTGCCGATGGCACGAAGCACACGAAACGTCGTTGTTCCGAGAAAGCGACTTGTCGTAAAACAACACCCGCCCCAGCGCCGCCTTCGCATTATTCACCGCAGACGGCACTGCTCCCGTCTTCTGCAGGTACTTGGGCACTGGTTGGGCGTAACTGTAGTCCAAGCGTCCTAAATGTTCCTGAGCACTCTTTGCCCACCGCGCAGGCAAATCTTCTGGCACTGCAACCTCCACAAAAGGAGCCTCCCGCTTACATGATAACAGGAGCAATGCCACCAACACCGTAAGTAAGCAAACCCTTTTCATGGCAGCACATCATTTTGAAAATAGTGAGAGGTTGGGTTGTTATTGGCCGAAATATAACCATATTGCCACGCATTTTACAAACACAAACTTTTAAAAATATCTGTTCCGCCTCTAAAACCGCCCCGTAGGCGTGTGAGACGCAAAAAACCTCGTAAACCCCACAACACCCCAACCCTCCCTCCTTCCAATTAAAAAAAAAAAAACGGTTACCGCCAGGCCCCAATCGCTCCAGCCCAGGTGCAGCCTGCACGTCTTCTGTTTGGCCCCATGCGTGTTTCCGACTCGCGCTCGGCCCTTAGTAATAGCGCAGCAGCAGCCTCTCCTCTCCGCACCAGCCACGCTTGGCTAGCGTAAATCCGCCATCGCCCCGACAACATCTTATAGGGATTTGAAAGGGTACACATTTTCCGGTGAGGGCTGTTTCCCAAACCACCCGCGCTGCGTCCGCTGCCACCTCCACTGCCCTTGCCGAGGTCGTTTTTGGGGAAAAACGGCTCCAGCGCTTCGGCTTGGCTTCTTCGCGCACCCGCACCTGCGGAGCTCCGGCTTGGGCCTGGCATGTGCCCGTCTCGCGCTGGGGTCTTAATAACGGCGTGAGCAGCACCGCAGGGCCGCCGTGCTTGCAGATGCGGAGGCGGGAGGCCACTGTTTCGCCATTATTAAGGCCCGAAAGCGGGACGAAAACACGCACGGGACCCAGCAGGAGCCACACACCCAGCCCCTACGCCCACAGCAGCTGCTCCGGAGCCGGCAGCCGTTTTTTTACCCCAAAAAATGAAGGTGAAAAAGGCGGCGAGAAAGTGGCCGGCTCTACTCATCATTCATCACTTATCACTTTTCACTTCAAAATAGCACAGGCTCCGAGGGCACTTCGAAAAATATCATTCATCATTCATCACTCATCATTCGGCCTTGCCACTGCGTATCATACTGCCATCTCCCGGTAAGCAATACAACACCCGAAGCCCCGCTGCTCGAAGTACTGCTTAATCTCGCTCGGCGTCAGCGGGCTGGCGGCCAGCGCGAAATCTCCTCCCCAGGCACCCAAGCTCTTGACCACTCCCGGAAAGTCCGCGAAGAGCACCTCCTGCACAGGCGACACCCCTAAGGCCGCACTGATGAGCTGCTCGTGCTGCCTCAACAATTGCGCGAAGACCTCCAGCGAGGGCGCCGAAGCGCATTCGTGCGCTAAGGCAGAGACGGCATTAAGCCATTCCGGGGCAGGCGCCTCGCGTTGGCGAAAGCGGCGTATTTCGGCGCGGCTGTCCTGCTTTTTTCCCAAAAAAACAAAAAACAGGTGGTCAGCAAAGGGTGGATGGAAAGGTGCCGGCGTAGTGCGCGGCGTGCGGTCGAGGAGCTGATAAAAGATAGGCCCTTCGGCAAAGGCACAGGCGATGTCGTAGCCCGAACCGCCGAGCGTTTCGAACAGGACGACATAGGGGTCGGCCTCTGCCCAGCGCGCTAAGGCAGCAATCAGCGTGCTGCTGCTGCCTAAGCCCCAGTGGAGCGGATAGTCGGCCTCCATGCGGACGGCCCAGCCCGTCGCATCAGCCAGGAAATGCGGCTGCTGTTGCTGGCAGGCGCGCAAAAGGCTACGTAGGCGCTCAGCCGTAGGCATGTCAGTAGCGTACAGCACCTCCAATGTAGGCAAGGCCACAAAAGCTTCAAACCACACTTGGCCCTGGTGGTCGGTGCTAACCCAGTGCAATCGCGCAGGTGTTTCTGCGGGGTAGGCGCGCAGCGTTTGGCCGTAGCGCACAGGCAGGGCCAGCGCCTCAGCGCCGTCCAACACAGCGTATTCGCCCGTGATGAGCAGTTTTCCGTGAGCGCGAATAATGATGCTCATGCAGGAAGAGATTCAAAGATGAAGCCTGCCTGTTGTAGGTGTTCCCAAAAATGGGGGTACGACTTGCTCACAACATCCGGGTTTTCGATGTCAACCGGCCCCAGCAAGGCCAGTGGAGCAAAAGCCATCGCCATGCGGTGGTCGCCGTAGGTGGCTAAGTGCGGTGGAGCACCCCATTGCGCCTGGCCCTCAAGGCGATAGGTATGAGGCTGTTTCAAGTCGAAGACGCGAAAGGAGGCGCCCACCTTGTGCAGTTCCGCACTCAGGGCTGCGCAGCGGTCGGTCTCCTTGAGCGGCAGCGTATCCAATCCGCCGAATATGGCAGGCACTCCTAAGGCCGCACACAGTACTGCAAAGGTCTGGACCAAGTCGGGGGTGCCCCGAAAGTCGAACTGTAAAGGCACTTCGGGCTGTGCAGCGCGTTCCTTGCGCAGTCGGGCATAGGGCACCCCACCCTCTTGCCCGAAAGTTGTGCGAACGCCGAAGGAAACAGCCCATTCAGCTACCACTCCGTCGCCCTGCCAGCTCTCCTCGTTCAGGCCGAATAAGATAAGATGCGCTTCGTTGGCTAAAGCAGCCATAGCGTACCAATATGAGGCCGCCGTCCAGTCCGCCTCGATGCGTAGCGGGCGGGCAGAATATCCCCCTGGAGCCACGACGATGCGGCCAGGAGCGGGCATTTCCGCTTGAGCACCGAAGTGGCGCATCACCTGCAGCGTCATAGTCAGGTACGGCTCAGACACTGGTGGCCCCTGAAGATAGAGAACAAGCCCACCGGGCAAGCACGGGCCAACGAGCAACAGCGCCGACATAAACTGGCTGCTGATGTGGGCCGCCACTTCTACATGCGCCGGTGCGGTCAAGCGGACTGGGCCGCAAATCTGTAGCGGTGGGTAGCCTTCGCGCTTCAGGTATTGCACCTGAGCGCCTAACTGCTGCAGTGCCTCCACCAACGGCCCTATGGGACGCTCCTGCATGCGGGCAGACCCCGTGAAGATTCGGCATCCGCGCTGCACGACCGCATAAGCTGCCAAAAAGCGCAGGGTAGTGCCACCATCACCCGCATCACACACCGCAGGCCATTCACGAAGCAGGCGCAGCAGGGTCTGTGTGTCAGCCGCGGCGGAGAGGCCCTCCAGACACTCAGCAGGGTCGGCTCCGCGCAAGGCGTTGATGATGAGCGCCCTATTGCTGATGCTTTTGGAGCCGCCCAGCACCAGGCGCAGTGGCATCTCGGGTGTGCCTAAGCGCTTCGTAGGGTGCCAGAGTCGGATTGCCCTCATGCGGCAAAGGTACGCTTTCGTCCATGGCTTGAAGCGCAAAGGCTTATCGGTAATGTTAGCTTCTCTGCCGAAGCGTCATATCCCCACATTTGCGGTGAGGGCTGTTTCCCAAACCACCCGTGCTGCGGCTGCCACCACCTGCACCGCCCTCACCGAGGCCGTTTTTTGGGAAAAACGGCTCCAGCGCTTCGGCCTGGCTTTTTGGCGCACCTGCACCTGCGGAGCTCCGGCTTGGGCTTAGGCATGTGCCCGTCTCGCCCTGGGTGCTTAATAACGGCGTGAGCGGCACCGCAGGGTCGCCGTGCTTGCAGGCGCGGAGGCGGAAGGCCGCTGTTCCGCCATTATTAAGGCCCGAAAGCGGGACGAAAACACGCACAGGGCCAAACAGGAGCCGCGCGCCCAGCCACTACGCCCGCAGCAGCGGCTCCGAAGCCGGCAGCCGTTTTTTCATTCCAAAAAATGGAGGTGAGAAAGGCGGCGGGAAAGTGGCCGGTTCTACTCTTCACTTATCACTCTTCACTTTTCACTTCAAAATAGCAGGCTCTGCGGGCGCTTTGGAAAGGCAACAGTCGGTGCTCTAATTGCGTGGCACGACCTGTCTGAAGTATTCGTAGGTCATTTTCAGCCCTGTGGCGCGATCTACCTTGGGTGCCCAATCGAGGATTTGGCGGGCTTTGGTAATGTCGGGTCGGCGTTGTTTGGGGTCGTCCACTGGTAAGGGGCGATAATCAATATAAGCTTTTGGGTTTTGTACCAGCTCAAGGATTTCGTGGGCAAATTGCAGCACGGTGATTTCGTCGGGGTTACCGAGGTTCACGGGTAGGTGGTAGTCGCTCATCAGGAGGCGGTAAATGCCCTCGACCAAGTCGTCCACGTAGCAGAAAGAGCGCGTTTGAGAGCCGTCGCCAAAGACGGTAAGCCCTTCACCGCGTATGGCTTGGCTGAAAAAAGCTGGTAAGACCCGTCCATCATTGACACGCATGCGGGGGCCATAAGTGTTGAAAATGCGGACGATGCGCGTTTCGATGCCATGCACGTTGTGGTAGGCCATCGTGATAGCTTCGAGAAAACGCTTGGCTTCGTCGTACACACCGCGCGGACCAACGGGGTTCACATTGCCCCAGTACTCTTCCGTTTGCGGGTGCACGAGCGGGTCGCCATACACTTCTGAAGTGGAGGCGACTAAAATACGCGCCCTCTTCTCGCGGGCTAAGCCCAAGCAGTTGTGCGTACCCAGGGCGCCGACCTTCAGGGTCTGGATGGGCATTTGGAGATAATCTATGGGGCTGGCGGGCGAGGCAAAATGCAAGATGTAGTCTAGTTTGCCCGGTACGTGAATGAATTTAGTTACATCGTGATGATAGTACTCAAAGTCTTTCTCCTTGAACAGATGGGCGATGTTATCCAGATTGCCCGTCAGGAGATTATCCATGCCGATGACCTGAAAGCCTTCGCTCAGAAATCGGTCGCACAGGTGAGAGCCAATAAACCCGGCAGCGCCGGTAATAAGTACGCGTTTCTTTGTCATGATAGTATTAAGGTGTACGGCCCTTGGCTGCCGAGGGTTTTGTTGCATGAATCCCGCGAGCAAGTTCTGCCACGGATAGAAGAGTGAGCCGACAAGTTTACCTTCGAATATAAAACAAAAAGACTTCCCGGCTCATGGCAAAGGTAGATGCATTAGCAATCCCAACCAAGCCCAAAGACCGCTGTAAGGTTGCGAACTGGTCAGGGTACAACGCTGGCCAAAAGCGGCGGAGCAGCTTGACGCTGTGGCTGGACGAGCCTGTGGCCGGGAGTTGGTACTATCGAGGGCCGAAAAAACGGGGCGGTCAGTTTGTCTATGTGGAAAGTTCGCAGCCATGAGTGTGGCAAGCGCCGCTTATGGCGCAAGATACACCTTGGGGTGGACGAGAGGACAGCAGAGATCACCGCGCAACTGCTGACGGACAACAAGAGCGATGCAGAAAAAAGAGGCTGCTGTCAAGGCTGCCGTCTTGAACAAGTTCATCCAGGTGGCCGCCCCGAAGTCCGTCAAAGTCGCTTGACCCTCACACGGGAAAGGGAAAGCCAACGCTGGAAGGGGATTCATGCAACAAAGCTGCTGCAGGGCAAAGATATCGGCACCTACTTCTTTGGCCGTGGGAGGGCTAAGATTAAAAAATGTCAGCCAGTCTTGCTTCCCCTCTTCGGCCTGATGTGGCCTGAATTCTTTGCTGGCGGCTATTCAGCTCATGGCATCTTTGCAGGCCCTTCTGATGAGAAGCCCTGGTATTTTGAACGCTCGTTTTTCCCAATCGTTTTTCACAAAAAAATGCAGATAGCTATGAAGACCTTACCCTCTCTCACACTCGTGTTTGCTCTGATATGGTGGGCGTGCAAGAGCGATAATGGCTCCGGAGTGCGCGAAATCCGCAGCGGAGGCCCCGTGAGCGAGTTAATTCGCAACCCTGTATCAGCCGATCTGCCCACCGACACCAGCCAGCTGGCGCGTATCACTTTTGAAGAGCCTGAGTATGACTTTGGCGAAGTGCGCGAAGGCGATATCGTTGAGCACACCTTTGTCTTCAAGAATACGGGCAAGGTACCCCTATCTATTTTGAATGCGCGCTCTTCTTGCGGTTGCACGGTGCCAGACTGGCCCAAGGATCCCATTCCGCCAGGGGGAACAGGGGAGATTAAAGCGCGCTTCAACACGGAAGGCAAAACCAACGAGCAGAAAAAGCTCATCTACATCACGGCCAACACCTACCCGAACGAGACGAGCGTCATACTGAAGGGCCGGGTCAAGGCTCGGAAATGAGTAGGGCCAGAATACAGACGACTACATGAAAAAGCGCGGGTTCGACATGCCTTTCTTGCGCTTTACCAAATCGGCGTACATCATCAGTTCAAAGGAGCCGCCGGCCACTGTTCGGAGGTTGGAAAGCGTCATGTCATAAGCGGCGCCAATGCCAAAGCGCGGATCCACCTGCCAATAAGCCAGGAGGTTTAGCGACTCGCCTAACCCATCTCCACCGGCGCGGTAGGCAATGCCTGCGGAGATGAGGCGGCGAAACTCTAAGCTTACGGCAATGTCCACATCAATGGGTGTACTGTGCACATAACGCACAATGGCGGCAGGCATAAGACTCAGGTCGTTACCCAAAGGGATAATGCCTCCCGTGGTGCCGTAGAAGTGAGGCTCCTCGCGCGCTGTCCGAACGCCCGGCTCAGTGTTCAGGCCGATATTATTGCGCACGATGCGCGGCACAGAAAAGCCGAAATACAAGCGCTCTTCAAAGGTGCCGTAAATACCGGCGCCGAAGTTGGCCAATGCCTCGTTGATGCGCCTGTCGTCGAGCGAAGGGTCGTATTGAATGAGCGGTGTGGCCTTGGAGAAGTCAATGCTCAACACGCGCAAAGAACCCGACACGCCCACGCGAAGCGAGAAGTCCTCCCCATTGATCACATTGTAGGAATAGGCCGCGGCGAGCTGCACATCGCGATGCAAACCGATCTGATGATGTGACAGCACAGCCCCTACGCCCACGCGCTGGGTAAACACCGGCGCATGCATGCTGAGCTGAGCTGAACGAGGAGCGCCTTCCATCCTGAACCACTGATTGCGGTAAATGGCCGTACCCGTGAGCACACCGCGAATACCAGCATAGGCCGGATTATACGTCAACTTGTTGTACATGAACTGAGTATAGCGGTGCTCCTGTTGGCCAAAACCATTGGCAAGCAGGCAGAACGAGAAGGCGAAAAATAGGAGGTATGTACGCATAGTCAGGTGGTCTTGTTGCTGTGGTTGAGGAATGAGTGAAATGGCTGGCAGGGATTAGCGGAAGATTTCAATGTAGCTCGAAATGGGTTTCCTGTCGGGAGCGGGCTGGAAGTAATAGAAATAGGTGCCATCAGGCAGATTCTGCCCTTGACGGCCGTTCAGGGTGCCTCGCCAAGCTTTTGCTGGGTCGTTGTCATACGGAGAGGCTTCATAGACCTTGTCGCCCCATTGGTTGTAAATGATGAGGCGGTTGTTGGGATACAGGTCGGTGTTCAAGCAGGGTATCTCCAGATAATCGTTGATGCCGTCGTCGTTGGGCGTAATCACATTGGGAATATAGGTGCAGAAGCTCTCCCGCACCGTAATGGTAACGACGGCGTCGCTACACAGGTCTGGGCAAGCAGCCGAGCACAGGCGATAGATGAAGTTGACGCGCCCGTTATTAGGGCCGGCTTGGTAGGTAAACAGACCATCGCCCAGCTCTGTCAGGCCAGCCAGCGGCCCTACTACCGTTACGATGAAGTCATCGTCTTCGTAGATGTCATTGGTCAGAACACTGAAGCCTTCGAGCAAGCCACCTGTTTCGACTTCAAAGTCCAGGTCGTCCACGGCCTTGGGCTGTTTGCCGATGCGCACCAGGGCTGTATCCACGGGCGTGTAGCAACCGTTGACAACAGCCTGTACCGTATAAATGCCTGTCAGGGCAGGGCTGAGGTTTTCAATGATCAAGTTGTTCGAATTCGGGTAAGGCGGCTTTGGCCCCGTCCACAGGTAAGTAGCGCCCGGGATAACGGGAGTGCTCAGGACGATGTCATCGCCAGAGCAGCCGATTTTGTCGCTAATCTGAGGTGCCAGTGGTTTCAGAGGTTCCACCACCACCGTAACGGAGCATAGGTCGGTATTACCAGCGGCATCCGTGGCGCGGAAAGTGAGCGCGTGGGCACCTACGGGGAAAAACGCTCCGCTCTGCAAGCCACCGATCTGCTCTACTGCCGGCGCACCACAGTTGTCAGTAGCCGTGGGCAGGTCGAAGGTCAGGGTAGCTCCGTCGCACGAAGCCTTGGCCTGGGCCGAGATCAGGAACTGCGAAGGGTCTTTCAGGATAGCGCCGCTGATGTCAGCAATAACTGGCGATGTCGGGCAGTTGAAGACAGGCGGTACGCTTTCCGTCACAGTAATGGTGAAGCTGAACGAAGCCGAATAGCCCAGCGTGTCGCTGACCATGTAAACGACCACAGTAGTGCCTATCGGGAAAGTGTCGCCAGGCTGGTGCGTAGAAGTTACCGTTGCGGGCGCACAGACGCCCGTAGGCGTAGGTGGCGTCCAGGTGGCCACCGCTGAGCAGCCGATGAAAGACTGGTCGTTCGGTACATCCGTAAAGCCTAAGGGCGGGCCGATGACCGTAATCTTGAAGGTGCAGATGTCCTGATTGCCGCTGGGATCTTCCACCGTCACTTTTACCAAGGTGTGTCCCACCGGATAAGCGTCGCCCGGCATGGAGGAGGCGATGATTACAGGTGCAGGAGCACAATTGTCGGTAGCTGTTGGCATCTTCCAATCTACGGCTATTGAGCAAGCGCCATTCGAGCTGAGCACCGTGTCCTTGGGGCAACCACTAAAGGTTGGGGGCACCGTGTCAATAACTATCACGGCAAAGCTGCAGGTAGCCGTATTGCCCCATTGGTCTGTAGCGGTGTAAGTTACGAAGGTGGTGGTTTCGGGAAATACCGAGCCGGAAGTGTGGTCGCAAGAGAGCGTTACAGGGCTACAATTGTCCGACGTCTGCGGGTCAGACCACGTGGCTACTGCCGAGCAATTGTTAGTGTACAGGACAATATTCGCAGGACAATTGACCAGCACTGGCGGTATATCCTCCTGTACCGTTACGACGAAGCTGCAAGACATGACGTTACCCGTTGAGTCTTGGGCCGCGTAGGTTATCACTGTTTGCCCGGTAGGCAATACGCTACCCGATGCGATATTGCTCTGAGGAAGGATGGGATATGGATCGCAGGCATCCACGACGTAGGGGGCATCCCAGAAAACCTTCGTCTCGCAGGCCCCTGCAGGTGTGGTTACGGTGAAGTCAGTAGGGCAATTGACGAGTTGGGGAGCCGTGGTGTCAGCCACGGTAATACGGAAGCTACAAGTTGCGCTATTGCCACTATCATCTACGGCTTGGAAGACAGCTACGACAGTGCCGATGGGAAATACGACACCGCTGGTTACACTGCCCGTTATCTTCGGTTGGCTGTCGCAATTATCCGCAGCTATAGGAGCATCAAAAATAACCACTTGCGAGCAGGTGAGGCCATTGGCCGGCACTTGCACATCCAGCGGGCAAGTGATACTGGGCGGTACAGTGTCCTTTACTGTAAGGTCCTGTGTAATTTGGGCAGTATTGTTACAATTGTCTGTGGCCGTCCATTGGCGGCGCAGCAGATAAGTGCCTGAAGCTGTCTGGCTGACGATGGTTTCACCGTCGTATGTGATGAACACATCTGCATCACAGTTGTCGGTAGCTTGCGGTTGGGCAGGGATAGGCACTGCATCGCAGCTCACCGTCGCATCGGCGGGTGTGCTGGTAAATACCGGAGGAGTAACATCGCGTACGAGGAGCATTTGCTGGGTAGTTTGCACATTACCGCACTCATCGGTGGCCGTCCAGCGGCGGATGAGGGTGTAAGTGTCCGAGCAATTGCCGTCTATGCGCGTTTCACCCAGGTAGTTTAGGGTGGGGGCAAACGTGCAGTTATCAGTAGCAATAGGCGTAGCTACTGCGGGCACAGCGTTGCATTCTACCGTAGTATTGGCTGGCGTACTGGTAAATGTCGGTGGCGTGATGTCCTGAATAGCAACCACTTGCTCGGCAGTAGCGGAGTTGCCGCAGTTATCCGAGGCCACCCAACGACGCGTCAGGGTGTAGGTGTTAGGGCAAGGGCCATTACCGCGGTCTTCAGCCACCAGTATGATGCTCACATCTGCATCGCAGTTGTCGGTAGCGGTGGGGTTGACGATAGGCGGCACATTTTCACAGCTAACAGTAACGCTAGCTGGCACAAAAGTGAAGAGCGGCGGGATGAGGTCGTGCACCACTATTTTCTGAGAGGTCGCGGTGGTGTTGCCGCAATTGTCGTGAGCCGTCCAGCGGCGCGTCAGGGTGTAAGTATCTGAGCAGGGACCGTCGGTACGCGTCTCGCCATCGAAGGTGATGGTTACATCAGTGTCGCAATTGTCGGAAGCGGTAGGTGTACCCACAGGCGGCACTAATTCGCACGAAACGGTCATGTTCGGTGGTACGAAGGTGAACACCGGCGATTCAGTATCGCGCACAGTGATGATCTGCTGGGTGCTTACCGCGTTGCCGCACACATCCGTGGCTGTCCAGCGCCGCGTTAGGGTGTAGGTGTCGGCACAAGGGCCGTCGGTACGCATTTCACCATCGTAGGCAATGACAACACTTGCCGTGCAATTGTCTGTAGCCACCGGAGAACCTATAGAGGGTATATTGTCGCAGCTGACTGTCAGGTCTGCGGGCACGAACGTAAATACCGGCTTAGTGGTGTCTTGCACCATTAAGCGTTGCTCAGCAGTAGCTGTATTGCTGCAGTTGTCCATGGCCGTCCAGCGGCGAATGATGACGCCACCACTGGAGCAGTCCGTCCCTATCTGCAGGTCAGTGGTAAGGCTTACCGAGACACTAGCGTCGCAATTGTCCGAAACGATGGGGTCGCTAATGCTCGGAATGTCGTCGCAGTTTACCGTCAAGTCGGGCGGTACGAAGGTGAATAATGGCGGCGTTACATCCTGTACAGCAATGGTTTGTAGCGCTGTTGATACGTTGCCGCACTCATCAGTAGCCGTCCAGCGCCGTTGCAGCACATAAGCATCTGGGCAAGAGCCGTTCAGGCGTGCTTCGCCGTTAAAGCTAATGGCCACATCGGCCGTGCAGTTATCTGAGGCCGTTGGCATACCTACGGCGGGTACGGCGTCGCAGCTGACCGTGAGGTCAGCGGGCACAAAGGTGAATGCTGGCGGCACTATGTCTTGCACCACAATGGTTTGCACAGCGGAGGCGGTGTTTGAACATTTATCCACCGCCGTCCACTGGCGCTTGAGTGTGTAAGTATGCGGACATGGGCCATTCAGGCGCGTTTCGCCATTGTAGGAGACCAGCACATCTGCAGCGCAGTTGTCCGAAGCTGTCGGAATAGCCGGTGCAGGTATATCGTCGCAGTTGACCGTAATGTCGTTAGGGAAAGAAATGAAAGTAGGTGGTGTTTCGTCGCGGACGAGAATGCGCTGGATGGCAGAGGTTGTATTCCCACAATTATCTGTAGCCGTCCAGCGCCGCGTCAGGATGTAGCTATCCGGGCAGATACCATTTGTGCGCGTTTCCTCTTCGAAAGTGATGGTTGCGTCGGCATCGCAGTTGTCTGTGGCCGCAGGCGTACCTATAGGCGGTACCAGTTCGCAGGAAACCGTCACATCGGCAGGTACAAAGGTAAACGCCGGTGGTGTTAAGTCGCGAACGGTGAGTACCTGCTCGGCCAGCGTAGTGTTTCCGCACAGGTCTGTAGCCGTCCAGCGGCGGCGCAGCGTGTAAGTATCGGCGCAGGGGCCGTCGGTACGTGTTTCGCCATTGTAATTGATCTCTACATCCGCAGTGCAATTGTCGGAGGCTTGAGGTTGCCCTACTGTCGGGATGGCATCGCAGCTGACCGTCGCATCGGCCGGTACGAAAACGAACACGGGGCGAGTGGTGTCCTGTACGGAGAGGACTTGCTCGGCCACAGCCGTGTTTCCGCAGTTATCGGCCGCCATCCAGCGACGCGTAACGGTGCCACCGCTGGCGCAGCTGCCGCTCGTTTGGGCAACGCCCAGGAAGGAGATAAGTACGTCGGTGTCGCAGTTGTCGGAGGCAGAGGGAGTGCCTAGGCTTGGGATGGCCTCACAGTTTACAGTGGCATTTGGAGGCGCGAAAGTGAAGACTGGCGGCGTCAGGTCGCGCACGGCGATGATTTGTTGAGCACCGGCTGTGTTGCCGCAATTGTCCACGGCTACCCAACGGCGCACCAAAGTATAGTTATCCGAGCAGGTACCGTTCAGGCGCGTTTGGCCTTCGTAGGAGACGCTTACATTAGCATCGCAATTGTCCGAAGCCGTAGCGACGCCCACTGGCGGGATGGCCTCACAGCTAACCGTGATATCGGCGGGTACTTGCACAAATATGGGCGGCGTAATATCCCGGACGGCAATAGTCTGTTGCGCTGTGCGCGTGTTTCCGCACTGGTCTGCGGCTGTCCAGCGGCGGGTGAGGGCATAAGTATCTGGGCAGGAGCCGTCGGTACGCGTCTGACCGTCGTAATTGATGGTTACTGGCCCGATGCAGGCATCTATAGCCACCGGATTGCCCACCGGCGGGATGGCATCGCAGGCGGTAGTAATGTCTGTCGGCACGAAAGTAAAGTTGGGCGCTTCTGTGTCGCGCACAGTCAAGGTTTGGGTCGCTACTATTGTATTGCCACAAGCATCTGCTGCCTGCCAAGTGCGCAACAACGTGTAGTTATTAGGACAAATGCCGTTGTTGCGCATTTCGCCCAGATAAGTTACGGCAGCGATGGCGCAATTGTCCGAAGCCGTAGGATTGATGGGCGAAGGCACAGCATCGCAGCTCACTGTGGTACTACTGGGGAAGTTCGTAAACACTGGTGGCGTCAGGTCGCGCACTGTCAGCACCTGGATGGTTGTGGCCATATTGCCGCAATTGTCCGTGGCAGTCCACTGGCGCGTCAAGGTGTAAGCGTTAGGGCAAGCGCCATCTGTGCGTACCTCGCCATCGTAGGCGATACTGACAATAGCATCGCAATTATCTGTGGCCGCAGGTGCTCCTACTAAAGGTATGGCATCGCAGCTGACAGTGGCATGGGCGGGTACAGAAGTGAAAGCCGGGGGTGTAAAATCCTGCACGACAATGACTTGCTCGGCTGTGGCGGTATTTCCACAATTGTCTGAGGCACTCCAGCGGCGGCGCAGGATGTAACTGTCCGGGCAGTTGCCATCAGCACGCGTTTGACTGTCGTAGGTGATACTGACGCTCACATCGCAGTTATCCGTTGCTGTTGGCGAACCCACTGCCGGGATGGCGCTGCAGCTGACCGTCACATCAGGTGGCACGCTGGTGAATGCCGGCGGCAAGTTGTCTTGTACCGTAATGATCTGCTCGGCGGTAGTGCTATTCCCGCAGCCATCCGTAGCAATCCAGCGGCGGCGCAGCGTGTAAGTGTCTGGGCAAGGCCCGTCTTCGCGCGTTTGGCCACTGTAAGCAATGGTTACCTCGCTGCTGCAATTGTCAGAGGCGGCAGGTGTTCCCACAGCAGGGATGGCCTCGCAACTGACAGCCACGTTGGCAGGTACGAATGTAAAGGTGGGGGGCAGATTATCTACGACCCGAATGAGCTGCGTAGCCGTGGCGCTATTGCCGGCGGCGTCAAAGGCTCGGTAAGTACGCAGCATGATGAGCGTATCTGATGGACAACCACCACCCGCCACGGTGACATCGCCGACGTGGACGATAGAGGTTATTCCACAGTTGTCAGAAGCAGTAACTGCGTTGGGGTTGGGTGTTGGTATGGCTGCCGGGCAGGTGATACCTGACAAAGGCAGCAGGTTGTTTACCACTGGAGGCTGGGTATCATCCACGCGCACTGTGAAAGTGCAGGTAACTATATTGGCCCCATCATCCACCCGATAGGTTGCCGTGGTGATACCGCTGAAAAACAGTACTTTGTTCGACATCTGGCCTTCACCACTTCCTGTTGTGGCTCCGCTCAAGGAATAGGTTACTCCTACGGTAGGGCAGTTGTCGCTAAATGTAGCGTCAATATTAGGTATCAGGGTAGTGCATTTCCCAGGGTCTGCCACTCCCACCGCATTGGGCGGGCAACTGAGGGTAGGCGGCTCATCGTCATCTACAGGCACGGTGAAAGTGTGCACACCCTCACAGCCTTTACTGTCAGTGATGGTTACCGTGTAGGAGCCTCCGCGCACGTTGGTTAGGTTCTTTGTAGCAGCACCGTTTGACCACTTGTAGGTATAAGGCGCCACGCCACCAGATACCGTAACATCCAGCGCTCCTGTAGGCACATCCACACAGGGCACTGCCGTAGCAGTGGCTGTAGCATTAATAGGAGTATTAAGCGTTACAGTGGAAAGGCCCTGACACTGAAGCAGGTAGGCATCCGAACCATCGTAAGGCCTGAAAATAGCCGACATTTGAACACGATAACTGCTCGTTTGTGTCGGTGTTACCACGTGAGGCCCTTTACCAACGCCGATATCGGGAAACCAGAGGATGCTATAGTTGAGTTCACCGCTGGTAATGACACTTATGCGCACAGTATCGCCTGGCTGGCAGATGGTGCGGTCATTGGGAATACCCGAGTTTTCTTCTGCTACAATGTAAGCATTGCAGCAGATGCCTCCTATCGTCACGCAGCCAGCGCTGTTTACATCCGAAAATGCGTGGGGCGCGCCAGAGCCATTGCAGTCCACCACCTTGTGGGTATCGAAGTAAAGTGCGCGCAGCGTATTGCAATCCGGAGCAGTGCTTGACAGCGGGCGGAATTTGCCCCCGTTAATCAGCACTACTTTGGCATTCGCCCCTAATTTCAGGAAGGCGTTGGCTGTCCATTGAATAGTACCTCCGTCCACCAAGAGCACTCCTTGAAACGGAATGAAACCAATGATAGGCTCGTAGTTGACATTCACCAAAAAGGAGTCTCGAATGATAATGGTGTCTGTACCCGGCGGACAAGTGCCAAAAGGGTCGTCTGAGGCCCGAATAAAGTGGTCGAAGACACACGTCTGAGCGGTGGTGGGAAAGACGGGCAGGAAAAAGAGCAACAGCCCAAAAGTGGCCGGCAGAAGAATGGATGCCCAAGGTTGTGAGGTGCGGAAAGCCCAAAAGGCCAAAGCACGCAAGCTGTACGGATGCCACATAGGAAACGGACTAAGTGCGATTGCGACTACTTGAAGTTTGTGGTGGTTGAGGGCGAAAGGTGAGCGACTTTTCACTTCACCCATTCGGTATTGGGAGTGAAATAAATGACACCTTCGCATGAGACCGTCGGTCAGCCTGGGCAGGAGAATACTGAGGATTGGAGAAGATTGCTTTGCGCCTAAGCATTGAGGGCAAAAAACCCGGGGAGGGTTTGTTTTGGATTACACCACCTTTTGTGGCGCTTTGGCAGGGAATGGCGGGATTAGCGAGGAAACGGTGGCAAATGTAAAACATTCGGCATTTCAACAGGGTGCTAATAACATGCCAAAAGCGACCATTAACGCTACTTTTAGAAGTCATTTGCAAAAAACCGTGATCCCTGAGGCCAACCCTATATGGATGAAGCTACTAACTACCTTTGCGCATCTATCAAATGTCTCGTTCACTTCGACACTATGCTTCGATTGCCCGGTTGCTCTCTTCTGTGGAGTTTTTTCCTCGCCTTCAGCATACAGACCCTGGCCCAGCCCGTTGCAGATATCCGCCCTCTTCTCAAAGCGCTCTCGAAAGAAGATAAAAATGAGTTAAAGAAATACCTCTACCACTTGGGCGCGCAGCCAGATGACGAAATCCAAAACATTTACCGAGCGTTGCCCGAGCCTTCTAAAAAGAAAGTGCTTGAACTGGTGGATTTTTACCGCCAGCCCAATTGGCGCGATCTGCTCACTACGGTCGTCTGGACGCCGGATACCCTCGACCTTGGCCAACTGGAAGAAGGGGAAAGAGCCATCAACGCATTTACCGTTACTAACACGGGTAAGTATCCCTACCTGATTGATAGGCAAAATGCTACTTGCGACTGTACCGTTGTGTCGGCCCCTGCGGTGCCCATAATGCCTGGAGAAGCAGCCACCCTGCGCGTGGAGTTCAACGCCAAGCGGAAAGTAGGCCAAAGCCGCCCTGTCATCATTGTTTATGACAACTCTACGCCCAACAGGCGGAATATCCTTCATGTCAAGGCCCACGTGTCGCTGAGACAAAAATCCAGGTTTCCGTGGGAGCAATAGGTCGCTCAAGCGCATAGGTGAACCATTCGAAAAGAGCGCCGTTCAGACGTCTTGCATAAAGCAAGGTCATGAGCTTTCAAGGGAAAAATCTCGTTATAGTCGGCGCCTCTTCTGGCATTGGTGCCGAAATTGTTCGCTTACTGGGAGAACAGGGTGCTCATCTTTTTACTTATAGCCGCCGTGAGCCAACTTCTTTGCCGCCTACGGCACACTGGGAGGCGGTGGACATCACAGCCAAAGACTTTCAGCTGACAGCCCTGCCCGATACCGTTCACGGGGTCGTGTATTGCCCAGGCTCTATTCAATTGAAACCTTTTGCGCGTATTGGAGCGGACGAATTTCGGCGAGAGCTGGAAATCAACGTCGTCGGAGCCTTTCGCGTCCTTCAGCAAGTGTTCTCGCGCCTCAAAATCGCTGGCCCGGGCAGCAGCGCGGTTCTTTTCAGTAGCGTCGCTGTTCAGACAGGCATGCCTTTCCACAGTGGCATCGCTGCTGCGAAGGGCGCAGTAGAGGGGCTGGTACGTGCCTTGGCTGCAGAATGGGCACCCACCATCCGAGTGAACGCCGTAGCACCCACACTCACCGATACTCCGCTAGCTTCACCCCTGCTAAACACAGAAGAGAAGCGGCAACACGCTGCCCAACGGCACCCCTTACGGCGCATAGCCACACCGACCGACATCGCCCAGACGGCCTGCTTCCTTCTGTCGGACGCAGCCCAATTCATTACCGGGCAGGTCTGGTCGGTAGATGGCGGATTTGGGCGCCTGAAGACGTAAATATGAGAGCTGGGTTTTTGAAATATCATTTGGCTTGCGGCCTAGATAAATGGTATAGTTTAAATTATCATTAAGGAAAGGGCGCAGGTTCTGAATTTAGATTTTAAAAGGGGTAGCGATTTCCCGCTGCTAAATCGTACTTTTGCGCCTTAATTTTCGCACATGAAAAATATCCGAAACGTCGCCATCATCGCTCACGTTGACCACGGCAAGACAACCCTAGTGGACAAGATGATCCATGCAGCCAAGGTATTCAAGGCCCACGAAGTTACGGGCGAGCTCATCTTGGACAACAATGACCTGGAGCGCGAGCGTGGCATCACCATCTTGGCCAAAAACATCGCCATTCAGTATAAGGGTTTCAAGATTAATGTCATTGACACCCCCGGCCACGCCGACTTTGGCGGCGAAGTGGAGCGCGTGCTCAATATGGCTGATGGCGTCTTGCTGTTGGTAGATGCCTTTGAAGGTCCCATGCCACAAACGCGCTTTGTCTTACAAAAGGCGCTGCAGATGGGCAAGAAAGTCATCGTGGTTATCAATAAGGTGGATAAGCCCAACTGCAACCCTGACTGGGCACACGAACAGGTTTTTGAACTGATGTTCTCGCTGGGAGCCAACGATGAACAGCTGGACTTTCCCGTCGTCTTCGGCTCTGCCAAGCAGGGCTGGATGGGGCATGACTGGAAAAAGCCGTCTGCTGATATTACTCCGCTGCTGGACGACATCATTCGGCATATTCCAGAGCCGCACACCGAAGAGGGAACGACTCAAATGCTCATCACCTCTTTAGACTACTCCAGTTACGTGGGGCGCATCGCCATTGGGCGCCTCTCTCGAGGTGTGTTGAAGACGGGCGAACAGGTCTCCTTGGTAAAAAAGGACGGCACCGTGCAACGCCACCGCATTAAGCAGCTGTACACCTTCGACGGCTTAGCCCGCAAGGAAGCCGAGATAGTGGAAGCCGGAGATATCTGCGCTGTGGTCGGTCTGGAGGGCTTTGAAATTGGAGACACCATTGCCGACTACGAAAACCCCGAAGCGCTCGAGCCTATCGCTGTAGACGAACCTACGATGAGCATGCTCTTTACCATCAACGACTCGCCTTTCTTTGGGCGCGAGGGCAAATACGTTACCAGCCGTCACATCCGCGAGCGCTTGCTGCGCGAACTGGAGAAGAACCTGGCAATGCGCATGGAAGGAACTCAAAGCGCAGATGCTTTCATCGTGTACGGGCGCGGTGTGTTGCACTTGAGCATTCTCATCGAAACAATGCGCCGCGAAGGCTACGAGCTACAAATTGGGCAACCCACCGTCATCGTTCGAAGCATTAATGGCATCAAGCACGAGCCTATAGAAGAGTTGACTATAGACGTGCCCGAAGCCGTTAGCGGAAAATGTATCGAATTAGTAACCCGCCGAAAAGGCCTGCTCAAAAGCATGGAACCGCGCAATGACCGCTTCCTGCTGCGTTTCGAGATTCCATCGCGCGGCATCATTGGGCTGAGGTCGCAGTTGCTCACCGCTACGCAAGGAGAGGCCATTGTTACCCATCGCTTCCTTGCATACGAACCGTGGAAAGGTGATATACCCGGCCGCCAAAGCGGTTCCCTCATCGCTATGGAAACCGGCACAGCCATTGCTTATTCCCTGGATAACCTGCAAGATCGAGGCGTGTTCTTCATCGAACCCGGCGAAGAAGTGTATGAAGGGCAAGTCATTGGAGAGCACAATCGCTCCAATGATTTAGTGGTCAACGTAAGCAAGACCAAAAAACTGACCAACATGCGCGCTTCCGGCTCCGATGATAAGGTCTCGTTGCCGCCCGCTCGACAGTTCTCCCTAGAAGAGGCTTTGGAGTACATCCAAGAGGATGAGTACGTGGAAGTAACGCCCAAAAGCATCCGTTTGCGGAAAATTTTCCTCAAAGAACACGAGCGAAAAAAAGCTCCGCGACCTGCCGAGGCTCTCTAGTTATTCGCTTTTTGTCCTCTTCTCACGCACACTGCGTTGAAAGGCTCAACTGTTTTTACCCCTTGAGCGTTTGCGAATAAAATCTATTTTTGCGGCCATTTTGTGGCACTTTTACCCCTTTTCCTGTTTAGCTATGCGTACAAAACTCAGCACTTTTACCTACGACTTGCCTCCGGAATTAGTGGCTAAATATCCAGCAGAAGAGCGGGATAAAAGCCGACTAATGGTTGTTCATTGCAAAACGGGGAAAATTGAACACAAGGTCTTTCGCGATGTCCTCGACTACTTTAATGAGGGCGATGCAATTATCTTTAATAATACCAAAGTTTTCCCAGCCCGCATGTACGGCAAGAAGGAGCGCACAGGCTCCATCATTGAGGTCTTTCTACTGCGCGAATTGAATGCAAAGTCTCGCCTTTGGGATGTGCTTGTAGACCCTGCCCGAAAAATCCGAGTCGGTAACAAGCTCTATTTCGAAGATGAGAATGGCAACGAGGTACTCTCGGCAGAAGTCGTTGATAACACGACCTCACGGGGGCGCACTATTCGCTTTCTATACGATGGCTCGGATGACGAATTCAGGGCCACGCTGATGCGCTTGGGTCAAACTCCACTGCCCGTCTATATTGATAGAGAGCCAGAAGAGATAGACCGAGAACGCTATCAGACAGTATATGCAAAAGAAGAAGGAGCGGTAGCTGCTCCCACAGCAGGGCTGCACTTTAGCCGAGAGCTCCTCAAGCGGCTGGAACTGAAAGGCGTAAATTTTGCTGAATTGACCCTGCACATCGGCCTAGGCACTTTCCGGACCATAGAGGTAGAAGATCTTTCTAAACACAAAATGGAAGCCGAGTACTTCCGCATCAGTCCAGAAGCTGCGCAGACGGTAAACGCCGCAAAACGGGCGGGCAAGAGGGTCTGCGCAGTAGGCACTACAGTGATGCGTGCTATAGAGTCATCAGTCTCTGCTGAAGCACTACTCAAACCCTCGGAAGGATGGACAAACAAATTCATCTATCCACCTTACGATTTCCATATCGCTGATAGCATGATCACTAATTTTCACCTGCCTAAATCCAGCCTGCTCATCATGGTATGTGCCTTTGGTGGAATAGAACTGATCATGGATGCTTACAAAGAAGCCGTGAAAGAAAGGTATCGCTTCTATAGCTATGGCGATGCCATGCTTATCCTCAAATAACAGACGGATACTTTCAACCACTATTCTTCTAAAACTTAACCAGAATCAACTATGTACTGGACGCTCGAATTGGCTTCCCACCTTGAAGAAGCGCCCTGGCCTGCTACCAAGGAGGAATTGATAGATTACGCCATTCGTTCCGGCGCTCCGCCCGAGGTTATTGAAAACCTCAACGAACTGGAAGACGATGGCGAACTGTACGAAAGTATCGAGGACATCTGGCCAGATTACCTGCGCCACGATGACTTCTTCTTTAATGAAGATGAGTACTAGGCATGCCCTTGACCAGGGATTGACCAGTTTCAAAAAACAAGGCGTAGCACAAGTCCAAAAGAAACGCCGTGTTAGCTCCTTGAGTCAGTAAACCTAGGGCGAGAGGGAGACCAAACAAAGCCAGCGGTACAACTTTGTATCGCTGGCTTTTTTCTTTTTCTCAACAGATTTAATTCATTATTTTTCAAAGAATTTTGAAAAATAGTCGCTGAAAAAGATGACGACAAACACCTCTCTTTGTGTTTGAGTAGCAGCTAGTGATGGCTCTACTTTTGCCATGTGAAAGGCTTAAATGCTCACAAAAAAGTAACTCGCCATGAATACTGCCGATAAAGTCGCCTTCTTCCAACAAATTCCGCTTCTGCAGCCGCTCTCTGCGGATGAAATGGAGCGCCTGGCTGGCTTGGCGCGCCCAGCCACCTCTGGCAAGTTCAGTTTTGTTTATCGGCCCGGAGAGGCTGTGGAGTGTATCTATTTTTTGCGTTCTGGCAGGATTAAAATAGGCACATACGCTGAAGATGAGCGAGAGGTTATCAAAGACCTGCTCAGAGCAAATACCGTTTTCGGAGAGGGTGTGCTCACGGGAGAAAAGCACCACACTGAATTTGCACAAGTGCTTAGCGCGAACGCTGAATACCTTGCCGTTCGGCGGGCAGACTTTACATGGCTAATGCACAGCAACACCTGTCTTCTGCTTAGCTGTTTGCGACACATGAATGACCGCCTCCAGCGCATAGAGGATCGGTTGACTCAGCTGCTCGTGAAAGATGCGCGCAGGCGCATTATTGAGTTCCTCCTCGAAGTGGCAGGTAAGGAAGGATCAAGAGTGGGCTATGAAACTTTGGTGCGTGATTTCATTCCCCAACAAGAAATAGCCCACCTCACTGGTACTAGCCGCCAGACCGTTACGGCAGTGATGAATGAACTGCGCCGCCTAAACCTTATCCATTTCAGCCGCGGCACCATCCTTTTCCGAGATATCCACAGGTTGGCATCTGCGTCAGAAATATAACCCAAACAAGTAACTCATTGCAAGTCTAATGTAAAGGTCTCCCTCTTTCGGGAGACCTTTTTTTATTTTTACAGCTAAGTTTAGTGGCGAGGAAAGATAACTTTTGCCCTATTTGCATCAGGAAGCTGCGTTTTGGCCGTAACACTTCCGCGCTCGGATTGGATACTCGCAAGCGCTTTTGGAAGCATTCTACGAAGACATCTTTTTATCACAAGAACCCTGTCTATTATGGATAAAAAAGGACTGCTGTGCGTCTTTCTCTGTTGGGCCACATTTTACCAATCTTCTGCTCAGGACACCCTTCCTGCACCTGAAGTGCGATTTACAACTACGGCAGAAGGGAACGGCCTGCGTTTTCATCCTCAATATCCGCCGCTTATACAGGTAGCCGGAGCGCCCCCCGCTTTTTACACCAGCTACTGGGAATTTGGTGATGGTCATTTCAGTTTTGAGGAGTCGCCATGGCACGCCTATGCACAAGAGGGCGAATACGAGGTGATTCTGTGCGGTACAGCTAATTATGATGACAACAAAAAGCCACCCAAACCCACAAAGAAGAAAGTAACCGCCACTGCCTATGCGAGCGCTCCACCATCGCCTGTGGGCACCTTCACGGCAGCAGAGCAAAGTATTGCCTTGCGCACCAATCGGCAGCCCATGGCTGGGCAAGAGCTGTTCTGCATCGTCAGTTATCGCAACCGAAGCGCGTACACGACTGGAGGGCGGCTACACCTATTTTACAACGAGCGCCATTTCCCAAAATCGCACTTCCAGTTTCTGGAGGCGCGCACCCATTATGGCGAAGTCTCTGAGGCAGTGTATTCGACCATTTCACAGCCCGCGGTACTCGATTGGGAAGCTTGGACGGCCATACCTGTGTCTGCCGGCGGCAGCTCGACTGCGTGGACGTGTGTCTCGCCCTCGCCAGGCGTTGAGGATCTGTTGCAAAAAGCCCGACGCGGCTTTCGCAATGAGCAGGCTTGGCGTTTTTCAGAACTACGCCCCGGCGAAACGCGCAATTTGTTTGTAACTCTGCTGGGCACACCCGATATGCTCAAGGATACCCACGCCCTTATCCTCCTCATGGGCGTTTTTGCGCCTTTCGACCCCGCTGTGCCGGCCGACTCGTTCTTGTTGGAAATAGAGATTGTCAACTCTCACGACCCTAATTCCATTGCGGTCTCTGATAGTCGCATGAACTTCCGCTGGGCCAAAAAGCGCAGTCTGGAATACCGCGTGCGCTTTCAAAACACCGGCGAGGGCCCCGCTAAAAAGGTGGAAATCACCGTCAGCACGCCTAAAAGCCTCGATATGCGTCGCGTTGAGCCGATAGATTGGTATCCACGCTGCCCCATCTGCACAGATCCGCCACAGCCTGGTGGCTGCTTAGATACAGCCATCACAAACAAAGGCCTGGTCTTCACTTTTCACAACATTTACTTGCCCGGTACCCGGCAGAAGAATTGCTTCGACAAGGACTCCACAAAAGGTTTCGTTCGGTACCGCATCCGAACAGCACCTCGATTAGCCAAACTGCCCTTCTCTAGCCAAGCCTCCATCGTTTTTGATAGGAACGAACCCGTCATTACCAACTACGCCACCACCCGCTTCAAGCCTGGCCTTTCACCTGGCATAAAGGTGGGCTATGGCTTTCACCCTGATAGCATCAGCCAAAGCGGCTATTATTTCGTAGGGGTGAGCCTGTCGCCTTACCGCTCTTGGCGCACATACGCCCAGGCAGAATTGCTCACTGGCGTGCAAGTGCGCACGGAACTCCCCGAAACAGTCATTACCATACCCGGCGACACAAGCGCCTTAATGAACCAGATTGATACGCTCGTCTCTCAGCGAATACTCACGCGCGGATACCGCCAAGCTTTCTCCGTGGAAGTACCTGTCTTGTTGCGGCGCAATCTGAACGGCTTTTTGGGCGTCGGTCTGGGAGGTAGCCTGATGTTGTGGATGAGTAAAGGCGAAGACGAGGTATTTCTGACGACTATACAGCAGCCTTATCGGGTAATCTTTATTCCTGGAACGGACTTCAAAGAATTAGTGCCTATCGGAAATCCTATTGTTCAGCAAACACAAGAGACTAAGCCCTATCAGCAGACGCTCTTCGTCCCTTCGCTTTTTGGCGATATCACACTGGGCAGTGTGCGCGCTGGACCGCATCTGGGCTTGCGCGCTGGATGGCGCCATACAGAGCGCTGGACACCTTTTGCCCAGGTGGCCCTTCACGTTACCTTCTGAAACGCGGTGGTGGTCAAATTCTGGAAGAAGGGCTTTACAGTTTTGGCCCTACATCTATTTCGAGCCAACAATTCTGAGAGGTAACGCGTTATTGTTTCTCCTATGAGAAAAACCCTGTTTCTGTTTGTAGTAGTTGGCTTTGCCTTATCCGCAAAAGGGCAAGATAGTCTGCAGTTTATAAAAGCCTCTCACCTGACAGCATGGCGAAATGCAACCTCGGATACCGTCTATGTGCTGAATTTTTGGGCCACTTGGTGTGCTCCGTGTCTGGCTGAACTGCCACATTTCGAAAAACTACACGCCGAATATGCGGAGGAACCCGTGCGGGTTATCTTGGTCAGTACGGACTTTCGGCGCGATGTGGATCGAAGGCTGAAGCCCTTTTTGGAGCGCCACACACTGAAGAGCCAAGTCGTCTTTCTGGATGAGAGGACGCCCAACGATTGGATTGATTTGGTGTCGCCCGAGTGGTCAGGAGCCATACCCGCCACACTCGTTATACGGCCTAAGACTCAGTTCGAGCGTTTCTTTGAGCGCCAGATCAGTTATGAAGACTTAGAGAGCGCTGTCGCGGAGGCATTAAAACAGTAACTCTTAAACACATCATACAACGGTACATGAAACACGCATTTCAATTATTCTTCTTGCTAGGGATGTTCTTATGCTCGGCAACTCCTTCTCAGGCGCAAGGCGGCTATCGCATAGGCGACGTGGCGCGCGATTTCAACCTGAAGAATGTAGATGGCAAGATGGTCTCGCTCTCCAAGATGAAGAAGGCCCAGGGCTATGTGGTTATCTTCACTTGCAACCATTGTCCGTATGCTGTTGCGTACGAAGACCGTATCATTGCCCTGCACAACAAGTATGCGCCTAAGGGCTTCCCTGTGGTTGCCATCAATCCGAATGACAAGGACATTCAGCCAGCAGATAGCTATGAGAACATGCAAAAGCGGGCCAAAGAGAAGGGTTTTCCGTTCGTTTACTTGTACGATGAAACCCAGGAGATTGCTCGCGCTTATGGCGCTACGCGTACGCCGCATGTGTTCCTGTTAGACAAAGATCGCCGCGTGCGCTACATCGGCGCCATTGACGACAACCATGAAAACTCGGACGAGGTGAAAGAGCGCTTCCTGGAGAATGCCATTGAGGCAGTGATAGCGGGGAAGGAAGTCCCACGCGCTGAGACGAAAGCTATCGGCTGCACCATCAAGTGGCGCTCGGCAAGCAAGTAGCGCGCCGTGGTCTTTCAAGCACCTAAGCGAATGCCAAGCAGCAAAAAGGCCGTACAGAGGATAAATTGCCCTGCGATGTAGAAAAACAGAGCAGTGTAATGGCCGCTTTGCCACAGGCCCCAGCTTTCGGAGGTAAAGGTGGAGTAGGTGCTGAAGCCACCACAGAAGCCTGTAATCAGCAATAGGCGCCGGTCATCAGAGAGCCACCCATGGCCTTGCCAACCTAAAAATAGCCCGAAAAGGAAACAGGCGGTGGCGTTGGCAGCGAAGGTAGCCCATGGAAAATGTGCTTGCCACGGGCGCATGAGGAGCCAGATGCTGTAGCGGCATAGGCTGCCTACTCCACCACCTACAAAGACCAGAAGGAAAGGTTTGAGCATGGCTCGCAGAATGCAAAAGAGCGGTGGATGTTCGAAAGGAACGCCCACCGCTCTTGGGTTGTGAAAGGTAAATGGTGCTGTTTAATGCGACCTTACATAGGCGAAAGACCAATTACAGGCCACAGCAGCAGCGCGCACATTATTCTGTAGGCTTGCGCCCGCCGATGAGCATATCCTGATAGTCCTTCAGGTCTTCCCACTGGCCATTAGCAGCGAAGCGAGCTTGCGCGGGCCAAGTGCCCGGGTCATGTATCTGATAGCGCGGGCCGGCTGCTTCCAGTATCTCGCGCAGGCGCTCTACGGGAGTGTTGGCCAATTCTTCCCAGGTATTGATGCCTGCTTCGTTCAGAATCTGCTCAATCTTAGGGCCTATGCCCTCGATGATTTTCAGGTCGTTGAGCTTTGGCTCTTTCTTGCTTGCCTTTTTGGCAGGTGTGCTGCTGGCGGCCGTCGTTTCTTCAGAAGGCACAGCCTTTTGTACGGGTGCCAAGGCCTCTTCTTGGACGGCAGGAGCTTCCTCTATTGGGGGAGCGCTGACCTCTGCAGCGGGGTGCTCAACTACTGCCGGTGCCTCTGCTTCTGGTACCGGCGCTGGTTTGTGCGGCGTAGCGGCAGGTTTCACCACTGAAGCAGGAGCAACGGTCTCACGCACATCCATTTCTGAAAAAGGAATGACGTTGACCACGCGGCGGTCTTTGTAGGTGCGTTTAAACTCAACAATGCCATCCACAGCAGCATGAATGGTAAAATCGCGGCCCATGTACACGTTTTTGCCGGGGTGAAACTTGGTGCCGCGTTGGCGGATGATGATGTTGCCAGCAATGGCTTTTTGGCCGCCGAAGATCTTTACGCCCAAGCGTTTGCTTTTACTGTCGCGGCCGTTATCGGTAGAACCTACGCCTTTTTTATGTGCCATGACGAGGAGTCTTTTTTTGTGGGTGAATGCTGAACATCGCTATTCAGCAATAGTCTTAATTTCTAATTGGGTGAAGCACTGACGGTGTCCCTTCTTTTTGCGATAACCTTTACGGCGTTTCTTGTGAAAGACAATCACCTTATCGCCCTTTAGGTGGTTGAGAACGGTGGCCGTAACCTTGGCACCCGTTACGTAAGGAGTACCGATAGAGACCTCTGCACCTCGGTCTATGAGGTGTACGGTGTCGAAGGAGACCGAGTCTCCTATCTGAGCTGCCAGCCGGTGGACGAAGATGCGCTGACCTTCCTCGACTTTGAACTGTTGACCGGCGATGGAAACAATCGCAAACATGTGAGGAGATGTTTTTTAGTACAAAACAGAAACTTTACCCCCTTGAAAGGGCCGGCAAAGGTAAGACGAGCCATACCAGAAAACCAAAGATTTTTTCACCTCAAAATCGCAAAACCTGGAGCACTTCTTCATCGTGGAGCAGCGCGGGCGCCCATTGAAACAACATATCGCTTTTTTCAGGAGCGCAGCTCAGGGCTTTGGCCAACAAGTGAAGGCCATGTGCGCGTTGGTTTGCCCAAAAATGGCAGGCAGCAGCGCAATAGAGGAGTTCGGCGGTCTCGGCGTACAGAAGAGCTGTCTCGGCGATTTGGGCAGCGTTAGCATAGTCCTGTTGGGCGATGGCACTTTCCATTAGGTTTACCCAGGCATTGGCCATGTCAGGCTCTTGTTCGATGGCGCGCCAAGCATGCCTACCAGCCAAGGCAGGATGGCCCATTTGATTGTACAGATGAGCCAGCAGCTGATGGGCATTAGCGTGTTTGTCGTTGTGTTGTGTTGCCTCGCGCGCCCAACGAATGGCTTGATTATACCGGCATTCTTCGGCATAGCAGGCAGCCAGCTGGTATTCCGCCTCCGCGCAATAAGGATCGAGGTGCAGCGCCTGTCTGCAAGTGTCCTTAGCGGCTTTAAGGTCTCCAGCCAGGCGTTGGCTTAGCGAGAGGCGGCACAGATCCTGAGCGCTCATTTCTATGTAGCGCATCATGGTGTCGTAGCATAGCCATGCTCTATGGGGTTTGCCGCAGAATAATGCCCAGGCAGCATAAGCTTCGTAGGCCTCCTTGAGCGTTGGTTGAGCCAGATAAGCAAACTCAAAAGCGTCCAGGGCTTCCTCAATTCGCCCCAGGCCCGTCAGCACCCAGCCTAAGTTGTACCAGGCATAGCCGCAGTAGGGATGCCTGTTCGCTAAGGCGGTGTACAGATCCAGGCTCTCAGTATAATTGCCCAGCCACTCCGTATGCAATAACAGAGCGCTGAAAAGCCCAGCATTTCCCGGTTCGCGAAAGGCCCGTTGGGCTAAGTGCTGAAAGTCCTCGTAATCGAACATGAAGCAGGGTGTATTCCTCTTGCCCGGAGGCAAAGGTACGAGCCCTGCCTATGGTGTTTAGGGAACAGGCAATACACGCGGTGAAAACCCGTCTCTTGCAGCCTCTAAGAACTGTGCAGCGGTCTCCTGAATAGTTTGGCTTACAGGGCGATACAAGAAACCATCTACGGAAAGTGATTTGTTGTTCCGATAGGCATATCTACCCATAGAGGCCCGGGCGCTGTCACGCGTTAGGAGCGAGTCGTTGCCCCAAAAACGAGACTTGAGCCACTCAACGCGCCAGCCTATCTCAGCCAAAATTGGCGTAACGCAGACGAAAGGTCGCCGCACCCTTAAGGCATCAGCTATCTGGAAAAAGACATCTCGGAAGGGCAAATTCTCCGAGTTCAGAATGTAGCGTTCTCCTGTAGTGCCGCGCTCTATGAGCAAGGCGATAAATGCCGCAACGTCGCGCACATCTACGAAGCCATTCTGACCCATGGGATAAAGCTTCAGCCCTCGATAGATCTGCAAAAAAATACGCCCTGTACCTGCATCCCAAAAGCCACTGCCCAACACCATCGAAGGATTGACGATAACCGCAGGTAAACCTTCTGCGTGGGCGCGCCATACCTCTTGCTCCGACAGGTATTTGCTCACGGCATACCGCGTGTTGTGGGGCCCTTCTACCCAGTCGCAGGTTTCATCCACTTCTGGACGGTTGGCAGCCCGCCCCAAGGCTGCAATGCTGCTGACATGGACAAAATGCTTCACTCCCGCTTCCAAAGCCATGTTGACCAAATTGGCCGTGCCCTCTACGTTTACGCGCATCATGCGCTGCTCGTCGGAGGAGCGAAAAGACACCAACGCTGCACAGTGGCATACGTGAGTTACACCTCGGAGCACCTCCTCGACGGCAAAAGGATCCGTAATATCTCCTTCCACCCACTCCACTTTATCCGCTGCATCGCGCACTAAATCGAGCGAGCTTTTGCGCCGGCGAAGGGCGCGAACCGCATAGCCGCGCTGCACAAGCAGGCGGAGCACGTAGGAGCCAACAAAGCCAGTAGCACCGGTGATGAGTACCTTATTGTCGGTTGTCATTTTCGAAGCGTTTCGATGTATTGAGCTAAAATTAAGATTTCTTCCTCCTTTAATACTGCTCCAAACGGAGGCATGGTATTTTTACCCATGGCAATTTGGTGTACGCGCTCTTCCAAGGAGAGACTTGAGCGGGATAAGTCCGCAGCACCATTGAGCGCCAGGGTACCATCTGCTCCATGACACACTACACAATGCTGGCGATAAAGCGCCTGACCACTGATGGGCTTATCTGCCTGAATGGGGGCTTCGGGGCCGCAGGCCAGTATCAGGGAAGACAGCAAGCCCAGCCAGCCAAACAGAACTAACCGGCTCCAGTAGGCAAGGCTATAGTATTCTTGAAACATAAAATGACGAAATATTATGAAGATAGCTTTCTTTTCTGCGCGCTCCTACGACCGCGATTATTTTAACCGGGCAAATGAACAGTATCTGCATGATATCCACTATACCGAGGCGCCTCTGACAGAACAAACGGCGCTGCTGGCAGAAGGCTGTGAGGCCGTGTGTTTGTTTGTCAATGATCATGTAACAGCCCAGGTCGCGAAGCGGTTGGTCGTTGTTGGCGTACGGCTCATTGCCTTGCGGTGTGCGGGCTACAACCATGTGGACTTGCGCGCTGCGGAGCAACTCGGCCTCACTGTAGTGAGAGTGCCGGCTTATTCGCCTCATGCTGTGGCCGAGCATACCGTGGCGCTTATCCTAACGCTGAACCGGAAAACCCACCGGGCCTACAACCGCGTACGCGAAGGCAATTTTGCTTTAGAGAACCTCATGGGTTTCGACCTATATGGCAAGACGGTTGGCGTTGTGGGCACGGGCAAGATCGGCAAGGTCTTCAGCCAAATCATGTTGGGTTTCGGATGTCGCGTGCTCGGATCCGACCCCTATCCCGATGCGGAACTGGAGGACCAGGGCGTCTCATATGTGCCCGTGGAGGAACTCCTTGCACGCGCCGACATTGTGTCGCTGAACTGCCCGCTTACGGAGACTACGTATCACCTTGTCAATGCCAATAGCCTGCGGCTCATGCGCCGAGGCGCTATGCTGATTAATACCGGAAGAGGTGCCCTTATTGATACCAAGGCGGTTATCGAAGCCCTTAAGAGCGGCCACCTTGGCTATCTTGGCCTGGATGTATATGAACAAGAGGAGGGGTTGTTCTTTCACGACCTTTCCCACGAAATCATCCAGGATGATCAGATAGCTCGCTTAATGACCTTTCCCAACGTGCTCATTACGTCGCATCAAGCCTTTTTTACCCATGAAGCCATGACGGAAATTGCGCGCGTTACCCTACAGAACGTTACGGCCTTCGAGCAAGGATTGGTCCTGGAAGATGCGGTTGTTGCGGGCGGATAGCTCACTCTTCAGGTACATCTACAATCTCCTCGTCTTCTCCGGTTTCGCTAACCAGAGCTTTTCGTCTGGAAATCTCAAGAGAGTTAGCGCGCATCTCGATGTAATCGTTGCGATTGCGTACGATATCGGCAGCCAGGAAGAGCGCCCTGATGAATGATGTCTCGTCAGCTAAACCTTTACCTGCCAAGTCATAGGCTGTACCGTGGTCGGGCGAAGTGCGCACTGCTGCCAAACCCGCTGTATAATTAACACCTTCGCCAAAGCTAAGGGCTTTGAAAGGAACCAGCCCTTGGTCGTGGTACATGGCTAGAATAGCGTCGAACTTTCGATATTGCCCTGAGCCAAAGAAGCCATCAGCAGGGAAAGGACCGTAAGCCAACACCCCTTGTTCTTTGGCTTGCAACAGAGCAGGTTGTATGATAGTCTCTTCTTCATCCCCGATAGTGCCCTCATCGCCTGCATGAGGGTTTAGCCCTAATACGGCAATGGTTGGCTTGTTGATACCAAAGTCTACCCTCAGCGTTTCTGAAAGGATGAGCGTCTTGAGGAGTATCTTCTCTTGCGTTAGCGCACTGGGCACTTCGCGCAAGGGTAAGTGATTGGTTACCACACCGACCCTCAGCTCATCTGAGGCCAAGAGCATCAGCGACTCTTTACTGCCCAGTACCTGGGTGAGGTATTCAGTGTGCCCGATAAAGGGAAAGCCGGCCATTTGCATGGCCTTCTTGTGAATAGGTGCAGTAACTAAGGCATCCAAAGTGCCATTTTTCAGGTCAGCAGCGGCGCGCTCCAAAGCTAAGTAGGCGCACTTACCGCTTACGTCGGTGGGTTTGCCTAAGGTAATGTTGACGTTGTCCGTCCAGCAGTTGATGATGTTGATGCGCCCTGCCTGCGCTTCTTCTGGAGTGCTAATTGCGTAAAATTGGATGTTCTCTGGCGTGATGATGTTCTTGTGGTATGCAACGACTTTAGTGCTGCCATAAATGACGATACGCAGATTTTGTCCTACTTTTTTAATGAGCAGGGCTTTTAGGATGGTCTCCAGACCGATGCCATTAATGTCGCCGCAAGTAACTCCGATGGTTATGTCGCTATTCATTTTTGAGAAATGCCAATAATTAAATAAGGTGTGAAGCGGCATTCGGAAGGCGGAGCAGGGATATGGAATTTAGCACCCGTAGCGCTTCAGAAAATCGAAGAGTAAGCGCACTCCCACCCCTGTGCCGTCCTTCGGACGATAGCCACTTGAGGCGCGAAGGTACGCAGGGCCGGCAATGTCCAGATGTAGCCAGGGGTAATCCGTAAAGTGCTCTAGAAATTTTCCAGCGGAAATCATACCTGCTGGGCCATGGCCCATATTTTTGAGGTCAGCGATGCTGCTCTTGAGGTCTTCGCCATATTCTTCCCACAAGGGCAGTTCGACCAACCGCTCATAAGTATTCATGCCGCTCTCTTCAAAGGTGCGCTTCACTTCCGGGGCAGCTGTACCCATGTAGCAGATAGCATGGCTGCCTAAGGCGCGTACAGCTGCGCCGGTAAGGGTGGCCAGGTCAAGCACTAGCTCAGGTTGGTAGCGCTTAGCGTAGTGCAGGGCGTCGGCCAAGATGAGGCGACCTTCAGCATCTGTGTTGGTTACTTCGACGGTGGTGCCCGAGTACATGCGGATGACATCGCCGGGCATCAGCGAGCGGCTACCTACCTTATTGTCCGTAATGGGCAGTAATCCGATGACATGCACCGGCTGGCGCGTCTTTGCTATGGCACACATGGCGCCGAGCACGGCGGCAGCACCCGCCATGTCGCATTTCATGCTCTCCATGGCTTCCGGCGTTTTCAGGCTAAGCCCGCCGGTATCGTACACCACGCCTTTGCCTACCAACACCACCGGGCGCTGGTTACGGTGGTTTGTGGGCTTCCATTCCAGAATGCAGAAATACGGCGGCATTTCGCTGGCTTGGCTTACTGCCAATAGCCCGCCCATGCCCAGTTTGCGGAGTTCTTCCAATGTCAGCACCTCCACACGACAACTGTTTTGTTCTGCAATAGCACGCGTTACTTCGGCTAATTGGGTGGTATTCAAATGCGAATGTGGTTCATTGACCAAATCGCGAGCCAGAAAAACCGCTTCTATCAGGGCATTCATCTCCTCTACAGCACCGGCTGGAGGTGCATCGCATACCCAGCGTACTTGCAGCGGAGGTGCTGCTTGTCGCTCTGGAGAAGAATAATGGCGCAAGAACTGGTAAGAGCCTAACAGCAGGCCTTCCAGAAAAGCCAGTGTCATGGGATGCGGGCAATAACTCACCACAGCCACTGACTCTACTTTGTAATGCCGAATGTCTCGAAGTTGTTGGCTTCCGCTTTGACGGGCTTTTTCCCATTGCAAAGCATTGTCTGCGGCAGAAGGCTCGAGTAAGTGCACAAAAACTAAGCGCTCTGCGCGAGGGAAGCAGCAGGCGAACACTCCTTTTTTGGCGGCTTTTTGCAAGAAAAGATATTCTCCAGGTTCTAACGCGCCCTTTAGCAGATCGAGGTCAGAACGCAAGGCGAGGAGCAGGAGATTTTCATGAGCAGGGCAGTTAGCCGTAGAGATGAGGTGTAAGTACTGCACAAATCAAACATCGGTTTGGTACCGAAGGCCGGTACGGTTTAGGACTTGTGGGAAACGCAAAGGACGAGATAAAAGAACTTAAATATGCCACAAAGGTAGCCGTAGTGGCAATGTTTTGAAAAAGAGGCAGCAAATAGAGGGCCAAACTATGCCTCGGCCTCTAATGGCCCTTCGACAAAGTACATATCTACCAGCCCTTTATTGTGTACGGCTTTTTTGCCTCGATAGGTGCAGCGGAAGCGATGTCGTATGGCTTCGTAAGTAGAGCCAGAAATGTTAATACGCCCTGGCTCGCCCAGGACTTCGAGGCGTGAGGCTAAGTTGACGGCATCGCCCCAGATGTCGTAAGCAAACTTGTTTTTGCCGATGACACCGGCGATAACAGGACCGGTGTGGATCCCAACGCGCATTTGGCGAAAGATGGCGTTGGGATTGGTCTGATTGCGGTGTTCTAGCCAGGTGAACATCTCCAGAGCAGCGCACACAGCGTCAGTAGGATGGGTGTCATTGGGTACGGGTAGTCCGCCAGCGCACATGTAAGCGTCGCCGATGGTCTTGATTTTCTCCAGGCCGTAGCGCTCACAGATCTCGTCGAAGCCTAGAAAGCACTCGTTAAGTTCGTCAATGAGCTGCTCAGGGGTGAGTTTTTCTGACAGACTGGTGAAGTTGAGAAAGTCAGTAAACAGCACTGTAGCGCTGGCGTATAGCCGTGGGGTGGCGTAGCCGTGGGTGCGCAGCTCATGGGCTACTTCTGCGGGCAGTATATTGAGCAGCAGTTGGTCGCTCTTTTGGCGCTCTTGTTCTATTTGGGCCTTTTGGCGCTCGATTTCGCGGTTTTGCGCGCTTAGGCGTCGGCTGGCTTGACGGGCAGCAAACCAACCTATCGTCAGCAGGAGTACCAACAGAAGGCCCAGGGAACCTACGGTGTACACAAAGCGGCGGAAAGAGGCCTGTTCTCGCTCTTGGGAGAGTTGTTGTAGGCGCATTTGCTCCACGCGAGCACTGTCGGCCTGGCGTTGGGCCAAGGCTATTTGTTCTTGCTGTCTAAGCATGGCGATGGTGCGCTCTTTCTTTTCAGCATCTAGCTGTTGGGCTGCCAACCTCAATTCGTTGCGCGCTTGCAGGGCTAGTAGGGTTTGTTCGCGCAGGCGTACTTGGTCTGTTTCGCGCTGAGCCAAGAGGAGCTCCACTTCTTTCTCTTGGCGTTGGCGTTCCAGTTCGAGGTTCTCGTTTTGCAAGCGCAAGCGATCTTGTTCGTAACGGGCGTTTTGAAGCTCGAGCTCCCGAATGTTTTGCCGAATAAGCAAGTACTTGATCTGGTTTTCAGCGGCGTTCAGCAGGGCGCGTTGCTGCTCTAAGCGCTGTTGGCGTTGTTGCTCCTGCCGACGGAGTTCGTCCGTTAGTCGGAGGTATTCTCGGTAGGCGTGATAAGCTTTTTCGTACTCATACAACTGATAATAAATGTCCGCAGCAGTGCTGTAGGTACGTGCCAGAAGGTCTGGTTGTTGGGTGGTTTCCGCTAATTGCATGGCCTCATTGTTGTACTCTAAGGCGTGTTGTGCATCCCGATTACTCAGGTAAAGGCTAGCCATGAGGTGTTTCAGTGCCGCCAGGGCGCCATGGTTTTCTTGGGTTTCCAGCACGTTGCAGGCCTTTCTAAGGTATTCAATGCCCGCTCGGCTTTCGCCCGTATTGTGTAGTGCAATGCCAATGTTGGCATACACAATACTCAAGTGGTCACACTCTATCCATTGGCATTGCAGTTCAGCCTTGCGGAAATAAGTCAGGGCGCGTTGGTAGTCATTGAGCAAAGCATATTGTTTACCCAAGTTGTTGTACATCACGGCGCGAATACTAGGGCTGCCGTGCCGTTCGAGAATATCTTCTATAGCCAGATAGTAGAAAAGCCCCTTGCTGAGGTTACCTTCATTGTTGTAAGCAGTGGCCAGTTTCTGATACACCTGTATGAGTTCAGGATATTTGCCTGTGTTTCTGTAGTGATTGATAAGGCTTTTATAGGCAACTTCGGCACTGTCATATTGCATGCCGTACAAGAAAGAGTCTCCTATCCTTTCTATCAATATTTGATGGGAAGGAGAAAGTGCTTGTGCTTGCCTATAATATCGGCGGGCGTTGGGATAATCTTTTTCCTGAAAGAAAATGTCGCCAATACCGGTGTACACCTCTTGCAGTGCCATCCTGTCAGACACGGCCGGTGGGGTTCGCTCTGTGGGTGTGAGCTTTTGCTCGGCTTCCAGGAAATAGTGCAGGGCTTCTTCGAGCTGGCCATGACGTGCGCGTACTTGTCCCATTTGCAAGTAAGCTCTGGCGATGCCGCCGTCGTAGCGCAGGTCACGGGCAATAGCCAAGGCCAACTCGGCCAGCTGGTAGCGCTCAGCATCGGAGCGAGTCTGCCGCGCGCATTCTAACAACTCTTCCACTTGGGCTACAGAATACTCCAATTCATCGGGTACTTGCGCCTTAAGAGGACACAGCCATAAAGTCAGGATGAAAGAGGCTAGAGAAAATACTCGCATGTGCTCCTTTGGTCGAGCAACAAAGGTACACCGCCCAACGGGTGGAGCAAGATAGGCCTACCTCGCCTACTTTGGCAAAAGGCGTTGCACGGCTTGTTCGCCCATGTAGAGGCCCAAAAGTCGGTACGCCTCGAATTGTCGCTCGTCGAAGTATTGGTCTGCTGTGCTTTGGTGAGGGAAGTCTGTGTGCTCGCGCGCGTAATTGTGTACGTAAGCAAAACGCCCTTTGTCTTCCCCGTTCCGCGGCAGGGCCGACTTTAGGTAAATGAGACGTCCTTCCATGGCTGGGCCTTCTTTGTCAGGAGGGTAGAGGATTTTGCCCTCAGCAACACAAGCACTACAGAAAGGCGCTTCTTCTGATTTTTCGGGTGTGATGGGAGTCAGGTCAATTTGGATCTCGATATTGTAAATGGACTTAGCCAAACGCAAGGCCTGGTTGAAAGAGGCGAAAGCAAAACGAGCATCTTCCTCAAAATCAGCCACCACGATGGTGCTGCAGCGGCGCTGGAGGAGCGGGATGAGGCCTAGGTTATCGCCTGTATGACCTCCGTCCGACACATACACCCGGCGAGTTTTGGCCCCAAGGCTTCCCGTCATTTCACGCAGCAGATAAAAGAGCCAGAAGGGATAGCGCTTAGTAAGGCGAGAGATGCGTTCGCGTAGGGTGCGTTTTACCCTTATCCCCTTCTTTTCCAAGACCTCCTCCACAGCTTCCCTGTGCAGATACCAAGGGTTTTCAATCCAATACCCTGTCCGTAGGTTGAACAGCGTAAGATAGAAGTTAGAGGCAGCAAAGCCCATAAAGCCCATACCGCTGGTAACAGCTGCGGCAGAAATGGTCATGGCTGTACTCAACTTCATACCTCCGTTGCGATATTGTTTAGTGTAATAATAGCCAGTAGTACGAGAGCCAACGAAGTATTTAGAAAAAATAAAGTGGTCGCTTTTCTGGGTTTTCTGGGCCAGGTCTTCGGTGCCTTGCAGATTGAGGGCCGCTACAATGATGTGGTAAGGGCCTTTGCCGTTTCCATCGCCTAAGCTAGCTAAACGCAAGTTTTCATGGTTGCGCAATGTTACATCGAAAAGGCCTTTGGGATGTACGCGCTTGGCTTCGCCTGTTGAGGTATCAGACATCCCTCGCTGTACTCGGCCCTCAGTGCGCAAAAAGGCCTCCGTCAGCCTGTCGCGGTAGAAGTAATGCAGAGAAATATCATTCGAATTGGCGGAAAAACCCAACAAAATCAATACTAAAGCAAAAACAACGAGCATAAGCACGGCTACGAGGAGACGCTCTGTAGGAGAACTTGCCCATATTCCCTCCAACTTGAAAAGCACCTCCGAAGACCAAGCTAGCGCTAAACCCACAAAAAGAAGAATGGATAAATTGAGAAGTGGTTTTTTGACTGCACTAAGGATGTTCTTCCATACACCGCCCAAACCCCCTTTACTAGCCAAGCTCTGGGCCGTAAAGTAATACGCCACTACCACTGGGATAAAAGAAAACAGCAAACGCGCTAGCAAACCATGCCCTCCAAAAAGCAAAAGAATGATTACGGGAAAAACCAAAGCAGTCAGCAATCCTAAAAAAGCAGCCCCCTGGATACCGTGGTAAAACGAGCGATACATCCGCCCAGCCACGAGCTCGCTGGCGTTGTTCACCAAAAAGAGAGAGCCGACAACAATCGAAGACACGACAAGCCCCAGCGAAAAGGCCGCTGGCAAGGCCATCATGACGAAATACTCCCGCTCCTCCAACCGGCCCGACGCAGCAAGCAGGATAACAACACCGTACGACAGCGCTGGCCCAAGCAGATAGGCCACCGCAATAAATCGCCTTTCAAATCGGCCTGACGAGAACCGGAACAGGTTCTGCCCGCCTGGCCTGTCGTAGTACTTGTCTTTCGACGGGTCCTTATAGCGCCCCTCTTCATCCTCCATCTGGGCTACGCGCACCGGAATTTTGCGAGCATACATTAACGACACCCCTGCTGCCAATAGCCCCAGTAAGAAAAAAAGCAGAACCCATAACCATTGTCTATCAACAGCATAGCCTATTAGAAAGAGCTGCGGCCAGAAATAGTCAGCAAACCATCGCGAGATTTTATCCCCCAAAGGCAGGGCATCCCAGTTGCCTAGACCTGGGCCTTCTGTCGGCGATGAGCGCTCCGCAGTGTATTCCTTGTAAAAATTTGCTGCCCCCCGCAAATGCTCGATGAAATAGCCATCAGACATGGCAGCAAAGAGCACATGATGCACCAGCACCACTACCGACAGCAAGAGCAAAAACAGGATCAAATGAATAAGCGTGCCCGAAGCAAGGGCACCTACAATTCGGCTTACATCCCACCCTAAAAGCCCAGGGCGAGGCGCCAGGTATTCGCCGTAGCGACGCAAATGCAACAGCTGGTGCTTGGGGTTGAGACGTGTGCGCTCCAAAGGAGCATATTCATACTCAATCTCCGGAGACAGCGGGCACGTTTTAGCATCCACTCCTACTTCCTCGGCCTTGTAGCGCTCATTGAGGTTGGGCCGAGAGGAGTATTTCTCGACGTTGTTCGGCTCTCGGCTTAGGAGAGAAGACAGGCAGGCGCCAATGTAGCCACCCCCAGAGACAGTGCTGAGATAATCAAACAGTTTGAGCATATCAGCCCTAATGAAGGCCTGCAGCAGCCCCAGCCCCAGCGTGGCCGAACGAATGCCCCCGCCCGAGATGGCCAGACCCACCAGGTTATCTGCTGTAGGAGCAGGTAGCCCGTTGAGTTCCCTGCGCTTTTTCAAGTAGCGGTGTCTTTCCACCGCCACAACATCACGGGTGCGCTCTACGTAGTCAGGAGGGTTGTTAGGGTCGAAGGAAGGGACTGTTTTCTCTGCCATGGCGCCAGGGAAGGGTTTCAGGTGAAAAATGGAGAAGAGGGCCGCCTTGTCTCAGCGGCCCGCGCCTCAAAGGTATTTTTCTGCGTTATCTGCGCCCACTTGGATGTCCTGGCGCTTTCGCCGGCTGGGTACAGTACCAAACACATAGTCCCATAGCGGCGATGATACGCCGAACATCACATCGTCCTCGCTGTAGTGGTGAATGGCATGGTTAATCCAAAGCACGCGGAAGGCATTCTTGGGCATCTTAAATATGTGCACTGAGTAGTGCACCAACAGGTAGAGGGCATAACCCACCATAAACCCGGCTAGAAAGGAGAAAGCGTACTGACCCAGCACTAACCGAAAGAGACCGAGTAGAATAGTGCCGATAAGCACACTCAACACCGGCGGCATGGCCAGGCGACTTTTGTCCTTAGGATGGTCGTGGTGTATGCCGTGCATGGTCCACTGAAACTTCCGCCGCCGCTCTGTGGTGGGCGGGATGTGGTACACGTAGCGATGTACCAGATACTCTACGAGGGTAAAGAACAGCAAGCCCACTGTGAAAAGGCCAGCTATCTGCAGGTTGCTCAGCGTTGTGGCCGCTTTCGTCCACCAAATAAGCCCTCCGGCATAGAGAAAAAACAGCGATACTGGTACAGCAATGTGGGTTCTGGTGAGGCTATCTAAGAATTTATTTTTAAAAATAGACACTGATGCGGCCTCCTGAGAGGACAACGGTTCACGGGTTACTCGTGTCATAGCCGAAGTTTGGGTTTGCAGGTAACAAGACTCAAGGAGTTGAGATGCAAAGTTACACCCTTCTGTGCTTGTATATTTCTTCTGCCTACTTAGAACGAAGGAGGGCGACGCTAAAAAAATGATAACCCTAATTACTTGACCAAAATAAACTTGGTACATTTGCTTTCGGCCGGTCGTTAAAGCATCAACATTAACAACAAAACAAAACGTACGAAACATGAACAACACACTGATTTCCTCTGCAATAACCTTGGTAGCTGGCTTTTTGGTGAACAAGTTTCTGCCTGCCGGCTCAGCCACATGGGCTTTACCCTTGATTAGTGCCATTGCTGGCGTCGTAATGAAGCAAGATCCCAAGATGGGTGCAACTTCTGGCGCTTTGGGCGGTGGTGTACTGGGTATCGTAGCCAGCTTACTGGGCGACCCAAGTATTGGCAGCGCTTTGGGCGGCGTATTAGGCCAAGATACGGCGGAAGGCCTTATTGGTTCCCTAGTGGGCGGCGGCGTACTGGGTGGCGCTGGTGGTGGCATCGGCGGTTTCCTACAAGGCTTGCTCAATAAGGCAAAAGCATAGTAGGGCCATACGAAAGCGCTTTCTTTGTTACCCCCATCAGTTTCCGGCCGCTGGTGGGGGTTTTTGTTTGCCCTAACTTTGCCGCCATGTGGTGTAAAAAGAACCTGCTCCTTGGCCTAATGGCAGGATGGTTGCTTTGGAGTTGTAATGAGACACCAAATGCAGACCGGTTTTATGTGATAGCAAACGCATATTGCGAATGTACTGCCGAACTAGCTCGCCTCAACCAAGAAGCGGATACTATCCAGCGCAGCCGTTTACCCCAACACTTCAAGAAAATAGAAGCCGCCTATGAGCACACGCGCGAGTGCATGGCTATAGTCATTGGGCAGTACGGCCTACTGAAAGAAACAGAATTGGATACCCTGCGCGCTCTTTTGCTGCAGCGATGCCCTCTTCAGGCCCAACAGCGCGATTTGCTACAGGAAATATTAGGACAATGAATTTCTAACCATACTTTTGTCAAGACACTATGGCCTTTATCGCCATCGAGGGCATGCGCTTTTACGCCTATCACGGTGTCCATGAGGCCGAGCGCCGCGTAGGAGCAGAATACCAAGTGGACGTGTTCGTCCAGGTGGACATCAGCCGAGCTGCTCAGGAAGACAACGTAGAAAAGACTATCAACTACGAAACCATCTATCGCCTCTGCCAGCAAGAGATGAGCCAGCCACGCAACCTGTTAGAGGCAGTTATTGCTTCTATCGTGAGCCGTATGAAAAAGCAGTTTGATAACATGATGGCTCTTAGGGTGTGTGTGCGCAAATTAAATCCTCCTTTAGGTGGTCAGGTGTCTGTGGTGTACGTTCAGGAGGAGCTAAACTTTATGACTCAGTGCCCTCGCTGCAGTAGGCCATTTATCAGCTATGCCCCCCATAGCTGCTGGGAACGTTTTCCTAACCTGCATCCTGCTACGCGTGAAACACTCCTGCGGCAGTTTGGTGGCAAATGCCTGTGCGATGCGTGCCTAAAATTCTACGCCGGTTGAGGAGCTACTACTCGAACGGCTTCGCCATCAGGCGTCAGTTCGAAGAGTTGTAATGTCCTGATGACGTTTACTTCTCCCATCTCCGCAGGCACTTCTACTCGGATGTAATTATCCGTAAAGCCACTAAGCCGGGTGGGGTCTTTGTGGTGCTCCAGCAATATGGGCCGATGCGCGCCGAGATGCTGCTGGTAGAAATGCCGGCGCTTCATCTCCGACAGGGCACGCAGTGCCTGGTTGCGGCGTCGGCGTTCCTCTGTGGGTACTGCATTGGGCATAGTAGCTGCTGGCGTATTGGCCCGCTCCGAGTAGGTGAATACATGCAAGTAGGACACGTCGAGCTGTTGCAGGAAGCGATATGTCTCCATGAAGTCAGTCTCCGTTTCGCCCGGAAACCCCACAATAACATCGCACCCAATGCAAGCATGCGGCATGTAATGTTTGATGGCTTCTACCCGCGCAGCATAGAGGTCGCGCCGATAGCGCCGCCGCATATCGCGCAGCTGTTTGTCGTTGCCCGACTGAAGTGGCACGTGAAAATGCGGCATAAAACGCCGACTCTGCGCCACAAAGGCAATGATTTCGTCCGTTAGCAGGTTAGGCTCGATGCTGCTAATGCGGAAGCGCGGTACGTCCACAGCTTCGTCTAAGACGCGGATGAGGTCAATAAAAAGGGCCTCCTTTTTAGAACGCTGCCCTTCAATCACAGCAGTGCCGTTGCCAAAATCACCTAAATTAACTCCAGTAAGCACGATTTCGCGCACGCCTTGCTCGGCTAACTGCCGGGCATTAGCCACCACATGCTCCACGGTATCAGAGCGGCTGGCACCGCGCGCCATCGGAATAGTACAAAACGAGCACTTGTAGTCACAACCATCTTGCACTTTCAAAAAAGAACGGGTGCGGTCACCAAAGGAAAAAGCAGCGTGGAAGGTGTTTACTTCGCGCACTTCGCCGGCGTACACCATGCCCTTGCCGTGATTACTCAAGTCGTCCACGTAGTCTAGCATGCGGAACTTCTCCCCAGCTCCCAGCACCAAGTCCACTCCCGGAATATCGGCGATTTCGTAGGGCTTGAGCTGGGCATAGCAACCCGTTACTACGATGAAGGCATCGGGGCGGCGCCGGAGAGCTTGGCGTACGATTTTCTTACACTCGCGATCCGCCTGCTCCGTAACGGAGCAGGTATTGATGACGTAGATATCAGCGGCCTCTTCGAAGCGTACTGGTTGGTAACCGCGCTGTTCGAAGAGACGGGCCAAGGCCGAAGTCTCAGAGAAATTCAACTTGCAACCCAGGGTGTGAAAGGCGACCGTGCGAGGAGTAGCCATCGTTTTTTCCTATAAAAAGCCCGCAAAAGTACGGCCCCAGCCCCCTACTTTAACCAACTGGCGTAGAACACGTAGTTGTTGGCGATGCGTTGTATCTGACCCTGAAAGAGCTCTGGTGTCAGGTCTTTGACTCGCCGCGCTGGCACGCCGGCATAGACGCCGTTGGCTTGGCATATGGTGTTTTCTAAGACTACAGCGCCTGCGGCAATGAGGCAATTCTCTTCCACAACGGCTTGATCCATGATAATGGCACCCATACCTACAAGAACATTGTCGTGCAGTGTGCAGCCATGTACGATGGCGCGATGCCCAATGCTGACATTATTACCGATGGTCGTGCCACACTTCTGATAAGTGCCGTGGATGATAGCGCCATCCTGGACGTTGACCTTGTTGCCCATGCGGATAAAGTTCACATCGCCGCGTACTACGGCCTGAAACCACACCGAACACTCGTCGCCCATCACTACATCGCCCACGATGGTGGCATTTTCAGCCAAAAAGCAGTTTTGGCCAAATTGCGGCTCAAAGCCGCGACAGGAAAGGATAAGCGCCATGAGTCGAATGTATGGGTTTGATAGCAATGCTTCAGACGCGCTCAATAATGATAGCAGTAGCGCCGCCGCCACCGTTGCAAATGGCTGCAAGCCCCAGCTGCCCATCTTTATGGCGCAAGACGTTGTTGAGTGTCGTTACAATGCGCGTACCCGATGCGCCCAGTGGATGGCCTAAGGACACAGCACCACCGAAGATGTTTGTCTTTTCATGTGCTACGTCGAGCAGGCGCTCAAAGGCCAAGGCTACCACGGCGAAGGCTTCGTTCACTTCAAAGAAATCAATGTCCGATTTTTCTACACCGGCCATTTTCATGGCCTTGGGTGCTGCCACAGTGGGGGTTGTGGTAAACCACTCTGGTTCCTGTTCGGCGTCAGCAAAGCCGCGGATTTTGGCAATAGGCTTCAGGCCGTATTCCCGAACTGCTTTGGCGCTGGCTAGGATGACAGCTGCTGCCCCGTCATTAATGGTGCTGGCATTGGCAGCAGTTACAGTGCCATCAGGTGTGAAGACAGGACGCAAGGATGGGATTTTGTCAAAATTTACCTTCTTATACTCCTCATCCTCCGTAATAAGTATCGGCTCGCCCTTGCGCTGAGGTACGGCGACGGGCACTATTTCGTCCTTGAAGAAGCCCGCTTCAGTCGCAGCTGCGGCCCGGCGGTAAGAGTCTATGGCGAAAGCATCTTGCTCTTCTCGGCTAATGTGATATCTGGCAGCGGTAGCGTCGGCGCATACGCCCATGGCCTTTTTGTTGTACACATCGGTAAGGCCGTCCTTGGCTAGGCCGTCAATGAGTTCACCGTGGCCATACTTGTAGCCCCAGCGGGCATGAGGGACATAGTATGGTATCTGCGACATATTCTCCATGCCGCCAGCGACGACGATGTCATTAAGCCCTAGCATGATGCTTTGGGCGCCGAGGGTGATGGCTTTCATTCCCGAGGCACACACCTTATTTATGGTGGTGCACGGCACGTGAGCGGGCAGCCCCGCAAATACGGCCGCCTGACGTGCGGGTGCCTGTCCTAGGTTGGCACTCACGACATTGCCCATGAGTACTTCGTTAACCCATTCTGGCCGAACTCCGGCTTTTTCTAAGGCGCCCTTAATGGCGGCCGCACCTAATTGTGTGGCACCCACTTCGGCCAATGAACCTCCAAAGCTCCCGATGGGGGTGCGTACTGCTGCAACAATGAAAACTTCGTTCATATAGAAGAGGAAAAAAGTTGTGAATGCAAACTTAACTTAAGAACGCCGGCAAAGGTAGGGCATTTCCCTTGCCCGCCTTCAGGGGGAATGTAGATAACATGTGGAGCCTTCCTGGCTGCGCAGGCAGCGGATGCCCAGATGCGTTCAGGGGGGCTTTTGGAGTAATGCCTACAGGTATTGATGGGGTTTTGAGAAATGTCACTATATGCTTTGATAGTGGTCATACGGCGACAGAGGTTCTTACGGCCACCTTGCACTCGATTTCAGGAGTAAAGTGCAAGATGGAAGTCATTTTTCTTCTCATTCTCATCAGTTTAGCAGTGGCAGCAGGCTTTCTGTTGGCTTATCTGTGGGCCATGCGCGCAGGGCAATATGATGACGAATATACGCCTGCAGTGCGGATGCTTTTTGATGATGAGCTCATTTCCCCTATGAAGGGAGAGGTAGAGAGGGAAAACGCTGACGAAGATGACAAAAAGCATTTTTCAGGGGCAGAACAAGCAAACGAATTTCCGAAACAGATATTCTGAAGTTTATGAGCCGCATCGAACAATTTCAGTACGACAACCGCATTGTGCGTGCCTTTGGCATTGCATCCTTTGTCTTTGCTTTGGTCGGTATGCTGGTGGGCCTTATTTTGGCCTTTCAGCTGATTTTTCCCGATCTTAATCTGAGCCAGTATGGCATTTCTTACACTACGTTTGGGCGTCTGCGTCCGCTGCATACCAATGCCGTCATCTTTGCTTTTATCGGTAATGGCATTTTCATGGGGGTTTACTACTCGCTGCAGCGTTTGTTAAAGACGCGCATGTTTAGCGATACCCTTTCGTGGATCCACTTCTGGGGGTGGCAGATTGTCATTTTGCTGGCGGCAGTCTCTCTACCTTCAGGGCTGACGACAAGCAGCGAGTATGCCGAGCTCATCTGGCCCATTGACATCCTCATTGCAGTGGTGTGGGTGATTTTTGGCATCAACATGTTCGGCACTATCCTAAAACGCCGTGAAAATCACCTTTATGTGGCTATATGGTTTTACATTGCCACTTGGGTAACGGTGGCTGTGTTGCACATTGTGCGCAGCTTCGAGTTGCCCTATTCATTGTTTGGCAGCTATCCGCTTTTTGCAGGGGTTCAGGATGCACTGGTACAGTGGTGGTATGGGCACAACGCTGTGGCATTTTTCCTCACCACGCCATATCTGGGCATCATGTATTACTTCTTGCCCAAGGCGGCCAATCGCCCGGTATATTCTTACCGGCTGTCTATCATTCACTTCTGGGCGCTGATTTTTATTTACATCTGGGCCGGGCCACACCATTTGCTGTATTCGGCCATGCCCGATTGGGTACAGTCATTGGGCACGGTGTTCTCGGTAATGCTTATCGCGCCATCTTGGGGCGGTATGCTCAATGGCTTGCTGACGCTTCGCGGCGCTTGGGATCGCGTGCGTCAGGATCCAGTGCTCAAGTTTTTTGTGGTGGCAGTTACGGCCTATGGCATGGCCACGTTCGAAGGGCCTATGCTCTCTATCAAGAGCGTGAATGCCATTAGCCACTTTACTGACTGGACGATAGCGCACGTACACGTGGGTGCACTGGGCTGGAATGGCTTCCTGACCTTTGGCGTTCTCTACTGGTTGTGGCCACGCATGTATCGCACACAACTGTACTCGGTCAAGTTGGCCAATATACACTTCTGGATGGGTACATTAGGCATTGTTTTCTATGCCATCCCTATGTATTGGGCTGGATGGACGCAAAGCCTAATGTGGAAAGAATTTACGGCCTTCGGCACACTGGCATGGGGTAACTTTTTGGATACGGTTTTCCAAATTATACCGATGTATGCCATTCGAGCTTTTGGCGGCACTCTCTTCTTTGTCAGTGTATGTGTTGGTGTGTATAATCTCTACAAGACGGCAGCCCAAGGTTCTTTTGTGGCTAATGAGGCTGCGGAAGCGCCAGCGCGTCAGCCGTTAGTAGAGGCTGCTAGCCAGTATTGGCACAAGTGGATTGAAGGCCGTCCAATGCAAATGCTTTTGTGGAGTACTATACTGATCTCTATTGGCGGTATTGTACAGATTATTCCAATGGTGTTCGTAGAAAGTCAGGTGCCCAAGATTTCGACGGTGAAGCCATACACTCCGCTGGAATTGGCAGGGCGCGACATTTATATCCGTGAAGGTTGTGTAGGGTGTCATTCCCAATTAGTGCGTCCCTTCCGCAGCGAGACAGAGCGTTATGGGGAGTATTCTAAGTCAGGTGAGTACATCTATGACCGCCCATTCCTCTGGGGTAGTAAGCGCACAGGCCCAGATCTCCATCGAGGAGGTGGTAAGTACCCCGACCGCTGGCATTACGACCACATGATTGATCCGCGTACTATGTCGCCGGGCTCTATCATGCCTCAATATCCGTTCCTGGCAGATAATGAGTTGGATTTGAGCCTCCTGCCGGCCAAGATCCAGGCCTTGCGCCAACTGGGCACACCTTATCCGAAGGGCTTTGAAAAGCGGGCCATCGCCGATGCCCAGGCACAAGCGCGTCAAGTAGCTGAGAGATTGCGCTCTCAAGGTGTGCAGGAAGAGGGACTCGAAAACAAGGAGATAGTAGCCCTCATTGCCTATCTGCAGCGATTGGGTACGGATATCAAAGTGAAGCCTGAAGAGAAATAGTTTTTGATAGATCACAGACAACTTCTATTACCATGTATAAATATCTGCTTCAGTCTGTTGAGAATGTCAACTGGTTTGGCATAACGGCCTTACTCATTTTCTTCAGCGTTTTTTGTGTGGCTGTGCTCCGGGTATTTCTATGCAAAAAAAGCAAGTGGGAGGAGCAGGCCCGTATCCCCTTGGAAGATTGACAACCATAGCAAACGATAACTGATTTTTCTGAAAAAACAAAAAAGCATTATTCGTATGAAATCCGTTCGAAATATACTGCTCCTGATCCTATTGGCCTTAGGCGAGGACGGGTGGAGCCAAGCTGTAGATGCTGCCGCAGCGGGCACACTCCAGCAGGGCCTGTTTCCGAGCATCATGACTACTGTGTTGGTCTCCATTGCTGCTCTACTGTTTATTGTGGCCATGATCTATGTCGTAAGGGTAAACCAGTTCCTGTACAAGCGCTTAGTGGAGCTCGAGGCGGCTAAAGCAGGGGTTACCCTGCCACAAGAGGAAGCCATGCAGGTGTCTGCGGAGCCCCAGGAGAGTTTCTGGGTGCGCGTGCGCAAGAAATACTGGGAAGATCCTGTGCCTATCGAGCGCGAGACAGAAATTCTCTTTCACCATGATTATGATGGCATTCGCGAACTCGATAACCGCCTTCCACCGTGGTGGGTTAATCTGTTCATTATTACTGTTGTTTGGTCCCTTGTTTACATGATTTATTATCACTGGGGAGGCGGCGGGCCTTCTTCTATTGATGAATACAATCAAGAAATGGAGCGGGCCAAGAAGGAAATTGCTATTGCCACAGCCGGCGCGGCTAATGCCGTAGATGAAACGAATGTAAAGGCCCTAACAGAGAGTGCTGCCTTGGCCGAAGGAGAGCTCATCTTTAAAAATTTATGTGCTGCATGCCATGGTCAACTGGGCGAAGGCGGTGTAGGTCCAAACCTCACCGACGATTACTGGTTGCACGGCGGCGGCATTCAAAACGTGTTCAAGGTTATCAAATATGGCGTGCCCGAAAAGGGCATGATCTCATGGCAGAGCCAGCTGACGCCATCCGACATGCAGAAGGTCGCCTCCTATATCCTCACCTTGCATGGTACTAATCCTCCTAATGCGAAGGAGCCGCAAGGTGAGCTATGGAAAGAAGAGCCACAGGAAGAGGCAGCAGGTCAAACAGAAAGCACAGGCAGCGTTCAATAACAACTACATCAAATCAATATAATGGGTGCACACCATGACCGATACAAGATTGCAGCCGAGCTTAGGCGGAGAGAAGGATGAAAGCTTTCGCGACGCCATTGCCACGGTAGATGCCGAGGGCAAGCGCATATGGATTTATCCGAAGCAACCCCGTGGGCGCTACTATACGGCGCGCAAATGGGTAACAGCCGTCTTTGTGGCGCTTTTTTTGGTCATGCCCTTCATCAAGGTTGGTGGAGAGCAGTTCTTGCTGCTCAATGTATTGGAGCGCAAGTTCGTGCTGTTCGGTGTGGTATTCGGCCCGCAAGATTTTCACCTGTTTGTGTTGGTGATGCTCACATTTGTGGTGTTCATTATCCTGTTTACTGTCGTTTATGGTCGTCTTTTCTGTGGATGGGTGTGTCCGCAGACGGTATTCATGGAAATGATTTTCCGTCGTATAGAATACTGGATAGAAGGCGATGCAGGCGAGCAGCGCCGCCTAGATAAGGCCCCCTGGAAAGCAGACAAAATCCGAAAGAAGGCCCTCAAACACGGTATCTTTTTTGCTCTTGCAGTAATAGTGTCCAACTACTTCCTGGCCTATATCATTGGCATGGACCAGGTGCTGCGCATTGTCCGGGAGCCAATTTCGCAACACTGGATGGGCTTCACTGGAATGCTCCTCTTTTCAGGAGTTTTCTATTTTGTCTTTGCCCGACTGCGCGAGCAAGTCTGTACAACCATTTGCCCGTATGGCCGCCTCCAAGGAGTTCTACTCGTCAAAGACTCCATCGTAGTGGCCTATGATTTTGTACGCGGTGAGCCGCGCACCAAACTGCGGAAGACAAGCCAAACCGTTGCCCAAGCCAACCCCGTAGAACAAATCCAGACCGCAGTAGGCAATGGACCATCTCCTGTGCGCACAGTGGGGGATTGCATTGACTGCAAGCTGTGCGTAGCAGTCTGCCCAACAGCCATTGACATTCGCAATGGCACCCAATTAGAGTGCGTCAATTGCACAGCGTGTATAGATGCCTGTGATGAGGTAATGGACAAAATCGGTCGCCCTCGCGGCCTCATCCGCTACGACTCTATGACGGGCATAGAGAGCGGTCGTCGGCGCATCTTTACTCCGCGCGTGCTGGCCTACACTGCAGTGCTTCTGACACTCATCGCGGTGGATATCGCCCTGCTTGCTGGGCGTGGTTTGGTAGAGACTATCATCCTGCGTTCGCCCGGGCAGACTTATCAGGTGAAAGACGAAAACCACCTAACTAACCTTTACACCTTCACCCTTATTAACAAAGCAAACCGCGACCTCCCCCTTGAGTTGCGTATCGTTTCGCCGGAAGGGGGAAGCCTCCAGATGGTAGGTCAACCCGTTACTCAGCTCGCCAAAGGAAAGACTTACAAGGGCGCCTTCTTTATTGAGTTGGACAAAACCCAACTCGAAGGGCGCAAGACGCCCGTTATTATTGAAGTTTGGTCAGAAGGCAATAAGATAGATCGCATAAAAACAGCCTTTATGGGGCCTGGGCATCGCTAAAGTGCCCACCTGCTCCTTTGGGCCTATTATTCCCTACAAAAAGATTGTTCCATGAAATTCCACTGGGGTTTTGGTATTGCGCTCTTTTACGGCGCTTTTGTAGTAGCCATGCTGGCTATGGTCATTCGCTCTCGGGCACACGACCCTGGGTTAGTTAGCAAGGACTATTACCAGCTCGACCTCAATTATCAGGCGCACCTGGAGAAAAAACAAAACGCTGCCAATCTGCGCACGCCAGTAATGGGGCGCTACGATACACAAAAAGAAGCTTTCCTCCTTCTTTTCCCAGCAGCAGCTGGCAAGCCTACGGGCAAGGTGAAATGTTTTCGGGCCAGCACCACGCGCGATGACCGCTGGCTTGAGATCAAGACAAACGAACACGGAATTATGGAAATACCGGCCGCCAACTTTGCACCTGGGCGCTGGCATTTGGAAGCCGACTGGCAAGGACAAGATGGCAGGCCATACTTTCACGAAATTGTCGTTGTCCGATGAGCACTTGGCTATGGACAGCACTCGTACTCGGTGCAGCGGGCAGTGTTCATTGCGCTGGCATGTGTGGCCCCCTGATGATGGCCCTGCCATTGGCACGTCGGGACCGACATGCTGCATGGGTTGAAGTTGCCGCCTACCAAGCAGGGCGAATAGCTGCCTATGCAGCGCTGGGGCTTTTCTTCGGCCTACTTGGAAAGGGTATTCGCTTGGCGGGCTTTCAGCAAGCACTGGCTATTGGTGGTGGGTTACTGCTTATCCTCGGTGCGGTCTTCCCCTTGGCGTTGGAACGCAGTGCCTTGAGGTTGCCTGTCCTGCGAAAGTTTACCAGATGGGTACAGCAGCACATTGCATATCTTCTGAAAAAGAACTCATGGAGGGCGACCATGGGCGTTGGTGCCCTTAATGGAATGCTCCCCTGCGGACTGGTGTATGCTGCCTTAGCCGGTGCCATTAACACGGCTGAGGGGTGGCAGGGCGGCCTCTTCATGACAGCCTTTGGTGTTGGCACCACGCCACTCCTCTTCTTCCTGATGAGCAGTAGCGCAGCTCTTCAGCCTGCTTGGCGCTTGCGCCTGCGTCGCTTGCAGCCTGTTGCGTTAGCCGCGGTCGGTGTTTGGTTGCTTTGGCGCGGCCTTAATCTGGATCTTTCGCTTTTTGATGCAGCCGTGCCAAAGGCAAGGTTAGACTGCCACTGAATTTCTCGCGGATTATTCGGATTTCCGGATTTCACGGATTATCGGCGTAGCTGGCGTTCATGCCGACAATATTCATCATTCATCATTCATCATTCATCATTCATCATTCATCATTCATTATTCATTAGATTCATGTCGAGACGCCAATGCAAAGGTGCTGTAGCTGCGTGCGAAAGGATTGAGCCAAGGATCAAGGGCTATTTTTCTCAAAAAAGCAGTTTTCTTGTTGGCCCGCTTTAGTGGTTGCCACTGCAACCTTAAACTCCTGCAGGAATTATGAACGCCTACTTCGTAGGAGATAAAATGGATGGCCTCCTCTATAACTGCCCGAAAAGCCTACTTTTGGCGCCTTAAAAACAAACTTTCAATTACTGTTTAAAAGGCGCCCTGTCATGAAAGACGTCCGCATCGTTCGGAACAAGGAGTTGAGCATTGGCGAAGCGCTGCTGCCTGTGTTGGTGCTCATTGGGCTTTTGGCCTACAACGTGCTAATTTTTGGAGACGACTCGCTGAGTGGCTCCAATCAATTTATCCTGCTCATTGGAGCTGCGGTGGCGGCGGTGGTGGGTTTTTTCAATCGCGTTACTTATCGGCAGATGGTGGACGAGGTGGCCGATAACTTCAAGTCCACTGCAGAAGCTATTCTTATTCTGCTCATGGTGGGGGCGTTGGCAGGGACGTGGATGGTTAGTGGCGTTATTCCGACGCTGATCTACGGCGGTGTTCAGCTGCTTAGCCCAGCAGTTTTTCTGCCCGTAACCGTACTGGTATGCTCGGTCATTTCGCTGGCGACAGGCAGTTCCTGGACGACTTCGGCCACGGTAGGCATCGCGCTCATTGGTATTGGCAAAGCTTTGGGCGTGCCTGAAGGTATGGTAGCTGGTGCGGTCATTTCGGGCGCTTATTTTGGTGATAAGATGTCTCCGCTGTCGGATACGACCAACCTCGCCGCAGCTATGGCGGGTAGCGACCTTTTCGAACACATCCGCTACATGACGCTGACTACTGGGCCTACTTATGTCATCACTTTGGTGGTCTTCTCCGTTATGGGCCTTAATTACCAACCTACGGGTGCAGCAGATGCATCGGCCATTTTGGCTGCGATTGACTCGGCGTTTTACGTAACGCCATGGCTGCTAATAGTGCCTCTGGCTGTCATTGGCCTTATTCTCATGCGCACCCGCCCACTCATTGCGCTGCTGGCAGGTACTCTTCTGGGCGGTGTTTTCGCAGTCATTTTTCAGCCTGATATTGTTATAGAGCTCGCTGGCGCAGAACGGCTCGATTTCCAAGCGGCTTACCAAGGCATTATGAATGCCATCACGGTAAAAACCTCCATAGCAACCAGTGACTCTGATTTTGCTGATCTGTTTTCGGCCAAAGGCATGGGTGGTATGTTGCCTACCGTCTGGCTGACCATGTGCGCCCTTACTTTTGGCGGCGTTATGGAAGCCATCGGAGCACTAGCTCGCATCAGCAGCGCCTTGCTGAAACTGGCTCACTCGATCTTTGGGCTGTTCGCCAGCACAGTAGCCAGCTGTTTGGCACTCAACATAACGGCGTCCGACCAGTATTTGGCTATCGTTGTGCCGGGCAAGATGTTCTCTAAAGCCTACCAGAAACGGGGGTTGGCTCCCGTAAACCTCAGCCGATGCCTTGAAGACTCGGGTACAGTTACTTCCGTACTTGTACCCTGGAACACCTGCGGCGCCTATCAATCCGGTGTACTGGGCGTGAGCACTTGGCATTATCTGCCCTACGCCGTGTTTAACTACGTCAGTCCTTTTATGACACTTTTGTTTGCAGCCCTTCATCTGAAAATCAAGCAACTGGTAACAGAAGAGGCTGAAACCGAGGAAAAAGCGTAGGTTCTGATTGCCCGGTTTTACGAGAAACGGCAACATTTTTGGCTTTCACAGGTGCGGGCTACTCACTAACCAACCATTACCTCTGCCTGCTTTTTCTTTTCCGTCACCGCTTCTGCTAACCACAAGAAGTTTTCGGTGAATTGCTGAATGTTTCTGGCAAAAGCGGCGTCCAACAGTTGGCCCTCCTCGTCGAAGCGCTGATGTACCTGCCCGACGGTCAGCATCTGTGGGATAGGGTAGCCCGAAACGCCCAGTACTAACTGCTGCATGGCAAGCGCTGCCCGAATGCCCCCTAAGGCTCCTGTACTGACCGATACAATGCCAATGACCTTGCGAGCGAATTCGCGCTCCTTGAGGTAATCCACAGCATTTTTGAGGGCAGCAGTGTAACTGCCGTTATACTCGGGCGAGACGAACAGGAAGGCATCAGCACTGCGGACGCGCTGAGCAAAATCTGCAAGCCCTTCGGGTGGATTAGGATGCCGGGTGAATACCTCCTCGAGAACGGGGAAACGATACTCGGCCAAGTCCACAACTTCGGCGCTATGGCCTGTATGGACATGAAACCATTTTTGCAGGGCCAGCGCCACGCGATGCGACTGCCGATGGAGGCGCGTACTTCCAGAAAGTATGGCTATATACATGCCTGCCCTAACGCTCAGCGCGGACAATGGTTCATCGCCAGCTCATCGGGCGTAGCGGCGCTTGCGGCGCCAGTGAAAAAAGATGCCGAAGAGTGCTAGAAAGACCAATGGCGCTCCAATGTTAAGCGCTTGCCAAAGCGGCTTCTCCTCCTTGGCCCTCACGGTGTCCAACAGCCGTAACTTAACCTCGCGTGAGCGCGCTTCGATGACGCCGGAGGACTCAATAAGATACTCTACGGCGTTGATGAGCAAGTCGCGGTTGGCATAGGTGGCATTCTCGAAGCGATTAAAACCCAACGGCAGCCATTCTTTCTTCTCGCGGTCGCGCACGAAGTTGGCTGCCACATCGCCATCGCTGATGACTATCATGGCAGTGGGCTTGCTGAAGGGTTGGAATTCCAGGCTCAGCTGCTTTAAACCTTCCGCCATCTGCGCTGAAACGCGATTTTCGTAATTCGATGAGAAGGAGCCTTCCAACAAGACGCCCAAGGTTTGGTGGCCCTTGTTGAAGTATTCGGGCTTTAGCTCCTCGCCCATGATGTCAAAGCCTATCTCAATAGGGCTGAATTGTAGGCGGCTATACTTGCTGCTGCGGAGTAGCACCGTTTTCCTTACTGGCGTCTTTGTGCGGATGGTATCAATGGAAGAGCAAAAGCGCATCTCCACACGATCCAGATTCTTGACAACAGGGTGGTTGCCCGTAGGCAACACGGCCAAATGGTAAGGCCAGGGAAAGAGCCGAAACTGCGGTGCATTGCCCACTACACCGACCTGCAGCGGTATTTGCGTGCACTCCATATCGAGTACCAAGTCGGGTTGGATGCGCACGCCGTATTTGAAGAGCATGTCTTCGAGGTTGAGCGGGTAATCGCTTGGGATGAAACGCTTTCGGTGGCGCAAGCTATCCAGACTGGCATCGAGGCGGTCTATGAGCCAGAGCACTTTACCGCCATTCATGATGTACTGGTCAATGATGAACTTGTCGCGTTCAGAGAAAGCCGCGCGTGGCTGTGCGACGATGAGTAAGGCGCATTTGTCCGTGGCCAAGTGCACTACAGAATCTAAAGTGATGCGGTCGGTGTCGTAGAATTGGTGTAGCGTGCGCTCAAAGTCTTTGGTTTGCAGTTCGTCCAGTTCTCCGTGTCCGCGCGTGAAAAGGATGATGGGCCGCCGGGCATTCTGCAACTTCTTGATGGCGTTGGCGAACTTATATTCCAGCAAGCTGATGGAGTTATTGATGACCTCGTCGGGCGAGAGCGTAGGAGACTGGTTTTCCAGCAGGTTAACCACTACCTTGCGCTGACCATAATGGAAAATAGCCGTTGGGTAAATGATCTGCGACTTACTCTCCCCTTCACCGCGTACATTAAGGTTCACGGGTGCTATGCCTTCATTTTCTAAAAGCGCCCTGCGACGAGTTTTTACCTCTTCCGGGCTGCCTTTGTTGGGGTCTTCGAACTGGTAGTCAATATAACCCGAAATGGAGCGGAAATCGTCCAGCATTTCGCGCGTGGCAGTGCGCAGGCGCTTGAAGCCCGCAGGGAAGTCGCCCTCCAGCAACACTCGCACATAGACTCGGTCCTTCAGGCCCTTGAGCATTTCGCGCGTGGGTTTTGTCAGTGTGTAGCGCTTTTCTTCCGTCAGGTCTATGTGCGTGTACAGCTGATTGGCCAGAATATTGATAAAGATCAGGGAGCCTGCCAACAGGCTAAATTGCAATAAACTCTGTGTGCGCTGTGAACGAGCCATTTGCGGAGTCGTCTTTTGTCCTTGGGGCACAAAGGTAACCTTCAATTCGATGAGGGAACTTTTCGGGAATCTTTTACATTTGCTGGCTATTTGTTGCGCATGTCACTCAATAACGACACATACGTTTATCAATTCCCAGAGCGAAATCTCTTTCGGGCGAAGGAAGCGGCTGATCCGGAATTTAACATATTCCTACCCGGGCGAGAAGCCCTTTATGTGCCTTTGCAGCATATACAATGTAACACCCGAACTACTCGACTTGCTTTTCTCCGTAAATGTCATGGAATATAACGGCGATACCATCGAGCGCCGAATCAATCCTCTACTCGTGGGTCACCTATGAAAAAAGAAGGCAGTATTGCTGATCCGTTTGAACTTTTAGGCGATAATCAGAAAGAATGGCAACGCCTCGAACGTCTTTTGACGCGTTCACAAAAGCATTTTGTGATTTGGGTCAGCAGCAACTCACCGTTATTTCTAGAGAATATCTACCGACTTTTTCTGACTACATACGCCAACCGCTATACCCACAAAGAGGAGGATCTCTCCAAGTGGAGGGGCGGCTCCTTGTTCAGGCGCTTGCGAGCAGTGCAAGAGGCGAGTCCTGTGCCTAACCGCATCTTTCACTTACGCCATTTGCCAGCAGAAGAAGACGCCATTGCCGACATCAACCTCGAGCGCGAGCGCTTCTTCTCTGACCTGGGAGCGTCAGTTATCTTTTGGTGTACGGAGGCGACAGAGCGCGCCTTCCAACAGTACGCCTTCGACTTCTGGGATTGGCTCCACCACCGCTTCTATTTTGCCGTAAAAGAGCCGCTTGCTTCCAGCGATGCTGCGTGGGAGCGCCATCTGCTCCGTCGCCGCCTCGAGCGGCTGCTTGAGGTCTTCTCGGCTTTGGAAAACCGTATCCGAAGAAGCCCCCTCGATGAGCAAGCCCTGCTCGATACGGCCCGTTCCATAGCCGAGATCTACGAGCAGCAAGGCAATGCTTGGGAGGCCCAACGTTTCCGCCGCCTCACCCAGCAAATGCTTGAAAAGCACCTCTCCCACAAACCTCCCTCGAGGTAGCCTTGTCCTGCTACATATCTGGCGCTCTATAGTCGCTGCACTGCAGCAAGATCTTCCCTTCTGCGCGCCCACTTTCCAGCAACTCATTGGCTTGGCGAGCTTCGGCTAATGGGAAGATCTGCCCAATACGCGGCTGTATATGTCCTTCAGCCAGCAGTCTAAACAGGATCTGTAAATCGGTCAGGAATGGCTCCCTGTCTTGTCTGTACAGGTCGGTGATGCCGTAAAAACGCACGCGCTCTCGACCATGGAACAGCCGCAGCAGAGGTAAGCCCGCCAAAGAACGCAGCAGTGCTCCGACCCGCGCCTGGCCGCCCTGCACGGCGGTGGTCATGCCATAGGCTATTAGTCGGCCTTGTGGCTCTAACACTTGCGCGCAGCGCCACAGGTAGGTGCCACCCAAAGCATCAAAGGCCGCGGCGACGCCTCGCGGGTGTGCTTGGCGAAGCACTTGTCGGAAGTCTTCCTTTTCGTAGTCTATCGGAATACCGCCGTTCTCCTCGACCAAACGAGCCTTACGCCCAGAAGTCAGGCCATAAAATACCACCCCGGCCAAGCGCCCTAATTGGAGCAGTGCCGTCCCAACGCCGCCTGAGGCGCCTGTAGCAAACGCTATCTGCCCCTTCTGCACTTTGGCTTCGCGGTGCAGCATCTGGTATGCCGTAACATAATTGAGTACTGATGCCGCCGCCGCCTGCTCGGAGACGCCCGCAGGAAGCAACACCAGTTCTTCAGCGTCCAGCACGGCGTATTCTGCGTAGCCGCGCGTTACTGTCAGTGCGCAGACTCGGTCGCCTGGCCGCACAGAAGCTACGCCAGCTCCTACCGACTCTACTACGCCGGCTATCTCGTACCCTGGCACAAAAGGCATCATCTTTTTCGGCGCGTGTGGGTAATAGCCGCTGCGCATGATGGCGTCGGTGTAACCCACGCCACAGTAAAGCACTCGAACGGCAACCTGACCGGGCTGGAGTGCTGGTAGCTCGCGCTCCACCATTTCCAGTACCTCTGGGCCGCCCACCCGACTGATAACTACAGCTCGATATTTCATTTTTGAATAATTTTGCTGCGCAAAAATACTCCTTTTGAGTTTTTTGCATCAATCTTGAATTTTTTATTTAAAAATAATATTCCAAATCGAAACAATGATCCTGTGAAATACGATGCCCTAATTACGCTGATAACCGCTTGGGAGCGCTTTGAAAACGAGGCGCCTGAAAGTGCAGACCTGACCGAGTTTGGTCGCTGGCTGGCGCGCCAGGGGAGTGATGAAGCGCCTTTTCGCCGCGGTGTAGCCTACGAGCAGCTGCCTCCTGAAGTGTTGCTCAACATCTTGTTGTACCGCCTCGACCGGCGTTGGGAACTGCTTACCAAGCCCTTTTTTGCTGCTGCTACGCAGGTAAGCAGCCTCACAGAGCTGCGCATCTTGGCTTGCGTAGCGGATAAAGATCAGCCCAAAAAACACGAAGTCGTTGCCGATGTCTTGCTCGAAAACGCCACCGGCGCCGTGCTTATCCGCCGCTTGGTGGAGCGCGGTCTGATGACGGAGCACCCCGACCCTAAAGACCGACGGGCTTTGCGCCTCGGCCTGACAGAGGCTGGCCGCCTCGCCTTGGAAGATACGCGCCGACAACTGTGGCCCTTGCTGCGCGAATTCTTTGCGCCTTTAAGCACTGAAGAAAAAAACACCTTGCTGGAGTTGCTAAAGAGACTCTGAGCCTCTCTTTCAGCTTCCGTTCCTCACGGAGCCTTTGGGTCGCTCTTTCGGCGGTCCTCTCACCCGCTTTTCGGCCGACTTGAATGCGTTGAACAGCTATCTACGGTTTATCGCTCAACCCAGAAAGCACCTTAATCCATTTACATACACATCGTTGCCTTTAGCAAGGCTGACTTCTAGAGGATCCCACCCATCGCCTTATTTTCTGGAAGTGTGCTCTGGGCGCCACAGGTAGTCCAACTTGAAGGAGAAGGATATCCCCATGGTGTAGGTGGCCATTCCTAGCTCTTCCGCCCTGGCATATTCGATCCTGTTCAGGAAAGCGTTGATAGCTATTGGATTGGTGCCAAGACCAATGGAGAAGCCGAACTCAGGAAAGAAGATTGGTGACGTCTCTTCTATTTGCTCGATTACAGAGATGTGTGGCTCTCCCAAACGATAGTCAATGCGGCCACTCCGATATTGGAGATAATTGAACCGGGTAGCAATACCCATGCGCAGGACACTGCGCTCTACAGATACTCCCAACTGGCCGAAGTAGCGGTTGAACCGCAACTCTGCCTTCGAATTTGACGGGTATCGGTTGAGGGCATATCCATCGCCCCACCCTAAGAAAAGGCTATTGCTTGTGGCGTCTCCCACTGGAAAATAGGTGCCTAAAGCACCTTCCGTCAAGCGACCTCTGCCCCACCTGTCTGATGAGCGGTCGCCCCCGTTCATCTGCACGTGGTTGACCATGAGGGCAAGGCGATTGGTTAGGGCGTAGCTGCCGTGCATCTCGAAGCCCGAAAATTCTACGCCCATCAGCCCGGCACCGCTGAGCTGGGCATCGTGGCGTTTCAGAAGATGCGGCGTATGCAGGGTGTTCGGAGCGTAATAATACGAACTGCAGGCGCCACAAAACAGGGCGAGGAGCGACAGGAAGAGTAATTTGTGAAGCATGGCTACGTGGCTTTTTTAGATGCTCAAAACTACAGTGCGACCCGTATACTGTTCGTTACACAGACGAACTTTAGCAAAACGCTAACGCAACTGACAGGGCGCAACAAACAGCGCCGAGTGGAGCATGGAGTAAAAAAACTGCGATAGCTTCTTGGCCGAGGTGTTGACACTTCATTCCGTTACCGACTTACCCTGGTAGGCCTTCCCAAATGGGATGCGGTGAGGGCTTCAATACCACCCATAATATTTGGCGTGAGCACTTCAGCTATAAGCCATCCTTTCTACACCAGAGCCAAGTTTGTGAATGGATATTAAAAATCTCTCCCTGATGCCTCTTTTCCAAAATAGCAGGGAAGTTGAGGCGTTCCGTCATCACTTTCCCTTCATAGTGGGATTGTAGTATGGCCGGAGAGCAACAAGTTTCTCTGAAAATCAGGGCAGATCCCTCTGAGATGGGAGAGTGCCCTTCCTAAGCCACCCTTGAGCAGCTGCGAGAGGTATTTTGTCAGGGAAAATAGGTAACGCGGACGAGCTGCAGATTTTTTGGCCAAATGCTTTTAAACAACTCTAGACCTCCTCCAATACCTTAATTAAAACAATCTCCGCGAGACAATGGCAGCATCGAAAACATTTCTAGAGCGCCTGCATCAGACAGTCCATCTCCACCTGCATGACTCGAGTCTGAATGTTACAAGGCTTGCCCAAAGCATGTGCATGAGTCGTACAGACCTGCACCGGAAGATCAAATACTATACAGGACTTTCTACCACGGCGTATATTCGGCAAATACGGCTCGAATACGCTGCAGCATTGCTTCTTAAAAAACCGAGCTGGTGCATTGAGCACATCGCTTATGAAGTGGGTTTTAACGAGGTCAGTTACTTTACACGGCGCTTTAGGGAGGTCTTCGGTGTCTGCCCTACAAAATATCGGTACTGCGGCGGTAAATTGGAACATATGTAATAGGTGCCAGCATATTCAGTACCTACTTTTGCTGCACCTGTGAAAAGTCGGCCTCAGTGCATTTCCTGTATACTGAAGGTAGGAGAATTTGGTAGGCCCTGAATTGATTGGGTTTTCCAATTGACAGCCCCTGCTCCTATAATCCTTGTAAAGCTACCTGACTTGCCGAGCATGTGCATTTGCTGCAATGGCTCGCGGGGTATTTATTCAAATCTCTATTCATTTCCTATCTGCAACAATGCCGATAGATAAGATTCCTATTGCTTGTTCATTATGATAGACATAGCTCTTAATTGGATTGTTCTACAAATTAACAGCGACCTAGGGCAGGTCAGCCCGCCAGAGGTGGTGTTGGGCAATGTGTCGTCGCTGGAGTCAGGGCAAGATAGCGCTACTCAACCACTGACAAACGCAGGCATTGCCACGGTGGTCAACATAGAGCAAGAACCGACACTGCGCAACCAGCCATATCATCGGAAAGTAAACGGCGATGATGGATTACCCAAGATTGTAGGGCAGCCGCCGGAAGTATTTATCAATGTATATGTGCTGTTTAGCGCCAACAAAAACCAGTACACGGAGTCGCTGCGACTTATCGGCGACATCATTGAGTTTTTCCAGTCGCGCAACGTCTTTACCGATGCCGTGCTGAAAGGCGTAGGCATTGAAAAACTGATATTCGACCTGCACACCCTGAATTTTGAAGCACTCAACCATCTGTGGGGCATTCATGGCAGTAAGTACTTGCCCTCTGTGCTCTATAAAATGCGGATGTTGGTCATACAGCGCCAGAGTCCGCAGGATATGGGCGTAGTTACGAGTGTTGGCGCCACACCTCAATCACTATGAGCAACATCAGCTGGAAATACGACATCCTCTTCGCGCTTCGGGTCATTCATCCATTAGGGCCAGACTTTTTCATCTTGCAACCAGCGGAAGACGGCGTGGCGGCCATGCTCAACCACGGCCTGCTGTTCAAACCCTCGCCTTCTTCGGCATTAGTAGTGGCAGAAAAAAAAGTGATGCCTGACGGCAGCAAAAAAGTGTTGCGAAGAATAGCCCGGGCGCAATCCTTCACTTTTTTGCTCCGGGCTAAAAACAAGGCAGCCCTTAGCCACCTGAAACCCTTTGACAGCGCAACACCGTCGTTGTTGGGTCAGCCCCAGGTGCTGTATTTCGACAATCTGAATGCAGCACTCTTGCCTGATCAGGGGCTGACCAACGAGAATGGCTTGTTGGTCATGTCATTCACAGCGGGTGCGCAACACCGGGCAGCCCGAATACCCGAACGATTCCATTACGCCCCCCCAGTAGGTGTGAATGCTGTGCAAGTAACACCTCACCGCCCCGGCTCACCCCCAACTACGCTCACCTTCGACACTTCGGACAAGAAGAAGCTGCCCTTGCTCATTGACTTGCAGCCCGGTACGTATCGCTTCGCGCACGTTGGCTCGCCCCATACCGAGTTGGCCATAGCCGACACCTCCCTGCTCTTTGAGGATGTCGTTGCGGTCATACGCATTTTCAAGGACGAAAACACGGATTATGATACGGCCATACGCTACGACCTGACGTTTGAACCCGTCTGACAATCACCCTTTTTTCATTCTATAAAAAACAACCACACTGTATGCTCAACCTTGCCAATCTCAAGACGCCCGGAGTGTATGTAGATGAAATCGCCTTGTTGCCTCCCTCCGTGGCGGGCGTTGAAACCAGCATTCCGGCATTCATCGGCTACACAGAGAAAGCCGAAGAGAAAGCGCCCGACGACCTATTGATGAGGCCTACCAAAATCCGTTCTCTCAAGGAATACGAGAGCCTGTTTGGACGGGTAGCGGAAGAGGGCATTGAGGTAACCATCAATGACGCCACCGATAGCAGCGATGTGCTGCTGCGGCGTACCCTTTCCGTCAGCGTAACACCGGCGCTGCGCAACATGTACTACCACATGCAGATGTTCTTTGCCAATGGCGGCAGCACGTGTTATGTGGTTTCTGTAGGCACAGGCTCTCCTAGCACAGCACCCGATACGAACAAGCTGGAAGAGGGTCTGCAAGAAGTAGAAAAATTGGACGAACCGACGCTATTGGTGTTCCCAGATGCTACGGGCATCACTTCGCAAAGCACCATTTGCAACCTGTACAAAAAGGCGCTCAACCAAGCCGGTGAGTTGAAGGACCGCTTTGTCATCATGGATGTGAAGGATGTGGCGCAGTTCCGCCAACACATCGGCACTGAAAACCTCAAGTATGGCGGAGCCTATTACCCAACGCTGTTGACTCAGCTCACCTATGTTTACGACGATGCAGATGTGAAGATAGCGCACAAGGTGTCGAAAAATGGCGGAGCACCCACAGATGGCCCGCTCAAGGACAAAGCCATGGGCGGAGCGGATATCCCGGCTACGGGCGCCCTGTATAATGCTATCAAGCAAGCCATTGCCGCAGAAGGCCCTAAGCTGTACCCTTCAGCAGCCGTAGCAGGTGTGTATGCTGCCGTGGACGCAGCGCGTGGCGTATGGAAGGCCCCGGCCAATGTCGGACTGGTAAATGTGCTCGGCCCAGCAGTGCTGATCAACGACTTGGAGCAGCAAGAACTCAATGTGGACGTGGACGGAGGCAAATCTATCAACGTCATCCGCAACATCACTGGGCGCGGCACAGTCATCTGGGGCGCGCGAACGCTAGCTGGCAATGACAACGAATGGCGCTACATCAACGTCCGCCGCTTCTTCAACTACGTAGAGGAGTCAGTGAAAAAAGCCACCTATCGCTTTGTATTTGAGCCTAATGACGCCAATACGTGGGTGAGCGTGCGGGCCATGATAGAAAACTTCCTCATTTTGCAATGGCGCGCTGGCGCCCTTCAGGGAGCCAAGCCCGAGCAGGCTTTCTTCGTGCGCGTGGGCTTGGGCTCCACCATGACAGCCGACGACATCCTCAACGGACGCCTCATTGTGGAAATTGGCATGGCGGTCGTGCGTCCGGCGGAGTTCATCGTCCTGCGCTTCATGCACAAATTACCTGAATAACCCTTCTCGACTATCCCGAGCGCTGGCGAGGATAGAACGGCCCTGAGTACTTCCGTTCTCCGCAAGGACATAGGTCTTTACACGCCGTCGCTTCTCATTTTTTCAACAAACAAACATGTCAATCATGGCAGATTACCCTCTTCCCAAGTTTCATTTCATCGTTGAGTGGGGCGGCAACCGCGTCGGCTTCACCGAAGTAACTGGCCTGGATGTCGAAACGGAAGTAATTGAATACCGCGAAGGTGCCAGCCCCGAGTACCACAAGCTGAAGATGCCGGGCATGCAGAAATACGGCAACATCACGCTCAAACGCGGCATTTTCCAAAGCGACAACCAGTTCTTCGAGTGGTGGAACACCGTGCAACTCAACACCATCGAGCGGCGCGACCTGACCATCAAACTGCTCAACGAAAACCACGAGCCGGTGGTTACCTGGCAGGTTAAAAACGCTTGGCCTGTAAAAGTGCAGGGTACCGACCTGAAGGCCGACGGCAACGAGGTGGCTATCGAGACCCTCGAGCTGGCACACGAAGGGCTTACCGTTCGCTTTGAATAGCTTCTTCACCTGCGCCGGCAGGTCAGCGGTGTTGCCGCCTCAGTGGTACAGCATCCTTGGCCTGCCGGCACCCACCTGACGGAACGCTATGCCATACTATCCACCCGTTGGCTTTCATTTTCGCCTGGCCTTCGAAGGCATTCCGGGCCTGAAGGCACAGGACGCCTTTTTTCAGGAGGTGAGCGGCCTAAGCCGCGAATTAGAGACGGAAACCGTCCGTTCGGGCGGTGAAAACCGGTTTGCCTACAGCCTGCCCTCGCGTGGCAAGTATCCCAATCTCGTCTTGAAGCGCGGGGTCTTTCTCGACACCGGAATACTTCGCTGGGTGGACGACGCCATTCTCCACTTCGACATCAAGCCAGCAACTGTGGTCATCACACTGCTCAACGAACAACAACAACCTCTTCAGAGCTACCAGTGCATCAATGCTTGGCCACAGAAGTGGTCGGTGGCTGATTTCAACGCCATGGAGAGCCGGGTCTTTGTCGAGACGATGGAACTGACATACCATTTCTTCAATATCATTCGACCATAAGAGCCATGCCTGTAGAAATAAACGAGCTCATTATTCGCACTGCCATTACCGAGGCGGGGCCGCGGCCTTCTTCGCTTCAGGGCAATGGCGAATGGCCCCGTCAGGAATGGGTAACCACCGCTGTGCGCAAGGCTACGGATGAAACCCTCCGCAAACTCAAACGCAAAAACGAACGCTGATGATTCCACCCATCTCCAATGCCATGGCAGGCCCGACAAGTGCCCTGCTTAACCAGGTGCCCTTGCCCGGTAAATTGACCATCATACCCATCGCGCGCTTCTCAGCCGTCCCGGTAACGGTGCCCTTGCCGCCCTATGTGGCCATGTTCAACCCGGAAAACTGGGAAATTCAGGAGAACGTGCGCTACCAGACCGCCCAGCCTGACGGCGCAAATGGCACGCCTTCGCCTACATACGCGCACAACGAGCGGCGTAAGCTGGCTTTCGACTTGCTCATTGACGGCACAGGAGCCAGCGGTGAAAAGCGAGAGGTGTTGAGCGACATCGCCTATCTCAGAAACGTCGTCGGGTATAACGGCGACCTCCACCGCCCTAACCGACTTATTGTTATCTGGGGCACGCAGATTTTTCAGGGAGTGTTGGAGGACATAAAAATCAAGTTGACCCTTTTTAGGCCCAACGGTACGCCTCTGCGTGCTACGGTGTCTCTCTCCCTGCTCGAGGACACGGACCAAACCACCGGCCAGTTGAAGAGCGATCTGCGTTCGGCTGACCTGACCCATATCTACCGGGTAAAAACCAAAGACCGTCTCGACCTGCTGTGCCATCGGGTGTACAATGACTCCCGCTTCTACATCGAAGTGGCGCGCGCCAACCGACTGACTTCGTTTCGCGCTCCCTTGCCTGTGGGCATGGAGTTGGTCTTTCCTCCTGCTGAAAAGTAATGTGCCATGCTTGGAAGCGCCCTCAATCAACTCGCTCCGCCCTTACCGCAAGACACTGGGCTGGTTAGCTTTGTCATCAAGGTCAACGATCTACCCATCCCCGACAGCATTCCTGTCATGCGCATAGAAGTTGCCTATGCGGCCAATCGCATCCCATGGGCCACCATCGCCATTCTGGACGGAGACCCTGCCACGCAAACATTTGCCTCCAGCGATCTGGATACGCTTTCGCCAGGGCAATCCATCGAAATTCTGGCAGGGTATGGCGGAATAAACAAGCAGATCTTCAAAGGTATCATTTTGCGGCACAGCGTCCGCATCTGGCAAGACGAGGCGCCTTACATCGAAATAGAGTGCAAGGACGAGGCCATACGCCTCACAGCCGGGCGCAAAAACCGCTATTTCTTTGAGCGAAAAGATAGCGACATCATCGAGGCACTTCTGCGACCGGTCGTACGCGCAGAAGTGGAGGCCACACGCGTGCGACACCGGGAAATGGTGCAGTATTACGCTACCGATTGGGACTTCATCCTCACACGCGCAGAGGCAAACGGCATGCTGGTACTTACCCATGCAGGCAAGGTCAGTGTGCAAAAGCCTGACCTTGACCAAGAAGCGCGCTTTGCACTTACGTATGGCAGTAGCATCTACGAGTTTGAGGCAGAAATGGACGCCCGCGACCAATTCCCACGCGCAGAGGCCAGCACATGGGACCCGGCAGATCAGCAGGTGCTCAAGATGCGCGCTTCAACTCAGGGCCGGTCTTTGCTCGGTGGTCTGCGGCCCAGTTTGCTATCTGCCGCTGCTACCAACCTGGGCGTTAACTTACCAGGTCAGGCGCCCAACACAGACTATCCACAGGTGATGGGCTGGGATGCCTATCCGCTCCAGCACGGGGGCGACTTTTCCAACGAGGAATGCGAAGCGTGGGCTGAGGCGCAGACCACCAAGAGCGCTCTGGCGCAAAAGAAGGGGCGGGTGAAATTTCAGGGCGTGGCAGATATATTGCCCGGCCAGTGTATCCAGATCAATGGCGTGGGGCAGCGCCACAGCGGCAAGGCATTCGTTACGGCCGTTACGCACGAAATTGCCGAGGGCGCTTGGTTCACACATGCTCAATTTGGCATGCCACTGCGCTGGGCCGCCCAGGAGTTCGATGACCTCAACGATGTGCCAGCAGCGGCACTGTTGCCCGCCATTCACGGCTTGCAGATTGGCATTGTTACGCGGCTGGAAGGTTCGCCCAAGGACCCTGATCGGGTACAAGTGCGCTTGCCTTTAGTGGAAAGCGGCGGTGAAGGCGTCTGGGCACGCTTGGCACAGCAGGATGCCGGCAGTCAGCGCGGTGCCGTATGGCGCCCTGAAATCGGAGATGAGGTCGTTGTAGGTTTTATTAACGATGACCCTCGCCACTCCATCATCCTGGGGGCCTTGCACAGCACCGCTAACCCCGCCCCCATACCGGCCAGCGACGATAACCATGAAAAGGGCTGGACTACCCGCAGCAACATGCGCCTGGTGTTCAACGACGACAAGAAAAGTATTCTCATCGAGACTCCGGGCGGCAAGAAAATCGTCGTGGACGAAGATGCCGACACCATCGAAATAGCCGACCAACACCAGAACCGCATTGTCATGAGCAGCGACGGCATTACCATCGAGTCCGGCAAAGACCTGACCCTCAAAGCCGTCGGCAATATGAACCTGGAAGCCATGAACCTGGAGCAGAAAGCCCAAGCCGCACTCAAACTGCAAGCGCAAGGGCAGGCACAGTTCAAGGCCACTGGCGATATGGAAATTGGAGCCACGTTCGTGCGCATTAATTGATGGCAGCTGCCATTGCCCCCCAAAGTCTTCGACACGAATGGAACCGCTCAAAACTACTGCCTGGCACATCTTGAATTCATTTCACAAAAAACACCACGCCTATGCCTCCAGCAGCTCGAACCGGCGACATGCACACTTGCCCTTTGGTTAATCCGGGCGGCGCTCCGCACGTGGGCGGCCCGGTCATGCCTCCTGGTGTACCCACCGTGCTCATTGGGGGGATGCCTGCTGCTGTAGTGGGAGACGTCTGCACGTGCGCAGGGCCTCCTGATTCCATCGCGATGGGTTCGCAGACTGTCTTCATCGGGGGGAAGCCCGCTGCGCGCATGGGCGATACCACTGCACACGGTGGTCAGATTGTGGGCGGATGCCCTACTGTACAGATTGGATAACCGCTTTCAAGCAGCGCCTTTATGGAGAAGAAAACTTTCCTCGGCATAGGATGGGCTTTCCCCATCGAATTTGACTACGCTTCGGGCACCGTCCGGCGCGTGTCGGAAATTGAGGACATTGCCCAAAGCCTCACCATCCTGTTGCGCACTCGCCCAGGTGAGCGTGTTATGCGTCCTGATTACGGATGTGCACTGGACGACCTGCTTTTTGAGCCTATAGATGAGGGACTACTCACTTTCGTGAAAAACCTGATTACCCACGCTGTCCTCTATTACGAGCCGCGTATCACACTGCAAAAGGTGGACATTATTACAGACCCGGCCATGATCCAGGAAGGGCGCGTGCTCATTGAGGTCAGCTTTGTGGTGCGCAGTACCAACGGACGCTACAACTACGTGTACGATTATTACAAACGCGAAGCTAGTATTCAACCACTGATATGAACCAAGTAAAACCTTGCCATCCGCTCCAGCGCGCGGGCAGTTCCCAACTGGCTCGACTGGTGGCTGCCTTGCAGCCAGGCTATTTTCGCTTGGACGAGCGCAGCTTGCAGGATTTGATAGTGGCTACCCACCATTACGCCCAAGCATTGCGCTTTTTTGATAACCATGACCAGCACCCCGAGGGTGCCTATTGGGATCGCTTCTGGGAGGTAGAGGTGCTCACCTACCTGGCTGTGGTGGCGGCAAAGGATACCGACGAAATGCGTCGGCGCTACGAGGAGCTGGATAAAATCCTGGAGGAACAGTCAGGCATGGCAAAGGCCCCCAAGAAGGGCAAGAAAAACCCTGGCCATCCGCTGGCGGTCTATTTACCGCTGCTGGAAATGCTGCGTCAGCTGGCTTGGTCGCTGGAAGAGACCTATCAGAAACTCCTTCACATTCAGCATCCACTACAAACCCGCCTGCTCAATAGCATCCGCCGCGACAACTGCTGCGATACCGACGAGCTACAAAGTGCGCTGCGCAAGCTCGTTGCCTTTCACAAGGCTGCCATTGCACCACCCGACAAGCTCCCTTACACCCAATACGAAGGGTTCTTCTCTGATGATGGCCGTTGGGGCATGCGCAAACGCGCAGATTTTGACGCCATTACCCCAAACGCAAACATTACTCGTGAGGCGTTGTACGAGATATTCAATACCTATTACGATGCTTGGCTTCTGCTTAGGACTGACGCCCAAAGCGCTTTCGAGGCGGAGCTAGCCCGTGCAGCCCTGCCCGAGCACGTCGTTGAGCGCGCCATGGAACCTCATGTAGCCCTCTTTATCGCTTTCCTGCACCTCTTCCGCCATGCTCAGGATAGCCTCAACGAACTGGGCGACAGCCACTTGGACTATTACTACGACGAAATCCTCGGGCTGTGCCGACGCCCGGAAACCCCCGATGAGGTGTGGCTCATCTTCGAACTGGCCCGAGACGTGGATCAATTTCTCCTGACAAAAGGAGAGCGCTTTCTGGCTGGTAAGGACAAAAACGGCGCCCCTCTGCTCTTCGAAGCCATCGAAGACTGGGTGCTGCGCCAAGCAACGGTGGCAGACCTTCGCAACACCTATGTGGATCGGCTCCGCGGGAAGGTCAACGCCAATCCCGATGTGAGCAAGGCATACGCCGAAGGAAAGGAAAAGCCCAACGAGAATGCCTCGCACTGGCGCAGCATGGGCGATGACCATGAGCTGCCCGATGGCCAATTGGGGTGGGCATTCTCCAGCCCACAACTCATCCTGCGCGAAGGCAAGCGCATCATTGACCTGAAAATGGAGATCACCCAGCCTCAGAGCCCCCAACTGTCGTGGGTAAGCCAACTGGACCTGTTTGGCGTCTGGCTTAGCACAAAGGAGGGGTGGGTGCGCATCGAGCACGACCCTGACCGCATCACCGGCCCGGAAAGTGTACCAAAATTAGAGCGCGGCTCCTTCAATGTTTTCTTTGCTAACAACCTACTGCACTTCCGCATCGTGCTGGAGCGCGACGACCCGCCCATCGAAGCGTTCGGCCCAGAAGCTGGCGCCAAGGCGGGCTTTGACACCCCTTGGCCGTTGTTGCGCGTGCTCATCCATTCGGAACGCTTGGTGGCCTGCCCACCCAACAGCCCTGACCCTACTACTGCCAGTATCTACGAGGCCCTGCGCCAAGTTCACATTGGCCGCGTCAGTATCGGAGTCAAGGCCTCTGGCATCCGTGAAAACCTTATCTTTCAGAACGATCAGGGCCTATACGACGGAACCCAGAAAGTTTTCCCCTTTGGCCCAACACCCGAAGTGGGCAACAAGTTCTATCTCGGCAGCACAGAGGTATTTCAAAAGGCGCTCACCTGCCTGAAAGTCTGCTTCGACTGGATAGCGCCACCAGACGATTTTGCCAAGCACTATGCGGCTTATACCAAGGATGCCCTCGGTCTGACTACCCCTAACCCTTTCCTGAAGATTGACTTTATTGACCGTGCCGATGTCCCCACACCTGAACAATTGGTTCGCTTTGGCAAACGCTCTCCCGATGGCCCTATCAGTGGTACAGCCACAGACATAAATGGCAATCCTATCGAGGGAATAAAGGTCGAACTCGTCTCGAACGGCCAGATAGTGATTTCAGATACTACCGATATCAATGGAAAGTACTTTCTTGCTCCGCCCCAAGGGCAAACAATAGCTCCGAATTCGACTATCCGATTTATAGCGCCACCGCAAAGCGATGATAACCCTGACAAGTCGCCACTCTATGAGTCGCTTATCACGTACGCAGGAAAGTCTGGGGCTAATCCCACGCAGATTGAGGTGGGAGAGTTCAGTATTATCAATGCGGTTTTGTATCCTAAAAGTGTAGTATTTCGAAAATTTGACACTATTGAAGGCCAAGTGGTTGATATCTATGGCAAACCTGTTACCCAAGGTATCTCACTGTCATTGGATGGCCAACAATTGGACTTAGACAGTAACGGCCGGTTTTCTGCTGCGCTTAAAGGCACTCAAGAGCTTAAGATTACTGCAGATGCAACCCAATACAAACAACCCGACATAGATGCTATTTTTCTGGATGACTTTACCCGTCTGTACATCGTACTGGAACCGGCGGAGGTAGTCATAGAAGAACCGGGTGCCAAAGCAATTGACAATGATGCTCCGGAAATCTCAGGGCAAATGGAAGATAACCGCGAGGGAAAACCTAAAAACGGAGCCTATGTGGAAGTGATGCACGCACCTTCTCAGGAGCCGCCCTTGCGTATACTGGTATTTGCCGCTACTGATGGAAAGTATAGTGCGCCATTGCCCACGTCCCAGAGTGAGGCCCGTTTTTGGCCTAACGCTTATGCTAACGCTATACTCAATGTTCCGCCCCCGCCCTATTTTGTCCCTCCAAAAGACAAGCTGACGGCCCATTTGTCCGCTGTAAATCAGGTAGAAAAGATCTTTCATCAAGGAGCCATTACGGTACTTGTCAGAAACTACAAAGGCGAGGTAGAAGACAGTGGCGTCTCTTTCAAAATTGTTCGACCGGGTAGCGAGGCGAATATACCCGCTACCTTTGAGAAGGACCGCTACAAGTTAACCATAACACCTGCCGATAGGGATCATAGAATAAAAGTACTGGCCGCAGGATTTTCTCCGCAGGAGTTTTCTATCGGTACTTACTCAGAATTTGAGGTCAGATTGTTACTCGAAGGCAATTACAGGGCCTATGGATCTTCCAATGCGGATACCATTAGCGGCTTTGTGTTCGATGCAGATGGTTTGCCGTTGAGTGGAGTTAAGGTTGAGGCAGTCTCAACAGCAGGCCAAACTCTTAATGAGGTTACAACTAATTCTAATGGCAAGTATTCCATTACTATTCAGTCTTCTCCAGATCATCTCACCTTCTCCAAGAATGATTTTGAAACACAAAAGATAGATAAGGATAGCTTTCAGAGTGACATAGATGTCATTTTGATGCCTTCTGTTGTGGACGTTTTGGCGAGTGGAGACACGATTAGCGGCGCCCTTAAAAGCGCCAATGCATCAGCGGCTGGCGATGTCAATGTCGTGCTGGAAGGGCGTCGTGGCAATAATTATATTAAGTATGAGACTCGAACCAAAGCAAATGGAGCATTTGAAATTCCAAGACTATCGGGAGTTATCAACCGACGCATCACTTTTTGGAAGGGCGACGCCTCTGTGGAACCTGTATTCGATACAGGTGGAAACATCAAGCCGATATTCGCGCCTAAAGTCATCAGACGGCGTCCGGTTGTGGCGACTTTGAGAGGGCGTGTGTACAATGAGACGGGATCTCCGCTGCGAGACGCAAGGGTGGGTATGGTCGGTAGCTCCCTTTTCGCCCATACGAATGAACAGGGCTACTACGAGCTTAAGGTGAGCTTGCTTGGCGAGGCTAACACTATCGTAATAAATCACCCCGCCTATCGGCGTTTGGAGGTCAATGTAGAGCAAGGCTGTATAGAGCTGAATATCCGTTTACTCTCCAAACCAGTGTTTTTCACTGTGCAAGGCAAGGTAACAGATATTGCAGGCGAAGGGGTGCCTGACCTGTTGGTATCGTGGGAAGGTACGAGCCTCGAGACCACGACCAATTCCCTTGGGGAATACATTGTAAGACTTCCGTGGGATCATGATCCCAAAACACTTCGGTTTTCAGCACCCGTAGGTTTTGCGGAAAAGACGGTGTCTCTGAAGCAGGAATACCCCCAACCCGGGCTGCAATTCAGTAAGTCCCATCTCGACGTCATTCTGTACTATGCAGAGATCAACTACGTCCCACTCCTGGACTTCACTTCGGCCATCAAGCCCTGTTTCAGTGTCAATATTAATGCGCTCAATTTGGTGCGCGATGTCCGGACACAACACTTTGAGAAGTACAGCCCTACGCTCAAGCGGGGTTTCCTGGTGTTTCATCTGGCAGAGACCGACTTTTTACACACGGCCTATCCGCAGGCGCTGACCTATTATGCGCTTTCAGCCCCAAAAGACGCGCACAAACTTAACCCGCCCTATACGCCGGCGGTCAATGGCATTTCCATAGAGTACTGTTCGGAGCAGGTGATCAGCGGTCCAGGAAACGAGGGTATAGATCGCTTTTACCACCTGTTGCCCTTTAATGGCCACAAAGAGGTGTCGTTGCGCACGCCCGCGCGGCTGTTGGTGTATCCTTACGATGCGCATGACCAGCAGCCAGCCCCTCAGGCTTTGGTGCCTTACGCCACGGGCAACCTGTACATCGGCCTGTCGCACTTGGTGCCCGGAAGTGCGCTGTCGCTGCTTTTCCGGGTGGCGGCGGGTACGGAGCGCGATCCAGAGGCGTTGCCCCCGCACATAGTGTGGTCGTGGCTCGGCCCCGACAACGAATGGCACCCCTTTGGGCCAGGGCAAGTACTGCGCGACGAAACACGTGGCCTGACGCGCAGCGGCATTATCCAGTTTGCAGTGCCGACGCAAGCAGTCAACCGCACCACCATGCTGCCTGGGCAGCTATACTGGCTCAGGGCTGCCGCTATCGAAGAGCCTGACAAGGGGCGCTCCGTCCGGGCGCTGCCTTCCCTGATGGGCATAGACGCGCAGGCCGTCAGGGTACGCTTTACCCCCCAAGACAACGATTTGAGCCACTTGGCGGCGCCTTTGCCCGCCCAGACCATCAGCGGCCTACTGGAAAGCCGCGCTGAAGTGCGCAAGGTGTCGCAGCCACTGCCTTCGGTAGGCGGGCGTTTGCCCGAAAGCATGGGCGCTGCCTTCCGCACCCGCGTCAGCGAACGCTTGCGCCACCGTAACCGCGCGGTTACGGTGTGGGATTTTGAGCACCTGCTGCTGGAGCAATATCCCGATGTGGCCGTAGCCCGCTGTATTCCACACACCCGATACCGACCTGCTCCGATGGCTACTGAATTGGCGCCTGGATACGTAACTGTCGCGGTAGTGCCCCGCCCTTCCTTGCGCGACGACCCCTGGCCGCAGCCCCGCTTCCCCAAAGCTGACCTCGACGACATGCGCGATTTTCTGGCCCACCACATCAACCTGTTCGTAGCCTATGGCCAGGAAGAGGAGGCGTACTTACAAGTGCTCAACCCGCATTATGAGCCGCTCGACATCCAGGTGCAAGCAACCTTCCTGCCGCAGTACTCCGACACGGCCTTCTACGAGAAAAAACTGGCTGAAGAACTCCGCGACTTCATCAGCCCATGGTTGGTCAATCCGGAGGTCTCGCCCCTCTTCGGACGCAGCATTGCGCGCAGCCAGATCCTGCACTTCATCGAGGAGCGCTATTACGTGGACTATGTGGACGTAGCAAAAGACGAGAACGGCCAATACAAGACCTTCCGCATCCGCCGCCTGCGCACCAGTACTGCCGGCCAAATCCTCAACGAAGCGGGCCAACCGCTGTCAGAGGAAGACTTGCTTACGCAAGGGCCGGCGGTAGAGTGGGTTGCCGACAAGGCTTGCCCTGCCACCGCCCGCTCCATCTTCGTAGCGGGCCACATCGTCGTCAATGGTGCCTTGCCCGATTTGGCAAAATGCCCGCCGCTGCCGCTTGTTACGCCCCCTACCGACACTCCTCAGGAGACCGATCCCGATACTTCAATACAGAAAGCAGAGGCGCCCACCCTTGCCCAGCAGGCCGCGCCAAAGACCGCCGACAAACCCACCCGAAAAAGCGCTCGCAAGGCGCGAAAGCCTGAAAATGTGTAAACCATGAGCACCACCAGCGTCATACCCATAGCCCGCCCCGACCATCCTAGCCTCGATTACGAGCTGCTGCGCAGCGAGGGTATCCAACATCTCGAAAATCTGGCCACTGAACTGTGGACGGACTTCAACGCCCACGACCCCGGCATTACCCTGCTCGAAGTGCTGTGCTATGCTATCACCGACCTGGGCTACCGCTCCCGAAAGCTCCATATTGGAGACCTGCTCGCCAACGGCGATAACAAGGTCTTCTTTGAGGCAGAGGAGGTGTTACCTATGGGACCTGTTAGTGCGCGCGATTACCGCAAGCTGATGATTGATGTCCAAGGGGTGAAAAATGCCTGGATAGAAAAGCACACCGACCCCGTACTTTTCAAGGACAAAAGCGGCGTTGGACAGGTGCTTTACTTGCCCGAAGGCAAAAAAATCCGTTTTAAGAAAATTGCCCAACAAACCGCTAACGGCAACTGGGTGCCTGACGAAGAAGCACTGAAAACCTTTTTGCTCGACTTTTTGAAGCAAGATAAAAACGAGGAACAAGAGCAATACACCGCCCGCTTGAAAGCGGCCTTCGAACGCGTTTCCGAATGGATAGCCGAAGGGCTGACTGCCGAAAAGGCAAAGGAAGACCCCGCCTTGGCTGAAGCGCTGCTGTGCCGATGGGGCTACATCCCTCTGGCTGTGGGCCTTGCCCCCAAAGGACTGCAGGGCACCGAGGTGCTCACCCTCAATGGCTTGGCCCGCATCACCCTCGATCTCGAAGACCACCTCGACCCCGACAACCCCCTCCAGACCAAACCTGTGGTGGAACGGGTCATGCAACGCCTGCAGGCCAACCGGTTCCTGTGCCACGACTACGTGGAGCCGCCCGTGTTGGTGGGCAAACTGCGCATCGCTGTTTGCCTCCACATCGAGGTGGCAGCCAATGCCGACCCCTTAGCCGCCGCGGTGGAGGCCCTCTGGCACATGGAGCAACACCTGTCGCCGCGCCCGCGCTTTCACACCTACCAGGAAATGCGCGCCAAAGGCTACTGCAACGACGAAATCCTCAACGGGCCGCTGTTAGCAAACGGTTTCCTCGATGACGCCGAACTGGACGCCGCCAAGCTCCTCACGGAAGTGCGGCACTCTGACTTGGTGAGTGCGGCAGCTGCTCACCCCGACGTGCAATGCGTGCGCGAATTGAAGGTGAGGATTTACCCCAACGAGGTTTTTGAAGAAAAAACGATTTATCCTATCTATACCCCTCCTGAGCGCCCGCTTAAGGCGGTGATAGACTTGTGCGCTTCCTGCATTTACGTCTCGCATAACGGCGTGCGTTGCGAAATCCCCGAAAGCGCGCTCAAAGAAGCACTCCGTCTGCGTCGCAAGCAGGCCCTGTGTATGGATGTAGCTGGTCTGCCTAAGCGTTCCGGCGGCACCCTGCCCGAAGGGCTGAGCGATTACCGCAGCCTGCAGTACGACCTACCCGAAGTATATGGCGTAGGAGACTACAGCCTCTCGGAAGACACCACCCCTTACCACAAAGGCGTGCGCAAACAACTACAGGCCTTCTTAGCCCTCTTCGACCAACTGTTGGCCGCCTATCTGCTCCATCTGGGCCACGTGCGCGACCTCATGGCAGTAGATCAAGACCCTAATGGGCCTACCTATTTCCTTGCCGACCTAAGCGCCGTGCCGGGCATGAGCGAGATCTTAGACCCAGACGCACTGACGCAATTTTCTCCGGAAAGCACCGCTACCCAACAAGACCGCCGCCATCGGTTGCTCAACCATCTGCTGGCGCGTTTTGGTGAAGCCTTTACTGACTACGCGCTCGGCCTGCTTTGCCCAGGCAGCCACGAGACCAGCGAAGACTTTGCTGAATACCTCCAGACCAAAGCCCAATTCCTCCGCGAAGTGGCCACCCTCAGCGCTGACCGCGCAAAGGGGTACGACTACCGCAAAAAGCCCGTCTGGAACTCCGACAACGTGGCCGGCGTGAAAAAGCGCGTCCATCGCATCCTCGGCCTCAAAGGGCACTGGGGGAGCGGCTCCTTGTTCACCTCACCGCCCTATCGCCTCGACATCCAGGTAGTACACAAGGCAGGAGGCGCTACCCAGTACCAGATCGTCTTCCGCGAACTCAAGCCAGACGACGATAGCGCCGACATCGTCCTGTTGCGCAGCAAGCGCTACAACTCTCCGCAAATGGCCAAGGAGCACCGCGACCAGCTTTACTCGGATATCTGGCGGGAGGCGCAGTACAGTATAGGCCCACACCCCACCGAGTCGGACAAGTTTGCCGTGCTCTTCAGTGTACAAGGTGTCGTTGAACTCTTCAGCCAACCTACCAGCGAACAAGAGGCCTCCGACCTGTTGGCCTACATCCAGGCTCTGGTGAGTTTCGCGCCCGAGGTGGAAAAGGAGGGCTTTCATGTCCTGGAGCACATCCTTTTGCGACCCAATGACCCCAACGACAAGCTACTGTGTCTGTCTTTGGGCTGCGACGCAGAGCACCTGCCCGCTGACCCTTATTCCAACTGGGTAACGGTGGTGCTACCCGATTGGCCCAAGCGCTTTGCCAAGACCCAATTTCGCGCACATTTCGAACAGCGCTTTCGACAGGAACTGCCTGCCGGGAATGCAGTGCGCTTCTGCTGGGTGAACCGCGAGCAGATGCGCCTCTTCGAAGAGCGCTACATGGCTTGGCTCGAGGCTAAAGCCGACTGCACACCTGACGAATGTCATGTTACAGCCGCCGCCAATGCCCTCGTTGAGTGGCTCAACCAAACGCCCTGTTCGTGCCAATGCCACCATTGCTGCCATACCGAAAGTGCCTGCGACGACTGTAAAGAGTGCTGACACCCTAACCCTTCCTTCCATTCGCCATGCCCGACAACAATCGCATCCAACAACTCCTCGCACAGCTCAATGAATACCTTGAGCAACTTAAAACGCCCGGTGGGCCACCAGTGCAACAAGTGCTGCCGCGTGCGCTGCAGACCATTGCCGACATCCTTTCGCTGTTAGAGGTGCCTTGGTCTGAAGTCGAAGAGCTCCAGCAACGGCTCGAAGCACTCCTGCAGACCCTTGAGGCCCAGGCAGCTGACTTGGGGCAAACACACGAGGAAGTCATCCGATTGGCCGGCTTGCTCGAAACCATCACCAGTGCGCTTGCAGAAAAGATAGACGCTGCCGCAGCACAAGACCTGATAGCCAACAGCTTGGAGCCACAGCTCAAGGCATTGGAGGCGCTAAAA
>FWWL01000890.1_pt1 | contig 77755 bp, 71 predicted proteins | sample 2228331 | NCBI WGS metagenome assembly FWWL01 (sample SAMEA103939775, study PRJEB20133) | metagenome | reverse complement strand
CTGCTACGCATCACTCCTTGCGCTCCGTACGGCAGTAGCCCGGTGGCATGAGGTCCGGGTTTCCCACGCCGCCTTCATGAGAACGGGTAGGCGGCCATTCACCATAACACGAACGGCCTTCCAGTCTTTCCGGCCGTGTTCGTCACGCCGTTACAACATGACGGGTGGGCGGCCACCACGGGGGTCGAGCCGCTTTTTCGGCGCGCACGTAGATGTATTGCCATGGGGGTGGAGGATAAATTATACTTTGTGCTCGAACAGGAGAATAAGTTCAAGAAGAAGCGGTTTCGCTTCTCACCCTGGGCCGCAGGCTGCAGGGTCAGGGAGTCCCGTGGATAGCGGGGGAACCGCTATCCTTTTCGTTTGATACGGGAGGGATGTCCTATAGAAAAACACGTTCGCGTGAACGACGGGATCCGGGCGAAAGAGGTCCGGGTGGTGGGACCGGACGGCAAACAGATAGGCATCAAGCCCATCGAAGAGGCCCTGCGCCTTGCCGAGGAAATGGACCTGGACCTGGTGGAGGTGGCACCTCTCGCGGATCCCCCGGTCTGCAAGATCATGGATTACGGAAAATACCGTTACGAGCAGACCGTGAAGATGAAAGAGGCGCGCAAGAAGCAGGCCGTGGTCAGCTTCAAGGAGATGAAGATGCGCCCCAAGATAGACCGGCACGATTACGAGATCAAGAAGAGGCATATCGAGAGGTTTCTGAAGTCCGGTCACAAGGTGAAGGTGACGGTGATGTTCCGGGGAAGGGAGATGACCCACACCGAGAGGGGCATGGAGCTCCTCCAGCAACTTGCGGAGGAACTCTCCGAGCTGGGGACCGTGGAATCGGAGCCCAAGCTGGAGGGGAGGAACATGCAGATGATCCTGACCCCGGTGAACACCGCAAGGAAATAGCGGCGAACGGTCGAGGGGCGTCGCCCCCACGGACGAACGGACAACAGCTCAGAGGGAAGGGATGAGCCATGCCCAAGATGAAGACCCACAGAGGCGCCGCCAAGCGCTTCGAGATAACCGGGAGCGGCAAGATCAGGCGGAGGAAGGGATACGGTAGCCATCTTCTGGTGAAGAAGAACTCCCGCCGCAAACGGACTTACCGCTCCAAGCAGGAGGTATCGCCGCACGACGTCTCCAACGTGAGGAAGCTGCTTCGGCTGGGTTAGGGATGGCGCCGAACGCGAACCTACTCCTGAGGAAAGGGATGATGAGAAGTGTCCAGGACCAGACATTCGGTAGCCAGGAGGAAGAGAAGGAAGAAGATCCTGGCCATGGCCAAGGGATATCGTGGAGCGCGCAGCCGTACCTTCCGGAGCGCCCACGAGCAGGTGATGCACTCCCTTCAGTACGCCTACCGCGACCGGAGGGCCAGAAAAAGGGATTTCCGCCGGCTCTGGATAACCCGCATCAACGCCGCCGCACGTTTGAACGGCATGTCCTACAACCGGTTCATCCGTGGCCTGAAGCTGGCGGAGGTTGAGGTGAACCGCAAGGTTCTGGCGGACCTGGCGGTGAACGATCCCGCCTCCTTCTCCGAGCTGGTAAGGATAGCCAGGGAACGCCTGGAGGACGAAACGGAGGCGAAGGAGGCGAGTGCCTGATGGGGTTCGCCCGGCGGGGGTCATAGAGAGTCCTAAGAACGAACGTATAAAGCGCTACCGCCGGCTGCTCAAGCGCAGCTTCCGCTACCGCGACGGGCTGTTCCTGGCCGAGGGCCTGAAAGCGGTGGCGGAGGCCCTGCAGGCCGACCAGGCTCCGGAATGCGTCATCTGCGACGAGAGAGGCCTGCATTCCCTTGACGCCTATTCCGACTACCTGCGTGCCAGGGAGGTCCCCTGTTTCCAGGTCTCCCCTGCGATCATGGAGCTCCTCGCATCTACGGTGACCCCGCAGGGCGTGATCGCCGTGTGCCCCATGCTCCATCTCCCCCTGGAGGAGCTGCTGGAAGAGGACCCCGCGGTGGTCCTGGTGGCGGACCGCGTGCGGGACCCGGGGAACCTGGGGACCATGGTGCGCATCGCCGATGCCGCAGGCGCGGGGGGGATGGTGGTCTGTGCGGAGAGCGTGGACCTCTACAATCCCAAGACGGTTCGCAGCACGGCCGGCTCCATCTTCCATCTCCCGGTGTGCGTGGACCTGCCCGCGGCGGAGGTCATGCACCGGCTCAAGGAAGCCGGATACTCCGTGGTGGTGGCCGACCACCGGGAGGGCACCGTGATCTGGGAGATGCGATGGCCGGACAGGGCGGCTCTGGTGATGGGCAACGAGGCCTGGGGCATCCCGGAGGAGGAGGGGGAGATGGCGGACGCCAGGGTGAGGATACCCATAGCGGGCCGGGCCGAGTCCCTGAATGTGGCAGCCGCCACGGCGGTCATCCTTTTCGAGATATTGCGGAGCAGGAGATGATCCCGCGGGGCGGGTCGTTGCGGAGAGAGGTGATGCCATGATCCCGAAGGAGTTGGAGGAGGAGATGCTCGCCCACCCCGTGCTGGGGCCGGTGTATGAGAGGGTCAAGGAGGACCTGGCGAAAGCCACCGATCCCCGTGCCCTGGAGGAGGTGCGGGTCTCCTATCTGGGGAGGAAGGGGGCGGTCACCGCCGTGCTGCAGGGCATCAAGGACCTCCCGCCCGAGGAGAGGAGGAGCACGGGGAGGCTGGCCAACCTTCTGAAGGAAGGGCTGGAGGCGGAACTCTCCCTGCGCCAGGAACGTCTCCGGGAGGCGGAGCGGGAGGAATCCCTTCGCCGGGAAAGGCTGGACATCTCCCTGCCCGGCAGGTTCATACCATTCGGGACGCGCCACCTCCTCTCCTCCATCATCGAGGAGATCGAGGACATCTTCGTAGGCCTCGGCTACCGGGTGGCGGAGGGACCGGAGGTGGAGCTGGACTACTACAACTTCGAGGCCCTGAACACCCCGGACTGGCATCCCTCCAAGTCCCTTCAGGACACCTTCTACGTGGAACTCCCTGGAAGCCCGAGGGAGGACGTTCTCCTGCGCACCCACACCTCGCCGGTGCAGATAAGGGTGATGGAGTCCACCCCTCCCCCGGTGTACATAATCGCCCCGGGGAAGGCCTACCGCCACGACGTCCCCGACGCCACCCACTCCCCCATGTTCCACCAGGTGGAAGGGCTGGCGGTGGACGAGGGGATCTCCTTCGGGGACCTTAAAGGCACTCTGGTAACATTTGCCAAGAGGATGTTCGGGGAGGACCGGGAGGTCCGTTTCCGGCCTCATTTCTTCCCCTTCACCGAACCCAGCGCTGAGGTGGACGTCTCCTGCAACATGTGCGGGGGCTCCGGCTGCCGGGTGTGCAAGGGGACGGGTTGGCTGGAGATCCTGGGTGCCGGGATGGTGGACCCCAACGTCTTCTCCTACGTGGGCTACGACGCCGAGAGGTGGAGCGGGTTCGCCTTCGGCATGGGCGTGGAGCGCATCGCCCTCCTCAAGTACGGGGTGCCGGATATCCGCCTCTTCTTCGAGAACGACCTGCGGCTCCTGAGGCAGTACTAGGGGGTGGAGAGGGATGCGCGTGCCTTTGAAGTGGCTCTCGGAATACGTGGACCTGGTGGTGGATGCCGAGGAGCTCACCGCGCTCCTCACCGCTTCGGGCACCTCCGTGGAGGGCGTGGAGCAGGTGGGCGGGGGATGGAAGGGATGCGTGGTGGGAAGGGTGGTCGAGGTCTCTCCCCACCCCTCCGCCGACCGTCTCAGCATATGCAGGGTGGACGTGGGGGATTCGATCAGAGAGATCGTCTGCGGCGCGCCCAACGTCAGGCCGGGGATGGTGGCCCCGGTAGCCCTTCCGGGGGGCAGGCTGCCCGACGGGACGGTCATCGGCCGGGCGGAGATCCGAGGGGTGGTCTCCTGCGGGATGCTGCTCTCGGAGAGGGAATTGGGCATCTCGGATGAAGCCGCAGGGATCATGGAGCTCGATGGGGACCTGGAGCCCGGTGGCGACCTCTCCGCGGCGCTGGAGGTGGAGGACACCGTCCTGGTCCTGGAGATCACCCCCAACCGGCCCGACTGCCTCAGCATGCTGGGGGTGGCTCGGGAGGTGGCCGCCCTGACCGGCCGTGAGCTGCGCCGCCCGCGGTTCCACCTGGTGGAGGAGGGAGAGCCCGCCGCCTCCGAGGTGATGGTGGAGGTCCTGGAGGCGGAGAGGTGCCCCCGCTACGTCGCCCGCCTGATCGAGGACGTGAGGATCGGTCCCTCTCCGCTGTGGATGAGGAACCGCCTGCGAGCCGCGGGGATGCGTCCCATAAACAACGTGGTTGACGTGACCAACTACGTGATGCTGGAACTGGGACAGCCTTTGCACGCCTTCGATTACCACCTCCTCAAGGAGGGACACGTCATAGTCCGCTGCCCGAGGGCCGGAGAGAGGATCACCACCCTCGACGGTGTGGAGAGGGAGCTACATCCCGACGACCTTCTCATATGCGACCCCGCAGGGCCGGTGGCCCTGGCCGGGGTGATGGGCGGGGAGAACACAGAGGTGCACGAGAGGACGGTAAAGGTGCTCCTCGAGTCGGCCCACTTCAGCGCGCCGGGCATCATGCTCACCTCGCGGAGGCACGACCTCACCTCCGAGGCCTCCTACCGGTTCGAGCGGGGCGTGGACCCCTCGGGATGCCTTTATGCCGCCGACCGCGCCGCCTTCCTCATGCGGGAGGTGGCCGGTGGAAGGGTGAGACCCGGAGCTGTGGACGTGGTGGCACGGCCGGAGGTCCTCTCGCCCAGGGAGCTGAGGTTGAGGGTGGGCAGGGCGGCCAGGCTGATCGGCATCCCCCTTTCCGCCTCCGAGGCACGCAGGATGCTGGAATCGCTGGAGCTGGAGGTAAGCCCGCTTCAGGCGGTTGGGAAGGCATCCCCGGAGGCTGGGGACGAGGGAAGACATCATCCTGCCGGGGGGGAGGGCGCCGATGATGGGGAGGCCCTCATGGTGAGGGTCCCCACCTTCCGTCCGGACCTGGAGAGGGAGATCGACCTGGTGGAGGAGCTGGCCCGCCTCTACGGCTACGACCGGATTCCGGCCACTCTGCCCCGCACCTCCAACAACGTGGGCTTCCTCACCCGCGAACAGTCGCTGCGCCGGGTCATCGCCCGGACCGTGATGGGATGCGGGCTGCACGAGGCCGTAACCGTCTCCTTCATCCCTGACCGGTGGATGGACCTCCTGGACCCAGCGAGAAAGCTCCTTCCGGAAAAGCCGGTGCGCCTGCGCAACCCCCTGAGCGAGGAGGCCTCGGTAATGCGCCCAACCCTCTTGCCGGGGCTCCTGGAGGCCGCCAGGTTCAATCTGAACCGCCGGATGACCGACGTGCACCTCTTCGAGATGGGGAGGGTGTTCCTGCCGGGAGAGGATGGGGAGCTGCCCCGCGAGCCGCTGCTTCTGGGGTGTCTGGTGACCGGCAGGTGGATGCCCAAGGAGTGGGACGGCGATGCCCTGGAAGCGGATCTCTTCGTCCTCAAGGGGGTGCTCGAGGTGCTGGTGCGCGCCCTGCACGTGGAGGAATGGTCCTTGCGGAGGTGCGAGTATCCCTTCCTCCATCCAGGGAGGAGCGGTGAGGTGTTGCTGGGGGGCAGGGTGGCCGGGTACCTGGGAACCCTCCACCCCCGGATTGCGGAGGCCCTTGACCTCAAGAGCGGGGTGGAGGTCATGGAGCTACAGGTGTCCGCCCTGGTGGAGGCAGCGCGTACCGTCCCGCCCTACCGGGATATCCCCCGCCACCCCTCATCCCAGGTGGATCTGGCCGTGGTGGTGCGCGAGGAGGTGGAATCCGGAGAGGTGGAGGATATCATCCGCGAGGCGGGAGGGGAGCTACTGCGCGAGGTGCGCCTCTTCGACCTCTACAGAGGGGAGCAATTACGGGAGGGGGAGAAGAGCCTGGCCTACACCCTGGTCTTCTACGCTCTGGAGAGGACCCTGAGGGACGAGGAAGTCCGCCGCAGCCTGGAGGCGGTGGTGGACGCCCTGCGCACGAGGCTGGGAGCCAGGTTGCGCTGAGGTCCTCTCCCCGGGAGGCGCTCTAAAGGAGCGGAGTATCGCCGCCCTCGCCAGCAAGGCGGGGATGTCGTGCGCCGGGCGCGGAGGAAGTCAGGCGGTTAAGGCCCTCAGGCTCCCGCCTCTCCCAGGAATGCGCGGTTGAACTTGCGCATGATGCGCGACTTGCGGTTGGCGGCGTTGTTCTTGTGGATGATTCCGTCGCCCGCCGCCTTGTCCAGGGCCTTGACCGCCTTCCGCAGGTAGAACTCGCTCTCCTCCCGGTCGCCGCGCTGCAGGGCGGCCTCGAATTTGCGGATGTAGGTCTTGATCTCCGATTTGCGGGAACGGTTGCGCATACGCCGCTTGGCAGCCTGGCGCATGCGTTTCTCCTGCTGCTTGATGTTGGGCAAGTCCACTCCTCCTTTCCTCAAACAGCGCTCATTTTAACACAACCCGGTCTGAGGACAAAGAGACCGTGCCGCCCGCAAAGGCCCCCGCGTGAACTCGATATCTCGCCCTCCTCGACCGCGCTTCCTCATGGCGTACAAAACCGGAGCACGATTCCTTCCTCCCGAGCCCTGCACTCGCTGCTGCTATAATTAACCCGGTGTTTAAGACATGGACAGGGACAGGATCAGGAACTTCTGCATCATCGCCCACATCGACCACGGCAAATCCACCCTGGCGGACAGGTTTCTGGAGATCACGGAGACCGTCCCCCGGCAGAAGATGGCCGACCAGTACCTGGACCGCATGGAGCTGGAGAGGGAGCGGGGCATCACCATAAAAGCCCAGGCGGTGCGCATGGAATGGGCTCCCGAGCCGGGTGAGGCCTACCGCCTGAACCTCATCGACACCCCGGGTCACGTGGACTTCTCCTACGAGGTGTCCCGCAGCCTGGCCGCCTGCGAGGGGGCCATCCTCCTGGTGGACGCGGCGCAGGGGGTGGAGGCCCAGACGGTGGGGAACGCCTACCTGGCCGTGGAGGCCGGTTTGGCCATCATCCCGGTGGTGAACAAGATAGACCTCCCCGCCGCGGACGTGGAGGGCTCGGCCATGGAGCTGGCCGACCTTCTGGGCGTGGACCCCTCCCAGGTCATGGGGGTCTCCGCCAAGACGGGAGAGGGGGTGGAGGAGCTACTGCGCAGGGTGGTGGAGGAGGTCCCGCCTCCCGGAGGCGACCCGGAGCTGCCCCTGCGGGCCCTGGTCTTCGACTCCTCGTACGACACCTACAGAGGAGTGGTGGCCTTCATCCGGGTGGTGGAGGGTAAGGTGGCCAGGGGGGACCGCGTGCTGTTCATGGCCTCGGGGACCAGGGCCGAGGTGGACGAGGTGGGGTACTTCTCCCCGGACATGACCTCATGCCGGGAGCTGGAAGCAGGTGACGTGGGGTACATCATCACCGGGGTTAAGGACGTCAGCCGAATCAAGGTGGGGGACACGGTCACCGGTCACGACCGTCCGGCGGCGGAGCCCCTCCCCGGGTACCGCGAGCCCAAGCCCATGGTCTTCGCGGGTATCTATCCTGTGGATTCCGACGACTTCCAGGAACTGGAGGACGCCTTGCAGAAGCTGAAGCTAAACGACGCCGCTCTCACCTTCGCCCGGGAGAACTCCAGAGCTCTGGGCTTCGGCTTCCGCTGCGGTTTCCTGGGCCTCCTGCACATGGAGATAGTCCAGGAGCGCCTGGAGAGGGAGTACGGGCTGGACTTGGTGATCACCGCCCCCAACGTGGTCTACGAGGTGGAGAAGAGGAACGGGGAGGTGGTCTACATCCACAACCCCTCCGACCTTCCGGACATGGCCACGGTGCGCGAGATACGCGAGCCCTACGTCCAGGCCACCATCCTAGTGCCGCCTGACTACGTGGGCCCGGTTCTGGAGCTGGTCAAGGAACGCAGGGGGATATACCAGGACATGACCTATCTCTCGGGGAGGCGGGTGGAGCTCCGCTGCCGCCTCCCTCTGGCGGAGATGGTGGTGGATTTCTATGACCAGCTCAAGTCGCGCAGCCGGGGGTACGCCTCCCTGGACTACGAGCACCTGGGCTTCATGCCCGGGGATCTGGTCAAGCTGGACATCCTCATCCACGGCGAGCCGGTGGACGCCCTCTCCGCCATCGTGGAGAGGAGCAGGGCCCACGAGCACGGAAAACGGGTGGTGGTCCGGCTGCGGGAGCTCATCCCTCGCCAGCTCTTCGATGTCCCCGTTCAGGCGGCGGTGGGAAGCCGGGTGGTGGCCCGGGAGACCATCAAAGCCAGGCGCAAGGACGTCCTGGCCAAGTGCTACGGAGGGGACGTGACCCGCAAGAAGAAGCTCCTGGAGAAGCAGAAGGAGGGCAAGAAAAGGATGAAGATGGTGGGGAAGGTGGAGATCCCCCAGGAGGCCTTCATCTCCGCCCTGCGCATGGGCCGGGAGGAGAGGCCCCGGTGAGGCTCTACGTCCACTGGCCCTTCTGCCTCCGCCGCTGTGTCTACTGCGACTTCACGGCCCGCACGGCGGACCGCCGCCGGATGCGCTCCTACGCCTCGGCTTTAAGGAAGGAACTGGAAATCCGCGCAGCCCTGACAAGGGGCAGGGGCGGCCTTCGTTCCCTGTACCTGGGCGGCGGCACCCCCTCGACCCTCTCCGGCTCGGAGGTGGGGGGACTGGTGGCCCTGATCGGGAAGCTTTTCGGTTTCCGGCCCGGCGCGGAGATAAGCGTGGAGGTGAACCCCGCCACCTGGGACGCCGTGGACTTCCGGGAGGCGCGACTGGCGGGGGTGAACCGGGTGAGCATCGGGGCCCAGTGCATGGACGACGGCTGCCTGCGTCGCCTGGGAAGGCTTCACGGGGCGGGGGAGGTACGGCGCGCCGTATGGCTGGCCCGCCGTGCCGGGATACCCTCCGTGTCCCTGGACCTGCTCTACGGCATGCCCCTGGGGTGGTGCGAGGGGCTCAGGAAGGACCTGGAAAAGGCCCTCGAGCTCTCTCCTCAGCACCTTAGCCTTTACGAGCTCACCGTCCACCCCGGGACTCCCCTCTGGGTTTCCGTGGCCCGTTCGGAGGCGGTCCTGCCGCGGGAAGAGGACACGGCGGAGGAATACCTAGAGGCGGTGGAGATGCTGGAGGAGGCCGGGTTCCGGCATTACGAGATATCCAACTTCTCCCTTCCCGGTCATCAGTGCCGGCACAATCTGGCCTACTGGCGCCGGGAAGAGTACCTGGGAGCGGGGGCGGGCGCTCATTCCCTGTGGAAGGGATGCCGCTTCCGGAACCGGGAAAGCGTTCTGGGATACATCAGGGACCTGCGGGAGGAGAGGCTCCCGGTGGTCGAGGAGGTGCGGGTGGAGGGTGAGGAGATACGCGAGGAGAGGGTCATGCTGGGCTTGCGCACCTCCCGGGGGGTGCCGGAAAGGATCCTGAATGGACCCGAGTGCGTGGAGCGGCTGGAATCCCTCGGGCTCCTGAGACGGGTGAGGGGGCGGGTGGTCCTGACCCCGGACGGGATGCTCCTCTCCAACGCGGTCATCTCCGAGTTGCTCTGTGCTTGACGGCCCCTCTGCGCTGCGGGTAACTTATTCTTGGATAGCACTCAAAGGAGGAGAGTGCTAATGCTGGACAAGCGGCAGCAGAAGATCCTCAAGGCGGTAGTTTACAAGTACATAATGACCGGGGTGCCGGTGGGCTCCAAATCCCTGGCGGAGAGCCTCAACCTGGGCATCAGCCCGGCGACCATACGCAACGAGCTGAGCAAGCTGGAGGGAATGGGTTACCTCTACCAGCCGCACGTCTCCGCCGGCAGGGTTCCCACCCCTCTGGGATACCGCTTCTACGTGGATTCCCTCATCGGCCGCACCCGGCTGCGGGAGGAGGAGAAGGAGGCCATCCTCACCCTCTTCTCCAGCAAGACCAAGGAGCTCGAGGACCTCCTCCGGGAGACCACCAACCTGCTCTCCCGGCTGACCAGCACGGCGGCCATGGTCATCGCCCCCACTCTCAGTCGCAACCTCATCAAACACGTGGACCTGGTGAAGCTGGCCGGGGAGTCCATGCTCCTGGTGATCATCACCGACACCGGGCGGGTGGAGAAGAAGCTGCTCGACCTGGAGCCCCAGGAGCTGGAGGTGGACCTGGACACAGTCCAGGGCTTCCTCAACCGTAAGCTGCAGGGAAAGGGCTCCGAGGACCTCCGGGAGTTCCGGGTGGACAGGGGACTGCGCGACCCCAGGGCTGCTCGGCTGGCCCAGAGGGTGGCGGAGACCATCAGGGAGATCCTCACCCAGGAGCAGTACGAGAGGATCTACGTGGGAGGGACCACCAACCTGCTACGCTACCTGGACGAGGAGGGAAAGAGCCGCGTCGAGAGCCTCCTGCGGCATTTCGAGGAGCAGTATTTCCTGCTCAACCTCCTGGGGGAGGTCATCCGGACCAAGGAGCTCACCGTGCGCATCGGCGACGAGAACGTGTTCAAGGAGCTGCAGTACTTCAGCCTGGTGGCCACCCCCTACGCGGTGGGCGAGGAGACCATGGGGACGGTGAGCGTCTTGGGGCCCACGCGCATGGACTACGCCAGGGTGATACCCACCGTTGACTTCATCGCCAAATCCCTCAGCCGCACTCTGGAGATGCTGAGGGGTTGAGGGGGTGAAGTGCGGGCGAGATGAAGGACTATTACGCCGTACTGGGTGTTTCCCGCCACGCGGACCAGGAGGAGATAAAGAAGGCCTACCGTCGGTTGGCCCGCCGTTACCACCCCGACGTCAACCGCGGGGATAAAGAGGCCGCGGAGAGGTTCAAGGAGATAAACGAGGCCTATGAGGTCCTCGGTGACCCCGCCAAGAGGAGGAGGTACGACCTCTACGGCGAGGGCGGGGGCATCCCCTCCGTCTTCGAGCGCGGGTTCGAGGGTTTCGGAGACCCCTTCGGCGACCTGTTCGACCTATTCTTCGGGAGGGGGCGCACGCGCACCGCGACCCATGCCCCCCGGCGAGGGAGCGACCTGGTGGCGGCGGTGGAGATAACCCTGGAGGAGGCCTTCCGGGGAGAGGTCAAGGTGGTGGAGGTACCCCGCCGCAGGGCCTGTGAGTCCTGCGGGGGGACCGGCGTGGAGAGCGGTTACGCCTTGGACCTCTGCCCGGACTGCGGGGGGGAGGGCAGGATCACCCACACCCGCCGCAGCGCGTTCGGCACCTTCACCTCCTCCACCACCTGCCGACGGTGCGGAGGCCTGGGGGAGATCAACACCCACCCCTGTTCCCGCTGTGCCGGGGAAGGAGCGGTGGAGGCGGTGGAACCCGTGGAGGTGGACATACCCGCGGGGATAGACGACGGGGACCGCATCCGCGTGCCCGGAAAGGGCGAGGCGGGATATCTGGGGGGTCCCCCCGGCGACCTCTACGTCGAGGTGCGGGTCAGGGAGCACGAGTTTCTGGAGCGGGAGGGAGAGGACCTCCGGGCGGTGGTGGAGCTGAGCATGGCCGAGGCCGCGCTGGGGACGGAGCTGGAGGTCCCCACCCTGGAGGGCACGGAGAAGCTGGTCGTCCCTCCGGGCAGCCAGCCCGGCCAGGTGTTCCGCCTCCCGGGGAGGGGGATGCCCCGCCTGCGTTCCCGGGGAAGGGGCGACCTGTACCTGGTGCTCGACGTCCAGGTGCCGCGCGACCTCACCCCGGAACAGAGGAGGCTTCTGGAGGAATTCCAGAAGCTGGAATCTGAGAAACGCAGGGGGCAGGGCTGGCGGGAAAGGCTGAGAAGGGTGATGAGGCCCTGACGTTGACGGTTGCCAGATTCTACCTCGAGGAGCTCGGGGAGACCTCGGACTTTGCCTATCTGGTGGACGAGGAACACCATCACGGCCGCGTTCTGCGCCTGAGGCGCGGCGAGGAGGCCCTTCTTCTGGACGGCAGGGGCACGGTCTGTAGAGCGGTGGTGGTGGAGATAACCCCTCGCCGCACCAGGCTGGAAATCCTGGACCGATACCGGGAGGAGGAGGAAAGACCGAGGTTCCTCCTCTACCAGTCGATGCTGGCGCCATCCCACATGGAGGAGGCGCTGCGCCGCAGCGTGGAGCTGGGGGTGGGCTCGGTCATCCCTTTCCTCTCAAGGCGTTCGCGACCCCTTCCCGAGCCCGCAAAGCTGGAGAGGTGGCGGCGCGTGATGCGCGACGCCTCCAGGGTGGCCGGGAGGGCTTACCTGCCGCGGCTGGAGCCCCCTGTGACCTGGGAAGGCCTGCTGCAGAACATCCCCGGCTCGGACTCCGCCCTCCTGGCCGACGAGAGGGGCGGGAGGAGAGCCTCCGAAGTCCTCGTGGGCGGGGAGAAGGAAGTGGCCCTCATCGTGGGCCCGGAAGGGGGGTTCCAGGGTTGGGAGAGGGAGATGCTCCGGGAGTCGGGAGCCGTATCCGTCACCCTGGGCAGATACAACCTGCGCGCGGAGTCCGCGGGAGCGGTGCTGCTGGCCGCGGCGAGGGCCTTTTTCGGGCTGCTTTAGGACGGTCCGCGGCAGGCAACGGGGTGGCGTGGAGCGCCGGTGACCGATGGGGAAAATGGCTGGCTAAATGATCTCCGGCGGTTTCGCCCACCTGGGTATGTGGCGAGAAGAGCTGGTAGCCTATGGGTAAGGTGGCCCTGTATTCACTGGGTTGCAAGGTGAACCAGGCGGAGAACCAGGAGCTGGCCATGGAACTGGCACGGCTCGGCCACCTCCTGGTGCGGGACCCCGCCGAGGCCGACCTCTGCGTGGTCAACACCTGCACGGTCACCGCGGAGAGCGACCGCAAGTGCCGCAAGCTGATGCGGAGCCTCATGCGCAGGGGAGCCCGCGGCCTGGTGGTGGCGGGGTGTTACGCGGAGGTGGACCCGGAGGGGGTGTCCAGGCTGCCCGGCGTGGTGGAACTCATCCCTAACCGCGACAAGGAGGGCTGGGCGGAGAGGATCCACCGACTCCTGCCGGGGCCGGGCGAGCCAGAAGCGCCGGCTGAGACCCGCAGCCGAGGTTTCATCAAGGTCCAGGATGGATGCGAGAGGCGGTGTTCATACTGCGTGGTGCCCCTCGCCCGTGGCCCGGAGCGCTCCCGGGATCCGAAGGAGGTCCTGGAGGTGGCCGCGCGTCTCCTGCGCAGGGGGTGCCGGGAGCTGGTGCTGAGCGGTGTCAACCTGGGAAGATATGGCAGAGGAGAGGGGTACGACCTCCGCGATCTGGTCAGGGAGGTCCTGGAAATGGGGGAGGGTTTCCGTGTACGCCTCAGCTCCGTGGAGCTGGAGGACCTGCGCGCGGAATGGTTGCGGGATTGGTCCCGGGAGAGGAGGGTGTGTCCCCACCTGCACGTCCCGCTGCAGAGCGGGGACGACCGCATCCTGCGGGACATGGGCAGGGGATACGATTCCCGGCGGTTCCTGGAGATGGCGGAGATGCTTCGCCACCTCTGGCCGGAGGCCGCCCTGACCACCGAGGTCATCGTGGGATACCCGGGCGAGGACCGGCTGGCCTATCGGAACACCGTGGAGGTCCTGGAGAGGGCCGGCGTGTCGCGGGTCCATGTCTTCCGCTTCTCCCCCCGTCCGGGTACCCGGGCCTGGGACAGGAGGGGTGAGGTGGACCCGGAGGAGGCGGAAAGGAGGTCGGAACGGCTGCGGAGGCTGGCCGAGGAATGGCGTTTGAGCTATATCCGCCGCCACCTGGGAGAGAGGAGGGACCTCCTGGTGGAGGGGGAGGGCGTAAGAGGCGGGGACAGGGTATGGCTGGGCACCACGGAGGATTACATAAAGGCTTTCATGCCCCACGTCGAACCCGCGCCGGTCCCGGGTTCCCTGATGCGGGTGAGGCTGGAGGACGTGGTCGACGGAAGGGCCCTGGCTGTCCCGGTAAGGGAGGGAAATCCCCGGTGAGAGGGTCGAGGCCGGGCGGCGGAGAAAGACTTCAAGAGGGACCAGCTGCACGCGTTTCCCCGAACCCTTTTACGGCGAGCGTGATCGAGCGGCAGTGACGAGGGTTGAGAGGAGGTCGGTATGGAGGAGTGCATTTTCTGCCGCATAGCGTCGGGGGAGATGGAGGCGGACATCGTGTATTCCGACGACCGGGTGGTCGCCTTCCGGGATATAAACCCCCAGGCACCCGTCCACGTGCTGGTGATACCCCGAAAACACCTGCGCTCGGCCCTGGACCTGGATGAGGAGGACGGGGGACTTCTGGCCCACCTGTTCAAGGTCATCCGCCGGGTATCCGAGGAGGAAGGTATAGCGGGGACGGGAGTGCGCATCCTCACCAACGTGGAGAGGGGCGCGGGGCAGAGCGTCTTCCACCTCCATTTCCATGTCCTGGGAGGCAGGCAGATGCTCTGGCCTCCGGGATGAGGGGAGGAGGTAGATGGGGTTTTGCGGCAGGGTGGAGAAAGAGGGAAGTTGGAGAGCGGGATGAGGGAGCTCAAGATCCTGGTCCCCGGGAATCAGCCCATGGTCAACCTGCTGGGGGAGAGGGACGAGCTCCTGAAGATCGTGGAGAAGTCCTTCCGGAGCAACATACTGGTGCGGGGGAACGAGATCATCATCTCCGGGGAGGAGGAGGAGGAACTCGAAGCCCTGGCCAAGCTCTTCGAGGAGCTGATCATGCTGCTGACCTCGGGTATGGACCTCACCCCCGAGAGCGTGGAGAGGGCCATCGAGATGGTCCTCGCGGAGGGGGAGCTCAAGCCCACCGAGGTCTTCACGGACATCATCATCTCCCGGAGGGGCAAAGCCATCCGCCCCAAGACGCCCAACCAGAAACGTTACGTGGAGGCCATCCGCAACAACACCATCGTCTTCTCCATCGGGCCCGCGGGCACCGGCAAGACCTACCTGGCCATGGCCATGGCCGTGAAGGCGCTTCTCTCGAGGGAGGTGGGGAGGATCATCCTCACCCGGCCCGCGGTGGAGGCGGGGGAGAAACTGGGATTTCTTCCCGGGGACATGTACCAGAAGGTGGATCCCTATCTACGCCCGCTGTACGACTGCCTTTACGAAATGCTGGATGTGGAAAAGTTCACCAGATACATGGAGCAGGGCGTGATCGAAGTGGCCCCCCTGGCCTACATGCGGGGAAGGACCCTCAACGACGCCTTCATAGTCCTCGACGAGGCCCAGAACACCTCTCCCGAGCAGATGAAGATGTTCCTCACCCGCCTGGGTTTCGGCTCCAAAGCGGTGGTCACCGGGGACATCACCCAGATCGACCTTCCCGAAGGGCAGCCTTCGGGCATGAACGTGGTGCGGGAGATCCTCACCGGCATCGAGGGTATAGAGTTCGTCTACCTTGACGAGCGCGACGTGGTCCGGCACAAGATCGTCCAGGAGATCGTCAAGGCCTACCGGCTCTACGACATGCGCACCAGGCCGGAAATGGCTGGCGGAAAGGGGAAGGTGGGTGGGCGAGAAGACGGTGTCACGGGATGACCTCCCCTGGCCCGACGGCTCGGTGGTGGTCGGGTGGGTGAGGTATAATATTTACCGGAACCATGGATGAAAAGGAAGGTTCAAAACGGCCCCGTAAGGGGCATAAGAGGTCTTCGCCCGGCTCGGAAAGGGGCAGGTCTTTCCTGGTCTCCCTCCTAACCCTTCTCGCGGTGGTGGCCGTCCTGGTCCTCGAATACCTCCCCAGGAGCGCGCGGTTCGAAGTGGGGAAACCGAGCATGGAGACGGTCATCGCGCCCCGGGATTTCGAGGTCCTGGACGAGGAGGGGACCGAGCTCCTGCGCCAGCAGGAGCGGCAGAGGGTCCAGGACATCTTCGTCAACCGGGAAGCCCACGACAGGGCCCTGGCGCGCATGGAATCCCTTTTCTCCAGGGCGGAGGCCCTTCGCCTGGAGGAAAGTGCCGAGGCGGAGAAGGTTTCCGCTCTGCGGGGGGAGTTCGGCTGGGCGATAGACGAGGAAGCCCTGAAGGTGGTGCTCGGATGCACCCCGGAGGACGCTCGCCTGCTCTTCGTGTCCGCCTCCCAGCTCCTGAGCCAGGCCATGTCCCAGCCGGTCTCCTATGACAACCTGGAAAAAGTCAGAGCGGAGGCGTCCTCCAGGGCGGAGGGGCTACCGCTGGTGGAGGAGTTCCGGCGGGCGGCGGGCCAGATCGCGTCCGCTTTCATCGTCATCAACACCGCCTACTCGGCGGAGGCGGTGAGGAGGGACATGGAGGAGGCCGCCCGAGCCGTGCCGCCGGTGTTCGCCCGATACGTGGCCGGACAGAAGATAGTGGGCAAGGGCGAGATCATAACCCCGCTCATCCTGGCCTCGCTGAGGGAGGCGGGAGCGCTCTCCCCCGTGGGGGGTTATCAGCAGGTGGCCGGCGTGGCCGTCCTCACCGTTCTGGTATTTCTGGGTGCTGCCTTTTTCTTCCACCGCTACCGCAGAGCGCTGATCGAGGAGTGGAGGATGGTGGCCGCGATGTGCCTCCTCCTGCTGGCCTTCGTCTTCCTGGCCCGGCTCTTCGCCCTGCTGGCGGATCAGAACCCCGTCTGGGGTTACCTGGTGCCCTCGGCCTTCCTGGGGTTGACCCTGGCCGGGGTCATGGACAACCAGACGGCCCTGGTCGCGGCGGTGGTCGGAGGGGTGGTCGGAGGGTTGCTGCTCAAGGGGAGTTTCCCTCTGGCCCTCTTCGCCCTGCTCTCCGGGATGGCCGGCTCCCTGGTGGTGGGCCGCTTCCGTAAAAGGGACGTGCTCCTCAAGGCGGGGTTACAGCTGGCTCCCTTCCTGGCCCTGGCGGCCGTGATCACCGCCTCCCTCTTCCAGGGATTGCGCACGTCCTTCCTCTCCGGGGCGCTGGGACTGGGCAACGCCCTGCTCAGCGTGGTCCTCACCCTGGGAGCCACCCCGGTGGTGGAGAGGGTGTCCGGGGTCCTCACCCCCATGCACATGATCGAGCTCGCCTCGCCCGACCACCCGCTGATGAAGCTCCTCATAAACAGGGCGCCGGGGACCTACGGCCACAGCATCGTGGTGGGCAACCTGGCGGAAGCCGCCGCCCAGGCCATCGGTGCCGACCCCATACTCACCAGGGTGGGTTCCTACTACCACGACGTGGGCAAGGTGAAGAGGCCCTCCTTCTTCGTGGAGAACCAACCCGAGAGCGGAAACGGCCACGTGGGCCTGAAGCCGAACCTCAGCGCCCTGGTGATAACCGCCCACGTGAGGGAGGGGGTGGAGCTGGCCAGGGAATACCGGCTGCCCTCCGAGGTGGTTGAGATAATCCGGCAGCATCACGGCACCTCCCTGGTGCGCTATTTCTACGCCCAGGCACTCAAGGAGAAGGCTCCCTCGGAGAGCGTGACCGAGACCCGGTTCCGCTACCCCGGCAGGAAACCGCAGACCAAGGAGGCGGCGCTGGTCATGCTGGCGGATGCCGTGGAGGCGGCGGCCAAGGCCCTGGACCGCCCCACTCCGGTGCAGCTGGAGCAGCTGGTGCGCAACATGATCCGGGAGAGGCTGGACGACGGGCAGCTGGACGAGTCGGGGCTGACCCTCACCGACCTGGAAAAGATAACCAGGGAGTTCACCCGCGTACTGTGCGGCATGTACCACGTGAGGGTGGAATACCCGACGCTGGCCAGGGAAAAGGGGGCATGAATGAGGGTGGTGGTGAACCGCCGTACCCCTTCCGCCCTCGACGAGGAGTCCCTGCGCAGGGCCTGCCTCAAGGCCCTGCGTCGGGAGGGAGCGGACGCGAGAAGCGTGGTCTCCCTGACCGCCCTGACGGAGAGGGAGATGGCCGAATACAATCGAAGATACCTCGGTAGAGAAGGGCCCACCGACGTCCTCTCCTTCCCCCTGGGGGAGGAGGACGGGGGGCGTCTTCTGCTGGGGGACGTCCTCATATGCCCGGCTTACGTGAGACGACACCGAGGCAGATACGGGGTGGAGGAGGGCAGGGAACTGGAGCTGGTGGCCGTCCATGGCATCCTCCACCTCCTGGGATACGAGGACCTGACCGAGGAAGGGGAGATGCTCATGGACCGCAGGGCCAGGGAGATACTCGGCCTTGAGAGGGAGGGGCGGCGCAGATGACACCCCTCCCGACCCTGACCGCCGCCCTGTCCGGATGGGCCGTGGCCTGGAGGGTGGCCGCGCTCGCGGGCCTCCTCCTGGCCGCCGCTTTCCTGGCCATGGCCGAGATATCGCTGGTGAGCGTGAACCGTTACCGGGTGCGCTCCCGCCGGGAAGAGGGAGACCGCAGGGCGGAGCAAGTCGAAAAGCTGCTGGAGCACCCCAGCCGCTTTCTCTCCACCATCCTCATGCTAACCCTCCTGGTGCAGGTGGGGGCGTCCTCCCTGGCCACCGGACTGGCCCTGGGGTTGGGGTTGCCCGGCCCCACGGCCATCGCCACCGGGGTGATGACCTTCCTCATATTCATCTTCTCCGAGATGGCCCCCAAGACCTACGCCAACAACCACCCGGAGAGCACCGCCTACCTGGTGGCCCCGGCGGTGAAGGCACTATCCGCGGTCTTCTACCCGCTGGTGCGCTTCCTGATCGCCGTCTCCAACGGCCTGATCAGGCTGTTCGGGGGGAAGACCATGCGGGAAGGGCCCTTCGTGACCGAGGGGGACATCAAAGCCCTGGTCACCGCGGCAGAGGAACAGGCGGTCATCGAGGAGGAGGAGAAGAAGCTCATCCATTCCATATTCGAGTTCGGGGACACCCTGGTGAGGGAGGTGATGGTCCCCCGCACGGACATGGTCATGCTGGAGGAGGCGGCGAGCATGGAGGAGGCCCTGGAGGTCATCATGAGCTCCGGGTTCTCCCGCATACCCGTCTACCGGCGCGATTTCGACCACATCGTGGGCGTGCTCTACGCCAAGGACCTCCTTCCCTACCTGAAGCGCGGAGAGAGCGACGCCCGCCCCAAGGACCTGCTTCGGGAGGCCTACTTCGTCCCCGAGACCAAACGGGTGAGCGAGCTGCTCAACGAGATGCGGGCCCTGACCATCCACATGGCCATCGTCCTTGACGAATACGGGGGGACCTCGGGGCTGGTGACCATAGAGGACCTCCTGGAGGAGATCGTGGGGGAGATATTCGACGAATACGACAGCGCGCGCGAGCTCTACGAGAGCCTGGGCGACGGACGGTACACCTTCGATGCCCGCATCTCCATCGACGACCTCAACGAGATGCTGGGGACGCGGCTGCCGGCCCATCAGTGGGACACCCTGGGGGGTCTCATGTACAACCTCATGGGGAAGATCCCCAAGCAGGGGGAGGCGGTGGAGTTCGAGAACCTCAGGCTCACCGCCCAGAAAGTGGTGGGCAGGCGCATCGCCAAAGTCCTGCTCGAGGTGCTGGACCGTGGAGAAGGCGGAGGTCAGGGGGATTAGGGAGGAGAACACGGAGTGGCTGGATGCTGGCCGCCTTCTGGGGAAGGGCGTGGCCCTTTATTTCACCCGCCGCTGGGGAGGCGTGAGCCCTCCTCCCTATGACCAGCTGAACCTGTCCGCGTCCTGCGGCGACGACCCCGGGAACGTCCTCCTGAACCGCATGCGTGCCGCGGCGAGGTTGGGGGTGGAGCTTCGGGACGTGGTGTTCATGCGCCAGGTCCACGGGACAAGGGTGCGCCGCGTCCTCAGGGGAGGAAGGCACAGGGAGAGGGTGGTACCCGACGCGGACGGCCTTTTCACCACCCGCCCGGGCTTGGTCCTGGCGGCCCTGACCGCGGACTGCGTGCCAGTGGCCCTGGCCTTCGACCGCCCCCCGGGGGTGGCCATCCTGCATGCCGGTTGGAGAGGGACCCTCCACGACATAGCCGGCGTCGCGCTGCGGAGGCTGCGCTCCCTGGGGGTGAGGCCCGAAGAGGTGCGCGCGGTGCTGGGTCCGGCCATCGGGCCCTGCTGTTACCGCGTGGATGAAGGCAGGGCCGCCCTCTTCGTCGAAAAATACGGGGAGGAGTGCGGGGTGGTGAGATGGGAGGAGGGACCCTGCCTGGATCTCCCCCTCGCCAACCGCATCAACCTGATACGGGCCGGTCTGGAGGAGAGGAACGTCCACCGGGTGGGCGGATGCACCTGTTGCCAACGGGATTTCTTCTCCTTCCGCAGGGAGGGGGTGACGGGAAGGCAGGGGGCCTTCGTCATGCTCCTGCCCCCTTCTTGAACCGGGATGGGGGATACCCCGGGCAACCGCTGCCGGGCCGCCGCACGGTAACCGCACGATGACGCCGCGGCTCTCCGGCGGACGGGCTCCGGCGGTCCCGGTTGAGGCGTCTCAAGGAGGAGGAAGTCCCGGCGGAACGGGAGGTTCGGTCAGGAGTCGGGAACGGTGACCACGAGACAGTGGCCTTCTGGACGATCCCCGTGACCGCACGCGAGGATGAGGAAAGCGGAGGTCCCGAAGATGGCCGAAGCCAGGGCTCACGTATGGGTGAGCGGGCGCGTCCAGGGCGTCTATTACCGCTCCTACGCCCAGGATGCCGCACGAAGGCTTGGCGTGAAGGGTTGGGTGCGGAACAACCGCGATGGACGGGTGGAGGCGGTCTTCGAGGGAGAAGAGGAAGCAGTGCGGAAGATGGTGGAGTGGTGCTGGAAGGGTTCCCCCTCCTCCCGGGTGACTGACGTGGAGGTGGCCTGGGAGGAATACCGCGGGGAGTTCGACGACTTCCGCATCACCTACGGTGGTTGAGGTCCGACGTTGAGGGAGACGGACATCCTGCTGCGCCTGCTCACGGCCGCCGCCTGCGGGGGCCTCATCGGCATGGAGAGGGAGCGGGGAGACCGCCCGGCGGGTTTCCGCACCTACATCCTGGTCTCGCTAGGGGCCGCCCTCTTCACCGTTCTCTCGCTGACCGCCTTCCCTTATTCCGACCCGGCGCGGGTTGCCGCCCAGGTGGTGGTGGGCATAGGTTTCCTGGGGGCCGGGGTCATCGTCATCTACGGAGGGACCCACGTGGTGGGCATTACCACGGCGGCCACCATGTGGGCCACGGCGGCGGTGGGGATGGCCTCGGGGGCCGGTTACTTCCTCACCGCGGCCTACTGCACCGGCCTCATCCTCCTGGTCCTCATCGCCCTTCCCTGGGTGGAGACGCGGGTCATATCCAGGTTCCAGAGGCGGAGGCTTTACTTCACCGTCAGGTCCGTGCCCAGGGATACACTGGTGCGGGAGGTGCAAGAGGTCCTGGAGGCCCACCGCATCCCCCATATCCTCCTTCGCATGGAGAGCTGCAAGGCGGGGCAGGGGGAGTGCGTCCTGCTCCTGAGGGCCACCGTCTCCGGTAAGATGGACCTGCTCAAGGTGGTGGACGAGCTGAGCGCCCTGCCCGGGGTGACCTGGGTGGGCTTCGAGGAATGAGGAGGGGCACGGGGGAGGCTGAACGGGGATGTCCGTTGAAGATAACCTTCGCCGAGTCAAGGAGCGGCTGGCCCGGGCGGCGGAGAGGGCGGGAAGGCCCCCCGATGAGGTGGGGCTGGTGGTGGTGAGCAAGGGCAGGAGTCTGGCGGAGATAAGGGAGGTGTTGGCCGCGGGACACAGGGTCCTGGGCGAGAACCGTGCCCAGGAGCTGCGGGAGAAGATGGCCGCTCTTCCGGACGAGGTGGAGTGGCATTTCGTTGGCCATCTGCAGACCAACAAGGTTAATATGGTGGTGGGAAAGGTCGAGCTCATCCATTCCGTGGACAGCCTTCGGCTGGCCGAGGCCATCTCCTCCCGGGCCTGCCGTCTGGGGACGGTGCAGGAGGTTCTCCTGCAGGTCAACGTATCCGGCGAGGCCAGCAAGTTCGGGGTGGCGCCGGAGGAGGTGGAGGAGCTGCTGGCAAGAACAGCCGCGCTCCCGGGGTTGAGGGTGAGGGGGCTTATGACCATAGCTCCCGCCTGGGCGGCGGGAAATGACGCACGACCATATTTCCGGCGCCTCCGGGAGCTGAGGGACAGCCTGAGGGAGACTTACCCGGAGATGGGTGTGGACCTCCTGAGCATGGGTATGACCCAGGATTACGAGGTGGCGGTGGAGGAGGGAGCCGACCTGGTACGGGTGGGCACGGCCGTCTTCTCGGGTTAAAATCTTTAAAGGGAGGTATGCCATGGCTGGTTTCTTTCGCAAAGCCCTGATCTACCTGGGGCTGGTGGAGGACGACGAGTTCGAGGAGCTGATGGAGTACGAGGAGGGCGAGGCCCCGGAAGCTCCTCCGTCCAGGCGTGCCCTGCGCGAGGAAGCGAGGGTCTCCTCCCTGCAGCCCGTGCCCAGCCGGCAGGTGAGGGTGCACATGGTGGAACCGAAGTCCTTCAACGACGCCGAACAGATCGGTCAGAAGTTCAAGGCGGACATACCGGTGATCATCAACCTCCAGCAGGCGGACCCCGAACTGGCCAAGAGGCTCATAGACTTCGCCAGCGGGCTGACCTACGGCCTGGACGGCGGGATTCAGCGCGTTGCCGACAGGGTCTTCCTGCTCACTCCCCACAACGTGGAGGTCTCCGCCGAGGACAAGCGCTGGCTCCGGGAGAGGGGTTTCTTCAACCAGTTCTGACGCCCGGCGCCCATGGCGGTCCCCGGCCGGGTGGGGCGGGTTCCGGACGTCGCTGACGTGTTCTGTCTTTTTGTGAGGCCAGGATGGTGAGGATAGCTTTTATCGGAGGCGGGAGGATGGCCGGGGCCATGCTCTCCAGGCTCATCGATTCCGGATGGTGCCGGGGGGACGAGGTCCTGGTGTCCGACGTAGACCGCGGGAGGCTGGAGGAACTGGTCGACCGCCTCGGGGTAAGGGTGACCACTGACAACCGAGAGGCGGCGGTCTCTTCGGATACGCTGGTGCTGGCGGTGAAGCCTCAGCAGCTGGACGGGGTGCTGGAGGAGATAGCGGGCGCCGTACGCCCGGGCCAGCTGCTGGTATCCATCGCCATGGGGAAATCCACGCGGCATATCGAGGAGAGGCTCCCGGAGGGGGTCCCGGTGGTGAGGGTCATGCCCAACAACCCGGCCATGGCCGGCGCCGCGGTCTCGGTGATCAGCCCGGGTAGGCACGCCCGCGAGGAGGACCTGGAGCGGGTCGCTGAGATCTTCGGACGGTTGGGAGACGTGTTCAGGCTCGACGAGGCCCATCAGGACGCGGCCATGGCCCTCTCCGGTTGCGGCCCGGCCTATTTCTACCTGGTGGCCGAGGCCCTCACCGACGCCGGGGTGAAACTGGGCCTGGACCGGGAACTGGCTCTGCGACTGGTGGCGGGGACTATGCTTGGCGCCGCCAAGATGCTCCGTCAGTTCGATTACGGCCCGTCGCGGCTCAAGGACATGGTGGCCTCGCCCGGCGGTTCCACCATCATGGCCCTGGAAGCCTTGGAGGAGAGGGGGGTGCGGGCGGCCTTTTTCAAGGCCGTGGAGGCGGCCTACCGCCGGGCAAAGGAGGTTTGAGTTGCGGATCCTGGGGGACGTCGTCTGGTGGATACTCTTCGCCTACATGTGGCTCATATTCCTCCGGGTGCTGGTGAGCTGGCTTCCGGTGCGCTGGCCCAGGGGATTGCGCACTCTGGTGGTGCTGGTGTACGACCTGACGGAGCCGGTGCTCTCCGGCCTGCGGAGGGTGCTCCCCTCCATTCCCGTGGGGGAGAGGATGGCCCTGGACCTCGCACCCTTCGTGGCCGTCTGCGTGATCGCGCTCCTGCAGTGGGCGGTGACGGTGTTATTCCGATGAGGAACGGCGTCGATATAAAGAGGCGGAGGCACGCGGCCGAGAACGGTCTCTCCGTGCAGGGGACCGGAGTCGATGAGAGGCCGGACGGATAAAAAAGGAGGCGGTTGAATTGGCTATAGGCCCCATGGATATCCATCACAAGGAGTTCAGCACCGTCCGCGTGGGCGGCTACAACAAGGAGGAGGTGGACGCCTTCCTGGACATGGTGGCGGATGAGCTGGACAGGCTCCTGCACCGTAACCAGGAACAGGCTGAGCTCATAGAGAGTATGCGGGAGAAGGTGGCCCAGTTCGATTCCATGCAGCAGACCCTGCAGAACGCCATCATCAACGCCCAGAAGAGCGCGGACAACATCGTCCAGGAGGCCAGGATACAGGCGGAGGCGCAGCTCAGGGAGGCCCAGGAGCGCAGCCTGCGCATCCTGGAGGAGGCCAAGGCGGAAAGGGAGCGCATCCTGCAGTCCTATGCGGGGATAAGGGACCAGGTCCTGCGATACATCTCCACCATACGCGAGATGCTGGACCGGAACCAGGCGCTGGTCCGGGAGTATGAAGCCCGGCTGGCCGCCGCCGAGGTCCGGGAGGCGGTCCCGGAAAGGCCCGCGCCGGCGCCGGCGGATGCCGCCACCCCCCTGGAACGCCCCGTCCCCACCGCCGCCGGTCCCGAACCCACCGCCGCGGAGGAGCCGGTGTCGGGACCGCAGGAGCCACGCCCCTCCGTCTCCCGGACGGAGGCCACGCTGATGGAGCCCTCCGGGGAGCCGGCGCCGAAGGCACCGGCATACACGGGCATCCCCTATTCAGCGGGACAACCGCCGCTTCCCGAAGAGCCCGCGGGATCCCGCCCCGAGCCACCGCCTTCCAGGCCGGTGATCACCCCGGAGCAGGAGATGGAGATACTGGAGCGCTCCATGAGGGAGGAGAGGAGGGAGCGGGTCGAGCCGGCCCCCGAACCTCCACCGCGGGAGGAGAAGGAGAAGCACTTCTTCTGGGAGTGAGTCCCATCCGGAAAAGCCTTCCACCCCGCTAATGTGACGGAAGGGAGCGTTCGCCACTCCCGGGCGTTTAAACCTCCCGTTTTTTGCGCAAGGCTCATACGAATTCCGTTAAGACGTCTTCGATATACATGCCGTCCTTCCACCGGAATGTGACGGACGGCGTGAAAGCCTTTTTCCTCAGTATGGATTTTATGAGCTGCAGAGCCATCATGAGACTCACTAAGAAGCCTGATGTACATATGCCGTCCGCCCACCGTGAAGGGACGGACAGGTTCGAAGGGGGGATGAACGAGGGGGATGAACCGCGCGGACCATCCCCTCAATATAATTTAATATTAACTATTTAATAGTTAGATATTTTCGGAGCCTGACCTCGACCTCCGCGAGGTCCATGCCCCGGAGAAGGACGGTCTTGTCCCGAGAGGAAGCCCCTCGCACCAGCTCCAGGGCGGAGGTCGGGACCCCCAGGACTTCGGCCAGAGTTTTCAGCGCCTCACGGTTGGCCCTGCCTCCTTCGGGCGGCGCATGCACGGCCACCAGCAACCTTCCCTCCCGCATCCCCGCCATCCCGCCGCGGGAAGACCCCGGGCGCACCCTCAGCTCGACGAGGACGCCGTGTTTGGAAGTCCTGAGGGGAGTCGATCCTTCCTCCATGGGACGATTATACGGCGAGGGGTCCCGCTTCACACACGCCTTCGCCTGCCCGAGCCGCCACTCGTTGACGTACGCCACTTTTGTTGCGCACCGGGAGCGCGCGTGATAAAAATGGAGCAAAGTGAACGGAGGATATGGAGTGAGGACGGCATGGACTACCGATCGACGCTGAACCTTCCCCGCACGGACTTTCCCATGAAAGCCGACCTTCCGCGCCGCGAGCCGGAGATACAGCGCTTGTGGAAGGAAATGGATATCTACCGGCGGGTGCTGGAGAAGAACCGCGGACGCCCGTCCTTCATCCTTCACGACGGCCCCCCGTATGCCAACGGCGATATCCACCTGGGGACGGCCCTTAACAAGATCCTCAAGGACATAATCGTCAAATACAAGAGCATGCGTGGCTATTTCTGCCCCTACGTCCCCGGCTGGGACTGCCACGGTCAGCCCATCGAGCACGAGGTGGAAAAGCGTCTGGGGGAGGAGAGGGGCAAGCTCGACGTCATGGAGATCCGCCGCCGCTGCCGGGAATACGCGCTCCACTTTGTGGAGCGGCAGTCCTCCCAGTTCCAGCGCCTCGGGGTGCGAGGGGATTTCGAGAACCCCTACCTCACTCTGCGTCCCGCCTACGAGGCGGTCAACATCCGGGTCCTGAGTGAGCTGGTCAGGAGGGGGTTGGTGTACCGCAGCCGGAAGCCCATCCACTGGTGCCCCCGATGCGTGACCGCCCTGGCCGAGGCGGAGCTCGAGTACCGCGACAAGTCCTCCCCTTCCATCTACGTGAAGTTCCCTCTTCTCGACCTCATCCCCGGCCATGAGGGGCGGGAGGCAGCCGTGGTCATCTGGACCACCACCCCCTGGACCCTGCCCGCCAACGTGGCCGTTGCCCTGCATCCGGACATGGAATACCTGGTGCTGGATGCGGGTGATTCCGTCCTGGTGATCGGCGAGCCCCTTCTGGAAAAGGCCCTGCGGGACATGGGGATAGGAGGATACCGGGAACTGGGACGCCTGAAGGGGAATCGGCTGGAGGGCCTGCGGACCCGGCATCCCTGGAGGGAAAGGCCCTCACCGCTTGTGAACTCCGATTTCGTGACCACCGAGCAGGGCACCGGAGCGGTGCACATAGCCCCGGGACACGGGGAGGAGGACTACATGGTGGGCCTGGAATATGACCTTCCCATGCCCATGCCGGTGGACGACCACGGCCGCTTCACCTCCGAGGCCCCCGAGTTCGAGGGTCTGTTCATAGAGGACGCCAACCCGAAGATCATGGACGACCTCCGCTCACGGGGCCTGCTTCTGGGAGAGGGAGAGCTGCTCCATCCCTACCCTCATTGCTGGCGGTGCAAGGGACCGGTCATCTTCCGCGCCACCCCGCAGTGGTTCGTGGGGGTGGACCGAGAGTACCAGGGATCCACGCTGAGGCGCAGGTGCCTGGAGGCCGTGGAGAGGGTGCGGTGGATACCCGGTTGGAACGTGCGCCGCATGGTGGGGATGCTGGAAAGCAGGCCGGACTGGTGCATCTCCCGCCAGAGGGCCTGGGGGGTCCCCATCCCCGCATTCTACTGCCAGGAGTGCGGAAAGGAGGTCATGACCCTCGAGACCCTGCGCCGGGCGGAGGAGCTCCTGGCCGCGGAGGGGTCGGACGCCTGGTTCCTCAGGGAGGCGGAGGAGATCCTGGACCCCGGTTTCCGCTGCCCGGAGTGCGGCGGGAGCAGCTGGCGCAAGGAGACGGACATCCTGGACGTATGGTTCGAGTCCGGGGTGAGCCACGAGGCGGTGCTCTTGCAGTGGGAGGACCATTACTGGCCCTGCGACATGTACCTGGAGGGGAGCGACCAGCACCGCGGCTGGTTCCAGACCTCGCTCCTCACCGCCGTGGGGACCAGGGGTGAACCCCCATACCGTTCGGTGCTCACCCACGGCTTCGTGGTGGACGGCGAGGGCCGGAAGATGTCCAAGTCCCTGGGTAACGTCATCAGCCCGCTGGAGATATGCGACCGCCTGGGTGCGGACATCCTGCGCCTCTGGGTAGCGGCGGCTGACTACACCGTGGACATCCCGGCATCGCAGGAGATCTTCGACCGCCTGGTGGAGGCCTACCGGCGCATAAGGAACACCCTGCGCTTCCTGCTGGGGAACCTGTTCGACTACCGGCCGGAGGAACACGCCATTCCCGCGGACCGGATGGAGGAGCTGGACCGCTGGATTCTCTCCAGGCTGCAGAAGCTGGTGCGCAGGTGTACCCAGGCCATGGACTCCTATCAGCTGCACGTGGTCTACCATGCCCTGCACAACTTCTGCGCCGTGGACCTCAGCGCCCTATACCTGGACATGCGCAAGGATTGCCTCTACACCTTCGCCGCGGACTCCCAGCCCAGGCGTTCCTCCCAGACGGCCCTGTGGACGCTGCTGAGGACCTTGACCCTGCTCATGGCCCCCATCCTCTGTCACACCGCGGAGGAGGTGTGGCAGGCCATGCGCGGGGAAGGCGATCCGGAAAGCGTGCAGCTCGCCGACTGGCCGGAGGTGGAGGTGGGACTGGAAGACGAGGGCCTGGAGGAGGATTACGACCGCCTGCTGCGCCTGCGGGAGCGGGTGACCAAGGCCATCGAGGATAAGAGGGCGGCCAAGGAGCTGGGGACCTCCCTGGAGGCCATGGTGAGATTGACCCTGCCCGCTTCCTGGAAGGAACTGGTGGAACCCAGAAGGGGCCTCCTGGCCACCCTGTTCATAGTCTCCGCCGTGGTGGTGGAATACGGGGAGGGTGAGGAGGTCCGAGTGGAAGTGGAAAGGGCTCCGGGTTCCAGGTGCTCCCGCTGCTGGAACTACAGCCTTTCGGTGGGGAGCGATCCCCGCCACCCCGAGCTGTGCAGCCGCTGCCTCCCGGTGGTCCTGGCCGCTCAGAACTGAATTTCGGTGAAGGGAACTCCCTGTGCCCACGGAGATCCGGCTCATATGCGGGGGGAAGGCATCCCCGTGGAAGGCCCTCTCCCTTTGTCGGCGCTGTTCGGGCAATGGATTGTCCGTGGGGTTGTCTGGCCGCGGAAATGATGCATAATATTAGGGATAAACCGGAGGCTCGGATCGGAGGTAAAAAAGCTGATCATGAACAAGAAGAAGATGGCCGCCTTCAAGAAGATACTTCTCCGCGAGAAGGAGACGTTGGAGAAACAGTACCGCGACCTGGAGCAGGGCAACCTGCTCTCCACCCAGTCGGACTTCTCGGGAGAGATGCCCTTCGAGGAGGAATACGCGGCCAGCGGCACCAGCACCTTCGAGAGGGAGAGGGACCTCTCCCTCTCCGAGAACGTAAAAGACCTCCTCCAGAAGGTCAACCAGGCCCTGGAACGCATCGAGAACGGCACCTACGGGATCTGCGAGATGTGCGGCCTTCCCATACCCGAGGAGCGCCTCGAGGCGCTGCCCTACGCCAACCTCTGTATAACTTGCAAGCAGAAGGAAGAGCAGTCCATGCGCTGATGGCGGCCGCCGCAGCTCTGGCCGCGGATCAGGCCAGCAAGGCGCTGGTGCGCTGGCTGCTCCCCCGGGGGAAGAAGCTCAGCCTGGGCCCCTTCGCCCTGCGGCAGGTCCGCAATCCCGGCACGGCATTCGGCCTTATCCAGGGAGGGTCCACGGCATTCTTCCTGGCCAGCGTGGCCCTCCTTCTGGTGATGGTGGCGGTTTTCTGGAGGTTACGCAGGGGAGAGGGCAGGGGGCTGGCGGTGGCGCTGGGCTTGATAATCGGTGGGGCCCTGGGTAACATCGTCGACAGGTTGTCCGCGGGAGCGGTGATCGATTTCATCGACCTGCGTTTCTGGCCGGTGTTCAACTTGGCGGACACGGCCATAGTCGTCGGGGCGGGGATAGCCCTCTTCCTGGTGGTCAGGGATGTATGGAGGGGGGAGGGAGCCCGCGGTGGGGTCGAGGCTGGGGTCCGCGGAGCGCGGGGTCTCCGCGGACGTGGAGACAGTAAGGGGTAGCCTTGCGTCCCGAGCTCTTCCGGATCGGACCGTTGACCGTCCACTCCTACGGGTTCTTCCTGGCCCTGGCCTTCATCCTGGGCATGTTCATAAGTTTCCTCTACCTGCGGCGGAAATTCGTTGACGCCTACGTGGTCTTCGAGTTGGTGCTGGCCGCCGCCGTGGGGGGGATCGTGGGCGCCCGCCTATTCTACGTCCTGGGACACTGGAGGGAGTTCTCCGGCCGATGGTGGGAGGCCTTGAAATTCTGGAACGTCCAGGGCCTGGTCTTCTACGGCGGCTTCATCCTGGGGCTCCTGGCCGCGGTGGCCGTGGTCAAGTTGCGGGGGGTCTCCGTAGGGCAGGTGCTGGATTCCGGCGGGCTGGCCGTCCCGGCGGCCATGGCCGTAGCCCGCGTGGGATGTTACCTCAACGGGTGCTGCTTCGGTGAGAGCTGCGGGCTGCCCTGGGCGGTGACCTTTCCCCTCACCACGCAGAGGGAGATGGGCATGCCCCTCAACCCCGTCCACCCCACCCAGATCTACGAGCTGCTCATGAACCTGGCCATCTTCATCCTCCTCCTCGCCGTGCACCGCCGCTTCCGCTACAGGGGAGAGATCATGCTCGCCTTCATAATGCTCTACGCCGTCGCCCGCTTCGTCAACGAGTTCTTCCGTTATCACTCCAACCCCGGCGCCAACCTCTTCTTCCAGGCACTCAGCGCGGCGGCCTTCCTGGCCGCGGGGCTGGTCCTGGTCTTCCGGAGAAGGCTTCTTTCGGAGGACAGGTGACGTGCGGGAGTTTCGCTGCACGGTCCGGCCCGAGGACGAGGGAAAGAGGTTGGACGTCTTCCTCGCCGAGCGCACCGGTCTCACCCGGACCAGGGTGCAGGACCTGATCTCCCAGGGTAAGGCCACGGTAGGTGGAAGGCGTGGGGAGAAGCACCAGCGGCTCAAGGCGGGCGAGGAGGTGGCCCTGGAGCTCCCTCCCCCACAGCCCGCAGAGCCTCATCCGCAGGACCTCGGTCTGCGTGTGGTCTACCAGGACCGCCACCTAGCGGTGGTCTCCAAGCCCGCGGGGATGGTGGTGCATCCCGCCGCCGGCCATCACGAGGGCACGCTGGTCAACGCCGCCCTCTTCGCCCTGGAGGACCTCTCCGGAGTGGGTGGCATGCATCGACCGGGCATCGTCCACCGCCTGGACCGGGACACCTCGGGTCTCCTGGTCCTGGCCAAGGACGACCGGGCCCACCTGCACCTCCAGGAGATGGTCAGAGCACGTATCCTGAAACGGTTTTACCTGGCCCTGGTGCACGGAGTCCCCACCTCCCCCCTGGGAACGGTGGAGGCTCCCATAGGAAGGGACCCCCGGGACCGCAAGAAGATGGCCGTGACCTCGCGCGGTGGAAGGCCGGCGGTGACCCATTTCCGCGTGCTGGAGGACTTCGAGACGGCTTCGCTCCTGGAGGTGGAACTGGTCACCGGGAGGACCCACCAGATAAGGGTGCACATGTCTTACATCGGGCATCCGGTCGTGGGGGATACCACCTACGGGAGGAAGGGGAGGCTGGAGAGGGAGCTGGGTCTGTCCCGGCAGTTCCTGCACGCCTACAGATTACAGTTCCCCCATCCCGTCACCGGCGAGCCCCTGGAGTTCGAAGAACCCCTGCCCGAGGACCTGGCCCGTCCCCTGGAGCTGCTCCGCACATCCGTTCCCTGAGGAATGAGGGCACAGGGCCCTTCCCGAGGCAGCGGACCGTCTCTTGCTGCCCCGCACATCAGATCCCCGGGGAATGAGCGCTTACACCCGATCCCGGGAGGCCGCGGGACCCGGTTGGGCCATGGGTTAGCAGATGACGCGGCGGGGCCGGGAGAAAGCGGGGCCGATCGAAAGTAATAAGTACCCGCGGGTAACCTTTGATCCCGGTTCTGCAACCGCTCACCCCCCGAAAGTGCGCGTTCTCGGGAATCACCTCAACCCTTTCGCCCCGCGGGGAGAAAAAAATAGAGAAAAGGAGGCGAATATGTGCCGGCGTCCCACGAATACCAAGGCTGCCATATACAACGGCACATGCGGGAGCCTGGTGAGGATCCAGCTTCTCACCCTTTTCCACTGCAACCCGGGGCTCAGGGGCACCAGCGCGGATCTGGCGGAGGCCATAGGGAGGCAGCCGGATGCGGTGGAGGAGCAGGTCCGCAAGCTCGCCCAGCTGAGGATCCTGGAAGAGGTCTGGATCGACGGAGAGCCCAGCTACCGTTATCTCCCTCCCCGGAGGATAGGTAAAAATGCCGTCACCTCGGGGGCGAAGGGCGCGGACCCCGCCTGAGCCCCGGATTCTATTTCGGGGATATGGAGGCTGTCCCCTCACCCCCGTCTTACGGGGAGTGACGCCCCGCCTTCTCCTCCAGCTCGCCCGGGCGCCCCTCACCCCTCGTCTTCGGGGGGTGATGGCCGGGGTCGAGTTCGCGTAGTCTCTCCTCCAGTTCCTCGATCATGCGGTCAAGGTTGCGGCGGCGCAGCAGCAGCGCCCTCCGCCGGGACTCCAGTTCCTCCCGGAGATCGCCGGAGCTGGTGCGCGTGGGGCAGATGTCGGCGAAGGAGCACCAGGGGCACAGGTGGTTGGGGGTGGGGGGAAAGCTGCCCGCTCGAATGCCCTCCGCCACGCGGGCCAGCCGCTGACGCACCGCCACGAGCGACTCCTCGTCGCGGGGAGCTGTGGTGAACCTCTGGTTGATGAGCAGGTAGTAGAAGGTGAGCTTGGCGGGGGTGATGCCCCAGAGCTCGCGACAGGCCATCTGATAGATGGGGAGCTGGAGGTCCTCCCGCAGGCGCCTGAGCTCCGGTAGCCTGCGGTTGGTCTTGTAGTCGATGACCTCGTAGGTGCCGTCGGGGTGACGGTCGACCCGGTCGATGACCCCTGTGAGCAGGTAGCCGTCCATGGGGATCTCGAAACGCTGTTCCACGGCCACCGGGAGGCGGTAACTGTCCCGGTTGCGCGCATAGAACCGTTCCAGTACCTCCCGGGCGTGGCGGAGAAAGCTGCTCTCCTCCTCCGGGTCGGCGAAGCCGTCGCTCTCCCAGCATTCCTCCAGCCGGTCGAGAAGGTCCTCAAGGGCGGGCGGCTCCGGGACGTCGCGGCCGTAGAACCACTCCAGAGCCGCGTGGAGGCTCCTTCCGAAGGAAAGATATGGCGAAGGGGGGACCTCAAGGCCGTCCACGTATTGATAGCGGTAGGCCAAAGGGCACCTCTCGTAGGCGCTGACCGCCGTGTAGCTCAGCCTCAACTCCACCTCATCCTCCTTTTGTCTCCACCACAGAGCTGCCGCTGCTCCCCTCTCCCTCCGGTCACCGTGCCGCAGCCCATATTGTAACTTCGAGGCCCGACGTCCGACCCCTTTCCATCACGGAGGCCAAAGGCTGTCCCCGGCGAAGGTTATAATAACCCCGTCTCCGAGAGAGGGACGGGGAGCGCCGGGGAGGCGCTTGGAAGGGATAGCGGGACGACCCGCCGACGGGACGGCCGAGCAGAAGTCGCGGACCGCCCGCCAGGGACGAGTCGGCGAGGCAGGAGGTGACGATTGGGAGCTGCCTTCGCTCATCTGCACAACCATACCGAGTATTCCATGCTGGACGGCGCGGCGCGCATACCCGACCTCCTTGACGCAGCCGCGGAGATGGGATACGAGGCCCTGGCCATCACCGACCACGGCGGGATGTACGGGGTGATCCCCTTCTACCGGACAGCCCTTCAGAAGGGGATCAAGCCCATCCTGGGTGTGGAGGCCTACGTCACCCTGGGCTCCCGCTTCGACCGCCGCCCGGTAAAGGAGGACCCCAGCCACCACCTGGTGCTGCTGGCCGAGAACCAGGTCGGATACCGCAACATCATGAGGCTGGTGACCCTCTCCTTCATAGACGGCTATTATTACAAGCCCCGTATGGACAAGGAGATCCTCAGGGAGTACAGCGAGGGAATCATCGCCCTCTCCGCGTGCATCAAGGGGGAGATAGCCACCCGGCTGCTGGAGGACGACTATGAGGGGGCGAGGGGGGCGGCGCGGGAATACCTGTCCATATTCGGCGATGGGAACTTCTTCCTGGAGATCATGGACCACGGCCTCCCCGAGGAGAGGAAGATCAACCCCGGCCTGGTCCAGCTGAGCGAGGAACTGGGGATAGGCCTGGTGGCCTCCAACGACCTGCACTACGTGAGGCGCGAGGACCACGTACACCACGACGTCCTCCTCTGCATCCAGACCAACTCCACCCTGGACCAGGAGGACCGCCTCAGGTTCTCCAGCGACCAGTTCTACCTCAAGAGCCCGGAGGAGATGCGGGAGCTCTTCCCCCACCTGCCGGATGCCCTCTCCAACGCGGTGGAGATAGCCGAGCGGTGCGACGTGGAGCTGGAGTTCGGGAGATACCTCCTGCCCAGGTACCGCGTCCCGGAGGGCTACGACCTGGATGGCTACCTGGAGAAGTTGGCCTGGGAAGGCCTGAGGGAGAGGTATCCCGAGGTGACCCCGGAGCTCGAGGAGCGCCTGCGCCACGAGCTCTCGGTGATCAAGGAGATGGGCTTCTCCGGATATTTCCTCATCGTCTGGGACTTCATCAAATTCGCCAAGGAGCAGGGCATCATCGTGGGGCCCGGCAGGGGTTCGGCCGCGGGGTCGCTGGTCTCCTACTGCCTGGGCATAACCACCGTGGACCCCATCCGTTACGACCTCCTCTTCGAGCGTTTCCTCAACCCCGACCGCCGCACCATGCCGGACATCGACATAGACTTCTGCTACAAACGCCGCCCCGAGGTCATCGAATACGTCGCCCGCAAATACGGAAAGGACCGCGTGGCCCAGATCGTGACCTTCTCCACTATGGCGGCGCGGGCGGCCATCCGCGACGCTGGGAGGGTGTACAACCTGGAATACGGGAAGGTGGACCGCCTGGCCAAGATGGTGCCCGAGCAATTGAACATCACCATCGACCGGGCCCTGGAGCTCTCGCCCGAACTCCGGGAGGCCTACGAGAGCGACGAACTGGCCAGGAAGATCATCGACACCGCACGCAAGCTGGAGGGGATCACCAGGCAGGACTCCATCCACGCCGCGGGAGTGGTCATCGCCGACGACGAGCTTTGCCGCTACACCCCCCTCCAGAGACGGGGCCCCGAGGAGGAGGTGGTCACCCAGTACGATATGGAGGCCATCCAGGCCATCGGCCTCCTGAAGGTCGATTTTCTGGGTCTGCGCACCCTGACCGTGATCAGCGACACCCTGGACCACATCCGGAGGCTCCGGGGCATCCGCCTGGACCTGGACAGGCTCCCCCTGGACGACCCCCGCACCTTCGAGCTCCTCCAGAGGGGGGACACAGTGGGTGTGTTCCAGCTGGAGAGCCCGGGCATGCGCTCCCTCCTCCAGGACCTCAAGCCGGAACGCTTCGAGGACCTGGTGGCCGTGCTGGCCCTGTACCGTCCCGGGCCCCTGCGCAGCGGGATGGTCAAAGATTACGTTGACCGAAGGCACGGAAGGGTGCCGGTCACCTACCTCCATCCCGACCTGGAGCCCATCCTTGAGCAGACGCGGGGGATCATCATCTACCAGGAACAGGTGATGCGCCTGGCGGTGGAGCTGGCGGGTTACTCCATGGCTGAGGCGGACGGGCTGCGCGCGGTGGTGGCCAAGAGCAAGGCGGAGGAGATGAAGTTCCACCGCGACAAATTCATAGGCGGGATGGTCTCCAGGGGTTATCCCCGCGCCCTGGCGGAGAAGCTCTTCGACCTCATAAGCCACTTCGGCGAATACGGGTTCAACAAGAGCCATTCCACGGCCTACGCGGTGATCTCCTACCAGACCGCCTACCTCAAGGCCCATTACCCGCGGGAGTTCATGGCCGCCCTCCTCTCCAGCGTCACCGGGAACAAGGACAAGGTCCAGGTCTTCGTGAACGAGTGCCGGAAGATGGGCATCAAGGTCCTGCCGCCGGACGTCAACGAGAGCGACAAGGAGTTCACCCCCGTGGAGGAGGGGATCCGCTTCGGCCTCTCCGCGGTCCGCAATCTGGGGGAGGCGCCCGCCGAGCGCATCATCGCCGTGCGCAGGGAAGGGGGACCCTTCCGTTCCCTCATGGATTTCTGCCTCCGCGTGGGGCAGGGCGTGGTGAACAAGAGGGCTCTGGAAAGCCTTATCAAGAGCGGGGCCTTCGACTTCCTGGGCCGTTCCCGCAACCACCTCTTGAAGACCTACGAGAAGGTGGCGGACCTGGCGACGGAGAAGCTGCGCCGCCTGGAGGAGGGGCAGCACAGCCTCTTCGAGGCGGTGGACGCGGAGGAGGAACCGGATCCCGTGGAAGCCCAGCCGCCGCTGGAGGAGCTCCCCCGGGATCAGCTCCTGGCTTACGAGAAAGAGATGCTGGGGATCTACGTGACCGACCACCCCCTCATGCAGTACCGCGAGGTCCTGGAGCGCCAGGTGGAGAGCGAGATCGCCGACCTGGCCGGCCTGGGGGACGGCGCGATCAAATGGATAGGGGGGATAATAACCAGCAAGGTGCAGAGGATCACCCGCAAGGGGGAGCTGATGGCCAATCTGGTCCTCGAGGACCTCACCGGGAGGGTAGAGGTGACCGTCTTCCCGGCCCTGTACATACAGCACCGCGAGGCCCTCCGTGAGGACAACATCGTGTGCGTGAGGGCCAAGGTGGAGTCCAGGGAGGGCGATGAAGAGGCGGCCACCGTCCGGGTGGTGGCCATGGAGATAGCCGAGCCCCGCCTCAAGAAGCCCGAGGAATGCGACCTGTGCATCCGGCTCGACGGCGACCGCGTGGAGAGGGAGACCATGGACCGGCTGAAGGACATCCTGGTCCGCCATCCGGGCGAGACCCCGGTGAGGCTGGAGCTGCGTTGCGGCGATTCCCTGCGCGTTTTCAAACTGCCACAGGGTCTTTGCGTCAACCCCGACGGCTCCCTGTACGCCGAGGTTCTCTCCCTGCTCGGTGAGGGATGCATTTCCCTTCGCTGAGGGATGGTGTCCGAATGCCCCTCCCCGTGTAGAATTGATGTTGACCTCCGTGGGGAGATGCGGAGGTGCAGAGAAGGACGGGTATGGAGAAGGCGGCATGAAGACCTGGAAGAGCGAGGATTATTCGGACCTTGAGGACCTCCGGAAGGCCATGGGCTGGGATTTCTGGCTGGAAGCGGGCCCGGTGGAGGAGGTCCGCTCCATAATCCAAAAGGTCAGACAGGAGGGAGACGCCGCCCTCCTGGAACTGACCGCCAGGTTCGACGGCGTGGACCTGAGGCAGCGCGGGCTGCGGGTTTCCGAACAAGAGCTCCAGTCCTCGCGGCAGAGGGTGGAAGCGGAATTCGTGGACGCCCTGCGCGTGGCGGTGCGCACCATCACCGCCTTTCACCGCCGACAGGGCTGGGAATCCCAGTTCTGGGACTCCGAGGAGGGGGCTCGCCTGGGACAGATGTACCGCCCCCTACGCCGGGTGGGTATATACGTGCCAGGGGGCAACGCCTCCTATCCGAGCACGGTATTGATGACCGTGATCCCAGCTCAGGTGGCCGGCGTGGGAGAGATCGCGGTGTGCGTCCCTCCCGGAAAGGGAGGGGAGATAAGCCCTCACACCCTTTATGCCCTGCATCACCTGGGAATCAGGGAGGTATATCGCGTGGGCGGCGCCCAGGCGGTGGCCGCCCTGGCTCTGGGCACGGAGAGCATAAGGCCGGTGGAGAAGATCGCCGGGCCTGGCAACGTCTACGTCACCCTGGCCAAGCGCGAGCTCTTCGGGATGGTGGGTATAGACATGCTGGCCGGCCCCAGTGAGCTGGTGGTCCTGGCCGACGATGCCGCCCGACCCGACCTGGCGGCCAGGGAGCTGGCGGCCCAGCTGGAGCACGGGGGCGGCGCCAGGGCCTGCCTGGTGACACCCAGCCTGCGTCTGGTGGAGGAGGTTGGGAGGGAGTTCGAGCGGTGTCGACGACCGGTCCCCGGGACGGCCGATCCCCAGGCGGTGGTAGTCAGGGACCTGGAGGAGGGAGCGCGCCTGGTGGACGTGCTGGCCCCCGAACACCTGGTCATCGACACCCGGGACCTCACCGGCGTCCTCAATCATATCCACAACGCCGGCGCCGTCTTCCTGGGCCACGAATCCACGGTGTCCCTGGGCGATTACGCCGTGGGCACCAATCACGTGCTTCCCACCAAGGGAGCGGCGAGGTATGCCTCCCCCCTGGGAGTGTACGATTTCGTGAAACGCACCAACGTGGTCTTCTCCAACCACCGGGCCAACAAGAACCTGGGCTGGGTAGTGGAGACCCTGGCCCTGGTGGAAGGGCTGGTGGACCACGCGGAGGCCATGCGGAAACGTCTTGAATAAAGCGGTGGGAAGCGACGGGCGTCGAGGGGCTCCCGTCCTTCGAGCCAGGGTTGCAGATCGCTGCTGAAGAGCATTCGGAACGGGAGGGTGCATGAGCGCGCGCGGCTCAAAGGTGGAGAGGAAGACCGGGGAGACCGAGGTCGAGGTGGAGCTCCGCCTGGACGGCAAAGGAGAGGTATCGGTCTCCACGGGTATCGGCTTTTTCGACCACATGCTCACCCTCTTCGCCTACCACGCGGGGTTCGACCTCACCCTACGAGCCCGGGGCGACCTGGAGGTGGACCAGCACCATACCGTGGAGGACGTGGGTCTGTGCCTGGGGGCCGCCATAAGCCAGGCCCTGGGGGACAAAGCGGGGATCCGGAGATACGGGTGGGCCCTTTTGCCCATGGACGAAGCCCTGTGCCTCGCGGCCCTGGACATCAGCGGGAGGCCTCACCTGAGCTACGGCGTGGAGCTCCCGGTGAAGCTGATCTCGGATTTTGACCCCACATGCGTGCGCGAATTCCTGCAGGCCCTGGTGAACCAGGGAGGCTTCACTCTCCACGTGAGGGGGATGGCCGGGGAGAACCCCCACCATATACTGGAGGCCGTATTCAAGGGCCTGGGCAGGGCCTTCAGGGAAGCCGTGTCCCGGGACACGGGTGGAGGGATTCCCTCCACCAAGGGCGTGCTCTGAACAGGGTTCCGCACCCGCCTCGCCCCGCTCGCGCTGCAGGGAGAGGCCTCCCGACCCTACGGTTTTACGAACGTCCGTATCCCCTCCCAGAAGATGGAACGGCTTGGAATAAACCGGTCCACGCAGGATGAACGGGGTTTATGCGTCCCGAGGTGCCCTCGCGGTCCTATTAAGAACCGTGTTGCCGCCATGCCGGCTCTTCCGTTTAAACGCGGGAGGAGGCGTCCCGATGTTCCCTACCGGAAGATGGAACGACCGGTAATCCGCGAGCCACAGCCTTTCCCGGTGACGTGAACATCCGAACCGCCTTGTGTCATAATCTTTCCGATGCTCGTTCGCGCCGGCTCTTTTCCGGGAGGCTCCGATGATCGCCATCGTGGACTACGGGATGGGAAACCTGCGCAGCGTGGAGAAGGCCTTCGCTTTCCTGGGGCACCGAGCCGTGGTGACCGGCGACCCCCGTGAGGTGGTGGAGGCATCGGGGGTGGTCCTACCCGGGGTGGGGGCCTTCGGTGACGCCGCACGGGAGCTCAAGAGGCGCGGCCTGGAGGAGGCCCTCAAGGAGGTCCTTCGAGCCGACCGCCCCTTTCTGGGCATCTGCCTCGGGTACCAGTTGTTGTGCGAGGAGAGCGAGGAGAGCCCGGGGGCGAAGGGGCTGGGGTTTCTTCCCGGCCGGGTGGTGCGCTTCGCCCAGGGGCTTAAGGTGCCGCACATGGGCTGGAACGACGCACGCGCGGTGAGGCCCCATCCCCTCCTGGCGGGGGTGGAGAACGGCTCCTTCTTCTACTTCGTCCACTCCTATTACGTGGTGCCGGAGAGGGAGGAGGACGTTCTCACCCTCACCGAGTACGGGGTGACCTTCGCCTCGGGGGCGGCGGTGGGAAAGGTGGCCGCCTTTCAGTTCCACCCCGAGAAGAGCTCCTCGGCCGGTCTGCGCATCCTGGACAACTTCGCCCGCCTCTGCCGCGAGGAGCGGCCGCGGGGCGGGAGGTGGTGAAGGTGTTCCGAATATACCCCGCTGTGGACATCAGGGGCGGTAAGTGCGTCCGCCTTTTGCGGGGCGAGCTGGAAAGGGAGACGGTGTTCTCCGACCGGCCCTGGGAGATGGCCTTGCGGTGGCAGGACCAGGGGGCGTCTTTCCTGCATGTCGTGGACCTGGACGGAGCGGTGGAGGGCCGTCCGGTCAACCTGAAGAGCGTGGAGGAGATCCTGCGGAAGGTGGAGGTCCCCGTCCAGGTGGGAGGGGGGTTGCGCACCCTGGAACACGCCCGCCTGCTCCTGGAGCTGGGGGCATCCAGGGTGATCATGGGGACCCGAGCCCTGGCGGACCCCGCCTTCCTGCGCCAGGCCGTGGAGGACCTCGGGGATCGCCTGGTGGTGAGCCTGGACCTCCGGGGGCAGAGGGCGGCGGTGGGGGGATGGACCCGGGAGCTGGAGCGCCCCTTGACCGACCTGGTGGACGAACTGGTGAGTTCCGGAGTCAGGAGGGTGCTGCACACGGACGTCTTGAGGGACGGAACCCTCGAGGGCCACACGGGCGCGGTCCCCGCCGAGCTACTGGGCCGGGGGGTGGGGATCATTGTCGCCGGGGGGATTAGCAGCAGGCGAGACCTGTTGCGCTTGAAGGAGATGGAATCGCAGGGGGTGGAGGGAGCGGTCATCGGACGGGCCCTTTACGAGGGCAGGATCTCCCTCCAGGAGGTGCTGGACCTCGAGGATTGAGCCGGAGACCCGGGCACCGGAAGCCTCTGCTGCGGAGGGTCTCCCCTCCGGAGGAGGAAAAAGGTGAGGAAGGGAAACGAACGCTTCGGTGAGCCTCCAGACAACATCCGCCGCAGCGCCCGGTACAGGCATTGGAGCGGGGAGAGACCGGTGGTCGCAGAAGGTCCTCTGCAACAGGTGGAGGAAACGGAAAGGAGCGAAAGCCCCGAGTTCTTGCCTCCCGCGAGGCGTTTCGGAGAGAAAGGGGAGGAGCGGGCATGCACACCAAGCGCATCATACCCTGCCTGGACGTGGACAAGGGAAGAGTGGTCAAGGGGATAAACTTCGTCCGCCTGCGGGATGCCGGCGACCCGGTGGAGCTGGGTGAGGTCTACGACCGGGAGGGCGCCGACGAGCTCGTCTTCCTGGACATCACCGCCTCCCACGAGGGGAGGGAGCTGGTCTTCGAGATGGCCGCCCGAGTGGCGGAGAAGGTCTTCATCCCCTTCACTGTGGGAGGGGGGATAAGGAATATCGAGGACATAAGGCGCATGCTGGCCACGGGAGCGGACAAGGTGTCCCTCAACACCGCGGCCGTGGAGAACCCCTCCCTGGTGGAGGCGGCGGCCGCCAGGTTCGGTTCCCAGTGCGTGGTGGTGGCCATAGACGCCAAGAGAGGAAATGGTAATTCATGGGAGGTCTACACCCACGGCGGGAGAAAACCCTCCGGACTGGACGCCGTAGAGTGGGCGCGTCGCGCGGAGTCACTGGGAGCGGGCGAGATACTGCTCACCAGCATGGACCGGGACGGGACCAGGATGGGCTACGACCTGGAGCTCACCCGGGCCGTGTCCGAGGCGGTCCGCATCCCGGTGATCGCCTCCGGCGGGGCGGGCACCCTGGAGCACCTGGCGGAGGTCATCCTTGAGGCGGGCGCGGATGCCGTTCTGGCCGCCTCCATATTCCACTACGGTGAGTACAGCATAAGGCAGGCCAAGGAATACCTCCGTCGGCGGGGGATCCCCGTGCGTCTCTGAGCGGAGGGAAAAAGGGAACCGACTCCTTCCGAAAAGGCCGTTTCCGGTAAAGGTCCGGCGCCTCTTTCGGGAAACGCGGCGGCCGGGGATACCGAGGTGGTGTCCGAAGCGGGGCGGAAAGGAGAGGCAACCTTCCTTCCGACTCGACGCCCTGTCATCCGCGGCAGGAGCGTTTCGGGTTGAAAAGGGGAGAGTGGCGGTCCTATCATCAGGTAAAGCGAGTTTACGCCGTGGAGAATGTGCGGTCTTCGGATTCCGGACGAGGTTTACACAGTCGGAAAGGTTGTGGTAGAAAATACATCTAAAGCGGTGGGAGGCGCCTGGGTAAAGGTGGAAGAGGCCTGAGACGGCGGAGCCTCTTAAAAGGCCGGTTGAGAAAAAGGGGGGTCGAATGAAACTGTTGATGTCAAGACGGTTATTGGTCCTGTTGGCGGTCGCCGTTCTCACGGGATCCCTCCTGGCCATTTCGGGATGCGGCGGAGAGGAGGGCGAGGCGACCAAGGAGCCCATCAAGATCGGTGTGGTCCTCTCCGAGAGCGGGGCCAACGAGCCCCTGGGCAAGCCGGAACGCAACGCCATCGAGCTCTTCGTGAAGCGGTTGAACGAGAGCGGGGGCATCAAGGGCCATCCCGTGGAGGTGATCATCAAGGACGACCAGAGCGACTCCAACAAGGCGCAGCAGGCGGTGATCGAGCTACTGGAGCAGGAGGACGTGGTGGCGGTCATCGGCTCCAGCGGGACGGGTCCCACCCTGGCCATGAAGCAGGAGACCACCCGGAGAAAGGTACCCCAGGTGTGCATGGCCGCCGGAGCCAACATCATGGAGGGCGATATAACCTGGATCTTCCGGACCCCGCCCACGGCCACCGAGGCGGGGAAAAAGGCCCTCGAATACATAAGCGACTCGCTGAAGGTGAAAAAGGTGGCCCTTCTCTACGACACCAACGCCTTCGGGACCGACGGCAAGAACGTGGTGGAGAGGGAGGCCGCCTCCTTCGGGTTGGAGGTGGTGGCCTCGGAGGGTTATCAGACCAACGACAGCGAAGAGACCATGGACACCCACCTGACCAACGTGATGACCGCCTCCCCCGAGGTCATACTGGTGTGGGGCACCAACCCGGGGCCGGCGATCATCGCCAAGCGCATGCGGGATAAAGGCATCAACCTCCCCTACGTGGGGAGCCACGGCATAGCCAACCAGCAGTTCATCCAGCTGGCGGGCGCGGCGGCCGAAGGGGTGGTCTTCCCCGCCGGGAAGATGCTCATATACGAGAAGGTGCTCGAGCCCGGTTCCTCGGAATACGAGTTCATCAAGGAGTTCGACGAGGCCTACCGCGAGGCTTACGGGCAGCCCATCAACACCTTCGCCGGGCACGGTTGGGACGCCATACTGATCATAACCGAGGCCTTGAAGAGGGTGGGGCCGGAGGCCACGCCCGAGGAGCTGCGCGACGAGATAGAGAAGACGGAGGGACTGGTGGGCACTGCGGGTATCTTCAACTACTCGCCTACCGACCACAACGGCCTCTCTCCGGACGACCTGATCATGGTCAAGATCGTCAACTCCCAGTGGGAGCCAGCCGGGCGTTGAGCTCGCTCCAGTCGCTTACGGTGGGGAGGCTGGTTGGATGGCCGGCCTCCCCCTTTTCCGCCGTGCAATGCCGTGAGCGCGGCACCTTTTCCGGGGAGGAGATGGGCCAGTGATAAAGAGGTGCTCGCGTTGACCGTGGGTTTGCTCCCTTCATGCGCGAAGGAGTCGGACCGTTAGAAAAGGCCTTCAGGCGATGCTGGATTTTCTGAAGAACTGCCCCCAGTACCTGGCCAACGGGCTGGCCAACGGATGCCTTTACATCCTGGTGGCCATGGGGTTCAACATCGTGTTCAACTCCACCGGGATAATCAACTTCGCCCAGGGGGAGTTCTCCATGTTCGGGGGGCTTTTCACCTATGCGCTATCGGTCTCGGCGGGCCTTCCCGCCCCCCTGGCCGCCGCGCTTGCCGTAACGGCGACGGCCGCCGTGGGAGGGGCCATGGAAAGGATAATGATCCACCCTCTGCGGAAGGCCGGGGTGCTCACGGCCATCATAGCCACCGTGGGTGCTTCCATTTTCTTCAAATCCCTGGGAAGGGTGTTCTGGCCCAGTGAGGCCTACAAGGTGCCCGAGTTCACCCCGGGGACCTTCCACCTTCCCGGCGCCACGGTGTCCAGGCAGTTCTTCTGGGTGGTGGGATTGACGGCTTTGTGCGTGGTCCTGGTCTACCTCTTCTTCAGCCGCAGCAGGGCGGGAAGGGCCATGCGCGCTTGCTCGGTAAACCGACAGGCGGCCACCCTGGTGGGGATCAACGTGTCCCGCATGTCCCTCTACGCTTTCATCCTCGCCGCGGCCCTGGGAGGCGCAGCGGGCTTGATAAGCGCCCCTTTCGCCAGCTACGGGATGGGTTTGGAGATGGGGGTTAAGGGCTTCACCGCGGCGGTGGTGGGCGGGCTGGGCAACACCTTTGGAGCGGTGGTGGGAGGGCTGGTGGTGGGCCTGCTCGAGGAGCTCATCCCCGGCTTTCTCACCGTGGTCATGGGCGTCTCCACCGGCTACAAGGGTGCGGTGGCGGCGGTGATACTCATCGCCGTCCTCCTCTTCAGGCCGCAGGGACTTCTGGGGAAGGGGATGGTGGAGAAGGTCTGAAGCGGTGATGCGGCGTGCCGCATGGCTCGGGAAAACGGGACCCGGTATGGAAAAAAGCGAGGGGATGAAGGACGTGGAGTCGAAGCCGGGGGACATGCCGGTCCCCGGCGAGGAGGCGCTGGGCCCTCCCGCTTCGGTCCGGCGGGTGGTGCTCTCCGTACTCCGTTCGCATGCCGTCCTCCTGGCCCTGGCGTTCTTCCTCGGGCTGCTCCCGCTCTGGGTGGACGGCTTCCAGAGGATGGTGGGGATACCCGTCTTGATGGTCATGCGCCTTGTGGGGATCTACACCATCGCCGCCGTGGGCCTGAACCTGCTCATGGGCTATGCCGGCCAGGTGTCCCTGGGCCACGGCGCCTTCATCGGCATAGGCGCCTACACCTCGGCGCTTCTCAGCATCAAGGCCCATTTCCCGCCCTGGCTGGGCATACTCGCCGCCGTGGCCGTATCAGCCCTCCTCGGCCTGGCCGTCGCACCGGTGCTCAGGCTGAGAGGCCACTACCTGGCCATGGCCACCCTGGGGCTGGGTATGGTGTTCTTCGTTTTCATGCGGGAGATGACCTGGCTCACGGGAGGGAACGACGGCCTGCGCAACATCCCGGCTCTCTCCCTCCCGGGGTTGGCCATCGGGGAGGGCAGGAACTACCTCCGCTCCGAGTTCTACTTCATCTGGGCGGTGGCTCTGCTGGTGCTGTTCCTCTGCTACAACCTGGTCCGTTCCCGTCCCGGGAGGGCCATGCGCGCCCTCCACCAGTCGGAGGTGGCGGCGGAGGTCATGGGGGTGGACGTTTCTTGGGAGAAGATAAAGGTCTTCGTCCTCTCCGCGGCCCTGGCCGGGCTGGCGGGAGGGATATTCGCCCACATCCAGGGGTATATCGACCCCAACCTCTTCACCATCGTCCTCTCCATACAGCTGGTGACCATGGTGGTGGTGGGCGGCATGGAGAGCATCTGGGGGGCAGTGGCCGGGGCGGGGCTCATAACCTTCATCCCCAAGGTGGTGGAGGCACTCCCCAAATGGCTGGGGGAGGTCCCGAGGTGGGTGGAGAGGTACAGCAACTACGAGGGCATCATCTACGGGCTCATCCTGGTGCTGACCATGGTCTTCATGCCCTCGGGGATAACCAAGGGGCTCTCGGACATGATACGTTACCGCCGCAGCCCCTTCGTCAACCCCTTCCGTAGAAAGGCGCTGGATTGAAGGTGGTGGGAATCCCGGACCGATGACTGGTGGCCTGGTGGCCGCGGAGGGAGCGGTACCCGCCGCCGTCAGCCGGGTGGGAAAGAGGGCGCGGATCGAAGAGGCGACAACAAGAGGAAGAGTGGGAGCGGCGTTAATGGGAGGCGGAGGGGTCGGAGTTAGTTGAACATCAAGTGACCATGGAAGACATACTGGTAGTCGAGGGACTGACCAAGACATTCGGAGGGCTGGCCGCGGTGAAGCAGGTCTCCTTCCGAGTGCGCCCCAACACGATCAAGGCCATCATCGGCCCCAACGGCGCGGGGAAGACCACCCTGTACGATCTCCTGACCGGCCTCTATCCAGCCGACGAGGGAAGGGCGGTGTTCGAGGGCAGGGAGATACTCGGGCTGCCGCCGCACCGCATCGCCGCGATGGGCATCGCCAGGACCTTCCAGACGGTGCGCATATTTCCCCAGATGACGGTGAGGGAGAACGTGATGGTGGGCCTGCATCACCGCACCCAGGCGGGGATCTTCGCCTCCGCCCTCCGCCTGCCGCGGGCCCGCCGCGAAGAGGCCTGGATGTGGGAGGAGGCGCTCGCATACCTGGACCTGGTAGGCCTGGAGATGCAGGCCGAAAACCTCGCCGGCTCCCTGCCCTTCGGGCAGCAGCGACTGCTGGAGGTGGCGCGAGCCCTGGCCACCTCGCCGAAGCTGCTCCTTCTGGACGAGCCCGCGGCGGGCCTCAACGACTACGAGACGCGGGAGCTGGGGGAGGTCATCAGGCGCATCAGGGACGGGGGGGTCACCGTCCTTCTGGTGGAACACGACATGGGCCTGGTGATGAGCATATCCGAGGAGGTCCTGGTCCTGGACCACGGAGAGGCGATATCCGAGGGCACCCCCGAGGAGGTGCGCAACGACCCCCGGGTCATCGAGGCCTACCTGGGGACGGAGATCGAAGGGAAAGGAGGGGAGTGACCCGGAGGGTTACGGGTCATAAAACGACCTCGTGTAAAGTATGGGGATGTCAGGGAGCACGGACCGGACAACCGCCTCAGGGTAACCCCCGGGGCGACCGAGCCGGAGGTGCCTACCCGGCGGCGGAACGGCTGCCGACGCCGCGGCACTCCTCAACGGGAGGGATGGATTTGCTGGAGATCAACAACCTGTCCGCTTTTTACGGGAACATCGAGGCCCTGCGCGCCGTGGACCTCTGGGTGCGGGCGGGGAAGATAACCACCATCATCGGTGCCAACGGGGCCGGGAAGACCACCCTCCTGCGCGCCATATCCGGGTTGATACCTACCCGTTACGGCGAGATCAGGTACGTGGGTACCAACATCGCCAACCTAGAGCCCCATCGCATCGTGCGCATGGGGATATCCCATGTGCCGGAGGGCCGGCAGGTCTTCTCCACCATGACCGTTGAGGAGAACCTCTACCTGGGGGCCTACCCACGCTCCGGACGCCGACGTTCCCGCGAGGTAGAGGAGGACATGGAGTTCGTCTGCCGCCTGTTCCCCGCCCTGGAGGAAAGGCTGGGTCAGGTTGCGGGGACCCTCTCCGGGGGCGAGCAGCAGATGCTGGCCATCGGCCGGGCGCTCATGTCCAGGCCGCGGCTGCTCCTCCTCGACGAGCCCAGCATGGGGCTGGCCCCCATGGTCATAAGGGACATCTTCGCCTGCCTGAAGAGGCTGAACAGCGAGGGCCTGACCATCCTCCTCGTGGAACAGGACGCCATGATCGCCCTGAGCATCTCCGACTACGCTTACGTCATGCGCGCGGGTAAGATTCGGCTGGAGGGAGAGGCCTCGGAACTACTCGGAAAGGATGAGATAATCCATCTCTACCTGGGAGAGGAGGAGGCCGGCATCGGGTCTCCAGATGCCTGAGCCGCAAGACCGCGGAACCCCTCGAGCGTACCCGCTTCTCCGAGGTGCGGGATCGCCGTGGTGGGCATCATGCCCGCAGCGTTAAAGACGGAAGAGTTCCCGACCGCCTTGATCGGCGGCAGAAGGACCAAGGAAGGTCTCAGGCACCGGGAAGGAAGGAGGAGGGAAGTGGAGGCGGAGATTCCGGAGCTCAAGTTCGACGGAGACGGATTGATACCCGCCATCGTCCAGGACCACGAAAGCGGAGAGGTCCTGATGCTGGCCTACATGGACCGCGAGGCGCTGGAGAGGACGTTGAGGAGCGGCAGGACCTGGTTCTGGAGCCGCAGCCGCAAGGAATACTGGTGCAAGGGGGAGACGTCCGGTCATCGCCAGTACGTGCGGCGGATCCGCTACGACTGCGACGGGGACGCCCTGCTGGTGGAGGTGATTCAGGTGGGGCCGGCCTGTCACACCGGAGAGAGGTCCTGCTTCTACAGGGAGATAGCGGGGGCGAAGACGGACCTCTCCCCCGATGCCTCCTGAAGATAGACCTCGCACTCCTCCCTTTGTCTGGTCGCGGTGACCCGGTCCGGGAAAGGGAGGTCCGGACCTCGGATCTGCTTTCGCCCGTGGGGCTGGTGCCCGCATTTCTTCCGCCGTTCCCTGGACGGCTCACCGAAAGCCCGTGTGGACCGGGTTGGGCTTATTTAACGGCGCCCCTTCCCATCCGCCGTTCCCTGGACGACGCGGCATCTTAAGCCGTCGCCCCGAACTGTAAGGCGGCCTCTTCATGGTCTTTCCCTCGTTGCCGATGGATAGGTAGGGACCCACGGGAAGCCACGGGCACGAAGGGGAAGCAAGATGACCCGCCAACCTTCGCCGAAGCGGCCTATCCCGTCACCCTTCCCCTCCCGCGGTGGAGGGAGGCGCGAAGCCGGATCCCGTCGCTCCGCCCGGCGGACGGCTGGCCGTCCGGTTTCGCCCGGTGTAAGCCGTCCCGGAGGGTCAAAGGTATCCACGGCGATTTGTAGAAGATAGTGGTGGAGGTTGAGGCGAGATGATCTGTCCCAAATGCGGAGCGGAGAACCCGGAAAGCGCCGAGTTCTGCACCCTTTGTCTGGAAAAGCTGGTGCCGGTCGCCAGGGCTGTGGAGGCCGGCGGGTCGGGACACCGCCAGGGGGGCATTTACACCTCCCCGGGGGAGTGGGGGGCGGACGTCGTCTCCGGCGTGGAGACCATGCGACCGGTGGCGAAGGAGAGGATAAAGCGATTCCGCCTGCGCCTGGCCGTCTATCTGACCTTGGTCTCCGCGCTGATAGCATGGTTCGTCCTCAGCCTCACCGTATGGGGCAACCCCCAACCCGGGAAAAGGGCCGCCCAGATCATGGACGCATTGAACGAAGGGGAGGAAGAGCTTTTCATCTCCCTGTTCCTCTCCGGGGACGCCGAGGGGGCCAGTAGGCTTTTCAGGGAGACGACGGACTACCTGGGGGGGAGGGGCTCTTACCGAGACCTCGGTCTCCGGGTGGAAGTGGAAGACAACTATACGGCCAGGGTCTTTCTGGAAAAAGGTACCATTCATTTCGCCACCGGCGAGGTCCGAGAGATAGAATCCGCCGACGGGCTGGTGATCCGCCTGGAGAACCGGGGCGGGAAATGGCTGGCCTCCGTGGGGGGCACCGTCCTCGTGCCCTGATCCCGCCCGGTCAGCGAAGCTCCGACCGGGGACCGAGGGTAAGTCCCGGGACGATCGACCTCCAGGTCAAAAGGAGGCGTGGTGTATGCCGTCTGACCACCGATCGTTATAAGGAGACGCAGGGATTAACGTCCTGTCCGCTCCGGGGGGCTACACGCAGTCAACGGTCCACAGGAAGGAAAAGAAAAGATACCTGGATGCCCGCGCATGCGGATCGCGTCACCTCGAAGGGCCGCCACCCGAGCGTACCACGATGTGAGAAAAGCGGAGGGAGGTCAGGGTTACGGTATGCCGACCGCTATTGACGTGGATGGCACGCTCTTCGGATGTTAAAATCATCTCAGGGAATGACCCTCGAGGCCGAAGTGGCGGAATGGGTAGACGCGCTGGTCTCAAAAACCAGTGGGGTTTCCCCGTGCCGGTTCGAGTCCGGCCTTCGGCACCACCTGTAGCCCCGCAAGGGGTTTTCCTTTTCTTCCGGCGGAAACGAGCCACCCCGAAGGGATGCGTCCCCACACCGGCATGGGTCCTTTGCTCAGGAGCGAAGCGCTGTCCACCGGGCAGGTCGTCCATCCGTCCCTCCGTCTCGTGAGCCGTGGGCGGGCTCGCCTCGGAGCAAGAGGGCCGGTGCGTGGACCGTTTTCCCAGCCGAAGGGTGGTGTCGGGGGATTCGGTGGTGAATTTGTCATCCCCCTGCCCTATGCTTAAATCGCGTTCTCCTTGGATGCGGGGACGGGGCCTCGAGCCCCGTCCCCGAACCTCCGCCCCGGACGCTTACCGGGAGGTCGTGCGGAGGGTGATATAGTAGCCGTGTTCGGAACGGGTGGCCGCCCTGGTCCTCCGGCGCATGGAGAGGGATGGTCCAGGTGAGAGGGCGGGAGAGGGAAAGGTACGTGCTGGTGGACGGGCACAGCCTGGCCTACCGGGCTTATTACGCTCTGCCCGCCGACCTTTCCACCTCCTCGGGACAGACCACCAACGCCGTCTTCGGTTTCGTGTCCATGCTCATCAAGATCCTGGAGGAGCTGCACCCCGACTCCCTGGTGGTGGCCTTCGACAGGGGAAGGCCGGAATTCCGACTGGAGCGGTTCGAGGAGTACAAAGCCCACCGCAAGCCCATGCCGGACGACCTCAGGGAGCAAATGGGCATCATCCGCGCCGTCCTGGAGGCCATGGGCATACCCTATCTGGAGGTGGAGGGATACGAGGCAGATGACGTCCTGGCCACCTTGAAGGACCGTCTTCCTCCGGAATCCGAGGTCTTCGTGGTCACCGGAGACCGGGACGCACTGCAACTGGTGGACGATAGGGTGCGCGTGGTGGCCAACCGCAAGGGAATCACGGACATCGTGGTCTACGACAGGGAGAAGGTCAGGGAGAGATACGGGGTGACCCCGGAGCAGATCGTGGATTACCTGGCCCTCAAGGGGGATGCCTCGGACAACATCCCCGGCGTCCCCGGGGTGGGGGAGAAGACCGCCGCAGCCCTGATCCAGAGGTTCGGCGACCTGGACCGTATATACGGTTCCCTGGAAAAGGTGGACAACCCGCGCTGGCGCCGCCTGCTGGAGGAGAACCGCGAGAACGCCTACCTCAGCCGTGAGCTGGCCCGCCTGCGCCGCGACGTCCCCCTCGAGATCCACGATCCGGAAGCCCTCAGGCTAAAGCCGTGGGACGAGGATGAGGTGGGTCGGCTTTTTCATTCCCTCGAGTTCCGCAAGCCGGCGGAGCGACTCTCATCGCTGCGACGGCAGCTCTTCCCGGACGCGGGCGCGGTTTCGCCGGTGCCCGGCCGTCGGCCATCAGGGACCGATGGCCCCTCGGGAGAAGAAGCCAGCCCCTCAGCCGTGCTCGAGGCCGCCCTTCGCCGGGGAGAGGTCAGCATCTTCCCCTCGCTGGAGGGCGAGGGGTTCACGCGGGGAAACCTCAAGGCGGTGACCGTGGCCGCCGGAGGGAAGTACGCGCGCCTCCCGGCGGAAAGCCGCGGCGAGGAGACAAGGGCTCTCCTCGAAGGTCTGGGGAGGAGTCGGGAGGTGCGGGTGATATGCCATCGGGGCAAGGAATTCATGGTCCAGTGCGCCAAGGCCTGGGGAATCCTGCCGCGGGTGGATTTCGACGTGCAGGTGGCCTCTTACCTGGTGAACCCCTCGGGTTCCAACCACGACCTCCCGGAGCTGGCGCGACGCCACCTGGATATGACCTTGACGGAGGAGAGGGGCGGACAACTCGGCCTTCTGGTGGAAACCGACGAGGAGGCGGCGACGGACGTCCGCTGCGCCCTGGCCATGGGGAGGCTGGCCGATACGCTACGCGCGGAGATGAACCTCCGAGGCCTCATCTACCTCTTCGAGGAGGTGGAGATGCCTCTCCAGGAGGTGCTGGCGGAGATGGAGATCTGCGGGGTTCGCCTGGACTCGGCCTTCCTGGCTTCCATGGAGGAGGAGCTGCGCCGGGAGATAAAGGGGCTGGAGGAGGAGGCCGAGCGATTGGCCGGCTGCTCCTTCAACCTCAACTCCCCCCAGCAACTGGCGCATGTCCTCTTCGAGGTCCTCGGGCTGCCCCCGGTGAAGAAGACCAAGACGGGGTTCGCCACCGATGTGGGTGTGCTGAACGCCCTGCGGGACAGGCATCCCATGGTGGAGGTGGTGCTGCGGCACCGCGAACTCTCCAAACTCCTGGGGACCTATATCTCCGCCCTTCCCAGGATGGTGGACCCCCGCACCGGGCGACTGCACGCCTCTTTCAACCAGACGGTAACCGCCACGGGGCGCCTCTCCTCCAGCAATCCCAACCTTCAGAACATCCCCATCCGCACCCCCGTGGGCAGGAGCATCAGGAAGGCCTTCATCCCCACCTCGGAGGACGGATGCATCCTGACCGCTGACTATTCCCAGATAGAACTCAGACTTCTGGCTCACCTCTCCGGGGACCCCGGCCTGAAGCGGGCCTTCGACATGGACCTGGACATCCACGCCTCCACCGCTTCCGAGGTCTTCGGTGTGCCCCTGGAAGAGGTGGACGAGGAGATGCGCAGGCGCGCCAAGACCATAAACTTCGGCATCATCTACGGCATGAGCCCCTTCGGACTTGCGGAACAGCTGGGCATCGACACCGAGGAGGCGGAGAGGTACATAGAGGCCTATTTCCGGAAGTACCCCGGGGTGAGGTCCTACCTGGACCGGGTGGTCGAGGAGGCCACCCGCACGGGCTACGTGGCCACCCTGCTGGGGAGGATCAGGGAGATACCCGAGCTGCTCCAGGGCGACCACCGCCTGAGGCGCCTGGGGGAGAGACTGGCCTTCAACACCCCCATCCAGGGAAGCGCCGCGGACATCATCAAAGTGGCCATGGTCCGCGTCCACCGACGCATCAAAGAGGAAGGCCTCTCCTCGCGCATGATCCTTCAGGTGCACGACGAGCTGGTATTCGACGTGTCCGCGGGGGAGGACGGCGTGCTGGAGGGACTGGTGAGGGAGGAGATGGAGAACGCCCATGCCCTCGATGTCCCCCTGAGGGTGGAGGTGGGGAAGGGCCCTTCATGGTACGACGCCAAGTGAACGCGTCCCCTCCTCGCAATCCCCATCCCCTTACATGGGAAAGGCACCGTTCCCTCCCGGCCTGGCGCGCGGTGGCCGTCATATCCGCGTCCCCGGGGGAGGTGGCGGCGTAGGGGATTTCATCCCGCCTTCCCCGTCATATATACGACCCTTGTGAGAAGATCGCCGAGAGACCGCCCGGCCGGCAACCCCAGGGGCGTGCGGAAAAAGGGAATCTCCCGATGTTCATGCCTCAAACCATGCCCGAGTCCGATGACGAAGTGGCCCTCATGCTCGCTCCGTGGCGAAACAACGGCCGCGAAGAGGGGTGTCCGCAAGGGATTTAACCGGCACAGCACAAACCATGCCCGGGTCCGATGACGCGGTGGTCCCCATGCCCGCTCCGTTGTGAAATGAGCAGAGCAAGGGAAATGCCTCCATGAAAGTCAAAACAGGTACCAGGATAAAAGGGTGCAAATCCGTAAAATTGATGTTAAAATAAGTTGTCCGTGTGCCGGGCGTCGAAGGAGCGAGGCCATGGATAAATCTTACAATCGGAGGAAAGGATTAAATGCTGGACCAGTACGAAAAGGAACAGGAACAGGAAACCCCCGTTAGGAACCCCGGTCTGACCACCCCCCTGACCAACTTCGATTACTCCGACAGCGAGGTCCCCGACTACGACCGCACCATAAAGGTCTTCTCCGAAGGGGACATAGTCGCGGGCACGGTGGTCAAGGTGGACAAGGACGAGGTCCTCCTGGACATCGGCTACAAGTCGGAAGGGGTGATCCCCGCCCGCGAGCTCTCCATCCGCTACGGGGTGAAGGCGGAGGACGTGGTGAAGGTGGGGGACCAGATCGACGCCCTTGTCCTCCAGAAGGAGGACAAGGAAGGCCGCCTCATCCTCTCCAAGAAACGCGCCCAGTACGAACGTTCCTGGGGCGTCCTGGAGAAGTGCATGCTGGAGAACCAGCCCGTGGAGGGAGAGGTCATCGAGGTGGTCAAGGGAGGGCTCATCCTGGATATCGGGCTGCGAGGATTCCTTCCCGCCTCCCTCATCGACGTCCACCGGGTCAAGGACCTGCATTCATTCCTGGGCACCAAACTCACCTGCAAGATAATCGAGATGGACCGCAACCGGAACAACGTGGTCCTGTCTCGCCGCGCCTACCTGGAGGAGGCGGCCAGCGAGAGGCGCAAGATCCTGCTGGGCAACCTGGAAAAAGGCATGAGGGTGACCGGGAAGGTATCCAGCCTGGTCTCCTTCGGGGCCTTCGTGAACCTGGGCGGGATCGACGGGCTCATCCACATCTCCGAGCTCTCCTGGTGCCACGTGGAAAAACCCAGCGAGGTGCTCTCGGTGGGGGATGAGGTGGAGGTGGAGATCCTGGACGTGGACAGGGAAAGGGAACGCATCTCCCTGAGCCTCAAGGCCTGCCAGGAGGACCCCTGGGAGAAACTCTCCCGTGAGGTCCGCATAGGAGAGACGGTGCGGGGGAGGGTCACAAAGCTGGTTCCCTTCGGGGCCTTCGTGGAGCTGCGTCCGGGCATCGAGGGGCTCATCCACATCTCGGAGCTCTCCAACCGCCACGTGGAGCAACCCGACGAGGTCCTGGAGGTCAACCAGGAGATAGAGGTCAAGATAATCGACATAGACATCGACCGCCGCCGCATAAGCCTCAGCCTCCGCCAGGCGGCCGGAGAGACGCGCCGCGCCGCCGAGGCCAAGGCCGAGCCGGAGGAGGCGGCGGGATCGGCTGACCGGGATGCAGCCCAGGCCGAGGCGGCAGGCCCGGAGCAAGAAGCGGAACGGGCCGAAGAGGAGCCGGAAGCCGCGGTCGGGGAACAGGCAGCGGAGGAAGCCGTCGCCGGGGACGAGACCATGGAGCCCTCCGAGGAAGCTGTCCCGGCGTCCGAGGAAGACACCACCATTGCTGCAGCGGAGGCCGAGGCTCCCGAGGCCGGTGATGAGGAACCCGAGGGGGACGAAACGAGGGAGTACCCGGAAGGGACCCTGGAGTCCATAATCGAGGACATGAAGAGGGGCAACCGCTGAGCGTCGCGCTTGAGCGCGAGGAGATGTGATGAAGGGCGCTCCGGCCGCCCTTCTTTGATGCTCGTCCCTGCGGGATCAACCGGCCGTCAACGAACCTTTTGGAAAAACGGGTGGACACTCCCGGCATCTGCCAAAAGCCATGCACGGCGGATATCGCCGGGGTCAGCCCGTTGGACACGCCGGGATGCTCCACAGCCCGGCGCAGGAAAAGGACGGGGTCCTGGAAGTTCGACCTTCCGGAGGCGGGGGAGGGAAGGGGGAATGTTCTACGTAGCCCTGACCGGTGGGATAGCCAGCGGCAAGAGCACCGTCTGCCGCCTCCTGGAGGAGAAGGGCGCCCACGTCGTGGACAGCGACCTCCTGGCCCGGGAGGTGGTGCGCCGGGGCACCCCGGCGTGGCAGGAGATCGTGGAGCATTTCGGAAGGGATATACTCGCCCCGGATGGAGAGATAGACCGCGGGAAACTGGGTGAGATCGTGTTCTCACGGCCCGAGGAGAGGGAGTTCCTCAACCGGGTGACCCACCCCCGCATCTTCCGGCTGATGTCCGAGAGGCTGCGGGAACTGGAGGAGAGACTCGGAGGGGAGGGCGTGGTGGTCCTGGATATCCCCCTTCTCGTGGAATCGGGGGCCAAGGACCTTTTCCACCTGAACCTGGTGGTGGATACCCCCGAGGAGGAACAGGCCCGCCGCCTGATCCGGGATCGTGGACTCTCCCCGCAGGAGGCCTGGGCGCGCATCCGTTCCCAGGCCTCCCGGGAGGAGAGGCTCCGATGCGCGGATGTGGTCATCTCCAACGACGGCAACCTGGAAAAGCTGCGCCTTGAGGTCGACCGCGCCTGGAAGGAGATAGGTGAGCGCATGCGGAAAAGCGGTGAGGAGGGAGGGCGTTGAGCCCGGCCCCCTCTCCGGAGTCGAGCGCCACCGAGCTGGAAACCCGGGAGGTGGAGACCTGGGAAGGGGAGGGGCCCGTTCCGCCTCAGCGGCGTCCCAGCGCCCTCTCCTGGAGGGCGGCCTCTATCTCACCGCTGTAGCGGTCGTAGACGGGACACCCGTACTGGAGACACAGGCGCAGCTCGAGCGAGCAGCGCGGCTGCTCCACCTGCCAGCACTCCAGGCCCTTCAGGTAGGCCTCGCAGGAGAGGTACTGGCTGGCCGGGCAACCCCTCAGGCGACTGCATTCGTTCATATCCTCTCCCTCTCCTCACCTGAGGTATACTTATGTCAACGGGCTCAGGTGAGCCCTTTATTACCTTAATACATGACGGTCCGGTGACGGAACCCGCGGAGGAGGTCCGGGTCCCGGAAAGTAAGATGGAAAAGGGTGCCGTTTTCTTCGACGCCGGGGAGACGCTCGTCCACCCCTCCCCTTCCTTCCCGGAGCTTTTCCGGGAGACCTGCGCCATGCACGGGCTGGAGGTGGACATCCCGGAGGTCTCCAGGGTCACCCGGCGACTGATGTCCGAGGTCGAGGAGAGGCAGAGAAACGGCTTCACCTTCAGCGACCACCCCGAGAGATCCCGCCGTTTCTGGCTGGATTTCTACACCAGGCTGGTCGGAGAGCTCGGATACCGGGGAGGGGACGGGTTGGCTCGCGACCTCTACCGCGTGTTCTCGGACCCGGCGAGGTACGATGCTTACCCGGACGCGAGGGAGTCGCTTCAGGCGCTGCGGGAGAGGGGTTACCGGCTGGGCCTGATCTCCAACTTCGAGCCCTGGTTGGAGGACCTCTTGAGGCGCCTGGGACTTGCGGACTTCTTCTCCATCATGGTGATCTCCGGCCGGGAAGGCGTGGAAAAGCCTCACCCACGCATATTCCGCATAGCCCTGGAGCGGCTGGGAGCCCCTCCTGGCGCCTGTCTGCACGTGGGGGACTCGCCCGAATCCGACTACCGGGGGGCCCGCGAGGCGGGCATGCGTGCCGTGCTCCTGGATCGGTGGGGGAGGCACCCTTCCTTCCCGGGCGAACGCATCTCCGACCTGCGGGAACTCCTCAACCTCCTCGAGTGAGGTGGACAGATGGGAGGGTTCAGACTGGAGACGGAGCTCAGACCCCGAGGTGACCAGCCCAAGGCCATCGCCCAGCTCACCGAGGGAGTGCTGCGGGGGGACCGATACCAGACCCTCCTGGGGGTCACGGGCTCGGGCAAGACCTTCACCATGGCCCACGTGATCCACAACGTGCAGAAGCCGACCCTGGTCATCGCCCCCAACAAGACCCTGGCCGCCCAGCTGTGCAACGAGTTCAGGGAGCTCTTCCCGGAAAACGCCGTGGAGTACTTCGTCAGCTACTACGATTACTACCAGCCGGAGGCCTACGTCCCCCGCACCGACACCTACATCGAGAAGGACACCTCCATAAACGACGACATCGACCGCCTCCGCCACCGCGCCACCTCCGCTCTCCTCTCCAGGGAGGACGTCATCATCGTCGCCTCCGTGTCCTGCATCTACGGTCTGGGCAGTCCCCAGGAATACATGAGGCGGGTGCTCATCCTGAGAAGGGGCGAGGAATACGACCTGCGGGAGGTGGCGCGCAGGCTGGTGGACATGCACTACGAGCGGAGCGACCAGTTCCTGGAGCGAGGACGCTTCCGGATACGCGGCGATACCCTGGAAATATATCCCAGCTACGAGGAGAGGATAATCAGGGTGGAGTTCTTCGGGGACCAGGTGGACCGCATGACCGTGGTCGATCCCCTCTCCGGGGAGGTCATCGCCCGCCAGGATTCCATAGCCGTCTATCCCGCTACTCACTATCTGACCAGCGAGGAGAACCTGGAGCGAGCCCTGGCCTCCATCCGCGCCGAGCTGGAGGAGCGGGTGGCCGAGCTGGAGTCCGCCGGGCGGCTCCTTGAGGCCCAGCGGCTGCTGCAGCGCACCACCTACGACCTGGAGATGCTGCGGGAGACCGGCTACTGCTCGGGGATCGAGAACTATTCCCGGCACCTGGACGGAAGGAGGCCGGGGGAGCCTCCCTACACCCTCCTGGACTTCTTCCCCGAGGACTTCCTGGTATTCGTGGACGAGAGCCACATAACCGTGCCCCAGCTGCACGGGATGTACGAGGGGGATCGCTCGCGCAAGGAGACACTGGTGGAATACGGCTTTCGCCTCCCCAGCGCCCTGGACAACCGGCCCCTGCGCTTCGAGGAGTTCCTGGAGCGGGTGCCCCAGCTCATAGCGGTGAGCGCCACCCCCGGGCCCTGGGAGCTGGAGGTCTCCACCCAGGTGGTGGAGCAGATCATACGCCCCACCGGCCTGGTGGACCCGGAGCTCCTGGTGCGCCCGGCGGAGGGCCAGGTGGACGACCTCATCGGGGAGATCCGCAAGCGGGTGGAGAGGGACGAGCGTGTGCTGGTGACCACCCTCACCAAACGCATGGCCGAGAGCCTCACCGATTACCTCCTGGAGATGGGGCTCAGGGTGCGTTACCTCCACTCGGAGATCGACACCCTTGACCGGGTGGAGATCATCCGCGACCTGAGGCTGGGGGAATTCGACGTTCTGGTGGGTATCAACCTCCTGCGGGAGGGCCTGGACCTACCCGAGGTGTCCCTGGTGGCCATCCTCGACGCCGACCGGGAGGGTTTCCTGCGCAACGAGCGCTCCCTCATCCAGACCATAGGAAGGGCCTCCCGCAACGTGAACGGACAGGTGATCATGTACGCCAGGGAGGTCACCGAGTCCATGCGCCGGGCGCTGGAGGAGACGGAGCGCCGGCGACGGCTGCAGATGGAATACAACCTCCGACACGGGATCAACCCTCAGACGGTGCGCAAGAGGGTCAGCGACATCATGGACATGGTCCTCCTCCCCGACGAGAGGGTGCCCTCCAGCGCTCGACGCCGGGAACGGGAGGAGATGCCGGCCGAGGAGATCGAGCAGCTCATCCTGGGCCTGGAGGAGGAGATGCGCCTGGCCGCAGAGGATCTGCGGTTCGAATACGCGGCGCGCCTGCGGGACGAGATCGCCGACCTGAGGAAGAGGCTGCGCCGGGCCGCGGCGGGGGACAAGAGGTGAGGGGACCGTGGAGTGGTTGGTGGTCAGCGGAGCCAGGGAACACAACCTCAAAAACGTCAGCGTGAGGATTCCCCGCAACCGGATGACGGTGATGACCGGCATCTCGGGTAGCGGTAAGTCCTCCCTGGCCTTCGACACCATCTACGCCGAGGGGCAGAGGAGGTACGTGGAGTCGCTCTCCGCCTACGCCCGCCAGTTCCTCGGGCAGATGGAAAAGCCCGACGTGGACCACATCGAGGGCCTCTCCCCGGCCATCTCCATCGACCAGAAGAGCGCCAGCCGCAACCCCCGCTCCACGGTGGGCACCATAACCGAGATCCACGACTACCTGCGCCTCCTCTTCGCCAGGGTGGGCAGGGCGCACTGCCCCTCCTGCTGGAGGCCCATCGAGAGACAGACCGCCCAGCAGATCATCGAAAAGGTCTCCGCGCTTGAGCCCGGGACCAGGTTCTCCATTCTGGCTCCCCTGGTGAGGGGCCGCAAGGGGGAATACACCCGTCTTCTGTCGGAGGTCCGGGCCAAGGGCTTCTCCCGGGCTAGGGTGGACGGCGAGCTCCGCGACCTGGATGAGGAGATCCGACTGGAGAGGTACCGCCGCCACGACATCGAGGTGGTGGTGGACAGACTGGTGATGAAGGAGGGGGTGGGGCGGAGGCTGGCCGAGTCCCTGGAGGCCGCCCTGGAGCTGGGCAAGGGGACGGTCATCATATCCATAGAGGACGGCGAGGACCGCTATTACAGCGAGCACTTCACCTGCCCGCAATGCGAGGTCTCCCTCCCCGAGCTGGAGCCCCGCATCTTCTCCTTCAACAGCCCCTACGGGGCCTGCCCAGAGTGCAGCGGCCTGGGATTCCTGCAGGTCATCGACCCCGACCTGGTGGTTCCCGACCCCGATCTGAGCATCGAGGAGGGCGCCATATCCCCCTGGCCGCGAACGGCCACCGTCTTCTACCGGAAACTGGAAGCCCTGGCCCAGAAATACGAGTTCAGCCTGAGGACCCCCTTCCGGGAGCTGCCGGAGCGGGTCAAGGAGATCATCCTCTACGGCAGCGGCGAGGAGAAGGTCTACCTTCGTTACCGCAACCGGCGCGGCTTTTTGCGTTCCTACTTCACCCACTACGAGGGCGTGGTCAACTGGCTGGAGAGGCGCTATCAGGAGACGGATTCGGAGTACGCGCGGGCCCGCATCGCCCAGTACATGAGCCTCCGCCCCTGCCCGGCCTGCGGCGGCGCCCGCCTCAAGCCCACCAGCCTGGCGGTCACCGTGGGCGGGCTGAACATCCACCAGGTGTCCCAGCTCTCGGTGCGGGAATGCATGCGCTTTCTGCGAGAGCTGGAGCTCAACCCCACCGAGAAGTCCATCGCCGACCGCGTGCTGCGTGAGCTGGAGGCCAGGCTGCGCTTTCTGGTGGACGTGGGCCTGGACTACCTCACCCTGGACCGCGCCGCCTCCACCCTGGCCGGAGGCGAGGCCCAGCGCATCCGGCTGGCCACCCAGATCGGCTCCGGGCTGGTGGGGGTCCTCTATATCCTGGACGAGCCCTCCATAGGCCTTCACCAGAGGGACAACCAGCGGCTCATCGCCACCCTGCACGGGCTGCGCGACCTGGGCAACACCCTCATCGTGGTGGAACACGACGAGGCCACCATCCGCTCCGCCGACTGGGTGGTGGACATAGGCCCGGGGGCGGGGGAGCACGGAGGGGAGATCGTCTTCAGCGGCCCCCTGGAGGAGCTCCTGAGGCACCCGGACTCCTTAACCGCCCGCTACCTGCGGGGGGAGATGGCCATCCGCATCCCGGAGAGGAGGAGGAAGCCCTCCGGGAAACGCCTGGTCATAAGGGAGGCCCGGGAGCATAACCTCAAGGGCATAGACGTGGAGATCCCCCTGGGGCTCTTCGTGTGCGTCACCGGGGTCTCGGGTTCCGGCAAGAGCACCCTGGTGCACGACGTGCTCTACCGGGGTGTGGCCAGGAGGCTCTACCATTCCCGGGTGCCTCCCGGCAAGCACCGGGCCATCGAGGGCCTGGAACACGTGGACAAGGTGATCAACATCGACCAGAGCCCCATCGGGCGCACGCCGCGCTCCAACCCCGCCACCTACACCGGGGTCTTCGACCACATACGGGCCCTTTTCGCCGAGACCAGGGAGGCCAGGGTGCGGGGCTACAAGCCGGGGCGTTTCAGCTTCAACGTCCGGGGAGGGCGGTGCGAAGCCTGCCGGGGAGAGGGAACCATAAAGATCGAGATGCACTTCCTGCCCGACGTGTACATCCCCTGCGAGGTCTGCAAGGGCAAGCGCTACAACAAGGACACCCTGGAGGTCACCTACCGTGGGAAGAACATCAGCGAGGTCCTGGACATGTCCGTGGAGGAGGCCCTGCATTTCTTCGAGGCCGTCCCCGCCATAAAGAGGCGCCTGCGCACCCTCTACGACGTGGGGTTGGGCTACATAAAACTGGGCCAGCCGGCCCCCACCCTCTCCGGCGGGGAGGCTCAGCGGGTCAAGCTCGCCGCCGAGCTGAACAAGCGGCCCACGGGGAAGACCCTCTACCTCCTGGACGAGCCGACCACAGGTCTCCATTTCGACGACATCAACAAGCTCCTGGCCATGCTGCAGGGCCTGGTGGAAGGGGGCAACACCGTCCTGGTCATCGAACACAACCTGGACGTCATCAAATGCGCCGACTGGGTGATCGACCTGGGCCCGGAGGGAGGGGAGGAGGGAGGCTGGGTGGTAGCCCAGGGCCCGCCCGAGGAGGTGGCCAGGGAACCCCGCTCCTACACCGGTTATTACCTGCGCCCCGTCCTGGGTTTGGAGGAGGCCAAAGTGGCGGGCGGAGAGGCCTGAAACCCACTCCCCGTGCAGGGCACGGACATCCGGCGGCAGTGGTGACGAGCCGGTAACCGTATCCTCGGAGGTATGAGCGTCCGGCAGTACGACACGGAGAGGTTCACGGGGTCATCCAAGTCGTGGCCTGAACGAACGTCCTGAACGAGGTGATGCAGCGGATGAACTGCGACATGCCCCGGAAAGGGGAGGCCTCGAGAGGGGGAACGCGGCCGGACAGCGAGGCGCGCCGCAAGGCGGAATCCCTGCCCGACTCCCCGGGGGTCTACATATTCAAGGACCGCGGGGGAAGGGTGATCTACGTGGGCAAGGCCGCCTCCCTGCGCAAGAGGGTGGCCTCCTATTTCCACGCTCGCGAGGAGGAGAACCCCCGGCTGGCCGGACTCCGTTCCCGCATCGCGGACCTGGACTTCATCGTCACCGCCAACGAGGCGGAGGCCCTTCTGCTCGAGGCCAACCTGATCAAGAGGTTCCACCCCGCCTACAACATCGACTTCCGGGACGACAAGTCCTATCCCTACATGGTCATCCGTATCGGGGACGCCTACCCCCGGGTGATGTTCGCCCGCGGCAGACGCCGTCCGGACGCAGTCTACTACGGTCCCTTCGCCCATGCCGGCGCGGTGAGGGAGACCATCGAGACCCTGCGCAAGGTCTTCCCCTTCCGGGCCTGCCGGGGTAGGGAACCCGGCAAACCCACCGGGGGGCCCTGCCTGGACTACCATATCCGGCTGTGCTGCGGTCCCTGCACCGGCCGGGTCTCCGTGGAGGAATACGCGAGGATCATCCAGGGCGTGCGCCGCTTCATGGAGGGGGACCACAGCTCAATCCTGGATGAGCTGGAGAACCGCATGCGCCGGGAGGCCGCCCGGCAGGAGTTCGAACTCGCCGCGCGCACCCGGGACCGGATCCTCGCCCTGCGGCGCATCCTGGAACGCCAGCAAGCCCACACCCTGAAGGAGGGCGACCAGGACGTGTTCGCCCTTGCCGCGGGAGACCTGGACGCCTGCGTGACCGTCTTCTACATCCGCGGTGGGAAGATCCTGGGAAAACAGGATTTCTTTTCCACTTTGCCGGCGGGCAGCTCGGAAGGGGACGTCCTGGCCGCCTTCCTTCCCCAGTTCTACGCGCAGGCCACTCACATCCCCAGGGAGATACTCCTCTCCCACGACCTGCCGCAGCCCGACCGGGCCCTGCTCGAGGAGTGGCTTTCCGGTAAGGCGGGGAGGAAGGTGCGCCTGACGGTCCCGCGGCGGGGGGAGAAGAAAAGCCTGGTGGAGAAGGTGGCCAGTAACGCCCGCATGTCCCTGGAGGTGCACCTGGCCAAGCAGGCCAGCGACCTTGGATGGATCTCCCGGGCGGTGCAGGGCGTACAAGAGGGACTGGGCCTGGCCCGGGTCCCCTACAGGATAGAATGCTACGACATCTCCAACCTGGGACCCCTGGACGCGGTGGGCTCCATGGTGGTCTTCGAGGGTGGCATACCCCTGCGGCGGGACTTCCGCCGTTTCCGCATCCGCGGCGTGGAGGGCCAGAACGACGTGGCCATGATGGAGGAGGTGCTGGACCGCAGGCTCTCTCGTCTGGCCGCCGCCGGGGAGAGGTCGGGTGGTGAGGGCGAGAAGGTCAAAGTCCGGCTGGACACCTTCGCCAAGAAGCCCGACCTCATCGTGGTCGACGGGGGGATACCCCAGTTGGGGGCGGCGCTACGTGCCCTGGCCAGGCACGGCATCCGGGACGTGGAGGTGGCGGCGCTGGCCAAAAGGCTGGAGGAGATACACCTGCCGTTCAGACAGGAACCCGTGGTCCTCCCCAGGGATTCGGAGGCCCTGCACCTCCTGCAGCGCATCCGAGACGAGGCCCACCGCTACGCCCTGGAGTACCATCGCCTGCAGCGGGAGAGGAGGTCCCGCCGCTCGGTTCTGGACGAGGTGCCAGGCATCGGACCCCGGCGAAAGCAGAGATTGCTCCGCCACTACGGCAGCCTGGCCCGCATCGCCGAGGCTTCCAGGGAGGAGCTGGCCGGCCTCAGCTTCCTGGACCGGCGCACGGCGGAGAACCTCTACCGCGCGCTGCACCCCAGCGAAGGGGGATGAAGCGGCGCCGTTCCCAGTTCCATGATGCGCAAACCGTATCCCGAGCGCGCGACCAAGGGTGCGGTCTGGATGTAAAGAACTGGAAGGCCGGTCCCACGGTTCGGCCTGGAGCGCGGAGACCTGTATGACGTCGGCCACGGGGAAGGGTTCGGATGCCGAGGACCGGTTTGGGTTTTTCGGGGTGGGACTTGAACGAGGCGAAGGGCGAAACCGCTTGTTACCGCCTGCCGACCGCGGTGGGTGACGTGTACATCCACTGCGTCGGGGGTCTCCCGGAACGCATCAGCCTTTTCCCGCAAGAGGCGGGGAGACCCCTGGAGGTGGGGGAACCCCCGCCCGCGGTGCGCAGGCTGATGCGCGCGGTCCTGGAGAGCCTGCAGGGCAGAGGGGTCGACCCCCGGCTGGCGGAGGAACTCCTTTCCTCGCCCGGACTGACCGAGTTCCAGCGCCGCGTCTACCGGGTGGTGCTGTCCATCCCTCCCGGGAGCACCAGCTCTTATAGAGAGGTGGCGGAGGCGGTCGGAAGTCCCCGCGCGGCGCGTGCGGTAGGGGATGCCATGCGCCGAAACCCCTTCCCTCTGATCATCCCCTGCCACCGGGTCATCCGCTCCGACGGGCGTCCCGGCGGCTTCCGAGGCCCAGAGGGGATGAAGGAAAGGCTGCTCAGAATGGAGGGCGCCGCTTTCCGCAGGAACAGCCCGCCCTGAGCCGCGCCTCTATACCCGGATGAGCATGGTGCCTCTATAATGAAAACGGAAGGCGGCCATGATGTCCGCCGGGCGATGCGCGCCGCAGTGCGGGCGGTAAACCCGTTGCGGGGCGCGGAAAAGATTACCGTGAGGAAACGAGGAAAGGGACAGGGAAAGGCCTGAGTCGCGGGAGGGGAGGAAGAGGCTGGAGATCACCATCATCACCGGGCTTTCCGGGGCGGGCAAGTCGGTGGCCATAAAGAGCCTGGAGGACCTGGGATATTTCTGCGTGGACAACCTGCCGCCCTCGCTACTCCTGAAGATGGTGGAACTGTGTTCCCAGGGGACCTCCGGCCTGGATAGGCTTGCCGCGGTCATCGACGTTAGAGGAGGGGAGTTCTTCCGGGACCTAAACCAAGCCCTGGAGGAGCTAGACCGCGGATCCATCCCTTACCAGATCATCTTCCTGGAGGCGGACGACGAGACGCTGGTGCGTCGCTTCAAGGAGACCCGACGCGCGCATCCCCTGCACACTCAGGGAGGCATACTGGAGAGCATCACCAAGGAAAGGGAACTCCTGCGCGGACTGCGCGCCCGGGCCCACGTGGTCATCGACACCTCGCGGAGCAGCGTGCACCAACTTCGAGAGCAGATCATGAACCGCTACCAGGCTCCCGAGGCCGCCAGCGCACTGGAGATGAGCCTGGTGTCCTTCGGCTACAAATACGGGCTGCCGCTGGATGCGGACATGGTCTTCGACCTCCGCTTTCTCCCCAACCCCTTCTGGGTGGACGAGCTGCGGGAGAGGGACGGGACCGACCCGAGGGTCAGGGAATTCGTGCTCGGGCAGCCGGAGAGCGAGGAGTTCCTCTCCCGGCTGCAGTCCCTCATCCTCTACCTCAAGGACCGTTTCGTCCGGGAAGGGCGCCGCTATGTGACCCTGGCCATGGGATGCACGGGAGGGCGCCACCGCTCGGTGGTCATGGTGGAGGAACTCGCCAGCAGGCTCCGTGAGGCGGGCGTCAAGGCGGAGGTCCGCCACCGGGACATGCATCGCGGTTGAGACATGGGACATATGGCGGAGGTCAAGGAGGAGCTGGCCCGCATCCGGGCCTCCAGGCGCTGCTGCCGCCTGGCCGAGCTCTCCGCCCTGCTGCACCTGGAGGGCAGCCTTCACCTGGGGAGCGGGGGCAGCCTGGTCCTGCACACGGAGAGCGAGAGCGCCGCCGTGGCCCGCAAGATGTTCAGGCTGCTCAAGGAGCTCTTCGACCTGCAGCCGGAACTGCGCGTGGAGAGGTCGCCCCGCCTCCGGGGGCACAACTGCTACCAGCTTTACCTGGCCGGCGACGGGCTCCCCCAGTTGCTCAACGAGCTGGGCTTGCTGGACGACTCGTTACGTCCGGTTCTGGGGGTGCCACGCCGGCTGGTTCGCAAACGATGCTGCGGCATCTCCTACCTCCGGGGGGCCTTTTTAGGTGGGGGTTACGTGAGCCGCCCCGACCTCCCCGCCCATCTGGAGATAAACACCCAGCACAGGGAGATGGCCGACGGCCTCCGGGAACTCCTGAACAGATACGGCATCCGCGCCCAGGTCACCGAGCGAAGGAACATGGTGACCCTTTACGCCAAGAGCAGGACGGATCAAGCCGATTTCCTGGCCCTGGTGGGAGCCCATGAGGCCCTCCTCCGACTGCACAGCGAATCCGTTTTGCGAGAGCTGCGGGAAAGCGTAAACCGCCGGGTGAACAGCGAGACCGCCAACCTGGAGAAGGCGGTGGAGGCCGCCCAGAGGCAGCTCAAGGACATCAAGGTCCTCGAAAGCAGTATCGGGCTGGAAAACCTACCCAGGGCTCTCCGCTCCATAGCTGAGCTCCGCCTGGAGCACCCGGAAGCGAGCCTGAAGGAACTTGGCGACCTCATGCACCCGGCCTTGAGCAAGTCAGCCGTCTACCACCGCCTCAGGCGCTTGAGCCGCCTGGCCGCGGAGATGGAGGAATAGGAAGGAGAGGCGGGCTGACTCGCCGCAAAGGCGGGGGGCGCTCCCCCGGGAACAGTCCGCAGCACAGGTGATTCCCGGGCCGATGACCTTCCGAACGCCAGCTTCTCCGGACGAGCGACTCCTCGCCCGCGCCCGCCTGCGCCCCGCGGAGCCTCCCCCGGCGCCTCGGGTTTAAACACCGTGGAGTTCGCTTATAATGTCAGAGTGAACGATTTCCGAAGACCACGGGGATAGAACGGGTAAGGAGGTAGGAAATGGGAGTCAAGGTAGGTATCAACGGCTTCGGCAGGATAGGAAGGCTTTTCCTTCGCGCGGCGGCGGGCAAGGACGTGGAGATAGTGGCGGTGAACGACCTCACCGACCCCGCCACCCTGGCCCATCTCCTGAAATACGATACCGTCTTCGGAAGATATCCCGGTCAGGTTGCGGCAGGTGAGGGCAAGCTGGTGGTGGACGGCAGGGAGATAAAGGTCCTCTCCCAGTCGGATCCCGCACAGCTCCCCTGGAAGGACCTGGGAGTGGAGGTAGTGATCGAGGCCACCGGCAGGTTCACCGACCGCCAGGGGGCCTCCAAACACCTGGAGGCCGGGGCCAAAAAGGTGATCATAACCGCCCCGGCCACCGAGCCGGACATCACCGTGGTCATGGGGGTGAACCACGACAGGTACGACCCCGCATCGCACCACATCGTGAGCAACGCATCCTGCACCACCAACTGCCTGGCCCCGGTGGTCAAGGTGCTCATGGAGAGCTTCGGCGTGGAGTCGGGTTTCATGACCACCGTGCACGCCTACACCAACGACCAGCGGACCCTGGACCTTCCCCACAAGGACCTGCGCCGTGCCCGCGCCGCGGCGGGGAACATCATCCCCACCTCCACGGGCGCCGCACGGGCCATAGGCCTGGTCATCCCGGAGCTCAAGGGGAAGATGGACGGAATCGCCATGCGCGTCCCGGTGATGGACGGCAGCGTGGTGGACCTGACAGCAGTGTTGAGCCGGGAGGTGAGCAAGGAGGAGATAAACGCGGCCATGAAGGAGGCCGCCGAGGGTTCCCTCAAGGGCATCCTCGAATACACCGAGGACCCCATCGTATCCTCGGACATCATCGGCAACCCCGCTTCCTCGGTCTTCGACGCCCTGTCCACCATGGTCATGGGAAGGCTGTGCAAGGTGGTATCCTGGTACGACAACGAATGGGGTTTCTCCAACCGCCTGGTGGACCTGCTGGGCATCCTCCTTCCCTGAGCTGCGGGAGGTGGAGATGGCCAAGAAGACCGTGCGGGACGTGGAGGTGGCCGGCAAGCGGGTGCTGGTCAGGGTGGACTTCAACGTCCCCCTCAGGGAGGACGGGGGGATAGAGGACGACACCCGCATACGCGCCGCCCTTCCCACCCTGCGTTTCCTGCTGGACGGAGGAGCCTCCCTGGTGGTCATGTCCCACCTGGGACGACCCAAAGGCCAGGTGGTGGAAAAGCTGCGCCTGGACCCGGTGGCCAGGAGGTTGGAAGAGCTGCTGGGGGTCCCGGTGCGCAAGCTGGACCAGGTGGTGGGCCCCGAGGTGGAGGAGGCCTGTTCCGCGCTGCGGCCCGGGGAGGTAGTCCTCCTGGAGAACCTCCGCTTCCACCCCGGGGAGACGTCCAACGACCCCGAGTTCGCCGAGGCCCTGGCGCGGCTGGGAGACCTCTACGTGAACGACGCCTTCGGCGCGGCCCACCGGGCTCACGCCTCGGTGGTCGGGGTGGCGGAACGGCTGCCGGCGGTGGCCGGGCTGCTCATGGAGAGGGAGCTGCAGGCCCTCGGCGGCCTGGTGGAGAACCCCTCCCGCCCCTTCGTGGCCGTGCTGGGCGGGAGCAAGATATCGGACAAACTCAAGGTCCTCAGCCGGCTGCGTGAACTTGTGGACGTGCTCATCCTGGGCGGCGGCATGTGCTTCACCATCATGAAATGGAAGGGCATGGAAATAGGGAAGTCCCTGTGCGAGGACGATTTCCTCGACCAGGTGGGAGAGCTCATGGGGAAGGGAGCACCCGGGGGCGCGGAGATCCTCCTTCCGGAGGACGTGGTGGTGGCCGACGACTTCCGTCCGGACGCGGAGAGCCGGGTGGTGGAGGCCGGGGATATACCGCCGGGGTGGATGGGCCTGGACATCGGGCCTCGCACATGCGACACCTATGCCACCCGTATCCGGGGCGCGGCTACCATCTTCTGGAACGGGCCCATGGGCGTATTCGAGTGGGAACGGTTCCAGGAAGGGACCCGGAGGGTGGCGGAGGCCATCGCCTCCTCCGGTGCGGTTACCGTGGCCGGAGGCGGGGACACCATAGCCGCCATCCGCAAGTTCGGCCTCGAGGAACGCTTCACCCACATCTCCACGGGCGGGGGCGCTTCCATGGAATTCTTGGAGGGGAAGGCGCTCCCGGGGGTGGAGGTCCTGCAGGAAAGATGAGGGAAGGAGGCCGTGCCCATGCGTCTACCCCTGGTCGCCGGAAACTGGAAGATGCACAAGGACCACCGCGAGGCGGTGGAACTGGTGCGGGAGCTGGACGGCCTGCTGGCCGGGCTGGAAGGGGTGGAGGTGGCGGTATGCCCTCCGTTCACCGCCCTTTCCGACGTATCGCGGACCCTTGAGGAATCCGGTTCCCGGATCGCCCTGGGAGCCCAGGACGTGTATCCGGCCCCGGAAGGTGCCTACACCGGTGAGATCTCCCCCCGCATGCTCAAGGCGCTGGGCGTGCGCTACGTGATCGTGGGCCACAGCGAGCGCCGGGAGATAATCGGGGAAGGGGACGAGCTGGTGGCGGCCAAGGCCCGAGCGGTTCTGGAGGAGGGCATGACCCCCATCCTCTGCGTGGGCGAGAGCCTGGAGGAGAGGGAGGAGGGGAAGGCCTTCTCCAAGGTCCGGAGCCAGCTGGAAGCGGCCCTTTCCGCTTGGACCGCCGAGGAGACCGCCCGCCTGGTCATCGCTTACGAACCCATCTGGGCCATAGGGACGGGGAAGACGGCCACCCCCGACGACGCCCAGGAGATGAACTCCTTTATCCGCGGATGGCTGGCCGAGAGGTTCGGCCGGGACGCCGCCTCCGAGGTGCGCATCCTCTACGGGGGGAGCGTCAAGCCGGACAACGCCGCGGAGCTCATGGCCATGCCGGACGTCGACGGGGCGCTGGTGGGCGGAGCCAGCCTTAAGGCCAGGGATTTCGCGGCCATCGCTCGATTCCGCGATTGAAGAAAGAGCGGCCCGGCTTCGGGCAGGAGGCGCCGGCCGCCTGTCCCAGCCGGATGGACCTCATGCACGGCGGGGCAGCGGCCGGGGGATTCCAGGGGGTCTCCCGGTGACGGGGGTATGTACGGGTCCGAACACCGGAATCCGAAGGCCTCTCAGTTCATGAGGCGGGTCGGCGCGCTGACTCGTAGCACTCCCCGCTGGCCGCGACGGCCGAGGTCGTCATCCGACGGACTCTCCGTCATGGAATTAAAGGCCACCGCCGGCCAGTCCCCAGTGTTGCCAGGCGGGTCCCTGCACGTGATAGAATATCCGGCGAGCGAAAAGTGGCCCCGGGAGGAGCCTCCGCAAGGCCGAGAGGCAAAGTCCGACGTCGACGGAGGCGGTATACAGCGGACCAGGAGGCAGGTGGAAGGAATTGGATATACTCAAGTACATCATGCTCCCCCTCTTCTTCATCTCCGGGCTTTCCATGACCGTCTTCGTCCTCCTGCACTCCGGGAGGGGGAGCGGGCTATCCAGCGCCTTCGGGGGTTCCTCGCTGGGAGGCCTTTCGGGGACCCAGGTGGTCCAGAAGAACCTGGACCGCATCACCATCGCCAGCGCCTTCGTCTTCGTCATCACCACCATAGTGCTCATCTTCATATACAAATGACCCCGACCGGGTGAGACCCGGGATCCTTTCCGCGAAGGCAGGCAGAGCAAAACCCGCGCCCCGAGGCGGGACCACGCGCATAGCATGTCTTTTCGGGGCGGGGACGGGCACCGGCGGGATCCTCGCGGATGCTGAAACATTTCGTTAGGCGTTTCCCGGGTTGAAAAGGGTCGAGAGACCACCCGGGCAGTTCGTGTAAAAAATAGGTGGGTCCACCAAGAGGCAACTTCCTTAAAAGCGACCTGAAATGAAGGGCTCGCATTGTAGTATAATGTTTCGATTAGGACCGGATCGCCGCTTGCGTTTCGCCGTGCGGCCGAGGGGAAAGGAGTGGAAGTGACCGACAGGTACCTGTTCACCTCGGAGTCCGTCACCGAGGGACATCCGGATAAGATAGCCGATCAGATAAGCGACGCCATACTGGATGAGGTCTACCGCGACGATCCCTTCGGCAGGGTGGCCGTGGAGACCCTGGTGACCACCGGCCTGGTCATTGTGGCCGGGGAGATGACCACCTCCACCTACGTGGACATCCCGGGCGTGGTGCGCAAGACCATCGAGGAGATAGGATACACGCGCGCCAAGTACGGCTTCGACTACGAGACCTGCGGCATCGTGGTGTCCATCGACCCCCAGTCCCCGGACATCGCCCAGGGCGTGGACCAGGCCTACGAGGCCCGCATGGGCATGACCGAGGACGAGATGCTGGACTCCCTGGGGGCCGGGGATCAGGGGATGATGTTCGGCTTCGCCTGCAACGAGACGCCCGAGCTCATGCCCATGCCCATCATCCTGGCCCACAAGCTGGCCCACCGGCTGGCCGAGGTGCGCAAGGCGGGCATCCTACCCTATCTGAGGCCGGACGGAAAATCGCAGGTCACCGTGGAGTACGAGAAGGGCAGGCCGGTGAGGGTGAACACCGTCCTCATCTCCGCCCAGCACCGGCCCAACGTGGACATCGAGGAACTCATGAAGCCCGACCTCATCGAGCACGTCATCCACCCCGTCTCCCCCCCGGAGATGGTGGACAAGGACCTGCGGGTGCTGGTGAACCCCACGGGGAAGTTCGTGACCGGAGGGCCCATGGGGGACACCGGCCTCACCGGGAGGAAGATCATCGTGGACACCTACGGGGGCATGGCCAGGCACGGTGGGGGATGCTTCTCCGGAAAGGACCCCACCAAGGTGGACCGCTCCGCGGCTTACGCGGCGCGCTACGTGGCCAAGAACGTGGTGGCCGCCGGGCTGGCGGACCGCTTCGAGATCCAGCTGGCCTACGCCATCGGAGTGGCCCGTCCGGTGTCCATAATGATCGACGCCTTCGGGACGGAGAAGGTGGACCTGAACACCATCCTGGAGCTCATCCGGGCCCACTTCGACCTGCGCCCGGCGGCCATCATCCGGGACCTCGATCTCAGAAGGCCCATCTACAAGAAGACCGCGGCCTACGGGCATTTCGGGCGCATGGACAGGGACTTCACCTGGGAGAGGACGGACAAGGCGGAGATCCTGCGCCGGGAGGCCGGCCTGGATTGAGCCCGGTCAGGTCCGGAGAAAGCCCCCGGTGTTACCCTTGAGGAGCGAGACGTTCGCTGACATACGCTCGCGGGAGGCGAATATATGGCGGTCCTACCCATAAGGGTGTTCGGGGATCCCGTGCTCCGGGAGGTCTGCCCGGAGGTCCGGGATATAGACGAGAGCGTGGAAAGGCTGGTGCGGGACCTGACGGATTCCCTGCCCCGACCGGGAGGCGCGGGGCTCTCCGCCAACCAGCTCGGGGTCCTCAAGAGGGTGTTCGTCTACGAGGACCAGGGAGAGATAAGGGCCTGCATCAACCCGCGCCTGGTGTCCGTCTCCGAGGAGACCGAGGAAGAGCTCGAGGGTTGTCTCAGTCTGCCGGGTGTGACGGTCCCCGTGCCCCGGCACCTTTCCGTGGTCCTGGAGTGCCTGGACCTGGAGGGCAACCCGCAACGCCTGGAGGTCGAGGGTTGGCTTGCCAGGGTCTTCCAGCACGAGCTGGACCATCTCGACGGACGGCTCATCCTGGACAGGACGGACCGGGAGAACCGGGTTCAGGCCATACGTTTCCTGCAGGGGGAGACCGACTACGGGTTCGACGGCTGACCGCATAAAAAGGGACGGGGGGACCCCATCTTTGAGATTCCTTTTCCTGGGGACCGGCGATTACGCGCGCGACGTCCTGGACAAGCTCCTGGCCTCCGGACTGGCGCCCGAGTCGGTGATCACCGGCCCCGACCGTCCATCCGGAAGAGGGCTGCGCCTGCGGTCCACCCCGGTGGCGGAACTGGCGGAGGAGAAGGGACTGGACCTGCACAAAGTCGAAGGCCCGGGAGACCGGTCGTTCAGGGATATCCTGGAAAGAACGCGTCCGGATCTGGTCCTGGTGTGCGATTACGGATCCCGGTTGCCGGGAGAGGTGCTCTCCGCCCTGCCCGGGCGTTTCCTCAACCTGCACCCCTCTCTTTTGCCGCGTCACCGCGGCGCCGCACCCATCCAGCGGGCCCTGATGGAAGGGGAGACGCGGACCGGGGTCTCCCTGATGGTCATGGAAGAAGGGCTGGATACCGGACCGGTGGTGGATGCCGTGGAGACGGAGATCCATCCCGAGGACGATGCTGGTACCCTCAGGGTAAGACTGGCGGAGGCCGGCGCGAGATTGCTGGAGAGGGCTCTTCCCGCCTACCTGGAAGGAAAGTCGACACCGCGGGAACAGGACCACGACATGGCCACTTACGCTCCACCCTTGCGCAAGGAGGAGCTCCTGATAGACTGGAGGGAACCGGCCTCCGTGGTCCACAACCGCATCCGGGCGCTGGCGCCCCTGCCGGGAGCGCGGAGCAGGCTGGGAGGCAGATGGATAAAGATCTTGCGGTCCCGGCCGCGCGAGGACGTCACTCACCTGCGGCCCGGGGAATTGCGCGGCGTCGGGGGCGAGATGCTGGTGGGGACCGGGGGCGGGGCCCTGGAGGTCCTCCAGCTGCAGCCGGAGGGACGCAGGCGGATGGAGGCCGCCGAGTTCCTGAGGGGTTTCCGCGGTGGGAAGGAAGCCTTCTTCGAGGCGGTGAAAAGAAGTGGCTGAAGGCGACAGGAAGAGAAAAAGAACACCGGTGCGGAAGAGGAAAGCGGAGGCCCCTTCCTCCGGCGCCCGGGACCTGGCCTACCGGATCACCAGGCGGGTCCACGCCGGGGGTAGCTACCTGGGACTGCTCATAAGGTACGCTCTGAACGGCACACGCCTTGACGACCGCGACCGCGCCCTGGTGGCCGAGCTGGCCTACGGTGTGCAGAGGCACCGCAACCGGATCGACCACGTCATCGCCGCCTTCTCCGACCGCCCGCTAAAGGAACTGAACCCGGAGGTCCTGGATATACTGCGGCTGGGGGTCTTTCAGCTCCTGGAGATGCGCGTGCCTCCCCACGCGGCGGTCAACGAGAGCGTGGAGCTGGCCAAGAGACACCTGGCCAAAGGCGCTGGGTACGTCAATGCGGTTATGCGCCGCGTGGCGCAGGGACTGGAAGAAGTTGCCTGGCCGGGGGCGGAAGACCTGCCGGCTTACCTGGAGGTGGTCCATTCCCATCCCCGCTGGCTGGTGGATTACTTCATCAAGCGTTTCGGGGAGGAGGAGGCCCTGGAGCTTTGCACGGCCGACAACCGGATCCCCACCCTCACCCTGCGGGTAAACCCCCTCCGCGCCTCCCGGGAGGAGCTCCTGGAAGAGATTGCCTCCCGGGGCTGGCAGGGGAGGCCCTCCGCCCTGTTCCCCGAATCGATCGTCGAGGTGGCCGTTCCCTATCCCGCCCTGCTGCAGTGGCTGGAGAAGGGGCTCTGTGTGGTGCAGGACGAGGGCTCTATGCTGGTGGGCTACGCGGTCAGCCCCCGCCCGGGCCAGGTAGTGGTGGACGCCTGCGCCGCCCCGGGAGGAAAATCCACCCACCTGGCCGTGCTGGGCGGGAAGGACTGCAGGATCATCGCCGTGGACCGCAACCCGAAGCGCCTCAAGGCCATGCGCAGCGCCGTGGAGAGGCTGGGCGTGGAGAACGTGGAGCTCCGGGCAGGGGATGCCTCCAAGCTGCGCGAGGTGGTGGAGGGCGAAGTGGACGTCGTGCTCCTGGACGCCCCCTGCAGCGGGTTGGGGACCCTGCGCCGCAATCCGGAGCTGAAGTGGAGGCGGTTCCCGGGAGACATCGCCAACCTGGGCGCCGTGCAGGCCAGGCTCATCCGGGGATGCGCGGAGGCGGTGCGCCCCGGAGGCATACTGGTCTATTCCGTTTGCACCTTCACCCTCGAGGAGACGGTGGGCGTGGTGGAGGACTTCCTGAGGGAGAGGAAGGATTTCCGATCCGAGAGCCCGGCCTCCCTGCTGCCCGGCGCGCTGGCCAGAGACCTTTCGCCCCGTGGATACCTCCAGCTCCTGCCCCACAAGCACGGCACGGAGGGGATGTTCGTCGCCCGCCTGCGCAGGGAGGGATAGCGGCGCGGCCCGACTCTTTCTCCCGGCTTGCGCTCCGGAGGGCGGCCGTCCCCGGCAAGCCTGCAGTCCGGGCTTTTTACCGTGCTTATCGGACCGGTAGGGCATACGCCCCGGGGAACAACCGTCCCCGGCAGAGGTAATCTTGTCACCCCGCGGAAATATAATCAGTGAGGAGTCAACGGGAAGTTTCGCGTGCGGGCGGTTCGAGGTCCATGTCGGGTGGTGAGAAGAGCGGGAGGATGAAAGTGGACAAGGAGAAAGCGCTGGAGATGGCCCTGATGCAGATCGAAAGGCAGTTCGGTAAGGGTTCCATCATGAAGCTGGGCCAGGACAACCACCGCTTCCAGGTGGAGGTGATACCCACGGGGGCCCTTTCCCTGGACATCGCCCTGGGGATAGGGGGAGTCCCGCGGGGACGCATCGTGGAGATCTTCGGCCCGGAGTCCTCGGGGAAGACCACGGTGGCCCTGCACATCATCGCCGAGGCACAGAAACGCGGGGGCATAGCCGCCTTCATCGATGCCGAACACGCCCTGGACCCCAGCTACGCCAAGGCCCTGGGGGTGGACGTGGACGAGCTTCTCATCTCCCAACCCGACACCGGAGAGCAGGCCCTGGAGATAGCGGACATGTTGGTCCGCAGCGGGGCCTTGGACGTGGTGGTAATCGACTCCGTGGCCGCGCTGGTCCCCCGCATGGAGATAGAGGGGGAGATGGGCGATTCCCACGTGGGGCTCCAGGCCCGGCTGATGTCCCAGGCCCTGCGCAAGCTGGCCGGAACCATAAACAAGTCCAACACCACGGCCATCTTCATCAACCAGCTCCGGGAGAAGATAGGTGTGATGTTCGGGAGTCCGGAGACCACGCCGGGCGGCAAGGCGTTGAAGTTCTACGCCTCGGTAAGGCTGGACATAAGAAAGCTGGACAGCATCAAGCAGGGCGCGGAGATCATCGGCAACCAGGTGAGGGTCAAGGTGGTGAAGAACAAGATGGCCCCGCCCTTCCGGAAGGCGGAATTCGACATCATGTACGGGAAGGGGATCTCTTCCGAGGGGAACGTCCTAGACCTGGCGGTGGAGCACGGCCTGGTGAAGAAGAGCGGCTCATGGTACACCTACGGGGAGGAGCAGTTGGGGCAGGGGAGGGAGAACGCCAAACAGTACCTCTCCGACAACCCCGACCTCATGCGCAAGCTGGAGAACCAGCTGCGGGCCATGCTCAACCTACCCCCTGTGCCGGAGATAATCCCCCGTGCGCCGCAGAACGGAAAGGGCAACGGCACCGGCGGGTCCAAGGCCAAGGCGGAGACCTCCTCCGGAGAAGCCAAGTGATGACGAGGGAACATGGTGGGGAAGCGCCAGGTGACCATAACCCTCCTTTACCGTGGGAAGGGATTCCCCTTGACTGCGGGATGGGAGGCGGATGGCCTTAATCCTCCCCCATCTGAGCGGTAGACGCCACCCTCCTGGACGCGGCAATGCGGAGAGCTTCCAGCGGCCTGGAACCGGAATCAGGTCCGCACCCCCGTAGGGCAGGCAAGATCTGCATATCGCACGGTAGAGGAAACCCCTGCTCCTTTCCCAGGGGTAGAGGTTTCCTTGACACTGTATTGGCGCTTTTTTAGAATAAAATCGGCTAAGGTTATTGGCAGCTGGTTGATATCCAAGCGGTTGCTCCGCTTCACGGATAGCCGTAAGAGACAGAGGAGTTGACGCCTGGACCTTACGGTAAATCTGAACCGTAGATTTAACCTTATGCCGAGATGACAACTCGGCATTTTTGCGTTATTTATCCGGGGTTTACCCGGGTTTGACATAAAGGAAGGAGGAAAGGAAATGAACATCGTGCTGGCGATAGTCATCGGAGCAGCGGCCCTGGTCCTGGGAGCCCTGGGTGGTTACCTCGGACGGAAAATGGTCGCGGAATCCAAGATATCCTCCGCAGAGGACGCCGCCAGGAAGATCATCGAAGAGGCGGAGAGGACCTCCGAGAACAAGAAAAGGGAAGCTCTACTTGAGGCTAAAGACGAGATCTTCGCCATGCGGAGTGAAGCTGAACGGGAGATTAAGAACCGCCGCAGCGAACTCCAGAGGCTGGAAAGAAGGCTCCTCCAGAGGGAAGAGCAGATGGACAACCGGGCGGAGAACCTCGAAAAGAGGGAGAAGGCCCTGGCGGAGAGGGAAGCTCGCCTGGAGTCCATGCAGAAGGAGGTGGAGCGGACACTCCAGGAGCAGCAGGAAAAGCTGGAGAAGATAGCCGGGCTCTCCAAGGAGGAGGCCAAGCAGGTCCTCCTGGCCCAAGTGGAGGAGGAGAGCAAGAGGGAGGCTGCACAGATCCTCAAGAGGATGGAGCAGAAGGTGAGGGAGGAGGCCGACAAAAGGGCCAAGAACATCATCGCCAATGCCATCCAGAGGTGCGCCTCCGACCACGTGGCCGAGACCACCGTCTCCGTGGTGCCTCTTCCCAACGACGAGATGAAGGGGAGGATCATCGGACGGGAAGGAAGGAACATCCGCACCTTCGAGACCCTCACCGGGATCAACCTGATCATCGACGATACGCCGGAGGCGGTCATCCTCTCCAGCTTCGACCCCGTGCGGCGGGAGATCGCGCGGCTCACCCTGGAGAGGCTCATCGCCGACGGCAGGATCCAGCCCGCCCGCATCGAGGAGATGTACGAGAAGGCCAAAGCCGAGGTGGAGGCGGAGATCAAGGAGGTCGGAGAGCAGGCCGTCTTCGAGGTCGGCCTCCACGGGGTCAATCCGGAGCTGATGCGGGTCCTGGGCAGGCTCAAATACCGGACCAGCTACGGACAGAACGTCCTGAAGCATTCCCTGGAGGTGGCTCACCTCGCCGGGATCATGGCCGCGGAGCTGGGTACGGACATCAAGCTGGCCAAGAGGGCCGGCCTCCTTCACGACATCGGTAAGGCCATCGACCACGAGGTGGAGGGCTCACATGCCCTCATCGGCGCGGAGCTGGCCAAGCGCCTGAAGGAGAGCCCCGCCGTCATCCACGCCATCGAGGCCCATCATGGCGAGGTGGAGCCTCAGACCATCGAAGCGGTGCTGGTGCAGGCGGCGGACGCCATCAGCGCGGCACGCCCCGGCGCCCGCCGGGAGACCCTGGAGAGCTACATCAAGCGGCTGGAGAAGCTGGAGACCATCGCCGATTCCTTCGAGGGCGTGGAGAGTTCCTATGCCCTGCAGGCGGGCAGGGAGATAAGGGTCATGGTCAAGTCGGACGTCATCGACGACCTGGGTTGCGTGACCCTTTCCCGGGAGATAGCGCGCCAGATAGAGGAAGAGCTGGAATACCCGGGCCAGATCAAGATAACGGTGGTTCGGGAGAAGCGGGTGGTGGACTACGCCAAGTGACCGCGACCGCACGGACCGCGTGACAGCCGCACCGGCCGTATGGCGAGGGATGATGTTGTGTGCCATATCGCCAGCGGCCAGGCCCTGGTAAGTCCCCGCGTCACGGAAAAAGACCCCTTCCACCGCGTGAAGGCAAAGGCCGCGGGCGGGAGGGAGAGGGGCAACGATCCTCTCCATATATGGAGAGATCCTGCCCGGGCCGCGGGCGGGAGGCATAGGGTCAGGAGCTGGAACGGCCCGGACAGGGGGAACCCGCCCACGTGGAGGTCGGGGTGGATCACGGCATCAT
>FWWL01000889.1_pt1 | contig 77761 bp, 69 predicted proteins | sample 2228331 | NCBI WGS metagenome assembly FWWL01 (sample SAMEA103939775, study PRJEB20133) | metagenome | reverse complement strand
GGCAGCCGATTGCGCCTGCCCGCCCAGCCAGAGCGTGCTGAAGACCACAACCGCCCAAAATCCTCTGGGTGTTTTCATGGCGGTTGCCTCCTTATTGCAGGTTGACCAGCACCAGCACAAAGCCCGTCTGACCCTTTTCAAGGCGGGTCATCGCCTTGCCCAGAATCGCGCCCTGTGCTTTCTGCAGGTCGGTCGCCTTCATCACATAGCCGGGGCGTTCGGCGGTGGTCAGGAAGTCGCCGGGTTCAATCGCCTGCTCGGTGGCGTCGGCGTAGACCCACACGCGCCCGCTGATGGCAATCGGCGCGTGGTTCTCGCTGCCTTCCAGGTTGCCCAGCACGATGCCTTTGGACAGCCCGTTCGCGCCCGCGACAATCCCTGCGACGCGCTTGTTATAGGCGCCGCGTGCGAGGCGGAGGTGGCCTGGGTTGTCGGGGTCAATCTCCACGACCATGCCGGGTTGCACTTCGTCGGTGGTGGGGAACTTCTCGGCGAAGTCGGCGCCCGTGATTTCCAGCACATTCACCCGTGCCGTGCCGTTCACATGCAGTTTCGCGGCGGGCGCGTTGGTGCCGATTCCCACATCGCCTGTGTTTGTGACGCGCATGCGCTCGAGATTGTTCGTGAAGACCCGAAGCGCATGGTTGGTCTGCGTGCCCACAAAGCCAACGCCGCTGGTGCTTCCCAGCACAACGGCAGCGGTTCCGTCCCGAACCACGAGATAGGCGTCGCCTGTGCGGGCAAACTGCGCCAGCTCGCCAGCGTTGAACGGAGCCGTCGGATTCGGTCCGACAGTGAGCAGGTTTTGCGGATTGTTCGTGCCAATCCCGACGCGCCCGCTGCCGGTGATGCGCACGCGCTCGGTGAAACTGGTGCTGCTGCCGACCCCGAAGGCGACGGCAGCGCCGTCCCAGTCGGTGTAGATTTGCAGCAGGTTCGCCTGTATCCCGAACCCGTAGTGTGCGCTGGCGTTCGAACCCCACAGGCTAATCTTGTTGCCCGTCGTGCTGGCAAAAGAGAGCGGCGCAATCGGCGAGGCGTTATTGATACCCACACGCTGTGTGCCCAGGTCCACCGTCATCACAGGGGTTCCGCCCGCTAAGAAGTTGAACTTGTCGGTGCTGTCCTGATACTGCAAACCCCAGTTCGTGAACGCAGGCGAATGGGTAATCACCATGCGGTCGGGGTTGGAAACGCCACTCTCGAACATCCGCAGGGTGCTGGCATACGGCGTCGGGTTAATCTTTATACGGGGCGAAAGAGTCGTGGAACCCACCTGAATCTCCAGGTAGCGGGTTCCACCATCCCAGACGGAAGCCGGGAAGTTCAGCTCCACACTGAACAAGCCGTTGCTCACAAGCACACTCACGGGACCGACCGTGCCCCGCAGGGTTCCAGTCGCGTCGTAGAGCCGAAAGGTCATCTGGTAGTTGCCGTTCGCGGGGTTGCCGCCGTCTTTCAGGAACCCCTGATAGGTGAACGGCTGGGCGCACGCGAGCGCCAGAGTCGTCAAGAAGCCGAACATCAAAATCCATCGTTTGAGCATAACTTTTACCTCCATACCCTTCATTATCCATGGGGGGTCTTACGAGAGTCTTAAAAAATCGGGGGGTTTCTGGGACTTAAGTCCTAATTTGGGGTTTTTAAGGGCAAATCCCCTTAAAAAGTCGCCATTTCGTCGGCGAGGGCGCGGCACTGCTGGAGGGCGATCTGGCGTCCCATCGCCTGGTTCAGCTGGATGGCTTCTTCGAGGGCGCTTTTTGCGCGGGGCAGGTCGCCAAGCGCTTTGTAGGCGTGGGCAAGGTAATAAAGGGTGTTCGCCTGCCAGGGGCGCGCCTCGCGCTCTTGCCAGAACACAAGGCACGCTTCCAGCGCCTGCGCCGCTTCAGGGTCTGGCTGAAGCATGGCGCGAATGCCGTAGTAGTGCGTTTTGCTGAAGTGCAGGCGGTAAGCGTCTTCTTGCTGGCGGCGGGCGTCAAGCGCGTTTTCGGCGTAGCGCAAAGCGGTGGGCAGGTCCCCCTGGGCAATAGCGGCGAGCGCGGCGAGGTCCCATGCGCCTCCCAGCTCGTGGGGGCGGTCATAAGGCAGATGGCGGGCGACCAGCTCCAGCGCCGCCTGCAGCGCCTGTTCTGGTTCGCCGCGACGCAGGCGCCAGTGCCCTTCCAACCACAGGAGCGTATCGGCGAACCGACCCACCTGCAAGTCTAACTGGCGCAGCGCATGCAAAAGTGCCTCAGCGCTCTCCAGTTCGCCCTGCTGAATGGCAATAAAGAGCTGGCTTACCAGCGCGGAACCCACGCGAATAGGGTCATCCAGCTGGCGGGCGAGCTGCACTTCCTCCAGGCAGACCAGTCGCGCCTTCTCGTAGTCGCCCTTCAGCATCAGGGCTTCGCTATATGCCAGCAGGGTTGACTGACGCACCAGCAAATCGGGCTGCTGAAACGCCTCTCGCACGGCTCGCTCGCGCCAATCAGGCGGCTGACGCTCCCAGGGGATGTAGCCCGCCAGGTAGTGAATCTGGATGTGAAGCTCAAAATCCTCATGGCAGGGGTACATCGACCACAGGCGCTCCCAGTAGTGGTGAACCGTTGCCCAGTCGCGCTCGGTAAGTGCGTGTTGTACCACCCAGTAAAGCGCCCAGCCAAGCGTTTCCGGGCTTTCGGGAAGCGTTTCAGCCAGCGCGAGCATTTCGTGCGCCAGCGCACGGCTGGTTTCAAAGCTCTCGCGTTTGAAGTAGACGCCCGTCAGCAAACGAAGCAGGCGGCATCGCATAAGGGGCGTGCCGTTGGGCAACTGAATCGCCTGTGTCAGGAACGCCTCCACCCAGGGCAGGACACAGCGCGCAAGAAAATACCGATCCAGCGACACAATCAATTCGAAAAGCGTTTCGGTCTGCATCTGTTCCAGCAGGAGCTGGAGCGCGTCCTGCAGGCATTCGCGGTGCGCGTCCCAGAAAGCGAGCCACTGGGGGAGCTGTTCGGTGCGGCTCTGGGCGCGGCGGGCGTCTGCCTGGACGCACACCCACGCCGCAATCTGGCTTCTGCAGGCGCGCTGCTCATCGGGCGTCATCTGCTCCAGAGCGTGTTCGCGCACAACTTCCAGCATCCGAAACAGAACCGCGCCGTTGGCGGCGACACGCTGAATCAGACCTGCCCCCAACAGACTCTCCAGCGATTCGAGAAGAGAGTCGGCTGGCGCTTCGGTGTAAAAAATCTCCCGAAGCGTGTCTGCCGACCACGCGGCGGGCACTACCGCCATCTGGCGCAGGAGCCTCTGGGCATCGGCGGGCAGCGAGGCACAGGTAATCTCCAGCACCGTGCGCATTTCACGGTGGCGGGCAGGGATGTCCACACGATGGGTTTTAAGCCAGCTCAGGCGATGAGACACCTGCTCCAGCATCTGTCGGGGACTCAACACATTCACGCGCGAGGCTGCCAGCTCCAGCGCGAGCGGAATGCCGTCCAGACTTTGACAGAGCGCGGTGATGAGGTTCCGATTCTGCTCGGTCAGGCGGAAGTCCTGCGCCACCTGCTGTGCCCGATGCACAAACAGCTGCAGGGCGGGGCATTCGGGCGCGTCAGAGCAGGCGAGCGGCTCCAGATGGAAACGAATCTCGGCGTCAATTGTGAGCGGCACGCGCGAGGTAATCAACATCTGACAATAAGGAACCGATTCCAGAAGGCGCGCAATTATCGCTGATGCTTCGGGCAGGAGTTGCTCCATATTATCCAGCACCAGCACCACACGCTCAAGCTGGCGCAGGCAGTGAATCGCTTGCTCCAGGGGGTCATACGCAACAGATACGCCCAGCGCCGCGAGAATCGCTTCGCCCATCTGTTCGGGATTCAGGATGCCCGCCAGCGGAACCCACAGCACCGTGCATTCAGACGACCCTGCCAGCTGCTGCGCGACGGCTATTGCGAGGCGCGTTTTGCCAACACCTCCCAGTCCCAGAATGCTGACACAGCGCGTTTCGGGGCGCTGGAGCAAGTTAAGCAGCGACTGGAGCTCGGTTTGCCTGCCAAACAGCGGTGTAGTTGGCTGGGGGAGCTCGGGCGCTCCGGTCTCCACGCGCGGGGTTGCGGGCAGGGCTGGCGCTGTGAGGTCGGGCTTGTCGGAGCGGGCGCGTTTGGACCTGCGTGCCAGCACGGCGTGCCGACTCCCCAGCTGCTGGCACTGGAGCAACAGCCGCTGGACAGTCAGGGGGGCGCGACGCCGCTGTTCGCGCTGATATTGCTCGATCCATGCACTGCAGACCTGATACGCTGGTTCGGGGCGCCCTTCGTCCAGATACAAACCAACGAGGGTGCAGAGCGGTTCTGCATCGGTGGGGTGCAGCGCCACCAGCCGATGGAGCCACTCGATTGCCTGCACACGGTTGCCCTGCTGAAGGTCTATTTCTGTGAGGCGTTTTAGCGCTTCGCTATACTGCAGCTGAAACTGAACGCCCGCGTCCACGATCCACAGGTCGTAGTAGCCTGCCAGAAACTCGCCTGTGTAAAGACGCACTGCCTGAAGATAGTACTGATACTGGGCACTGGGGTCGCTGGCTTGTTGCGCGAGGGCAATCGCGTCGGCGAAGTCCAGCACATCGGCGTCAAACGCGGCGCGGTTCAGCCCCACACTCTGGGGTTCGGCGATCAGCAGGGGTGGCGCAGGTTCAGGAGCCTCAAAGGCATATCGGATGGCGTTCAGCGCAACGCTCAGGTTGTTGCGGGCGCGCCCTGGTTCCATATCCTGCCAGAACAGTTCCGCCAGCGCCTCGCGCGGAAAGCGATGCGGGGGGTGTGTAATCAAGTATCCCAGTAGCGAGACGGTTTTTGCCGTGCGCAACCGGTTCACGCGCCGAGTGCCACAGCGCGCTTCGAACCCCCCAAACAGCTGAAAATACCAGCGCGACTCCAGAGCCATCGTGATACAACTCTAATTATACTCGGAATGGGCATGTGTTTGCTGGAGGGGTTATATGGCAATACCTGTTTTTTGCGAATCGCGTTTTTCAGGCAAGTAAATAAGACAATGGAGTCGGTTCACCGCCTGCGAACTCTTTTCGAGTATCCTCATGGGGGATGCGTTCGGCACACTCGCTTATGGACGAACCATCGCGCCTGTGGCGGGCTGTGGCTCTCGGCAGCCTCATCCTTTCGCTGGGCGTTGCGGGCATCGCGTGGGGGCTGGGCTTCCCCCATGGCGCACTGGGGGTTCTGATTGGTGCCGCCATGCTGGGCTGGATTATGGGATACTATGGCTTTCTGGTCTGGCTGCTGCGGGGCAAAGGCGTCCAGCGACTCCTGCCTCTGTTCAACCTCGCGAAATACCCCCTGATGATGGCGGTGGTCTATGGAGTGGTGCAGGGTGGAACCCCGATGGTGATTGGATTTGTGGTCGGTGTGGTCATTCCTCTGGCGGTGATGACCGCGCTGGCAATCTGGTCGGCGTTCACGATGCGTTGAGGGCAGGGTATACTTCTCGGCGAGGGGAACAACGATGAAAACTCGCATACTCGGAATAGCAGGTCTTACCGCAGTGCTACTGGGCGCATCGGTTGTGGCGCAGCGACTGACCGCCGAGCAAGTTCTGGACAAAGCCGAAGCCGCAGCAGGCGGCGCGAAAATCCGCACACTCAAAAGTATCCATGTCAAAGGGATTTTCCAGGCGCCTGCTCAGAAACTGAGCGGCACGATAGAAATCTATTTCAAAGCGCCAAACAAAGTGCTGCTTCGTCAGACAATCCCCGGCGTGCTGGAGCAGACCAGCGGCTTTGACGGCAAGGTGGGCTGGGAAAAGAGCAACATGACGGGTCTGCGCGAGATTAAGGGCAAGGAACTGGAGCAGCTCAAATCGGCGGCGAATTTCACCAGTGTGGGCAACTGGCGTAAGCAGTATCGCAATCCCAGACTGCGCGGGGTGCAGCAGCTTGGCAACCACGAGGTCTATGTGATTGACCTCACCACAACACATGGCACGAAAGCGACCCTGTATATCGATACGCGCGAATTTCTTGTTCGCCGCGACGATAGCGAAGTGGTGACCCCGCAGGGTAGTATCGTCGCCACCAGCCTGCTGGAAGACTACCGCCGTGTGGACGGAATAATGTACCCGTTTCGCGTGCGTCAACAGGTGTCGGGAATGGAGAGCGTCATTTATCTCCAGCAAGTGCGCCACAATGTTCCGATAAACGACTCGCTTTTCCGCAAGCCGAAACAGTAAACATGTTGGTCGTTGAGAATCTGGTGAAGTCGTTCAAGGGGCTCCGCGCGGTGGATGGGGTCAGTTTTCGCGTGGAGCCGGGCGAGATCGTGGGGCTGCTGGGTCCCAACGGCGCGGGCAAGACCACCACTTTGCGCTGTATTGCGGGCATCCTCAAACCCGATTCGGGACGCATCCAGATAGGGGACTACGATCTGGCGCAAGCCGAGCGTGAGGCAAAAAGCCTGCTGGCGTTCATCCCCGAAATGCCCAACCCCTACGAGCTGCTCACGGTGCGGGAGCATATGCGCCTGGTGGCGATGTGCTATCAGACCCTGCCGCTCTACGAGGCGCGCGCTGATGCCCTGCTGGAACGCTATGAACTCAAAGACAAGGCGGACGCGCTGGCGGGCACGCTCTCCAAAGGCATGAAACAGAAGCTGGCGGTGGTCTGCGCCCTCGTGCATGACGCCAGAGTGTTCCTGTGCGATGAGCCGCTGATGGGGATTGACCCGCGCGGGCAGTATACGCTCAAAAACGACCTCATGCGCCTACGCGACGAAGGATGCGCCATTCTGGTCAGCACGCACCAGCTGGACACTGCCGAGCGCCTGTGCGATCGGGTGATTATTATGCATCGGGGCAAACTGCTGACCGAGGGCACTCTTTCGGAACTGCAGGAACGCGCCCAGATGGAGGGCAGCACTCTTGAAGAGGTGTTCCTGCGCCTGACCGAAGAGGCGGAAGCGCCGGTTTCAGAGATGCCTGTGCAGACCTGAAGGGGAAGCCTTATGGCGGATTATGCGGAAGTGTGGAGCCGTCACGAGCGCGCCAAGCGGCGTGCGACTACCGTTTCGCTGGCGTATAATGTGCTTTTCACGGCGGGCAAACTGGTGGCAGCGCTGTTGACGGGTTCGATGAGCCTGCTCTCGGAGGCGCTCCAGTCGGCAACCGATATTGTCGCCTCGGCGCTGGCGTATGTGGGCGTGCGAGTGGCGTCCGCCCCGCCCGATGAGCGCCACCCGTACGGGCACGGCAAGGTGGAGACCCTCACGGGTTTCGGCGAAGCGATTTTGCTGTTCCTGATGGTGCTGTACCTGATAGGGGAGGGCGTCCATCGGCTGTTCGTGGGCAGCGAGCTGGAAAGTCTAGAGGTCGGTATCGGGGTGATGGCGCTTTCGACCGTGAGCAGTCTCTTTGTAGGGCGCTATGTGTTGAGCGTGGGCAAGCGCACAGGCTCGCTCGCCCTGCTTTCCAACGGTCAGCACCTGATGGTGGATTTCTGGACGAGTCTGGGCGTGCTTGCCGCGCTGGGAATGATTCAGCTCACGGGCTGGACGGCGATAGACCCCCTGCTGGCAATCGGAATTGCGCTATGGCTGATGCGCGGTGCGTGGCGCTTAGCCGCGCATGCGTTCCATGACCTGATAGACCAGAGCCTGCCCCCTGAAGAGATAGCTCAGATTGACGCGCTGGTGCGGAGCGAACCCGATGTGATTAGCTACCACCGCCTGCGCACGCGCCGTTCGGGCGCAATGCGTTATATAGACCTCCATATCGTAGTGCCCAGCGACTGGAGCTTACAGCAGGCGCATGCCGTTGCCGACCGACTGGAAAAGCAAATCGCGCAGGCGCTGGCGCCCGCGCAGGTGGTGATTCATGTGGACCCCTACGACCCCACCCGTGCCTCGCATCAGCCTTCCGATGCCAAAGAGCGCGTGAAGGCGATATAGTCTTCCAGCGCTTCTGTCGCGCGTCCCGTTTCAATCACACGGAGCGCCATGTGAACCCCCTCGCGGATGTCGCTGGCGCGTCCTGCAATCCAGAGGGCGACGCCCGCGTTCGGTAGCAGCGCCTGCATCCGCTGCTCGTCGTCGCCGGCGAGCGCGGCGCGGAGAATTTGTGCGTTCTCTTCGGGGGTTTCACCGGGCGCAATCGCTGTCATCGGAAGCGGCGTTAAACCTAAATCCTGCGGGCTGAACTCAAACGACTCCAGCGTGCCGTCGCTCTTGAGGTGGGTCAGCACCGTGACGCCGATAGGGGAGACCTCATCCAGCCCGTCCATCCCATGCACCACGCAGGCGCGTTCGGCGCCCAGTCGCGCCAGCGCCTCCGCGAGCATCGTGAGCCACTCCCAGTGGAACACGCCTACCATCTGGCGCTTCGCGCCTGCGGGATTGGTCAGCGGTCCCAGCAGATTGAACACGGTGCGCACCCCCAGCTCGCGACGCACGGAGGCGACATGCTTCATCGCAGGGTGATGCAACGGCGCAAAAAGAAACCCCACGCCGACGGTTTCGATGCATCGGGCGACCTGCTCTGGAGTGAGCTGAATGTTCGCGCCGAGCGCTTCCAGCACATCGGCGCTCCCACAGCGGCTGCTGACGGCGCGGTTGCCGTGCTTCGCCACGGGCACGCCTGCACCTGCCACCACAAACGCCGTCGCAGTGGAGAGGTTCCATGTCTTAATGCGGTCGCCCCCCGTGCCGCAGGTATCCAGCAGGTCGGGGCGGTTGACCGAAACCTTCACGGAGTGTTCGCGCATCGCGCGTGCGAAGCCGACAATTTCGTCCAGCGTTTCGCCGCGCGTGCGCATCGTCATCAGCACGCCCGCCACCTGCACAGGGGTGAGCTGCCCTTCCATCAGCGCGTGCATCAGAGCGTGGGCTTGCGCTTCGTTTAAATCCTCGCCTTCCAGAACCATGCGCACCAGAGAGGGTATCTCCATATGCCATAATAGTACCCCATATGCCGGGACTCCGCGCCTCGCCCCGCAATTTTGCGGGTTTTCGTCCTGAATTCTCCCTGAATTGCCTGTTTTCCTCTTGACAATTGCGCCCAGAGTGTGCTATAATATAGTCGCACGGTTCGCCCCGTGCAATATCTCCGGGAAGCCCGGAAAGGAGGATGCTGTATGAAACGATTGGCAACACTGGCTTTGGGTGCCTTATTGACCGTCAACGCTTTCGCGTTGTTTGGTGAAACTGAGCCGAACAACACACGCGCGACTGCAGATATGGTTCTCTACGGCAATAGTGCCCCCTGGGCGGATGTCGGGGTGATAAACCTCGGTGCTAACGACTCCGATTTCTTCAAAATCCGCCTGCGTGCAGGGGACTACCTGACGGCGATTACTTTCCCTATCAGCACGCTTTACAATGTTCCGGACACTGTGATGGCGCTGTTTGACGCCAGCGGCACCACGGCGCTCGTGTGGAACGACGATGGTGGGAACGGTTTTGGCTCTGCCATCCGCTGGCAGGCGACCGCAACGGGCGACTACTACATCGCGATTACGGGATATCACGGTTTTAGCGGACGGGACGATATCTCTTACTACGAAGGCGCCACTCACAGCGAGGTTGGCGACTACATCCTGACCGTGAGCGTGGTGCCGGAGCCTGCCAGCATGGTTGCGCTGGGCACTGGCTTGGTCAGCCTGCTGGCGCTGCGCCGACGCAAGAAGAACTGAGCCAATCAGAGCGGCTTGGCGAAAAAGCCCCTCCTGCTGGAGGGGCTTTTTGATTCTTGAAGGAAACACGGGGGCTGGCGCGAACCCCATACCCATGCCTCTGCGGATTGCCGAGAACAGTCTGGTCTTGTTTCAGGGTGATAGTATTACCGACGGCGGGCGCAAGCGCGAAGTCGCCACCGATCTGGGCTGGGGCTACCCCTTACTGATTGCTTCCTGGATTGCGGCGATGTATCCCGAACGCCAGATTCGGTTTTTGAATCGGGGCATCAGCGGAAACCGTGTGCGCGACCTGCTGGCACGCTGGGAAGCCGATTGCATCGCTCTCAAACCCGACTGGGTTTCCATCCTGATTGGCATCAACGACACATGGCGCCGCTACGACAGCAACGACCCCACCAGCGTGCAGGAGTTTGAGCGTGATTATCGCGCCCTCCTGCGCCTGACGCGCGAGCGCACCGAAGCGCAGATTATTCTGATGGAGCCGTTCGTTTTACACACACCGCCTGACCGCGAGACATGGCGCGAGGACCTGGACCCGAAGATTCAGGTGGTGCGCCAGCTGGCGCGCGAGTTCAAAGCCGCGCTGGTACCGCTGGATCGGCGGTTTCGCGAAGTCGCTATGCGGCGTGATCCCGCCTTCTGGGCAGCCGATGGCGTCCATCCCACTATGGCAGGGCACATGCTGATTGCGCAGGAGTGGCTCAAGGCGGTTGGGGTTCGGTTCGGCTGATTCGCGCTCGGTATACTTTAACCCATGCGCGTGTTGAAGTTGTGGCGCCAGCGTCAGCGCCGCTGGCAGAGCGACGACCCTGCGGAACTCCGCGCCGAGCTGGAGCGCAAAGAGCGCGAGCTTCAGGAGGCGCGTCGCGCCCTGCGCCAGCTGGAGCATAAACTCGCCGACCGCGAAGCAGAGATTGAGGCGCTCCGTAAAATCAGCGAAGCCACCGGCAGCGCTTTCGCCTCCGAAGCCATGCTCCAGTCTATCGCCGAAATCGCGATGCGCATCACCGAAACCGAAATCTGCCACATCTTCCTGTTTGACGAAACCCGCGAAGAGCTGGTGCTGCGCGCTGCCACAGGCGACGATGCCCGATTCATCAACGAGATTCGGCTCAAACCGGGCGAGGGCATCACAGGCTGGGTCGCCAAAGAGCGCCGTCCCGTCGCTGTCGCCCGCGCCGCCTACAAAGACCCCCGCTTCAAACTCTACCCCGCCCTGAACGAGCAACAGTACGAGAGCATGCTCGCTGTACCGCTGGTGGTCAATAACGAGGTGATTGGGGTCATCAGCGTGCGCACGCGCAAGCCCAAAGAGTATCAGCAAGACCAGATTCGCCTGCTGTCGGGAATTGCCAGCCATCTGGCGGGCGCGCTCAATCAGCTGAGCCGTATCGAACAGTTGGAGCGCACCGCCACCCAGGTCGCCACGCTTTCGGAAATCAGCCGCACGCTCACGGGCAACCTCTATCTGGAAGAGGTATTGCAGCTACTGGTGCATATCACTGCCCAAACGCTGGGCTATAAGATTGTGACGGTCATGCTGCTGGACGAGGAGAAGGGCGAACTGGTGCTGAAAGCCACTCAGGCAGAAAGCGAAGAGTATCGCAAGAAACCCCCGCTACGGGTTGGGGAGAGTATTGCGGGGCGCGCCGTGGCAGAGAACCGCGTGATTGTCGTGCCTGATGTACGCGCCCACCCGAACTACCGATTCCCCGATATTGCGGCGCGCGAGGGGTTGCACTCGATGGTCTCCGTGCCCCTGCGCGTGCGCGAGCAGGTGATTGGCGTGCTGAACTGCTACACGGATCGCCCGCACCTGTTCACCGATGAGGAGTTGCGCACGCTGGAGGCGGTCGCCAGTCAAGCCGCGCTCGCGATTGACCACGCCAAACTCATGGTGCGCAGTGCCATTCTGCAGGAGATGCACCATCGCGTCAAAAACAACCTCCAGCAGATTGCGAGCCTGATGCGCCTGCAGATGCACTACTCGCGCTACAAAACGGTGGAAGAGGTGATTCAGGACAGCCTCAGCCGCATTCTGGCGATTGCGCAGGTGCATGAGCTGCTCTCGCGCGAAGACTTAGACATGGTGAGCCTGCGCAAAATTGCCTCCAGCATTCTGCATAACACGAAGCAGGCGCTTGTGCCTCCGGGGAAACAGATTCACTCGCGCGTGGAGGGAGAAGATGTGCTGCTGCCGTTGCAACAGGCGACTGCCGTGGCACTGATTTTGAACGAGCTGATTCAGAACGCAATCGAGCATGGGTTCAAAGATCGCACGGAAGGAGAAATCAGCGTGCGGGTGGAGTTCACGAACGGGCATGTGTTGCTGGAAGTCGCCAACGATGGCGAACCGCTCCCGCCCGATTTTGACGCGGCACGCTCCAACACGCTCGGCGTGAAGATTATTGACAATCTGGCGCGTGGCACGCTTCGCGGGCGTTTTGAAATCAGCAGCGCCGACTCGCGCACGGTGGCGCGGGTGGTGTTCCCGCGCCCTTAGTCTTCGGCGAGGTCAACGCCGCGCTCGCGTGCAATCTGGCGGGCTTTCTCGTAGCCTGCGTGGGCATGGCGCATGACGCCCGTGCCGGGGTCGTTGGTCAGCACGCGCTCCAGTCGCCATGCCGCTTCGTCGGAGCCGTCGGCGACGCAGACCTGCCCCGCGTGGAGCGAGTAGCCCATCCCGACGCCCCCACCGTGATGGAAACTGACCCACGCCGCGCCAGAGACCGCGTTCAGGGCAAAGTTCAACAACGGCCAGTCGGCAATCGCGTCGGAGCCGTCCAGCATGGCTTCCGTCTCGCGGTAGGGGCTGGCGACGCTGCCGGCGTCCAGATGGTCGCGCCCAATCACAATCGGCGCCTGCAGTTCGCCCTTGCGCACCATCTCGTTGAACAGAAGCCCTGCTTTATCGCGCTCGCCGTAGCCGAGCCAGCAGATTCGGGCAGGCAAGCCCTGAAACTTGAACCGCTTGACACCCTCGGTGAGCCAGCGGTGTAGCCCCTCGTCTTCGGGGAAGAGCTTGAGCAGGGCGGCGTCGGTTTTGTAAATGTCGGACGGCTCGCCCGACAGCGCCACCCAGCGGAACGGACCGCGCCCCTCGCAGAACTGGTCGCGAATAAACGCGGGCACGAAGCCGGGGTAGCTGAAGGCATCGGCAAAGCCGCCCTCTTTCGCGAAGGCGCGCAGGTTGTTGCCGTAGTCAAAGGCAATCGCGCCCGCTTTTTGCATCGCGACAATCGCTTCGCAGTGAATTGCCATCGATTCAATCGCGCGCTGGCGGACTTCTTCGGGGCGCGTGCGCCGTGCCTCTTCCACCTCGCGGAGCGACATTCTGCGCGGCACATAGCCGTACAGGGGGTCATGGGCGCTGGTCTGGTCCGTCACTAAGTCGGGAATGAAGCCGCGTCGCACCATTTCGGGCAGCACTTCGCTCGCGTTGCCCAGCAGCCCAATTGAGAGCGCCTGCCCCTTGCGCTTCGCCTCTTCCGCCATCTGAATCGCCTGTTCGAGGCTATCCGTCCAGGTGTCCAGATAGTTCGTCTCGATGCGGCGCTGGATGCGGTGGGGGTCTACCTCAACGGCGATAATCACGCCCCCGTTGAGCGTAACCGCAAGCGGCTGCGCGCCGCCCATACCGCCCAAGCCCGCCGTTACGGTAATCGTGCCTTTCAGCGAGCCGTTGAAGTGTTTTTTGGCAGCCGAGAGGAAGGTCTCGTAAGTGCCCTGCAGGATGCCTTGCGTGCCGATGTAGATCCAGCTGCCTGCGGTCATCTGCCCGAACATAATCAGCCCGGCGCGTTCCAGCTCATCGAACACTTCCCATGTCGCCCATTTGGGCACGAGGTTGGAGTTGGCGAGAATCACGCGCGGAGCGCGCTCGTGAGTGCGGAATACGCCAACTGCCCGACCCGACTGCACCAGCAGGGTCTCGTCGTTTTCGAGGCGATCCAGCACGCGAATGATGCGTTCAAAATCTTCCCAGCTTCGGGCAGCCTTGCCGCGTCCGCCGTAGACAATCAGCTCTTCGGGCTTTTCGGCGACTTCGGGGTCTAAGTTGTTCATCAGCATGCGCTTGGCGGCTTCCTGAATCCAGCCTTTGGCGGTGCGCTGGGCGCCGCGTGGAGCGCGAACGGTGCGTGCTAAGGTTGCCATCGTCGGAAACCTCCTGCGGGGATTATACCATGTCCCTGTGGTATAATCAGGGCGTGCCGCAAATCCGTTCGGTCGAGGAACTCGTTCAAATTATTCGCCAGCATCCTGAGTGGCGCGAGGCGCTTTTGAGCGCGCTGCTGCCTCAGGACCTTTTGCTCCTGCCGCAGGAGTTCCGCGCCTTTCGCGCCGAGATGCGCGAGCGGATGGAGAGATATGGACGCCGTGTCGCGGCGATTAAAGAGCAGCATGCCCGCCAGCATCCGAAGGCGGAACGCCAGAGCCGGAAATCCTCTGAACCTGAGCGTGAGAGTATTGTAATGAAACTCCTGTGGGGCTATCGCGTGGAGACTTTTTTCGGTTTGTTCCTGTGCTATGTACGGAACTCGGTGGTTCCCTGAAAATCATGGCAGAAACCCTTCTTCTGGGCGATAGCACGCCCTTGCTGATACGGGAGGCGGAGGTGCAGGCGCACCTGCCGATGGCGCGCGCGATTGAGGCGGTCGAATCGGCATTTCGCGATTGGGCGCACGGGCGCGCGACGAACCAGCCCCGCCAGCGCGTGCATACCGCGCAGGGAACCCTGCACCTGATGGGCGCGGCGTGGCGGCAGTATATCGGCTACAAAAGCTATTTTTCCTTCCCTGGTGGGACGCGCTTTGTGGTGGTGCTGGCATCGGCGCAGACGGGCGAGATTTTAGCACTCATAGAGGCGGACTGGCTCGGCAGAATCCGCACGGGCGCGGCAACAGGCGTGGCAACCCGCTGGCTCGCGCGCCCCGACGCCCAGACGGTGGCTTTGATTGGCGCGGGCGGGCAGGCGCTGACCCAGCTGCAGGCGGTGTGCGCCGTGCGCTCGATCACGCGCGTGCGCGTCTACAGCCGTACCCCAGAGCGTGCGAAAGCCTTCTGCGAGGCGAACGCGCCCCTGTTAGGCGTGCCCCTCGAACCCGCCGAAAGTGTGGAGCAAGCGCTGGATAGCGCCGATATCGTAATTACCGTGACCACCGCCCGCGAGCCGATAGTGTCGGGCGCGATGCTCAAGCCCGGCATGCACCTGAACGCCGTGGGCGCGAACTCGCTGGCGCGTCGCGAACTGGATACCCACGCCGTCGCCCGATGCGACCGCATCTTTGTGGACGATGTGCAACAGGCGCGAATCGAAGCGGCGGAGCTGGTCATCCCGATAGAGGTGCGGCGCCTCACCTGGGAGCGCGTGCTACCCCTTTCTTATCTCGTGGGCGGGCTGGCTTTAGGGCGTCAGGCGCCCGAAGAAATTACCCTCTTCAAATCGCTGGGGATCGCGCTGGAAGATGTGGCGGTCGCCAGCGCGGTCTACGAATCGCTCACCACTTCCGAGAACTGAGATGGAGCCGATTCGTCTGCAGAAGTGGCTGGCACGGTGCGGGCTGGGTTCACGACGGGCGTGTGAGCAACTGATTGAGCAGGGGCGCGTGCAGGTCAACGGGCAAACAGCCACGCTCGGCATGAAAGTAGACCCCGAACGGGACACCATTCTGGTGGACGGCAAGCCCGTGCGTGAGCCGCCCAAAACGGTGTATCTGATGCTGCACAAGCCGCGCGGATTCGTCACGACCCGCTCCGACCCCCACGCGAAGCGCACGATTATGGAGCTGATTGCTGATGTGCCTGTGCCTGTGTTCCCCGTGGGCAGGCTGGATGCCGACTCGGAAGGGCTGCTGCTTTTGACCAACGACGGCGCACTGGCGAATCGCCTGCTCCACCCGCGCTATAAGATGCCCAAGACCTATCGCGTGTGGGTGAAAGGGATGCCCAGCGAAGCGGCGCTGAAAGCTCTGCGCGAGGGCGTCATGCTGGAAGAGGGGCGCACGGCTCCTGCAAAAGTGCGTCTGCTGAAAGCCGCGCCCCACGAGAGCCTGCTGGAAATCACCCTGCGGGAGGGGCGCAAGCGTCAGATTCGGCGCATGTGTCAGGCGGTGGGGCATCCTGTGCGCAGGCTGGTGCGGATTGCGTTTGGTCCGTTGCGCCTGCCCCGCGACCTGCCTCCAGGCAAATGGCGCTGGCTCACGCAAGAGGAGATCGAGGCGATCAAAAGCACCCTAAGAGAGCAAAACTAAGAGGCTCCCTCTCCCGCAGCGGGCAGGAGAGGGAGCAAAAGAGGGAAGGCGCTAACACCCACTACCGAAGTTGGACAGCACGATCAACAGGTCGGCGTCGTCCACGATACCGTCTTTGTTGATATCTTCGTGGCGGGTGTAGCCGGTGCCTGGGGTGCCGAACGCAAAGAGCACCTTTAGCAGGTCGGTGTCGTCAATACAGCCGTCGCCGTTGGTATCGCCCGTGCGCCAGGTGTCTAACAGGAATGTTTCTTCGTGTCCAGTTGCTGCGTTGAAGCCCCAACCCACGATGTATCGTCCGTCGGGGCTAAGCGCAGAGGCTATCTTGAGATACGAGTTGCTGGTGAGCAGACTGGCGTAGGTCTGGTTCAGGTCTTCCATCTCCCCAGCCTGCGTCCAGCGGAAGGCACGCCACAGATCGCTGGCGTTGCGTGCGGCACCGACGACTACGGAGCCATCCTCAGAAACTCCAAAAGCCCAGCTGATGCCACCTCCAGGAAGTCTGCCAAGGTCCTGCAGAACTCCCGCTGTGGTCCAACGAAAGGCGATGTAATGGCGGATATACGCGGCGCCAACAATAACGGAGCCATCCGCTGAAGTGGCTTCAGCATAGCTTTCGGTACTGCCGAGCGCAAGGATGCTTCGCATTCCCCCCACTTGTGTCCAGCGGAAGGCATGCCGCCGACCGTTGGGGGCAAGGGCTTCGCCAACAACCACGGAACCGTCTGCCGAAACATCGCTAGCCCAGCTCTCGCCACCTCCGAAATCGCCCATGTATCGCATCCCCCTTGCCGCGGTCCAGCGAAAGGCATGCAACCGATTACTGGAGCTGAGTATCCCACCAACGACCACTGTGCCATCTGCCGAAACGCTACTTGCCCAGCTGGCAACGCCATCGAGCGTGCCAAGCCAGGTGATGGACTGCGACCAGCTTGTGGCTGTGATGCGCAGCAGAGCCGATGCCCTCAGAAACGCTCTGAAAAAAGTGCGCATTCCCCGCATCTTCATCGTTCCTCCTCCTGTGCAGAATGCGATAATCTCCGAAAAGAACTGGCACTCGTATGACTGCAAAAATGCGGGCAGGATTCCAGGATTGGAAGATTGAGAAGGGCGGAGGTAGGAGCGATAAAGCATAGCAGGAGCCTGCCCCCACGGGCAGAAAACTGCTCCCCATGACCCGACGCGCCCTCTGGCTTGGCTGGCTTTTAGTGTGGAGTGCGCTCGCCGCCCAGCCCCGCACACTCGCCGACTCGCTTAACAAACTCCTCACCGCCGACTGGCTCCGCTTCGGCTACTGCGGGATTGTGGTGCGCGACCTGCAAACGGGCGAAACGCTCTATCAGCGCGACGCCGAGCGGGTGCTGATTCCCGCATCCAACAACAAACTGCTTGTTACGGCGGGCGCGCTGGCACTGCTGGGAGCCGATTATCGCCTGCGCACGGAGGTCTGGCGCCACGGCACGGTGGACGCCGATGGCGTGCTGAAAGGCGATTTGATTCTGGTGGGCAAGGGCGACGCGAGTCTGAGCTACGGCGACCTCCAGAAACTGGCGCAACAGGTGCGCGAGGCAGGCATTCGGCGCGTGGAGGGGCGCCTGCTGTACGACGACACCTGGCTGGACGCTGAGCGCTACGGCTTCGGCTGGAATATTGACGATGAGCCGTTCGGCTATCAGGCGCAGATGAGTGCGCTCTGCGCCGAGCGCAACGCTGTCCGACTGTACGCCCGCCCCGCCGAAAAAGGGGGTGAACCCCCGCAAGTGCGGCTGGACCCCCCCACGGACTATGTGCAGGTTATCAATCTCGCGCGTACCGTGCCTAAAGGTACGCCGAACACCGCTTTGAGCGCCACCCGACTCCGCGCCCGCAATCAGATTATCCTCACAGGCACAATCGCTGAGGACGCTCAGGAGGTGCTGGTGGGACGCTATGCAGTGGAGAACCCCTCACGCTACGCGGCGTGGCTGTTTCGGCAGGCGCTTCAGGAAGCGGGGGTCAGCGTCCCAGCGGAACTGGCGCCCACGGCGCTGGCGCTACACCCCAACGCGATGCGGATTGCCACCCACCTCTCACCACCCATGAGCGAAATCGTTGCCCTCATCAACAAGCCCAGCGATAACCTGCTCACCGAGATGGTGCTTAAGGTCATCGGCAAGGAGCGAGCAGGCGAGGGCACGACCGCGGCGGGCATTCGCGTGCTGATGGAGTTTTTGCGCTCCGCCGGGCTGGAGATGGGCGCGGTGCAGATGGTGGACGGCTCCGGGCTGTCGCGCATGAACGCCATCAGCCCCGAAAATCTGGTGCGCCTGCTGGTCTACATGGCGCGCTCGCCGTATGCCGAAGCCTATCGCCGTTCGCTCCCCATCTACGGGGAGGACGGCACGCTCCGCAACCGCCTGCGCAATACCCCCGTGCAGGGCAAAGGCTTCGCCAAGACAGGTAGTCTCTATCGGGTCAGCAGCCTGTCGGGGTATCTCGTCTGTCGTTCGGGGCGCACGGTGGCGTTTTCCATCGTGATGAACTTCTATACGGTGTCGGCAAGCGAGGCGCGCGCCCTGCAGGACGCGATTGTGCAAGCGCTCTGGGAAAGCCTGTAGGAGGCGCATGGTACACTTTACGCGGAGGGAATAAGAATGCGCTGGCTGCTGATTCTGGCATTGTGGGTCTGGGCACTCGGCTGGGCGGAGGCACAGGAGCCGACCATTCAGCCCGGAGACAAGATTCGAATCACCGTAGAGGGCGACGAGTCGCTCTCGCGCGTCTACGAGGTGGACTCGCGGGGCGAGATTCTCATGCCCCTGATTGGCACGCTCAAGGCGAGCGGGAAGACCCCCAGCGCGCTGGCAGAGGAGATTCGCCAGCGGCTGATTGAGGGGCGATTTTATCGCGACCCGAAGGTGCAGGTGGAGATGGTGCAGCCTGCGCGCCCTGTGGTAACGGTGGCAGGGGCGGTGCGCCGCGCGGGGGAGCTGGAACTCAAGCCCGGCTGGCGCGTGAACGACGCGCTGGAGGCAGCCAGCCCCACCAATGTCGCTGACCTGACCGCCGTGCGGCTCGAACGCGCCGACGGCACGAAACTCACGCTCAACATCCTGCGCTATCGCCAGTCGGGCGAGGAGAGCGAGAACCCCCTCCTGCAGGCAGGCGACCGAATCTTCGTGCCCCTTATGCCCTCCGACCGCAACATTATCGTGCTGGGCGCCGTGAATCGCCCCGGCACCTACGACTTTGCGGAGGCGAAAACCCTTTTGCAAGCCATCAGCCTGGCGGGAGGCACCCAAACCGAAGCCGACCTCACGCAGGTTTCCATCAAACGCGCGGGGCTGGCGGAGCCGATTATCGTGAACCTGCGCACGCTCGCGGGCGATGTGGAGCTGCAGGCGGGCGACCAGATTCTGGTACCCTTCCGCCGGGTGAGGCAGTTTATCGTGGTGCGGGGCGGTGTGCGCCAGCCCGGCATCATCAACTACACCGAAGGCATGACGCTCACCCAGGCGCTGGACGCCGCAGGCGGACCCACCGACAGGGCGATTCTGGAAAAAATCGTGATTTCGCGCCCTGTTGCAGGCGGGCGCATGCAAAGGATTACCGTCAACCTGCTGGAGGTGGCGCAGGGTTCGCGCCCCGACGAGCCGCTTCAGGGCGGCGACACGGTGGAAGTGCCCGTCATCCGCGAGCGGCGTTCTTCCCCCGAAGAACCCCTGCGCGTTGTGTGGCTCCTGCTGAGTATTATCTATCTGGTGACACGGCGGTAGCTCTCTGGGAAGTAGCCCCCTCGTGAATCCCGACGGGTGAACCCGTTCCTATAAAACAAAGCCAGCCTCCGCTGGCTCTCCTGCCCCCGTCCACGCGCAGGATACGCGTGCTACTGCAGCCGACGGAGGTCGGCTTCGTCTCATAGGAACGGCTTTAGCCGTCTGGCGTCCGCGCGGTGCAGTTCTGTTGCTTGCTCGCTTTCCTATACAGCCTCTAACAACCCGCCCCAAAGTTCAACAGCACGATGAGCAGGTCTGCGTCATCCACCACGCCGTCGCGGTTCAGGTCGGCGGGCTGGCTGCCTGTGCTACCGAACGCAAACAGCACCATCAGCAGGTCGGAATCCTCCACACAGCCGTCGCCGTTCACATCGCCTGTGGGGGTCAGGGGCAGGGCAATTCGCCAGATGCCGCGCCCGTAGGTGGCTACCATCAGGTAGCCCGTGCCCGGAATCACACGCACGGTGTTGACCTGCACATTCGGCAAGCCGTAGGGTTGTGTCGCGTTGCGCCATGTGGCGCCGCCATCCAGTGTGAAGAAGACCCCGATATCGGTGCCGACATAAATCACCGTGTCGGGCGCGGTGGGGTCCAGAGCAATAGAGTTGAAATGCACATCGGGCAAGCCTGTGCTACCCGAACCGCTGATGTTGACCCACTGCACGGGGTTCGCCAGCGTGTTATCGCAGCGGAACACATGGGGCGTGCCCGTGCCCCCCACCACGACATAGACTTTGTAGGGATTGGTGGGATGCACTGTAATCTCTGTGATGGCGCGATTGGGCAGGGAAGGAGCTCCCGTGTGAATGGCGCGCCATGTGGTGCCGCCGTTCGTGGTCATCCACACCTGTCCGTCGCTCCCGCCTGTGTAAATCACATTCGCATTACTGGGCGCGCCCGCAATCGTCAACAACACGCGCCCTGTCAGCGCCTGATTGCCCAGCCGCGCCGTCCATGTGCCCGTCGTGGCGTCCCAACGGTACAGGTAGTTCGTGCCCGCCAGAAGCCAGTTGGGGTTCGCAGGGTGGAGCGTGAGCGGCGCAATAAACGCCACGGAGTCGTTGCCATAGTTCGGCGAGATATTCGTGCCCGACGCCCAGCTGTTGGTCGTGCGCACGATGCCGAGATACTGCCACGAGGCGTACTGAATACTGGGGTTGTTCGGATGGATGGCGCAGAAGCCGCCGTCACCCCCCACCACGCCGCGCCAGCTGTTCAGATCGCCGTTCGCGAAGGCGGTGCTGTTATCCTGCGCGCCACCCAGCATCACTGCCGAGTTCGTCGGATGGAACGCCGCCGCGTAGAACTGCGTGATGCCCAGATTCGCGTTCAGCGAAGTAAAGTTCACCGTGCCCGTGCTGGGGTTATACACCATCCGATAGACGCCCCCATCGTTGCCCACCAGCGCTTCGTTGGGGTTGCGGGGATTAACCGCAAAACTGTGCTGATCCACATGCACCAGCGCGTTATTCGTCAGGCTGAGACCGATACTGCGCCATGTGCCTGCGCCCGTGCGCTGTACCAGGTCTACCAGCCCCAGGTACACCACATCCTGATTCTGATGATCGCGCGCGACATGCAGGTGCGCGTCGTACCACGCCTGATAGAAGCCCCCATCCACGCTGGGGTTGAGTGCCGTCCATGTGTTGCCTGCGTCGTTGCTGACCCAGACCTGCGAGTCATCGCCTGAGAGCAGGTAGACGCGCTCTGGCACGGTGGGCGAGGTCGCCACACGCAGGGAAGATTTGTTGCCTGATGGGAAGGGGGGTGTCAGCACAGTCCATGTCTGCCCGCGATTGGTGGAGCGCAGGAGGCGTCCAGGGCTGCCGTGCCCGACGGCATAGTAATAGCGCACGCCTGTGCTGGGGTTGCGTGCGCTGATTGCCATATCGCTCCAGATAGCGCTGACGGGGTTCACACGTGTCCATGTTTGCCCGCCGTCGGTGCTACGCCAGATGTCGCCCGCGACGCTCTGATAGGGTCCCCAGCCTGTGCAGGCAACAATAAGGTTCGGGTTTTCGGGGTCAATCAGAATATCGGAGACGCACTTGTTGCCGAACTGCTGGGCGCCGAGGCTGACCCATGTTTGCCCCCCGTCGGTAGATTTCATAATCCCCATCGAGAAGGGGCGCATCCAGCCCTGAAAGTCGCCCGTGCCAACATAAATAATGTTCGGGTCCGTCGGGTGGATGGCAATACATGCCACCTGCAAAAACTGCCAGCTGTCGCCCAGCGGCTGCCATGTGGCGCCGTAGTCGGTGCTTTTCCACACTCCCCCCTGCGGCGCACCGATATAGTAGACGCCTTCGTTTACGGGGTCGTAGGCGACAGCGTTCACGCGCCCACTGATTGGCTGAGTGCCGAAGTAGGTGCGATAGGGGGGCATGAAGTTGCGCGGACCGACAAACTCCCAGCGTGCGCCTGAAGCAGGGAAAAAGACGCCGCTCATCTGGTCGCGGTGTTCCGCCGCACGCAGATACGCGCTCCAGTCTACCGAATCGTAGGGATAGGCGCGAATCTCCAGATAGTGGAGCAACGCCTCCAGATATTCGGGACCCTCTTCCAGCCTGTGCTTCACGGTCTCAGGGAGTTGCTTGCCCTGCGCTTCCAGTTTCTGGAGGTGCTGCCGGGCGCGGGCTTTTTCCTGTTCAATCCAGCGTTTCAGCTGTCGTACCGAGTGAATGGGCGGCGGCGTGCGCCCCGTGTCGGCAACCGCTATCGTGGTGATAAGCAGCAGAGCAGCGAGACTGCTCAAAATGCCCCAGTAACGAATCGTTCCCCGCATAAGAAGATTATACACGATGGCGGCGCAGGGTGCAACGGGTATAATCAACTCCGATGGTCTACGACTATGTGCCGATTGCGCTGTTGATGGGGATTGCGCTGGTGATTGCGGCGGTGATGGTGGGCGGCTCGTGGCTGCTGGGACCGCGGCGCCCCACCCCCGCGAAGCAATCACCCTACGAGTGTGGGATGACGCCTGTCGGTTCCGCGCGCGAACGGTTCCCCATCCATTTTTACCTCACCGCGATGCTCTTTATCATCTTCGATGTGGAGGTGGCTTTCCTGTACCCGTTCTTTGTGGTGTTGCGTGAGCTGCCGTCAGAGACCCGCGCGTTCGCGCTGGGCGTGGTCGGCGTGTTCACCTTCCTGCTGGTGATTGGCTTCGTGTACGAGTGGAAGAAGGGCGCGCTGGAGTGGGAAGACCCCGTGGAGCATCGCCGCCTCAAGCCTGAACCCCAGCCCGCGCCCGCAGGAGAACAGCCATGAGCCGAATGGAAATCGAAAAAATTCAGGCGCAATACCCCGACGCGATCGAAGAGATTTACGAGTTTCGGGGCGACACATGGATTTACATCCGTCCCGAACGCCTGCTGGAGGTGTGCCGCCTGCTCCGCGATGACCCTGACCTGAGCTACCTCTACATCTCCGATGTGATGGGCATCGACTGGCTCCCGAAATGGCAGGCAGGCGAGCGCCCCAAACGCTTTGAGGTGGTGTATAACCTCTACTCGCCCGTGACCTTCCAGCGAATCTTCCTGAAGGTGCGCGTGAATGAAGGCGAAAGCGTGCCTTCCGTAACTCCCATCTGGGAGGGCGCGAACTACCCCGAACGCGAGGTGTACGATATGTTCGGCATCCCCTTTGAGGGGCATCCGAACCTGAAGCGCATCCTGATGCCCGACGACTGGGTGGGACATCCCTTGCGCAAGGACTTCCCGCTGGGCGGCGAAGAAATCCCCTTCGCCCAGAACACGATGGGACCCGCAATAGAAGACCTGACCCACCCTCACGCGGGCGAATCGTTCGAAGGCTTGACAGGTACCGAACCTGTCAGCGGACGCTGAAAAATCAGCACTCTCACACGCGGTTTGTGTCATAATACACAGTCGGTAGCAGTGGCGCTGCCATCCAGCCCATCGGGGGGCAATCTCATCCCAACATCAGAAAAATAAGGAGGTCTATGATGAAGCGAGTCTATTTGTTTGACGAAGGTAGCGCCGACATGCGCGATTTACTGGGCGGTAAAGGCGCCAATCTGGCGGAAATGACCAATATCGGGCTTCCTGTGCCCCCAGGCTTCACAATAACAACCGATGTCTGCCGCGACTATCTGAAGCGGATGCGCCTGCCCGACGGACTGATGGACGAGGTGCGCCAGAAGATGGAGGTGGTGGAGGCGCGCGTGGGCAAGCGGTTCGGCGATCCTGCCAACCCCTTGCTCGTGTCGGTGCGCTCCGGCGCGAAATTCTCGATGCCGGGCATGATGGACACCATCCTGAACCTCGGCTTGAACGACCAGACCGCCGAGGGAATGATTCGGCTGACCCAGAACCCGCGCTTCGTGTACGACGCCTACCGCCGCTTCATTATGATGTTCAGCGATGTGGTGATGGACATCCCCAAAAAGCACTTCGAGGAGCGGTTTGAGGCGCTCAAGCGCGAGCTGGGCGTGAAAGAAGACACCCAAGTGCCCGCCGAAGCGCTCAAGTCGCTGGTGGAGACCTTCAAGGGTATCGTGTGCGAACACGGCAAAGAGTTCCCGCAGGACCCGTGGCAGCAGCTGGAGATGGCGATTGAGGCGGTGTTCCGCAGCTGGAACAACGAGCGCGCCATTATCTATCGCGAGCGGGAGAAGATTCCGCACGATCTGGGCACGGCGTGCAATGTGCAGGCGATGGTGTTCGGCAACATGGGCGACGATTCGGGCACGGGCGTGGCGTTCACGCGCGACCCCTCTACCGGCGAGCGCAAAATCTACGGCGAGTTTCTGCCGAACGCGCAGGGCGAGGATGTGGTCGCAGGCGTGCGCACACCGCTCCACCTCGATGCGCTCAAGGACATGATGCCCGATGTCTACCAGCAATTTATTGAGATTGCCGACCGCCTGGAGCGCCACTACCGCGACATGATGGACCTGGAGTTCACCATCGAGCGGGGGCGGCTCTGGATGTTGCAGTGTCGCGTGGGCAAGCGCACAGGGCGCGCGGCGGTGAAGATTGCCGTGGACATGGCGCAGGAAGGGCTGATCGGGCGCGACGAGGCGGTTCTGCGAGTCAACCCCAGCCAGCTGGATCAGTTGCTGCACCCCTATCTGGACGAACAGGCACTGGCAACAGGCGAATATCCGCTGCTGGCGCAGGGGCTGGGCGCTTCCCCAGGCGCCGCGAGCGGGATTGCCGTGTTCGATTCGCGCCGCGCGATGGAACTGGGCAAAACCCAGCCCGTGATTCTGGTACGCCCCGAAACGAACCCCGACGATGTGGGCGGCATGCTGGCATCCAGGGGGATTCTCACCGCGCGTGGGGGAATGACCTGTATTGCGGGGGAGACGCGAGTCCTGACGGACAAGGGTCTGCTCTCTGCAGAACGCGTGTTCGAGCTGTTTGCCGAAGGCGCGCCCCTGAAAATTCTGTCTTTTGACACGCGCACGATGCGTCCGGTCTGGCGTCCCATAATCGCCGCTGGGCGACGCCCTGCTGAGGTTGTACGGGCGCAGGTCTCCCAAACGGGGCGGTCGCGCAACAACTGGATTCGCATCACGCCTGACCATAAGATGTTTACCGTGCGTAAGCGTCAGCTGTGCAAGGTTCCCCTGGAGGAGGTCGTCCAAAATCAGGAGTATCTGCTGGCAGTCGATTGGATCCCGCCGATGGGAGAGGCGCGATACTCGACGGCGTTCGCCTATGTATTGGGCGCTCTTCTCTCCGATGGGTATGTCCGACTTACCCCAACGAAAGGGTACGTTGTGTTCGTGCAAAAACCAACTGCCGAGAAGGCGGAATTCATTCAGCGAGTACGCGATGCCTTCCAGACCGCGTTCGGATACCCCCTGAGTGAGGCGCGCATCCGCTCCACCAGAGCTATGCTTCAAGAGCGTCTCGTGACGGGGGAAGTCGCCGACTATATCTGCTACCGCCGTGAACCTGCCGCGCGTCTGGCGGAAGCCATTGCCAATCTCAACTGCTGGGTTTTGCAGGCAGATGCAGAAGCGCTGCGAAACTTCCTTGCAGGGTACATCGACGGTGACGGTTCCTACTCGTCGGCTTCCAGCGCTGTGCGTGTGCAGATTGTGGTTTCCGAGCGCAAGCCGTGGCTACTGGAAGCGATTGTACTGGCGTGTCTGCGGCTGGGCATCTTGCCGCAAGTGTCGAACAACCGAAGCGCGTATCTGATTCAGATTACCGAGGGCGTTGCTCAGATTCTGTCGCGTACTCACCGCGTGAAAGCGGAGCCGCCCACACGGCTCTATTCCACGAAGTGCTTCAGTATGCGCGCGCTGTGTGGCGACATCGTAGACGAGGTGAACTATCACGGGCGCGTGCGACAAGCGATCAAGCGCAACATCATGTTCGGCGCGGACAAGATTCAGCGCGATATCCTTCCCATATGCCCATCGGACACGCTCCGCGAGGAACTGGCGCGGTTGATCGAGTCGCCCTTACGCTCCATGCGTGTGTCGCTTGCGCCAGAACGCGAGGAATCCATCGTCTACAACTTCGAAGTGGACGCGACCGACGAGCTGGACAAAAACTATATCGTATTTTCGTCGCAGCTCACGCCGATATTGGTCTCTAACTCGCACGCCGCCGTCGTGGCGCGTGGCTTCGGAATCCCATGCGTGGCGGGCTGCGAAGCCATCAGCGTGGACGAAACCCAGCACCTGTTCACTGTGCAAACCGAAAGCGGGCTGGTTACGGTCAAAGAGGGCGACTGGATTACGATAGACGGCTCTTCGGGCAAGGTCTATCAGGGCGCAGTACCCACGGTGGAGCCGACCCTGGGCGGCGAGCTGGAGACTCTGTTGAGCTGGGCAGACCAGTTCCGTCGACTGCGCGTGCGCGCCAACGCCGACAACCCCCACGACGCCCAGAAAGCACTGGAGTTCGGCGCAGAGGGGATTGGACTGGCGCGTACCGAGCATATGTTCTTCGGCGAACAGCGCCTGCCGATTGTGCAGGAGATGATTATGGCAAAGACCCCCGAAGCGCGCCGCGATGCTCTCGCACGCCTGCTCCCGTTCCAGCGACAGGACTTCTTCGAAATCTTTGAGGTGATGCGCGGCTTGCCCGTCACGATTCGGCTGATTGACCCACCTTTGCACGAGTTCCTGCCCGACCGCGATGAGCTGATTCGGGAGGTGACGCGACTGGAGCTCACCGCGCCCGACTCGCCCGAACTGGCGGAGAAACGACGCCTGCTCCAGCGCGTGGAAGAGCTGCACGAAGCGAACCCGATGCTGGGATTCCGCGGCGTGCGCCTCTCCATTCTCTACCCCGAAATCGTGGAGATGCAGGTGACGGCGATTCTGGAGGCAGCCGCCGAAGCCCAGCGCCGCGGCTATGACCCCCATGTGGAGATTATGATCCCGCTGGTGGGGCATGTAAACGAGCTGAAGGTGGTGCGCGAGCATCTGGATCAGGTGGCAAAAGCGGTGATGGCACGCGAGGGCGTGCGCGTGGACTACAAGTTCGGCACGATGATCGAAATTCCCCGCGCGGCGCTCACTGCCGACGAGATTGCCCAGTATGCCCAGTTCTTCTCGTTCGGCACGAACGACCTCACCCAGACCACCTTCGGCTTCAGCCGCGACGACGCCGAGGGCAAGTTCCTCGCTTACTATGTGGAACACAAAATCCTGCCCGAAAACCCGTTCGTGACGCTGGATCGCGACGGCGTGGGCAAGCTGATTCGGATGGCGTTTGACCTGGGACGCGCCACACGCCCCGACCTCAAGGTTGGCATCTGCGGCGAGCATGGAGGCGACCCCGCTTCGATTGAGTTCTGCCACGATGTCGGGCTGGACTATGTGAGCTGCTCGCCGTTCCGTGTGCCGATTGCCCGTCTCTCGGCGGCGCAGGCGGCGTTGCGCCAGCGCGTCAAGGTCGCGGTGGATAAGTAAACAAAGCCCCCCGAAAATCGGGGGGCTTTTATGTCTTACCGCTCAAACGCGGCATCAAACGCGATTCGCGACGGCTCGAAGTCCAGACTACGCACAAAGGCGCACGCCTCGCGCGCCCCATGCTCGCGATCCATGCCGCTGTCCTCCCATTCCACCGAGAGCGGACCGCGATAGCCAATCTCGTTCAGGGCGCGGATAATCTCCTCAAAATCGATCGAGCCGCGCCCCGGCGAGCGGAAGTCCCAGTAGCGGCGCGAATCGCCAAAGTTCAGGTGTCCGCCAAACACGCCCGACAGGCGCGGGGTGTCTGCCCACCAAACATCCTTGACATGCATGTGGAAGATTCGGTCGCGGAACCGCCGAATGAACGCCACATAGTCCACGCCCTGATAACCCAGATGGCTGGGGTCATAGTTGAAACCGAAGCGTGGGTGGTGGTTAATCGCCTCCAGCGCGCGCTCGGCGGTTACGATATCGAACGCAATCTCGGTGGGGTGAACCTCCAGCGCGAAGTAGACATCTTCCTGCTCGAACACATCCAGAATCGGCTTCCAGCGCGTAGCGAAGTCCTCGAACCCTTTTTGCACGAGGTCGGGCGGGTTCGGCGGGAACGAGTAGAGGTAGGGCCAGATGGAGCTGCCCGTGAAGCCGTTCACCACCACGCGGGTAAGCTGGCTCTTGACTTCGGGCGGCGCACAGTTGAAAAGTTTGCGCGCGGCGCGGGCAGTGTTTTTCATCTCCTCGGCGGCGCGCTGGCGCACCCCTTCGGGGTTGCCATCGCCCCACACGCGCGGCGGCAGAATCGCCCTGTGCCGCTCATCAATCTGGTCGCAGACCGCCTGACCTACCAGATGGTTGCTAATCGCGAAGCACTTGAGGTTATAGCGTCCTAAAATCTCCCAGCGCGATTCGCAATAGCGCTCATCGGTCAGCGCCTTTTCCACATCGAAATGGTCGCCCCAGCAAGCCAGCTCCAGCCCGTCATAGCCGAACTCGCTGGCTTTTTGCGCCATCGTCTCCAGCGGCAAATCTGCCCATTGCCCGGTGAAAAGCGTTACTGGTCGTGCCATCGTTGCAACCTCCTGAAATTGCCAGTTTTGACATCGAGGGACAAGTTCCTGTCAGCATGAGCCGCTTCCATCAGGAACTTTTCTGCGGCTTGAGTTGTTAAAAAGATTAGCGTGAAAGCCGCGCTCACGGGATTCGCTTCCTGAGTCAAAAAAGGAGTGAGTTTGAGGCGCCCCGGGTACATTTGCCCCTTTCGCGCATGATATGGGATAGGAGGATAACTCAATGAAACGGAGTCTCTGGAGTTTCGGGTTAATTGCGAGCGCGCTTTTTGTCAGCCTGAACACGCCTGTGTTTGGGCAGAATGTCGAGTGTTGCAGCTATCGGGTACGCCACAACTTTCGAATCTGTTTGCCCAACTGCCAGATCGTCGCAGTAGACTGGAGGTGGCATGCACAGGCGTCTGCCTGGGTGCCGCTGACGACCAACACAAACAGTGGGACACAAACCTACAGCATCCCCAGCTCCGATGTAAAGTGCGCGAGCGCGGTTGCGGGGCAGGACTGCGCCTTTTCCAGTGCATGCGCCCGATTTCAGGTGGACTGGATTCCGGGCACGCAGTGCATTCAGGGTTTCCACGAGGCTTTCGGGCGCGCCTGTGTGCGCTGTCGCGGCTATGGCTCTAACGCCATAAGCGCTTCCGGCATCACCATCCGCTGTGGAACCCCGAACGCGGCAGGAACCATCAACTGGCAGCCTCTCTTGCAGGATACGGTTCAGGGCGGCTGTGGAGTTCAGATGCAGGATCCGGTCATTCTCCGTCTGCGCAACCCGGCAACGGGGGAGGAGCGCGACGATGTGCTGTTTGACCTGCGCGCTCAGGGGGCGCTCACATGGGAGATCCAGGATTTGGACGGCGACGGTTGGGGCGATACCGCGAGGTTGAACTACTGCTGCCTCCCCGATGTCATCATGGACGGCGGGATTACTGCGCGGGTCGGCGGTGATTCGTTGACCGGGCAAGGCGGCGAACTGCGCCTCAGCGTCCGGAGCGGCATCGTCACAGAGTCGTTCAAGAGCGGCATCTTTGATGGCATCCAGCTGCCGAATGTGGGTGAACGGATGCCGTCCAGTATTGAGGTTCCCCATGAGTTTGACCTGTCGTTCCGTGTACCGAGGGGTTGGGAGCTGGAATCAGTTCAGATTGGCGGTAGCGGGGAGTCTGGCGACACGCCGCCACCTCCGGGCGATGTGAACGGCGATGGCTGTGTGGATGATTCCGACCTGCTTGCCGTGCTGTTCGCGTTCGGTGGTCAGGGCGGCGCGGAGGATCTCAACGGCGACGGAGTCGTTGACGACGCCGACCTGCTGGTCGTGCTGTTCAACTTCGGTACAGGGTGCTAACCTCCTTCTGTCGGGGGCATGGCAGTTGCCGTGCCCCCTTGCTGCGAAGTTTCTACGGATTACCGCCGCCCCCAAAATACTGCTCGAACCAGCGTCGCCCCATTTCCATCATCTCGCGCTGCTGGTCGGGGCTGAGCGACTGCCAGTATTCAAACGACAGGCGCATTCCCTCAAATAGCATCTGATTGCGAATCTCGGGGTCGGCGTTCATCCAGGCATAGAATCCCTGTTGAATCGCCTGGCGTCGCTCTTCGGGACTCATCTTTGCCAGCAGGTCCATCAGTTGCTGCTGGAGTTGTTGATACTGCTCGGCGCGGCTGCCACGCAGATTCTGCCCTGTGGGCACAGGGCGTGGGTTCAGCACCACATAGATGGGTTTGGCGCTGAAAGGCGGCTGCATCTGTTCCAGCGTTTGTTCGAAGCCGGGCGGGGCAGGGTAGTTCGCCACAAACGAGTTGAGCGTGCCATTCCGCGGGTCCACCACCATCAGCCCCGTGAGCTGGATGTTCAGCAGGGCGCGGGTGGCAGACAGCACCTGATCGTCGGGCACTTCCTGTCCCAGCACTTTGCCTGTAAACACCTTGCGCCACACGACTCCTGAAACCTGCGCGGTAATCTCATCCAGCGCGCGCTCCAGAGTCTCCGCTGTCGCGGGTTTGACACGCGCGGTCAGCGCAGGGTCCACCACAATTCGCACGGAAAACTTCTGGGCAATCTCTGTAATCGCTTGACTGATTGGCACACGCCCATCTTCAGGCGTCTTCTTATCGCTCCTGGAACCCTCTGTGGGCTGCCCCACCACGAACGCAAAACTCAAACTGCAAAGCGCCAGCACCATGTTGCGCATTTTTTTGCCTCCTCCGAATCATCAGCGACAGGAAACCAGCTCCTGCCGTCGAACACTATTGTACCACACTGCCTTGACGGACATGCTATAATTGTATGGCAGTGGACGGTAGACCAATCGGGAGTGGAAAACGATGGCGATGACACGCAAAACGATGGGGGAATACCTCCTCGAAAAAGGCTTAATCACGCGCGAACAACTGGAAGACGCGCTGAAAATCCAGCAAGCCACAGGGAAACCCCTTGAACAAATCCTGGTAGATCAAACCTTAGTCAGTGAGCGGGATGCCTACGAGGCGAAAGCCTACGAGATGGGCATGCCGTTTGTAGACCTGGACCGCGTTACGCCGGAGCCGTCAGCGGTGAATGTAGTCAAAGAGCATATCGCCAAGCGCTACAATGTGATGCCCGTCAAGAAGGAAGGCAACATCCTGTATCTGGCGATGGCGGACCCGAACAATGTGATGGCGATTGATGATGTGCGTGTGAACTCGCGCTGTGTGGTGCGTCCTGTGCTGGCAGCGCCGGGTGCAATTCAGGACGCCATCGCCAAAGCTTATGGCGGCTCGGCGGTAGCGGCAACGGACGGCGCGCCTGCAGGCGGTGGCGAAGGCGGCGCGATTGCGCCACGCCCCACCGACCTCCGCGCCAGCGTCATGACCGATGTCGCCGCTTATAGCGCACGCGGAGACGCGGAAGAAGACGAAAAAGCGGTGCTTCGCGAAGCGGAAGAGGGTCCCATCGTCCGCGTTGCGAACACCATCATCCAGCAGGCAATCGCAGAGCGCGCCAGCGATATCCATGTGGAACCCCAGGCGCGCAATGTGCGAATCCGATACCGCATCGACGGCGTCCTGCACGAAGCGCTCACTTTGCCCAAATATGTTCAGGCGCCGCTCATCTCCCGCTATAAAATCATGGCGGAGATGAACATCGCCGAAAAGCGCCTCCCACAGGACGGGCGTATCCCCATCCGCTATCAGGGCAAAGAGTACGACCTGCGCGTCTCGTCTATCCCCACACCGCACGGCGAGAAAATCGTCATGCGTATTCTCGATAAGACGAGCGTGCTGATCGGTCTCAACAAACTGGGCTTCACCCCTGAAACGCAGGCGCGCCTCGAAGAGCTGGTCATGCAGCCGCAGGGTATGGTACTGTCCACCGGTCCCACTGGCTCCGGGAAAACCACCACCCAGTACTCAATACTTCACAAGCTGAACTCCGTCGAAAAGAACATCCTGACGATTGAAGACCCGATTGAGTACCAGTTGCCAGGCATTGCCCAGGTTCAGGTGAACCGCAAGGCGGGCTTGACCTTCGCGACCGCCCTGCGCGCGTTCTTGCGTCAGGACCCGGACATCATCATGGTCGGAGAGATGCGTGACCTGGAAACGGCGGAGATTGCTATCGAGGCAGCGCTGACGGGACACCTGGTCCTCTCGACGCTCCACACCAACGACGCGCCGTCCGCCGTGATTCGTATGGTGGACATGGGCGTGGAGCCATACCTGATTGCGGCGACCGTAACGGGCGTGCTGGCACAGCGCCTTGCGCGTCGCGTTTGCCAGTATTGCAAGGAGCCGCGCGAAATCCCGGCGTCCGACCTGCGTGCCTTCGGATTCCAGGTGGAAGACCCCGACCAGATTGTAACCATCTGGGAAGGCGTGGGGTGCGAGCACTGCCGCGGGCGCGGGTATGCAGGGCGTGTCGGAATCTACGAGCTGATGGTGGTGAATGCCGAAATCGCGGAGATGATTGTACGCCGGGCGCCGCTGTCCGACATCAAGGAGGCAGCCAAAGCGAACGGCATGAAAGAACTTCGCGAAGACGGTCTTATCAAAGTGCTGGAAGGCATCACCACACCCGATGAGGTACGGCGCGTGGTCTTCACCGCAGGATTCTATTGATACCCTGGAGGAGGTCTCACAAACGATGAGCATGAACAATTTTGGTTCTGGAGCTGCCCCTGCAAATGGTGGGGCGACGCCTGTCGGCAGTGGGGCGATGCCCACTGCGCAACCCACCGCTGCCGGGCAGGCACGCAGTCTCGAAGATATCCATATCGACGAGCTGCTCTATATCGTGGTGGAAAAAGGCGCCTCGGACCTGCACCTGTGCCCCTTTGTGGAGCCGGTCATCCGGGTGGACGGGCAGCTGCTGCGGCTCAACTTCGAAAAAGCCACCCCGCAGCACACCCAGCGCCTCATGTACGATATCCTTACCGACGAACAAATCCAGCGATTCGAAACCACCTTCGAGCTGGACTTTTCCTACAGCCTGCATAAGGTCGCACGCTTCCGCGTGAATGTCTATAAAGATAAGGGCGCGGTCGCGGCGGCGTTCCGTCTGATCCCGGCGCGCGTGCCCACCATTCGCGAGCTGAACCTGCCCCCGGTGCTGGAGGAACTGACCCGACGCCCGCGCGGATTGATTCTGGTGACGGGTCCCACGGGGTCAGGTAAATCCACCACGCTCGCCGCGATGATTAACCAGATTAACTCTGAGCGGAGCGTGCATATCATCACGATTGAAGACCCGATTGAGTACCTGCACACCCATAAGTTCAGCATTATCAACCAGCGCGAGCTGGGGCAGGACACCAAATCGTTTGCGGCGGCGCTCCGCTCCGCACTGCGCGAAGACCCCGATGTGATTCTGGTCGGCGAGATGCGCGACCTGGAGACCATCCAGCTTGCCATCACCGCTGCCGAGACGGGGCACCTGGTGTTCGCGACTTTGCACACCAACAACGCCGCCGAATCGATTGACCGTATCGTCGATGTGTTCCCGCCCGGGCAACAGGAGCAGATTCGAATCCAGCTGGCGAACAACCTGCAAGCCATTATCAGCCAGCAGTTGCTGCCGCGGGCGGGACAGCCAGGGCGTGTGCCCGCCGTCGAAGTGATGATTGCGACCCCAGCCATCCGAAACCTGATCCGCGAGAACAAGACCCACCAGATTCACACCATGATTCAGACCAGCGGTCAGCTGGGCATGCAGACGATGGATCAGGCGCTGCGCGACCTCTACATCAAAGGCTGGGTCACTTACGAAGAGGCGATGTCGCGCGCGATTAATCCGGATGAGCTGCGCAAGATGATTGCGCCGACGGGCATGCCGGGCGGACAGCCCGCACCCACGCGCGGACGCTAATCGGAGGAGGCGAGAACGATGCCGTACTTCAACTATACCATTCGAGACGCGACAGGGCAGACCCGAACGGGCAAGGTAGAGGCGCCGAACGCGGAGGAGTTGCGCAAGCGCCTGCAGGAAGAAGGCTTGCAGGTGATTGAAATCAGCGAGGACCGCAAGGCGCCGCGCGTGCCGGCAGGCGGCTATGGGCGCGTGAAACTCAGCGACCTTGCCATCTTCGCCCGCCAGTTCTCCACCATGCTGGACGCGGGCGTGTCGCTGGTGCGATGCCTCGATGTGCTACAACAGCAGACGAACAACGCCCGCCTGCGCAAAATCCTGATAGACCTTTCCACGCGCGTCGAGTCGGGTGAGAGCCTCTCCCGCGCGATGGCACGCCACCCCAAAGCGTTCAGCCAGCTGATTATCGGTCTGATCCGCGCTGGGGAGGTCGGCGGCGTGCTGGAAGAGTCGCTCCAGCGTATCGCGGCGTTCCTTGAGAAGGATGTGGAGCTGCGACGCAAAATCCGCTCCGCCCTGACCTATCCCGTAATCGTGTTGCTCGCCGCGATCGGAATCGTGATTTTCCTGGTCTCGTGGCTGGTCCCTCAGTTCGCGAACCTCTTCAAGGAGCTGGGCATCAAAGAAATGCCTGCCCCCACCCAGTTCCTGATTGACCTCAGCGCGTTCCTCACCCAGAAATGGTACATCATGATTATCGCGGTAGTGGTGGTGATCATTGCCTACAAGCTCTTCGTCAGCACGCGCGTGGGGCGGCGCGTGGCGGATCGGGTCAAGCTGCGCGTGCCCGTGTTCGGGCCGCTCCACCATAAAATCGTGATGGCGCGTTTCAGCCGCACGATGGGCACGCTGCTGGCTTCGGGCGTGCCGATTCTGCAGGCGATGGAGACGGTCGCCGGCGTCGTGGGGAATTCGGTCGTGTCCGATGCGGTGCTGGAATCGCGCGCCCGCATCCGCGAAGGGGAAAAGATTGCGGACCCCCTCCAGAAGAGCAAAATGTTCCCGCCGATGGTGGTGCATATGGTCAGCGTCGGTGAGGAATCGGGTTCGCTGGACCACATGCTCAACAAGATTGCGGACTTCTACGAGAACGAGGTCGAGATGACGATCGCCAGTCTCACCGCCGCGATTGAGCCTGTGATGATTGTGCTGCTGGGCTTCATCGTCGGGTTTATCGTCATCTCGATGTTCCTGCCGATGATTGAGGTCATCTCGAACCTGAGCCAGAACCAGGGCACCTGATGTTCCCTGCGTGGAGCGTGGTGTTCGGCGTCGCCTTCGGGGCGGCGGTAGGCAGCTTTCTGAATGTGCTGATCTATCGGCTGCCCCGAAGGCTTTCTATTGTGTTTCCTCCCTCGCACTGTCCTGCGTGTAAACATCGGCTGGGCGTGCTGGATTTAATCCCCCTGCTGAGCTATGTGTTGCAGCGGGGGCGGTGTCGGTACTGTCGGGCGCGGATTGCGGCGCGCTATTTTTTTGTGGAGTTATGGAACGCGGCGCTCTGGGGCTGGCTCTGGTGGGAGTGGCTGGTGGTGGGCGAGCTGCCGCTACGGTTTCTGTTTTACGCGCTTGCCGGCTCGGCGTTGATTGCGCTCTTTTTTACCGATCTGGAGCATTATCTGATACCTGACGAGTTGAATGTGGCGCTGTTGCTGCTGGGGCTACTGCATGCAGGCTTGCTCGCAGGGCAGCCGACGCCGTGGGATTGGGCAGAATGGGGGCGGCTGAATCTGTCCAACGCGCTGCTGGCGGCGGAGGTGGGGGCGTTTCTGTTTTGTGCGATTGCTCTGATTGGGCGGCTCGTGTTCCGCCGGGATGCGATGGGGCATGGCGACATCAAGCTGGCGCGGGCGATGGGCGCGCTGTTGCTGCTGCCGGGCATGGCGGTGGCGTTTGGGCTGGCGATTGCGTCAGGCGCCGTCATCGGGGGCGCATGGGCGCTGATCCAACGCCGACGCCAGCCGCTTCCCAGCACTTCCACCCAGCCTGAACCGCCGCCGCTACCGCCAGAGCCAATCCCGAACCTGCTGATTGCCTGCGTGCTGTACCTGCTCTGGGTGGATGTGCTGCTGACCTTCCTCCCCTATCGCGTTCAGGACGCACTCTATCGCAGGCTGGGGCAGGTCTACGAAGAGCCTGAGCTGGAAAGCTGGGTGGAAGAGGCACACGAGCAACCGGGCATGCTCCCCTTCGGTCCCTTTCTGGGGCTGGGTACGATGGCGACGCTTCTGTGGGGTGAGGGGTTCGCGGCAGGAGTGCGGGCTTATCTGGATTGGGTGGGATTTTAGCCCGCTTTGGGGTACTATATAGCCTATGCGAGCCGTCCGAATTCATCAGTTTGGCACAGCGGAGAACCTGATTTACGAGGACGATGTGCCGGAACCGACCCCCCTGCACGGCGAAGTGAAGGTGCGCGTGCATGCCTGTGCGCTGAACCATCTGGACATCTGGGTGCGCAACGGAATCCCCGCCTATCAGACGCCCCTGCCCCACATTCTGGGGAGCGATATTGCGGGCGAAGTGGCGGAGGTGGGACCGGGCGTGACGGATTGGCGCCCCGGCGACCTGGTGGTGATCTACCCCGTGATTAGCTGCGGTCAGTGTCGGTTTTGTCGCACAGGGCGCGAGAATTTGTGTGTGCAGGTTCAGGTGATTGGGGCGCATCGGGCAGGAGGCTATGCGGAATATATTGTTGTGCCCGCCCGCAATCTGCTCCCCAAACCCACCATTCTCAGCTATGAAGAGGCGAGCGCCGTGCCGCTGGTGTTCCTTACGGCGTGGCATATGCTCATGACGCTGGGGCGTCTGCAGCCAGGCGAGTGGGTGCTGATTATGGGCGGCAGCAGCGGCGTCGGGAGTGCAGGCATTCAGATTGCCAAACTGCGCGGCGCGCTGGTGATTGCCACCGCAGGCAACGAGACCAAAATGCAAAAATGTCTGGAACTGGGCGCCGATGCCGTTGTTAACCACAACGATCCCGAATGGTGGAAAAAAGTCAAAGAGCTGACCGAAGGCGAAGGAATTGATGTCGTGTTCGAGCATATCGGGCAGGCGGTGTTCGATTCGTGCGTGCGCCTGCTCAATAAGGGCGGGCGTCTGGTGACCTGCGGTGCGACCACGGGGCAGACCGCGCAGTTCGATATTCGCTATGTGTTCAGCCGCGAGATTGAGATTCACGGCGCCTACATTGGCACGCGCGCGGAGCTGGCACAATTACTGCCCCATGTGGAGCGGGGACGCCTCAAACCCGTGGTGGATAGCGTGTTCCCCCTCGCCGAAGCGCGCAAAGCGCACGAAAAGCTGGAAAGCCGCGACTTCTTCGGCAAGATTGTGCTGAAAATCTGAATCTCAGGCAGGGTTGTCGAAAATGCGCAACCCTGCTTTGTTCCAGTCCTCCAGGAAGCGCTGAAGCCCGATATCGGTCAGCGGATGGTGGAACAGCTGCTCCAGCACTTTGAACGGCATCGTGGCGATATGGGCGCCCATCCGCATCGCCTCCACCACATGCATCGGATGGCGGATGCTGGCAACCAGCACTTCGCTTTCAAAGCCGTAGGCGTCCACCATCTGCACGACCTCTTCAATCGTGCGCATGCCTTCGCTGGCGATGTCATCCACGCGCCCCACAAACACGCTGATGTAGGTCGCTCCCGCTTTGGCAGCGAGCAGCGCCTGCGCCGGGGAAAACACAAGGGTCATATTGACGCGAATACCTTCCTGACGCAGCTGGCGTGTCGCCTGAATGCCCGCAGGCGTCATGGGGACCTTCACCACGATATTGGGCGCCCAGGAGGCAATCTCACGCGCCTCCTTGAGAATATCGGGAACCGTGGTGCCCACCACTTCCGCACTGATGGAGCCGTGCGGCAAAATCTCGCACATCGCAAGAACGGTTTCTTTGAAACCACGCCCCGCTTTCGCAATCAGGGAAGGGTTGGTGGTAACACCATCGATAATGCCCCACTCGGCGGCTTGACGCACTTCTTCGACCTGCCCTGTGTCCACGAAGAGTTTCATGATAGCGGCTCCAGAAAGGGGTTTGGCTGCCGGGGGTGGATTCGAACCACCACTACCAGATCCAGAGTCTGGCGTCCTGCCGTTAGACGACCCGGCACCGGGCGTAATTATACCCGACGGTGTCTCTTTTATGCAACCCCTGCAGGTGGCACCGAGCTCCAACAAAGGAGCTACCAGGAAACTTCCCAACCTCCCCCAGTCAGGTACAATTCTGCGCAATGAGCCGATTGTCTACCAGCCTCGCTCCGTGCCTTGACTGCTCACAGGACTGCCCTATCAAGGGCGACCTTCAGAGCTTCTATCACGCGGCAAGGGAAGTCAGCGAAGTTAGACCCTACCTGAGCAGTCTGGTGAGCCAATTATTCGCATGTCTTCGGCAGATGGTAGGTGACAGACAGATAAAGGATGCTGAGTCGCTCGGTGTGGCGCTCGGGGCGGTCTTCGACTTGTGTCTTAGTCTACTTTACGCCGAACGGGTGGCGAATACTGGATGGCTGTACTGCCCAAGTAGCCCTGCGACGAGCTTCTACCCCTACCTCAGAAGTTGTCCCAGATGCGGTAAATATAATGATACAAAAGATTCTCCTTCGCATAAACCATCATCAGATACAATAGGCAGGTATACAACTGCATGTCTGGGAGCGATTCTTTCCGAAACATGCAGGGTTTCTCGCAATGGGTTCAGGGTGCAATTTCTTAGCTCCTCACAGGGGGATGTAGACATGATCATTTTCAACAACGAGACACTCGTTCTTTGCGAAGTCAAGGCATCGCCCTTGTATTTGCTCCCTGTCTGTGTTCTACATAAAAAGCCTCTGGAGGATGAAAACGGTCCCGTGCCGACCCATAAAATAACAGATGTTCCTGACCTCGATAACACATCGCTGTATCTGCACCTTGTTGGAGAACTCCGCATCCCTCTGCGTCGAGTCCGCGACGGCGGTTCACGACGCTTCGCATTGAGAAGTGGTAGGAAAAACCGCGAGTTATGTGAAATTCTGAAGGCTGTGATAGACGCTTGGGCGAAGATGTACGAAGGTTATACCAGCCGCTGGAGTCAGAACGAGCAACTACGCTGGTTTACTTGTGGCTGTGGAGGTGGTGTAGACGATTCAAAAAACGCGCCCGGACTTGACCGAACAGATGATATAAAAAAGGGCATCTATCAGATGCTCAAAATCGCCGAGAAGTATCGAAGAGGCTGCAAGGAGAAGCGCGTGCGTGTTGCGTTGCTGTCGAATATCCATCCTGTGGTGCATTATGAAGAGTACCTGAAAGGCTTTGAAGATGCTCTCTGGACACACGAAGCGGATGTTCAAGAGCAACGCGGTAGAATCGTATCCATCGACAGTGATAACCTATTACCCTTCTATGATATGTTGCTCACGCTCACAAGGTCCTGGTTTCGTGGGGAACGATTGGAGCGAGCTTTTTCACTGCAAACACTTTACCATGCGCTTGGAGGGAGCTGATGACGGACTCGCGCTGGACCTTGATTTTTAAGCTCAGGAATAACATCGCGTTGGAAGATGATGTGGCGTTAGCACAACGCGAGTTGTGCGCTCTGACAGGGGCGTCTGTGGAACCTGTAGACGAAGAGATGCTTCACGCGCTTTGCAAGCAGGGCTGGCTGCTTCCCAAAGATGTAGCAATTCATCGGGGCGGGGGGGTGGTGGGATTCCGTTGCACCGTCGAGGCCCCCGATTTAGAGCGTCTTTTCTGGCGTCTATCGTTTTGTGAGCAGGTGCTGGCAATTGCACCCGATGAGGATACCTCGGCGTTTCAGGCGTTACCTGCGCGCCTGAGGCGGATACGAGTGGCGAATGGGCGTGCATGGGCAGTGTTTCTCCCCTTCAACACCATCGCTGAGTGGTCCGATGTTGTGGCGCGTCGCGCGAAATCGTCCAGAGATGCCATCGCCCTGCTGGACTTTCTAACCGATGCCCTCCTTGCACCGGCTCCAGCAGAGTTGAGTCAGAATGTGCGCCCAATCGTCTGTGCGAAACAAACAACAGGACACCTGTTTCACGGACTGCATGTCTACAAGGCGAAATTCTTCCCCCGAATGGCGCGAGCATTTATCAACCTGTGCGGCGGCACGACCGTACTTGACCCCTTTGTGGGCAGTGGGACGGCGCTGGTGGAATCTGCCGTCATGGGCGTTCCTGCGATAGGAGTGGATATTGACCCTCTCTCTGTGGCAATTGCGCAAGCGAAGATCCAGCTGCTTCACGATGACGGGACGCTGGCTGATGCGGTTCAGGGGGTCCTGGCACGACTGGACGCTTCGGCGAAAGGGCAGGTGAGCCTGTTTGAGATTGCCGAGGCACCTGCGGCGTACAGTATCACGCCCCACTTTTTGCGCCATCGCGTCCCCGAACCTGAGCTGCGCGAAGTCGAGACCGATGTTGCGCAAATACTCCACGCCCTGCGTCATCTGCCTGCGTGTAGTCCTCTCCATATTGCTCTGAGCGATGCCCTCTCGCGCAAGTTCAAGTTCCGATTTCTGGGACTGGGCTATGGGCGATTTTCGCTCTCGATTCAGCCGCGGCGAGTACGAACAATGTTTGTCGACAACCTGAACTATCTTTCGCGTTCGCTGGGGGTTTGGCAATGGCTACGGGCGCAGACGGGGGTGCGTCCAGCACCAGTGCGCGTGCTACACGGCGATGCGCGTCGGCTGCCTCTGGCAAATGAGAGCGTGGACTGCGTCGTGACAAGTCCTCCTTATATGCCTGCCTCATCGGGGCGCGAAAACTATCTTAAAAGCAAAGCCTACGCGATGACGGCGTTAGGGCTGATCAAGCCCGATGAGGTAGACGCCCTCGAAGCCAAGCAAATAGGCTCCGTACAGCGTGTTGGCGAATCGGAAGACCTGCCTGAAGACGCCCGCGCTGTTGTCGAGTGGATGCACAACGACCCGACTCGTTGCGTCAAGGCGTCGGCAACCGCCAGTTATTTTGCCGATTTACGCGCGTCGCTACGGGAAATTCGTCGCGTGCTGGTGCCGGGAGGCAGGTGTGCCTATGTCGTGGCACGACGGCATGTATTTTACCGCTATCAATCGCGTGAGGTCGTGCGTGTTGTCGAAAGTGCCGATATTACAGCCCAGTTAGCCATGCAAGCGGGTCTGCGGGTGCTTGAGCTGGTTCATGTAGAGCTGCAAAAACAGAACACAGTTGCTCGCCCCCGCTCTCTGGATGCTTACTACGAGACCATCCTGCTGCTGGAAAAAGGGAATGCCGATTAAAGCCAGCGTGTGAGCATGGGTAGCGCCTGCCCTGATTCGCTTCCCTCTCCCCGATAGGGTATATTCAATTGCCATGTCCGACATTCTGATGACGCCTGAGGGCTATGAGCGCCTGAAAAAAGAGCTGGAGGAGCTGAAGACCGTCAAGCGCCGGGAGATTGCCGAGCGCATTCGTCAAGCGCGTGCGCTGGGCGACCTCAGCGAGAACTTCGACTATCAGGACGCGAAACGCCAGCAGGCGATGCTGGAAGGGCGGATTAAAGACCTGGAAACCGTGCTGGGACGCGCGCGCATCGTGCCGCGCCCCGATAACGCCGGCGAGGTGGTGCATCTCGGCAGCATCGTCACGCTCCGCGATGAGGAAGGCAACACGCGCACAATTACGCTCGTCGGCTCGTTTGAAGCCGACCCCCTGCAAGACCGTATCTCCATCGTATCGCCGTTAGGCGAGGCACTGATCGGCAAGGTGGTGGGCGATACCATCACCGTGCAGACGCCAAAGGGAACCATCCAGTATCAGATTGAGTGCATCGAATAGCAGGAATCCCGCACTTCCCTGCGAATCTCCAGAGACAGGAGGCACATTATGGCACGCGTTACTTTGCTGGTTGGGCTAACGAACGGGATGGAAGTGGATTGCCCGATTAATTCGCGCGAGGAAGCGGAGCAGGTGATCGAATCGCTGCGCCAGGCGACGGAGCTGACCCGCCTGCCCGGAATCTGCTTTGTGCGCCACTCTGGCTCGACGGAGCTGGGTGCGCGGGGGGTAGTGGCGGTGCATCCCGATCAGGTGGTGTATACCCAGATTCTGGGCGTGGACGACTAATCCAGAATCGTCTGCTCGCGGTTCGGTCCGACGGAAATCAGTTTGATAGGGGTCTGCACATAGTCCTCGATGAAATCGAGGTACGCCTGTGCGTTGCGAGGCAAGTCCGCGCGTCGGCGACAGGCGCTGAGGTCGGCGTCCCAGCCGGGCAGCTCGGTGTAGATAGGTTCGCACTCCGCGAGCGCGAAGCCATCGGCGAGGAACTGCTCGCGCAGTTCCCCCCGATAGCGGTAGGCGGTGCAGACTTTGAGCGTGGGCAGTCCTGAAAGCACATCCAGCAGCGTGACCGCCAGCGCCGTAAAACCGTTCAACCGTGCGGAATAGCGGAGCGCGACAAGATCGAGCCACCCCACCCGGCGCGCACGCCCTGTGGTTGTGCCGTATTCCCGACCCCGATTGCGAATATAATCCCCGATTTCGTTGTTCAGTTCGGTGGGGAAGGGACCTTCGCCCACGCGGGTGGTGTAGGCTTTGGCGACGCCCCAGATTTCGGTGAGCTGATTGGGCGCAATTCCTGTGCCCAGACACGCGCCCGCCGAGACGGGGTGTGAGGAGGTTACATACGGGTAGGTTCCGTAATCCAGGTCCAGCAGCGTGCCCTGCGCGCCCTCCAACAGAATGGGTTCGCCGCGGGCAACGGCGTCCATCAGCATCGCGGGCACATCGGCGACTATAGGGCGCAGCCATTCGGCGTGCGCCAGAAATTCGTCGCGGAGCGCGGCTTCGTCTATCGGGGGCGCGTTATAAACGCGGGTCAGCACGCGATTGCGCACTTCCAGCACCCGGTGAAGCAGCATCGCGAACCGTTCGGGGTCTAACAGGTCGGCGACGCGCAGCCCGATTCGCGCCGCTTTATCGGCGTAGGTGGGACCGATGCCGCGGCGGGTGGTGCCGATTCGTCCCTCAAGGCGCGCTTCGTTCAGCTCGTCCAGCTGGCGGTGATAGGGCAGGGTCAGGTGCGCTCCTAACCCCACGCGCAGGCGCGAGAACTCTACCCCTTGCTCCGCCAGCGCCTCCATTTCCGCCTTGAGGGCGCGTAAATCCACCACCACGCCGTCGGCAATCACCGCCGTTACATGGGGGTGCAGAATCCCGGAGGGGATGAGGTGAAATTTGTAGGTTTTGCCGTTGGTGCAAACAGTATGCCCTGCGTTGCTTCCCCCCGCATAGCGCACGACATAGCGCGAGTTTTGTGAAAGCAGGTCAACGACTTTGCCTTTGGCTTCGTCGCCCCATTGAGCGCCCACAACAACCCGCACCGCCACGCGCGACCCTCCCCGTGAAAATAGGCTTTGTGCAGGTGTGTACCTGCACGGTGCAATCGCTCAGTGTTGCTCGGTGAGCCAGCGCGGGATGCGCTCCTCCACTGCCTGCACCTGCTTGATGCCCCGCTGGTAGGCGCGTTCTGCCCGATATTCGGGTTGCGCCTGGCGCTCCTGAAAACGACGATAAATGGCGAAAGCGGTGACGGCAGCCGTGACGACCGCCGCCCCGATCAACCAGCCATAGTAGCACCGCGACTGTCCGCTGTTAGAGCTCATAGCGACTCTCTCCATCTTCGCCCGTCTCGCGGGAACGAAAGATGCGCTTCACAAAGGTAATCAACTCCTGCGGGTTGAAGGGCTTGGTGAGATACATATCCACGCCCTCCTGCCACCCACGAAACACATCCTGATCCTGCGCTTTGGCGGTGAGCATAATCACCGGCAGTTCGGCGGTTTCGGGGTTGCGACGCAGGGTGCGCAACACTTCGAACCCGTCCATGTAGGGCATCATCACATCCAGCACCACCAGGTCGGGCTTCTCAGAGGCGACTTTCTCAAGAGCCTCTTTGCCATCATGTGCAGTGACCACATGATAGCCCTGCCGCTCCAGGTTGACCTGAATCAGGCGCACGATGTGTCGTTCGTCGTCTACAACCAGTATCTTCTTCATGCGTTCTCCTCCGCGCTTAATTAGTGTACCCTATCGGGGCGCGGGGTTCCGCTGCCCCGAATTATCGGCTTGCGGACGCAATTTTTTCAGGGCGTCTGCCCGTTGGTGTGCTGGAGCGCTTCTTCGAGGGTGTGCCATGCTAAGGTGGCGCACTTGGTACGCTGGGGGATGAAGCGCACGCCTGCAAGGTAAGCGAGTTCGCCAAAGCGCGACTCATCAGGTTCCACATCACCGCGAAACATCGCCAGCACCTGCTGGAGGAACTCTTCGGCTTCCGCAACCGATTTGCCTTTGACGGCTTCCACCAGCATCGACGCCGACGCCTGACTGATGGCGCACCCGTGCCCGTCGAAAGCGATGTCTTCGATCACCCCATCGCGCACGCGCAACTCCAGCGTGATTTCGTCGCCGCAGAGGGGATTCATCCCCTCCTGCACAATTTTGGGCGCTTCCAGATGACCGCGCCCCCGCGGGTTGCGGTAGTGGTCCAGTATCACTTCCTGATAGAATCTATCCAGCATAGCCGAAAACCTGCCTTACATAGTGGAGTCCTTCAACGAGCCTGTCGATATGTTCGGTATCGTTATAAACCGCGAGGCTGGCGCGTGCGGTGGATTTTTGTCCTAAACGGTCGCCCAGCGGATGGGCGCAGTGCATGCCCGAACGAATCGCAATATCGCGCGAGTCCAGAATCGTCGCAATGTCGTGGGGGTGGATATCTTCCAGCGTGAAGGCGAAAATGCCCGCACGGTCAGGCTGGGGACCGTAGAGTTTCAGCCCCGGCACCTCCTGCAGGCGCTCAAGAGCATATTGGGTGAGTTCGTGTTCGTAAGCCTCAATCTGTTCACGCCCCAGCGAGTCGATGAAATCCAGCGCGGCGTGCAGTCCGACAGCTTCGGCAATCGGTGGCGTGCCCGCCTCAAACCGCATCGGGATTTCCGCCCAATCGATTCGATCCCAGTTCACCGAGCGAATCATGCCGCCGCCTGTCATGAAGGGGGGCAGGTTCTCCAGCACTTCGCGCCGCCCGTACAGCACGCCAATCCCTGTCGGACCGTAGGCTTTGTGCCCCGAGAAGGCGAAGAAGTCGCAGCCGATGGCTTGCACATCCACAGGCATATGCGCCACGCTCTGCGCCCCGTCCACCAGACACAGCGCGCCCGCCTCATGCGCCAGACGACAGATTTCCGCCACAGGGTTCACCGTGCCCAGCACATTGGACACATGGGTCACGGCGACCATGCGCGTGCGTTCGCTCAACAGGCTTTTGAGAGTTTCCAGTTCCAGCCGCCCCTCGTCGGTGATGCTCCACACGACCACCTTTGCGCCCGTTTCCTGCGCCACGCGGAGCCACGGAATCAGGTTCGCGTGGTGTTCCATCTCGGTGAGAATAATCTCGTCGCCCGGCTTGAGCTGGCTTCTGCCCCATGCGTAGGCAACGAGATTGATGCTTTCGGTGGTGCCGCGTGTGAAAATGATTTCAGCCATTTCGCGGGCGTTAAGGAACTGCGCCACGCGAGCGCGCGCACCCTCATAGAGTTCGGACGCCTTCGCGCCCACCCCATACGCCCCGCGATGCACATTGGCGTTATAGTGCGCCCAGAAATGGCTCACCGCCTCAATCACGCTGTAGGGTTTGTGGGTGGTGGCGGCGTTATCGAGATAAATCAGGCTCCGCATTTCGGGGTGCGGCTGGAAGAACGGGAACTGATTGCGTATCTCGCTGGCGTCTAAAACCCGTTGCGTCGTTGCCATCGGTTGCCTCCTGCAGGACATTTTGCCTGACTAAGTTAATTGTACCCAAACGAAGCCCTCTTCCACCTTCACAGGGTAGGTCTGGATGGGGCGGACAGCAGGCAGTCCGCGCGCCTGACCGGTGTGTGGGTCAAAGCGCGCGCCGTGGTGGGGGCACACCAGCAGGTCGCGCTCAATGCGCCCGGGTACCCCGTCCGCTTCGGAGAGGGGCAGCTTCTGGTGCGAACAGACATCGCGCACGGCAAAGTAGCCTTTCTGGGTTCGCCCAATCAGAATGCGCTGGTTTTCCAGTTCTACCACGCGAAATTCGTTCGGCTGGAGGGTGTCGGGTATCACCTTGTGCCACATGCCTGCGCAAAGTATACCTGAATCGGGTATACTCATGCTATGCACGATCTGCGCACCATGAACGAAACGCTTCAGGAGGCTCGCCGACGCTTGGATGCGATCGGGGAGCATCTTTGACCTCGCCCGCCTCAAAGCCGAGTTAGAGCGCCTGCAGCGCGAATCGGAAAGCCCCGAATTCTGGGCGGAGCCGGCACGCGCGCAGGCGACGATGCAACAAATCGCACGCCTGCGCAATCAGATTGAACCTGTTGAGCGCCTGCAGGCTCAGGCGCAGGAATACAGTGAGTGGCTGAGCCTGCTCCAGATGGAGTACGACGAGGCGATGGCGGGCGAAATCGCCGCACGCATCGCCCAGCTCCACCACGAGGTGGAACAGCTGGAGCTGCTGACCCTGCTCAACGGCGAATACGACCGCAATAACGCGATTCTGGAGATCAACTCCGGCGCGGGCGGCACCGAGGCATGCGACTGGGCAGAAATGCTCCTGCGCATGTACCTGCGCTGGGCGCAACGGCACGGCTATCGCACCGAAATCGTGGACGAAAGCCCCGGCACCGTAACGGGCTACTCCAGCGTGGGCGTGCTGATTGAGGGGGAATACGCTTACGGCAAACTCAAATCCGAACACGGGGTGCATCGGCTCGTGCGCATCTCGCCTTTCGACGCTAACAAGCGACGCCACACCTCTTTCGTGCTGGTGGAAGTGATGCCCCAGGTGGAGCAGACCGAATATGTGCTGAAGCCCGAAGAGCTCAAGATTGAGACCTTCCGGGCGGGCGGGCACGGCGGACAGCATGTGAACAAAACCGAATCGGCAGTCCGCATCACCCACCTGCCCACAGGCATCACCGCCAGCTGCCAGAATGAGCGCTCGCAGCACCAGAACAAAGAGGTTGCGATGCGCGTGCTGGCGTCGCGCGTTGCCGAATATTACCGACGCCTCGAGGAGCAAAAGATGCGCGCTCTCAAGGGCGAAGTCGCCCCTGCAGAATGGGGGCATCAAATCCGATCTTATGTCTTACATCCCTACACGCTCGTCAAAGACCACCGCACCGACTACGAGACGGGGAATGTGCAGGCGGTTCTCGATGGTGAGATAGATGGCTTTATTGAAGCGTATTTAAGGTGGAGCGCATCGAAGCGGACACCCGTCGAAACGCAAGGATAGTGAGATACGATGCGAAGGGTCTGGATTGGAGTGCTGGGCTTACTCTGGGTGAGCCTCTGGGGTCAGATAACGGTTCCTGAGGCGGTGGACATGGGCGATGTGGGCGAGCGGGCGAACCCGATTGCCCAAACACTTGTGGACGCCCTGCGCACTGCCACAGGCGCCGACATGGCGATGCTGGGCGCCGCCTTTTTTGATGAAACCTACAAGCTGCCGCAGGGTGTAGTCGCCCCACAGGAGCTGCTGAAGGCGCTGGTCTACCCCGACGACGAGGTGGTGGTGCTGGAACTGCGCGGCGAGCAGATTCTGCAGGCGCTGGAGCGCTCGCTGGAACTCTACCCGCAGAAAAACAACGCTTTTCTGCAGCTCGCAGGGGCAGAAGTGCGCTTTGACCCCAAAGCGCCTGTAGGCAAGCGGGTGGTCTCGGTCTCCATTATGGGGGGCAAGCTGGAGCCGAGCCGTACCTACCGTGTGGCGACCACCGCGCCGCTGGCACGGGGCGCGCTCGGCTATTTCCGTATCTGGAGCAAAGACCAGATTGTGAACGCTACCGGGCGCTCGATCGCCGAAACCCTCAAAGAGCCGCTGAGCCGCACCCGTTATCTGGTCACGACACCCGCCTGGGTTGCCCAATAGCCTGCAGTGAACGGCGCGCTTGCCCAGTACCTGACGATGTTTTTCGCCCTGTTGGGGCTGGGCGCCGTGATTCGCCGTGTGGGCTGGATTGCTGATGCCCATATTCACTGGCTGGTGCCGTGGATTGTGCGGGTGCCGCTTTCTGCACTGGTGTTCAGCGCATTAGCGAAATCTTCCGTGTCCCCGAGCTTGCTGGGCGTTTGGGGTGTGGGACTTGTCAGCACGCTGGGGGCGCTGGGGCTGGCGTGGCTGCTGGGGCATCTGCTCCGCCTGCGCCCCAGCACACGCGCGATTCTGATGGTGGGCGGCACGCTGGGCAATACGGGGTTTCTGGGCACGCCCCTGATCGCGGCGCTCTATGAGGGCGACCCCCAGCGCATCGCCAGTGCGGTGACCTTCGATATGGGCGTCACGGCGTTGGTGGTGCATACGCTGGGGTTGAGTTTGCTGGCGGCGGCAGGGGCGAAAGGCGAGCGCACAAGCCTCACCGAAGGGCTGAAACGGGTGGCTTCGATGCCTGTGTTCTGGGCGACTTTGCTGGGCTATCTCACAGCGCTTCTCTCGATACCTATCCCCCAACCTGTTCTGTTTACGCTGGAGACTCTGGGTCAGATCACTGTGCCGCTGGCGCTGATTGCGATTGGCGCGATGATCCGCTGGCGGGCGCTGGGCAACCGCTGGCGCGCCCTATTGCTGATTGTAGCGTACAAGTGCGTGGCGACGCCGCTTTTCACGCTGGGCTGGCTGCTGCTGAGCGGGCTGCCTGAAGGGCTGGCGCGTTCCGTGTTGCTCCAGAGCGCGATGCCGACCGTGATGGTCAGCGCGGTCTATGCTGCGTATTATCAGACTGACGCGGAGTTGGCGGCGTCGCTGGTAGTGGTGTCGGTGCCTGTAGCGCTGGCGCTGTTGCCGTTGTGGACTTCCGTGCCCCTGTAGCAGTGGCTGGTCAGCCCTCTTAAAAGAGGATGATGTTCCCGACCGAAAAATCGTAGCGATATCGCAGGATTTTCAACGGCTCAACAATAACCTCCAAGGTCGCATCAGCAGCACCAGGAAGAAGAGGGAGCGTGAAACGAGACCCTGCAACGCTCGAAACACCGCGGGCGGTTTTGTAGCCAATCAAAATCGGCGTGATATAGAAGGGGTTCTGATGGGCGCACTGGAAGGTCACAAGTTGCGCAATCCAGTAAGCATATCTCTGAATCTGGTTACAAGCCTGCTGGTCTATGGTGTCTCTCTTGAGTTCGATGACAACAGCGCGACAGCGTTTACCCTCGTCGTTTCGCGTTAGAACCAAAACATCTGATTTCTCTCCCCCAATACCGAAGAGAACCTGATTACCGAACCATTCAACAGTCTCACCTTTCGGGATATTCAGGTAGTCGTAAACAAAGCTGGGGTTGCCACCCAATTGGCGCATCAACCAGAACTCCAGGATCGTTTCATACACTACACTCCCCTGAGAGTTGTAAAGGCTCCCATTCGCACAAGCACTGCCCCTTTTCAGCACGAGCGGGTTGGCAAAGTTAAGGTAGTTATAGATGGACTTCGCCTGCACAGAAGGTTGGTGGCTCTGGCTCACGGGAGGTACTTGCACCGGGTTGTTGCGACCCTGCGTCTGGGCTCGTGCCAGCAAGCGCCTCAGCTTCTCCGCTTCTTCTGGCAGAATAGGGTTCACACTCCGCTCGCGCCCAGCCCCATAAACTTTTCTGAAAATAAGCGTGCTGAGTCTGCCTTGATCCGTTATATCAACATAGGCAGTGTTATCATCAACATAGTGTGAAAACTGTTGGACGAGTCGGAGCGGAAACCTCAGAGGTAAGATGTGCCCTGGAAGAGAGGTATCACAATACGCGCATACAGGTTTTCCATCTTTCAACGATGAAGAGGGTGCTCCACACTGTAAACATCTTGCCAGAATCAGCGCGTCCGCCTGTCCCAGATTTTGATGCAGGTCTTCATACACAACATAGTTTGCTCCCTCGGGCTTTATGGCTTCCCACTCCCCAATAAAGCCTCGGTCTTCTGGAGGTTCGTCTACACGGCGCTTGTAGAAGAAAACTCGCGTTCCCTCGCGAATATTCGCCAGGTCTGCCAGTATGCTGAAAAACTCCTTTGTATAGCATATCTGCTGGTCGGAGGCATCGTAACTCACGGGATACTTGACTCCTGCGGTCAGAGTCGCCAGGTGTACTGGCAGGGAGTGCTTGTCTACTACCAGCACGACAGCGTTACTCTTCTTGTCCTGTTCCATTTACCTTCTGCAGTTTTTCCACCAGCTTGGGACGATACCGCACAGGTCGGTTTTTGATGAGTCGCTCACGGGGTGTTGCAGGTTTGAAGAAGACCAGCACATACGAATGCACATTCATTGCCTGATACGGCTTCGCACCGAACGGGCGGAACCCGCCAGAACGATAATAGCGCCACACATAGAGGTCGAACAACTCAAACCCGCGTTCCTGCATCAGCCCAATTACATCGGCATGCAGGGGCAAAATCAGGCGCGATCGCGCGATGCGGTAATCTGCCACGAAGATGGCGACATAACGGTTTGGCTTGAGGACACGCTTTACCTCTTCAAAGGCGTGCCCAAGTTCCATAAGGAAGGTGTCATAGTCCTCAATGGTGCTGAGGTCATTCGGCAGGCTGGAATAGCGAATCATGTCGGCGTAGGGAATATCCGTAACAACCGCATCGGCGGTTTCGGAGGCAAGCGGCAGGGCACGCGCGTCCCCCAGAATCAGGAGCTGATCCGCAATTCTGGGTGGCTCTGCAAAGAGGGAACCGACCAGCGCCTTGAGCTTCTTCTGGGCGACCGCCAACGCCTGCGGATTGATGTCGATGTTGATTGAGCGCCGCCCCCGCAAGGCGCACTCCACCGCAACGGTACCGCCCCCTGCGAAGGGGTCTACCACCAACTCGTTCGGTTCGCTGAGGCGCTCGACGAAGGCGCCCATCACCTGCGGCAGGATTTTGGTAGGATACTCGGCAAGATTGTGTGGAAAGGGCACGCTTGCTTCCCGCCCCAGATCAATAACCGACTTGTAGCCGACTTTGGTGGATTCCGTCGCCTGCGTGTCAAACATAGGCAGTTGAAGTATACCCCGCGAGCAGGTGCTTCTGTGGACTTCCGTGCCCCTGTAGCAGGATTCGTGCAGGAAGATGTAAAATAGAATCGCGGAGGTTATCCCTATGAACGAGCCGATTCGGATGAGCCGACGCGAGTTTATCAAAGCGTCCGCAGGTGTGGTGATTGGCGGACTGGCGACAGGGCTGCCTGTGCATGCATATGCCCACGCGCAGGGTTCGGACCGCTTGCGGGTGGGGTTGATTGGCTGCGGCGGGCGCGGCACGGGCGCGGCGCGCGACGCCGTGTTCGCCGCCAAAGGTGTGGAAATCTACGCGATGGGCGACATCTTCCCCGACCGCCTCGAAGCCAGCAAAAAGCTCCTGGAGCCGCTGGGCAACGAGATGTTCAATGTCTCCACCGACCGTTGCTTCACAGGGGTGGACGCTTACAAGGGGGTTATCGCCAGCGGGGTGGATATCGTGATTCTGGCGACTCCGCCTGCGTTCCGTCCAATCCACTTCAAGGCGGCGGTGGAGGCTGGCAAGCATGTATTTATGGAGAAGCCCGTGGCGGTGTGCCCGACGGGCGTGCGCCTGATGTTCGAGATGGGCGAGATAGCCGCGCAGAAAGGGCTTTCGGTGGTCGCGGGCACACAGCGTCGCCACGACTTTGCCTATCGCGAGACCATCAAACGCCTGCAGGAGGGCGCCATCGGCAAGATTGTGGCGGGCTACTGCTACTGGAATCAGGGCGGGCTGTGGCATGTCGACCGCCAGCCCGACTGGACAGACACCGAGTGGCAACTGCGCAACTGGCTCTACTTCACATGGCTCTCGGGCGACCATATCGTGGAACAGCACATCCATAACATCGATGTGATTAACTGGGTGCTCCAGGCGCATCCCGTCAAGGCGATGGGCGTTGGCGGGCGTCAGGTGCGCACCGATCCCGTGTATGGACACATCTACGACCACTTCGCCATCGAGTTTGAGTACCCCGGTGGCGTGCGCGTGCTGAGCATGTGCCGTCAGATTGACGGCTGCGCCAACCGGATTGGCGAATGGGTTGTGGGTACAAAAGGCACTGCCGACCCCAGCGGCGCGATTTTCGGCGAGACCGAATGGCGCTACAGCGGCACACGCACGAACCCCTACCAGCAGGAGCATGTGCATCTGATTCAGAGCATTCGGGAGGGCAAGCCGATTAACGAGACCCGCGCCGTGACTGAAAGCACGCTGAGTGCGATTATGGGGCGCATGGCGGCGTACACGGGGAAAGAGGTAACCTGGGAGCAGGCGCTCAATTCCAAAGAGAACTACCTGGAGCGCGCCGAGCGGTTCGCCTTCGGTCCGATGGCGGTAGACCCCGTGCCCCTGCCGGGCAAGACGCCGCTGGTCTAAACCCGTATCGGCTCGGTCTCGGTGCGTTTCACATGCGTGAGTACCGTCTCCAGCAGCTGGTCGGGCGTGACGCCGTCCGCTTCGGCTTCGAAGTTGAGCAGCACGCGGTGGCGCAGGGCAGGTTTGAGCGCACGCTCCACATCCTCCCGCGCCACATTGTAGCGCCCGTCCAGCAGCCCGTACACCTTGCTGGCTAAAATCAGCGTCTGGGCGCCGCGCGGGCTGGAGCCGTAGCGCACATACTTGTTCACCTCAGGCGGCGCGTACTCCGAACCGGGATGCGTCGCCACAATCAGCTTCAGCGCAAAGTCCTGCACGGGGCGTGCAATCGGCACTTCGCGCACGAGGCGTTGCATTTTCAGCAGGGTCTCTTTGTCCGCGACGCTTTCTGCCTGGGGGGTCTCGGCGCCCGTTGTGCGGTTCACAATCTCGCGCAGCTCGTCCAGCGTCGGGTAGCCCACCAGAATCTTGAAGAAGAAGCGGTCTAATTGCGCTTCGGGCAGGGGATAGGTTCCTTCCTGCTCAATCGGGTTCTGGGTTGCCAGCACCCAGAAGGGCGGTTCCAGCGGGTAGCGTTTGCCCGCGACGGTGACTGCCTGCTCCTGCATCGCCTCCAGCAGCGCCGACTGGGTTTTGGGTGTGGCGCGGTTAATCTCGTCCGCCAGCACGATATTGGCGAACACGGGTCCGGGGCGGAACACGAAGGTGCGGGCGCCCGTCTCGCTCTCCGCCAGAATGTTCGTGCCTGTAATATCGGCGGGCATCAGGTCGGGTGTGAATTGAATTCGGGAAAACTGCAGGTTGAAGGTCTGGGCTAAGGTGCGCACGAGCAGGGTTTTGCCGAGACCGGGCACGCCTTCCAGCAGGGCGTGTCCGCCCGCGCACACTGCCACCAGCACATTCTCCACAACCTCTTCCTGACCGACAACGACTCGCGCGACCTGCGCCCGAATCGTCTCAAAAGTGTTACGAAACCACTCCGCCAGCTGCTTGCCGTCTTCCATTGCCCGTTCACCCTCTCCAATTCGGCTCAGGCGGGTTTTGCTCTGCTAATTGCCGCCCTTCTGGAGCGATTCGAAGTAGCGTTTGACGCGCTTGCGCTCGGCAGGCGGGATGTTCTGCTGGCTCAGCGCCTGCTCGGCTTTCTTCTGATAGGTCGGCAGCGCCTGATTCAGGGGGATGGAGCTACCCCCCGGCACGGGCGGCGCCTCGAAGTCCTGATACTCCGCAGGTCCGGGCAGCAACGGCTGCTGACCCGAAACGGCGGTGTCTTTCATGGGGATTTTCAGCTCAGGCTGCTTGTCGCCCTGATTGAACAGCTCCGGTTGCCCAAAGAACTCGCCCTTATCCCAGGCGGGTCCCTGACGGATGCCGCCGCCTCCGAAGCCTGGCATCAGCCCGCCCGGACCGAAGCACATCCCCAGCCCGGAGCAGGCGCCGTTGCACTGATTGAGCTTTTTCATCTGCTTGACCTGCTCCAGAATCTGCTGGGCGAGCTGGTGGATTTGCTCGTCCGTTTTATACTTCTTCGCCAGCTCTTCAAGGCGCTTTTCCAGTTCCTGCAGGCGTTTCTCAATCTCTTCGGGGCTGAGCTGGGGCTTTTCGGCGTTATTGGGGTTTTGCTGCTGTTGCATGTTTTTGCGCATCTCTTCGGCGAGTTTGCGCAGGTGTTCCATCGCCTCTTTGAAGGCGGGATCGTTGAAGAGTTTACGCAGGAACTCCTGTGCCTCTTGCGAGAGCCTGAGGGCGCGAATCTGCTGCTGGAGACGCTCCATCTGTTTGCGGAGCGCTTCCATCTGCTCCTTGCTGAGGGGGTTGCCGTTCGCGTCTTTGCCCGACTGGAGCTGTTTCTGGAGGTCGTTCAGCTGGTTCTGGGCGTTTGCAGGGTTCTGCATGGCGCGCATAGTTGCCTGCAGCTGGCGCATCTGGCTCATGAGGCTGGCGCGCTGTTCCGCCGAGAGGGGGTTGCCCTGCAGGTCTTTGCCGCTTTCCAGCTGTTGCTGGATTTGCTGGAGCTGCGCTTGCAGGTCTTTGAAGGCGTTGTTGAGCTCCTGCTGTTTCTTTTGCGCCAGTTTTTCGAGTTGTTCGCCCGCGGTGAGCGCCTTCTGGGCAGATTCGCTCATTTTCTGGGTGTTTTTCTGCTCCAGTTTGCGGGCGTCTTCGAGGAGCTGGTTGTAGCGCAGGAGCGCTTCCTGCTTACTCATTTTCGCTTCGCGGGCGCGTTTGTTATACAGCTCGGCGTTCTGCGCGATGCGTTTGGTGATCTCGTCGGCGTCGGGCTTTTTGGCTTCTTCCACAATCGGCTTGACCACTTCTTCAATCTGTTTTGCCGATTTGACAATCTCTTTCTGCTCCTCGCGCCGTTCGGGGAGTGCGAGCGCCAGAATCTGGGGCAGAAAGTGCATCAGCAGCGCGAGCGCGACGGCTCCCAGAAACAGCCCCTGCCAGCGGGTGAAGCGCGGCTTGAAAATCTGCGCGGGGTGCGTGCTTTGCAGGGCGCGCTGGGCGTCCTCAATCAGCGGCTGGTCAAACAGATGGCTCGCCTCGGAATGCTCCAGTGCGGTCTGCAGGCGGTCTTTGAGACCCGCGCGGCGGTCAATCAGCTGGGCGATTGCCGAGTCGGGCAGGCGAATCAGCATCGCATACACAACGCCCAGCAATACCCCTGCCAGCACAATCAGAGGTAGCCAGTAGGTGGGTACAAACAACACGGCTCGCCAGTCGAGAAGGCTCAGTAGCGCCGAGGTGAGCGCACCTGCCGTCCCCCCGATCGCCCCCAGCTTCCACGCCAGCAACATGCGCACGCGCCACCGATAGGGACGCAAGCGTCCAGACCATTCATACGCCGTTATCGCCATGATAGAACCCCCAACAAGTAAAAGTAGTATACCCTAAGCGGATTCCACGAAGGGCAAGCCTTTGGGGAACTCTCTAATGGGTAGGAATTGCACCCTTAACAGGTTGAGGTTAAGCGCGATAGCAGGCTTGCCTCCGAAGGGCCAGTGCGTCTCTACACGGTAGATTCTTCTGTTGCGGGCAGGGGGCGACTCAAGCTCCGCAACCAGTTCGTGAGTGATTTCTAAGCCAAAGTACTCTTTCGCGCCAACCGAAACACCGATGAGTCCTGCTTGGTACCCTTCTTGTAGTTTGTCTGCGAGACGGCGAAATTTGTTATCACGCAGGTCGCATCGTTTTGCGTCCTTCCAGTACGAAATAGCGCCTCTTTCGGTTGGGTAATCACTTAGAATATCCGTGTACCATTCCTCTCTGCTGCTTGTTGCGATAAGGATATCAGGCTCCACTGATGTTTGGTGACCCCCTTTTCAGCTCACGAGAGGCATCGCTCCCGACGCGCTTGCACTGGTATCCATGATAGTTGAGAAGAGATATCACTGCATCTTCAACAATCCAGCCAAGCACCAGGTCCGCAACATACAGGCGTTCGCTGCGATGATTCCGATGGTGCCGCGTACCTCTGGTTTTTTCTATAAGGGTTGCGTCGTCTTCCTCTGTCCATTCGCTTTTGAGTCCGAGCAGGCGAGACAGAAACTCGCTGTCAGGGTAACCGCCAATGATTGCCTCTAAGCTGAGACCGACCTCTTGAAGTAGTTCTTGTGTCAGGGAAATTTTCTGGCGAACACTCTCCCATGAGCGTGCCATGAGTTCTAACCTCCAGAGTTTTCTATGAGGGGAACCTGATAACTTCGCAGTCGGCGCACAGCCTCGAGAGCAATCTCCGGGTTAATCTCATATCCAATCCCGTTCCTGCGCAGGTTCACACATGCGAGCAGAGTGGTTCCAGAGCCAACAAAGGGGTCTAAGACAGTTTCTCCCACGAAACTATAGGCTTTGATGAGGCGGTACGGGAGCTCATAGGGGAATGGCGCCACATGTTGGCGCTGGTCGCCGCTGCCTTCGGGTTTCATCACCCACACATCGCTCTTCTTGATGCTAATCCAGAACTCTTTGTCCAGCTTGGACTCTTCGCGCTGTGCCTCAGTGAGGTGAGCATATTTTTTGTATCCCTTCGGCTCTGGTTTCTCGAACTCAAGGATGAACTCGTGCATATGATTGATCAGGATTCCGCCAGGGTAGGGGTAGGTCCCAAAATGGGCACGTACCGAGTTGGTTTTGTGCCAGATAATATCACGCTTGAAGATGAATCCGATCTGCTCACACAGGTCTATTGTTTTCCCAACGAGATTCAACATGCGGAAGCTCCCGTTGGTCATTCGGACGGGGAGATTCATCAGGTTGATAAACGCCTTACGCCCTGGTTGCAAAACACGGTACACTTCGCGCCAGACGACCCCTATTTGCTCCAGCCATTCGTCAAGGGAATGGAGATTACCCAGGTCGCCCTCTATCGGCTCGCGAGCGTACATCTTGGTGTTGAAGTAAGGCGGCGAGGTTACAACCAGATGAATGCTGTTATCGGCTATTGAGTTCATCTTTTGGGCGTTACCCACAATAATTTGCTGGACTGTCCCATTCAGATGGAGTGTTTCCCCTGTGAAATCGGCTGGCGAACCTTCCTCAAGAGGGAGCGCAAGCATTTTTTGCTTGAGTTGCTCCAGCTCCGTAAGGCGGAAGCGCTTCTGCCCACTGGCGGCGATAATTGCTGGAAGCAAACCTTCCGAAACGAGGCGGTGGACTGTGCGCACAGAAACGCCCAGAAACTTCGCCGCTTCAATAGCCGACAGGTAGGTTCGCTGTGTGTAGTCGTGTGTGGTTTCCATGTCCGCCCTCTTCAGAGATGCCGAGCTTTTTGCTATTATACCTTCTGCAACTCAGTGTTCCACAGAGGCATCGCGGCAGTGCCGAGCGCTCAATTGTACGCAAGCGTGAAACCCGCCTCAGAATCCCCTTCTCGTTGAAAACGGCAGGAAATTCGCCCATCCCCTCAAAACAAGCATGTGAGACATGCAACCGTGGAAAAGACTCCCGTTCGGTTATCGGGAGCAGCCCGATGGCAGTATTGCCGTGCGGGGGATTGGAGCGCCGCTACTATGGCGCGATTCCTCTTCGGAGGCGGGCGCGTTCTCCGCAGTGTTCACCCTGCATCGCGCGACCACCAGTCAGTGGAAGACTGCAGGGCTGACCCTCTGGCGCAACGAGCGTAATCACTGGCGCCTGAACCTCGTGGAAGCGCCCGACCATACCGACCGACGCCACTTCGTGGAACTGCAACAGATGTATGGCGGGCAATGGCTCTCGCAGGAAGGCGTCGTGCCCGACGAAAGCCTCGCCTACACGCGCGAAGGCTGGCAGTGGAACTACGAAACCCCCTACCGCCTCCGAATCGAGTGGGACAACCAGAAGATTGTGGGCGAAGTGTGGGCAGGCGACACGCTCTGCTGGCGAGGGGGGTGGCGGTTCCGAGAGGGCATCTACTGGGGCGAGATGGGCATCGTGGTGAACGGCTTTCAGGCAACAATTCGCGATGCCCGCATCGAGCGCATGAAGCCCTTCACGCCCTCTGTGGTGATACTGAAACCGCCGCCTGTGCGCGCCCGTGTTAAGCCTGCCCGCCAGCGTGCCACAGGCTTTTTCCGCGTGGAACAGGTGGAGGGCGTCTGGTGGTTCATAGACCCCAGCGGCAACCTGTTTCTCGCGCTGGGCACTGACCACGCCAGCTACTTCGTCCACTGGTGCGAAGCGCTGGGCTACGCGCCCTATCACCGCAATATGGAGCGCCGGCACGGCTCCGAAGCGCGCTGGGCGGAAGAGACCCTGCAACGGCTCAAAGCATGGGGCTTCACCGCGCTGGGAGTCAACCATTCCATCTACCTGCGCCACAAAGGACTGCCCCACCCCGAGCAGATTCTGGGCATGGGGCAGGGCTTCGCGTATCATGACGACCTGGTGAAACCCATCCACTGGACGGGTTTCCCGAATGTGTTTTCGCCTGAATGGGAGTCGTGGTGCGATTGGGTTGCCTACGAGCGCTGTCGCCCCAACCGCGACGATCCGTGGCTGCTGGGCTACATGCTGGATAACGAGCTGGAATGGTTCGGCAAGGATTACCTGCCGTGGGGGCTGGCGGTGGAGGCGTTGCGTCGTCCTGCGGGGCACACGGCGCGAGTCGCGCTTGCTGACCTGCTCCGCCAGCGCTACAAGGGAGATATCGCGGCTTTCAATCGCGCTTGGGAGGCGAACCTGCGCGACTTTCGGGAGATTGCGGAGAGCGAGACCCCACCTGCCATCCGCACCCCACGCGCCCAGCAGGACGGAATCGCTTTCGTGCGGCTGGCGGCGCGGCGCTACTTTGAAACTGCCACCCGCGCCATCCGCAAACACGACCCGAACCATTTGATTCTGGGCTGCCGCTTCGCAGGCGATGCCCCGCCTATCTGGGATATCGCAGGCGAATACTGCGATGTGATCAGCGTCAATACCTACCCGCGCATAGACCTCCGTCAGGGGCGCGTGCTGGACTGGGAGGGGCATCTGCGCCGGTGGCACAAAGAGAGCAAACGCCCGCTGATGATAACCGAGTGGAGTTTCCCTGCGCTGGACAGCGGGCTACCTTGCAAGCACGGCGCAGGCATGCGGGTAGATACCCAATCCCAGCGTGCCCGATGCTTCCGAATCTTTCAGGAGACCGCCCTGTCGCTGCCCTTCGTGGTCGGCTCCAACTTCTTTATGTGGGTGGATGAGCCTGCACAGGGCATCAGCCGCACCTTCCCTGAAGATAGCAATTATGGGCTGGTCAACGAGCAGGGTGTACCCTACAGGGAACTGGTTGCCACCGCAACAGAGGTTCACCGCCGTGCGTATGAGATTCACGCGGCTTCCCGACGCTTCCAGGAGCGCAGTCCCCAGCCGACGGAGACGCGCCCTGTGCTGACAGCGAAAGCCCAGATAGGCGCCGACTCGGTGCGCCTGCCGTTTGTTGTGCGTAATCGCGGCGAGCAGGCGTTCACAGGCTGGGTGTGTGTGGACTTGCCGCCGAATAACCCTGCCTCGCGCTGGAAGGGCGCTTTCGCCTGCCGCACGCGCGAGGGCAAGCCCGTGCGGTTCACAGTGGAGCCGTTGTATCGCGAGCGTGCGTGGGCCTACCTGCAGAACCTCAGACCGGGCGAACAGCGGGAGTATACGCTGAGTTTTGCGGCGGAGCGTCCACGCACGGCGCGCCCCCAGCAGTACTATCGGCTGGCGCCCGACGCGCAGATAGGCTCCCAACACCTGCCCCTGCAGTTGCGTTTCAGTGCCGAGCGTGCGCCGATTGGCGAACTGCGCTGGCAGGGCGAGCCGTATGGACGCTACACGGTGGTGCTCTGGCAGGTGCGCAGCGAGAACCGCTGGCTCGCGCCCAACCAGCACGAACTCGGTTTTGTTCAGGTTGAAGATATCGAGTATGGGCGCGGCTGGCTCCTCCACCAACCCGAACCCGATGCGCCGGATATTCCCTTCGCCGTTGAGTGGGAATTTATGCTGGTGAACGGCTTGATGCTCGTGCGCTATTTCACGCTCCAGAACCGGGGTAAGCAGCCGATGGAGGTCAAGGGCATCTACCACTACCCTCTGAGCCTGCTGGGCGGCAGCGACGGTGACGACGAGGCAGGCGGCGTGCCGAACTACTACCTGAACGCAGGCGTGTGGGAAGACCGCGCCGCGAACCGCTTTTACGGAGCCATCCCGCTGAACCCGCTGGCGTGGCGTTGCTCCTTCTTCAAAGACGAGCAGGGGCGCCAGCACCCTGACCTGTGGGTTCCCCTCGCGATGACGATTCCCGCAGGCGAGTCGCGTGCCCTGCCGGGGGGCTGGGTCGCGCTGGTGTGGGGCAGGGGGCGTTTTGGGGAGACCGAATGGCGCATGCGCTCCCAGCAGGTACAGGCATATGGCGGTCTGGAGGTCGCAGTGGCGTCGCCGTAGGGCATGAATCGCAGTGCCCCGTTGCCGCCTCTAATCAGTCAGAAGCGTGTAAGGAGCAAGAGCATGCGAAAGGTGCTGACATGGGTTTTGTGGATACTGGCAGTGTTGAGCCTGTGGGCGGCGGTCAGCAAGCGTTACACCTCCGCCTCGCAGGCATGCGAACAGCCGAGCCAGTGTACGACCCAGTACTACTGGGACTCGCCCCTGTTGCGATAGGCGTCAAGAGCCAGGTCTGGGCAGGTTCTTCTCCTGCCACTCTTTAAGCAGCACGGGCGCGCGATCCACCAGAAACACATTCTCCACGAAAAACATATAGAGCTGGTCTTTCTCCAGTTTGGAAGTGTCCACGCGCGCGGCGTCCAGCACCTCCTTACTGCGTTTGACCATGTAGTCCATCTGTTCGTCGGTGAAGTGGGGCTTGAGTTCAGTGGCAATAGTGGTAATCACCTGATTGCGGAGCTGGCGTCGTTTTTGCGCGGCGTCCTGCTCCAGTCGGCGGATAGTTTCCTGAAACTCTTTGGGCAGGCTTTTGCCACGCGAGACTTCCTCACGCACGCGCATAATCTCATCTTTGCGGTTGCGCAGTTCGGTGGCTTCCTGACGGATGAGGTCTTCCAGTTGTTTGTAGGCGCGTTCGTGTGCCTTGAGCAGGCGATCAATTTGCTCGCGGGTGAGGTTGAGAGGGCGGATGTTGTTGAACCATGTGATGTCGGCGAGCGCGAGGAGCAGTTGATCCACTTCCGAGGGCGCGGGGGGCGTTTGTTGCGCGCGCAGGGTCAGCCCGCCCACGCCCACCAGACAGAGCATCAGCAGCCCGTACACAACCTGCAAGCGTCGCATGCGGGGGAGTATACCCAACCGCTCATCGCAGGGCACGCACGATATTGCGTGCGGCACGACGCCCCGTTTCGGCAGCACCATTCATGTAGCCCTGATAGTCTATGCTACAGTGTTCCCCTGCAAAATAGAGGTTGCCCACGGGTTCGAACTCGGCGCCGGCGATGCTGGTGTATTGCCCGACGGTCCAGCAAGCGTAGCTGCAGAGGGTGTAGGGGTAACTGGGCCAGTGGAATCGGACGGCTTGCCCTGTGTACTCCGATGAGGCTCCGGGGAACACCCGCTCGACACCGGGCAGGGCAACACGGGCTTGCGCGGTTGCAGAGCCGCGTCCCACTTCAATCCCTGCCCTACCGCCCAGAAACAGAGTCAGGCTGCCTGCGGAACCTGCTTGCTGGCGACTGCTATCCCAACCTGACTGGAACCACTCGTCGCAGAAAAAGTCGCCAGAGTAGCCTGCCGCGCGCCAGTATCGGGTATGGAACCCCAGAATCAGTTTCGCGTTTGTGCCATAGCCCAGCTCCTGAATGGCGCGGCGCTTGACAGGTGGCAACGGCACGCGAATGTCCACTTGACGCAGAATCGTGAAGGGGAGCGTCAGCAGCACGAAATCCGCGTCCACATCAAGCATGCTGCCGCCCTCCCTCTCGAAAGTGAGACGGTAGCCCCCCTGATGGGAGTGGATGGCGACCAGCCGATGTCCATAATAAATCTGATCGGCAAACATCTGCGCCAACCGGTTGGGAATCTGCTGATTCCCGCCCCGTATCTTGTAGCGTTCGTCGCTCTCACCGAAGATTTCAAATCCGTCGTTGAGCCGGGTGTCGATGAGGAAAATCAGGTTGAGGGCAGATTGCTCGTGCGCCTCGCGCCCATATTCCGTTACATAAGCGACCTCAAGCAATTTGTAAAGCCAACCTGTCGCGCCCACGCGGGTTAGATAGTCGCTCAGGGCGGTATGGTCCAGCTGGTAGGCATACTCGTTGTAGCGATCATAGGTTACGGGGTAGCCTGCACGCTGGGCGTCGTATTTAATCTGCTGGGCGATAGGGCGGAGCGCCTCGATAATCTGGGCTTCGGTGTAGCCCTGCCCGTCGAAAAAGTAGCGCGTCTCCAGTCCCGTTTCGGTGGGCGCCATGGTATCGATCAGCTCCAGTTCGAACAGGCGCGCAAACTCAAGCATATCGTCATGGATGCTGTCGATGAACTCGCCGCCCAGCTCGGTGGTAAGTTCCGGGGCAAAAATGCCCTGAGCGGAGTAGATGCGTCCGCCTGCGCGCTGGCTGGCTTCATAGAGCGTGGCGCTGTAGCCCTCTCGATGCAGGTGATACATGGCGCTCAGCCCTGCCATCCCCGCGCCCACAATCACGATTCGCGCGGTGCTTCGAGGACGGGCTTGAGCCGTTGCCGTGAGATAAGGCGTTACGAACGCCGTAGCGGTCAGGGCGGCTGCACGCTTCAGGAACTCACGACGCGAGAGGTATTCCTGAACGCGCTCATACTCCGTTTCAGGCAGACTCGCTAACTGAAGCCACTGGCGCACCTTTCGAAAAAATGGACTACGACCCGAACTGACAACGCTTCGTTTACGCATACCTTTATTATAGCCCATTCGCGGTGGGCAAGGGGGCGTTTCGCCCCCTTGAACGGGTTATTCCTCCTGCCCCTCGTATTTCTCCTTGAGCGCCTGCACCACGGCGGGGTCGGCGAGGGTGGTAGTGTCGCCCAGCGCCCGCCCTTCGGCAATATCGCGGAGCAGACGGCGCATGATTTTGCCACTGCGCGTCTTGGGCAGGTCTGCCGTGAAGAAGATTTGATCGGGTCGGGCAATCGCGCCGATTTTCTGCACCACATGCTGCTTGAGGGCGTCTTTGAGGCTCTCATCGGCAGTATAGCCTTCTTTGATAATCACAAACGCGGCGATGCCCTGTCCCTTGATCTCGTGGTGGACGCCAATCACCGCGGCTTCAGCGACAGCAGGGTGATCCACCAGCGCGCTCTCCACTTCCATCGTGCTGAGGCGGTGCCCCGATACATTAATCACATCGTCCACGCGCCCCAGCAGCCAGAAGTAGCCGTCGCTGTCGCGCCGTGCGCCGTCGCCTGTGAAGTAGATGCCCTCATACTTGCTCCAGTAGGTCTGCTTGAAGCGTTCGGGGTCGCCCCACAGACCGCGCGTCATGGCGGGCCATGGCCTGGTAATCACGAGGTAGCCGCCGCGGTCGGTGCCGACGGGATTGCCCGCATCGTCCAGAATCTCGGGGAAGATTCCGGGAAACGGGCGCGTCGCGGAGCCGGGCTTGGTGGCGACGATGCCGGGCAAGGGCGTAATCATAATCGCGCCCGTCTCGGTCTGCCACCATGTGTCCACAATCGGGCAGCGCCCGCCGCCGATATGCTCGTGATACCACATCCACGCTTCGGGGTTAATCGGCTCGCCCACAGTACCGAGCAACCGCAGGCTGGAGAGGTCATGCTTTTCAGGATACTGCTCGCCCCACTTCATGAAGGCGCGAATGGCGGTCGGCGCGGTGTAGAGAATGTTGACGCGATACTTCTCCACAATCGCCCAGAAGCGGTCGCGGTCGGGATAGTCGGGCGCGCCTTCGTAAATCACGCAGGTCGCCCCGTTGGCAAGCGGTCCGTACACGATATAACTGTGCCCCGTAACCCAGCCCACATCGGCGGTACACCAGTAGACATCCTCATCTTTGAGGTCAAACACCCATTTCGTGGTGACGGTTACGCCCGTCATATAGCCGCCTGTGGTGTGCATGATGCCTTTCGGCTTGCCGGTGGAGCCGGAGGTGTAGAGCAGGTAGAGGAGGTCTTCACTGTCCATCGGTTCGGGTTCGCAGACGAGCGGCGCGTTTGCCATCAGTTCGTGCCACCAGAGGTCGCGTCCGGGGGTCATCGGTGCGTTATAGTCCGTGCCCAGCCGCTGATAGACCACCACCTTCTCGATGGAGGGCGCGTTTTTGAGCGCCTCGTCGGCGTTGCGCTTGAGGGGCACGATACTGCCGCGGCGGTAGCCTCCATCGGCGGTAATCAGCACTTTTGCCTGCGCGTCGTTGATGCGGTCGGCGAGCGCCTCCGCGCTGAAACCGCCGAACACCACCGAGTGGGGCGCCCCAATCCGTGCGCACGCCAGCATCGCAATCACCACTTCGGGGATCAGGGGCATATAGATGCATACGCGGTCGCCCTTGCGCACGCCCAGTGACTTCAGCACATTCGCGAACTTTTGCACTTCGCGGTGCAGGTCGCCGTAGGTCAGCACGCGCTCCTCGCCCGGCTCGCCCTCCCAGATGAGCGCGGCTTTGTTGCGCCGCCATGTTTTCACATGCCGATCCACACAGTTGTAGCAGGCGTTCAGCTTGCCCCCAATGAACCACTTTGCATAGGGCGGGTTCCACTCCAGCACCGTGTGCCACTTCTCAAACCAGTCCAGCATTTCGGCGCATCGCGCCCAGAAGGCGAGGTAGTCCTGCGCCGCCTCCTCGTAGATTTTCGGGTCATTAACATTCGCTTGCTTTTTGAATTCCTCCGAAGGCGGAAAGACACGGGTCTCCTGCAACAGCGCATCAATTGCCGTTGGTTGCATCGTTTTCATCCCTCCAGTGGGAATATTGATTCGCTTTGCAGGCAAGCATTCCTGCTGGGAAGCAGGAGTCGCGAGCCAGTTGCGGGAATCAGGGTGCTATGGACACGATTGTGGTCGGCGCGGGAATTGCGGGCTTGACCTGCGCTCATGCGCTGGCGCAGGCAGGCAAAGAGGTGCTGGTGTTGGAAGCACGCTCGCGCGTGGGGGGACGGATTTACAGCCACACGCTCGCGCCGGGCGTGGTGATTGACCTGGGAGCGCAGTGGCTGGGTCCCACGCAAGAGCGCGCCTATCGGCTGGCGCAGACGGTGGGCACAGAGCTATTTCCCACCTACGCGGAGGGCGAGAGCCTTGTGGACTTCGGCGGTCAGCAGAAGCGCTATACAGGGATTGTGCCGAACCTGGGGTTGTGGAACCTGCTCGATTTCGGGCGCGGGGTGAGCCTGCTGGATAAAATGGCGCAGCAGGTACCGCTGGAGGCGCCGTGGCGCGCCCCGAATGCCGAAGCGTGGGACTCGATGACCTTTGCGACATGGATTCAGCAGACGCTCCGCACGCGGGTGGGGCGCTGGGGCATGCGGCTCTTTGCGGAGGCGGTGTTCGCGGCGGAGCCGGGCGATTTCTCGCTGTTGCACGCGCTGTTTTATCTGCATTCGGGGGGCGGTTTTGAGCGGCTCACGGCGACTCGCGGCGGCGCGCAGCAGGATCGGTTCGTGCATGGGGCACAGGCGCTTGCGGAAGGCTTGGCGCAACGGCTTGGTGCAGAGCGCCTCAAACTCAACAGCCCCGTGCGCGCAATCCGTCAGGAGCGCGACCGCGTGCGCGTCTACTGCCAGCCCCATCCCGACGAACCGATCAGCGTTTACGAGGCGAAGGTGGCGATTGTCGCCATCCCACCCGCCTTAGCCGCGCGAATCGAGTATGACCCGCCTCTGCCGCCTGCCCGCGACCAGCTCACCCAGCGTCTGCCGCAGGGTTCTGTGATTAAGTGCTTTGCCGTGTACGACCGTCCCTTCTGGCGCGAGCAGGGGCTGAACGGTTTCGTAACCAGCGATGTGGAGCCAGTGCATCTGGTGTTTGACAACTCGCCGCCCGACGGCTCGGTGGGCATCCTGCTGGGGTTTATTGAGGGGCGCGCGGCGCGACAGCTGAGTGGGGTTGACCCCAAAACGCGGCGCGAGGTGGTGCTGGGGGCGTTCGCCCGCTACTTCGGAGCGCGGGCGCGCCAGCCCGAACACTATTTAGACCACGACTGGAGCGCCGAGGTGTGGACGCGCGGCTGCTATGGGGCGCACTTCCCCCCCGGCGCATGGAGCCAGTACGGGCACGCCCTGCGCATGCCCGTCGGGCGCATCCTCTGGGCAGGCACAGAGACCGCCACCCGTTGGATGGGCTACATCGACGGCGCGATTGAATCGGGCGAACGCGCCGCACAGGAGGCACTGGAACAACTATGACTCATACAGCGCGTCCAGCCGCGCGCGGTAGCGCTCAATAATCCGCGCCCGGCGCATCTTGAGCGTAATCGTTACATCGCCCGCCTCAAAGGTGAACGCTTCGGGCAGCAGAATAAAGCGCTTGACCTGCTCGTAGGGCGCGAACCCCTGAAGCGCTTCCTGCACCTGCTTCTCCATCCACGCGTAGACTTCAGGGTGGTTCACCAGTTCCTCGCGGCTGGCGTAGGCGATGCCTTTCTGCTTCGCCCAGTTCTCCAGCGCATAAAAGTCGGGCACTATCAGTGCGGAGACGAACTTCTTCTTATCGCCATACACCACCGCCTGCTCAATATAGGGGTTGCGCACCAGCGCGGTCTCAATCGCGACGGGCGCGATATTTTTGCCCCCCGCCAGCACAAAGATGTCTTTTTTGCGGTCGGTGATTTGCAGGTACTGCCCGTCCACGATGGTGCCCACATCACCCGTGTGGAGCCAGCCGTCGGGGTCAATCGCCTCGGCGGTGGCTTCGGGCTTGCGCCAGTAGCCCTTCATGATGTTGGGTCCGCGCGCCAGAATCTCGCCGTCTTCTGCGATGCGCACCTCCACGCCGGGGAAGGGGCGTCCCACCGTGCCGATGCGATTGTGCCCTGGCGCGTTGGAAGCAATCACAGGCGAGGCTTCGGTCAGCCCGTAGCCCTGATAGAGCTCCACACCATGCTCCCAGTAGAATTCGGCGACCTGAGGGTCTAACGCCGCGCCGCCGCTGATCGCCCAGATGAGCCGCCCGCCAAACGCACGCTGGAGTCCCTTCTTGCGGGCAAACTTGCCCAGCATGCGCAACAGGAGCTTGCTCTGAGTCACCTCCAGCACGCGCTCGCGCACTTTCTCGTAGAAGCGGGGCACGCCGTTAATCGCGTGGGGGCGAATCGCCTGCAAATCCTCGCGCAGGGTGTCGATGCTCTCCGCGAACGCCAGCTCCACGCCCAGCGCCATGCTCGCCAGATAGTCGCATGTGCGGGCATAGATATGGCTGAGCGGCAGGAAGTTCAGCATCACATAGTTGCGGTCAGGGGGTGGGAAGACCCGCATCGCGGCGTAGACGCTGGCGAGCAGGTTGCCATGCGAGAGCATCACGCCCTTGCTTTCGCCCGTCGTGCCGGATGTGTAGATAATGGTTGCGAGGCTATCCCAGTTCAGGCTTTCGGCGGTCTCGTCCACGAGACGAGGCTTATCACGGAGAAGTCGCCTTCCTTCCTCCTGCAATTCTCCCAGCGCGACCCAGCCCGAAAGCGGCTCAAAGCTGAAGAAATGCTTCAGCGCAGGCAGCCGCTCGCGTACCTGCTCCACTTTTTGCGCCTGCGTGGCGTTGGAAACGAAGATGGCGACCGATTCGGAATCGCGCAACTGCTCTTCCACCTGCGCGGGCGTGAGCGGAAAGTGAAGCGTAACCGAGATCGCGCCCGCGTGCAAAATCGCCAGATCGGTTATCACCCAGTTGTAGGAGTTCTCCGCCAGAATCGCCACCCTGTCGCCCGGCTGGATTCCCCGCGCAATCAAACCCGCCGCCAGCGACTGCACTGCCTGATGCACCTGCCGCCACGCAACAGGCTGATAGACCCCCTCGCGCTTGACATGGTAAAGGGTCGAATCGCCTAACTGTTCCACCTGCGCCCGAAACAGTTGGGGGATTGTCTTTGCCTCGTGTTCGCACCACGCGCTCTTCCAGCTCAGCACCAGAGGCTCGCCCTTGAGATAGTTCGCCGCCATCGCCTTCACCTCTCTACCGACTGTTCAGTATACCACGCGATTACTGGTTTCAACGCAGGATAGGAGTTTCCTGCTTATGTAAGCCATTTGACTAAGAGACTCTCTAAGGATGTCGTGTTTGAATCCAGACGGAGGGGGTCCTGGAATGCTTACGCGCCTCTCCTTGCAACAGAGCAGATTCACCCGTCCTGTTCAGCGGCGATTTTTCGAACACCCTCGCGCCCTCTTGACAAAACCTTTTTAATACGAGGTATAATAGCAAAGAGGTGAAACCATGCAACGACGCGGATTTACCTTGATCGAGTTGCTCGTTGTGATTGCGATTATCGCCATTCTGGCGGCGATCCTGTTCCCCGTGTTTGCACAGGCGCGCGAGTCGGCGCGTAAAACCCAGTGTCTCAGCAACACGCGCCAGATTGGGCTGGCGGTGATGCAATATGTTCAGGATTACGACGAGACCCTGTTCCCGAACCCGTGGCCTGGGGGGTGTGCGGAGACGGGCTACTTCACGAGCAATCCCAATCATCCACGCCAGCACTGGGCGACGGTGATTTACCCGTATGTGCGCAACGGCGGCGTGTTTGACTGTCCCAGCTATGCGGGCACGACCTATATCGCGGCGTATGCGCTCTGGGAGTGCGGGCGCGGCGTAAACAGTCCCCGTATTGTGCCGTTTGTGGAGTACGGCATCAACGAGGTGATTTTCGGCAACGCCGACGCGAACGGACGCCCCATCCCGACCCCGCTGGCGAAGCTTCAGGAAGCGGCGAACATCGGCATTATCGCCGACAACAACTACATCTTCAGCTGGCGGGTCTGCCTGATGGGTCCTGCGGATCCTCAAAACTTTCGCAAATACTGGCCCGAGGGGCGCAACGGCTGGGAGTTTTATCAGGGCAACCCGCGCCATCAGGGCGGGATGAACTTCGTCTATGCCGATGGACACTCCAAATGGGCGCGGGCAACCAGCACGCCCGGCAATCGCCCTGACTATGAGAAGGGCTACTACCCCGTGTTGATGAGCGACGGTCGGTTCGCCACGCAAGCCGCGTGCGAGCAGTCCCCCGACTAAAGGAGGAGGCTCATGAAACAGGAGTTGCCCGGCTGGATGGTGGCGGTGATTATTGCAGGGGTTTTGCTGGTGGCGGGGTTCTTTCTGTACCGCACTTTCACAACGGGGGGTGTGCAGGGGACAGGAAGACCAGGGGAGGTGCAGGCGGCGCCGCCTGTGCCGACGCAGGGCGCCCCCCCAACCGCACCCCGCTGAGAGAGCCGCGTCGCTGGGAGTCTCTGGCAACTCGGAGGCTCCCAGTGGAGCCGTTTAGCGCGTCTCCGCCCTTTCTGGCGTGTCTGCAAGCCGGACCCGTTTCAGGGCAGGGTTCACGTTCGCCTGGCGCCCCACTTTCGCCATCGGTACCCACTGATCGCCGATTTTGACTTCCACCACATCGGCGGTGAAGTCGGTGTTTGTGCCTTCGGCGAAGCTGTTGCTGAAGAAGGAGGAACCGACGCCATAAATATCCACGGGCACGCCTGCTTCTTCAAAGGCGCGCAGGCGCTCTTCGGAGAAGCCACCCGTGGCGACAATCTGAATCGAGCGGCACCACGCCCGGGCGCGCTCGTGCCACTCAGGGGGCAGGTTCCACGACTCCCACGCCCGATCCAAGCCCTCACGCAGAGCGCGGATGAGAGTGGGGTTAACGCCATACAGGTCGGGCGAATCGGGCAGGTGTTGCAGGCTCTTGTCGCGGAGGTTGCCCGCCGTATCGGGGCGCACGCCGTGCAGAATATAGCGACGCGCGGTGGCTTCGTCGCCGCGCTCTATCGCCTCGCGGTAGCGTTCAAAAAAGGCGCGCGCCACCGCCTGCGCCGTGCCCACGCAATCGTTCTCAAAGTCCACCAGCGCCACGCGCCGTATTTCGGGGGGCATCACCCGCGCAAAGTGAAGCATCAACTCCACCGTGTCGCCGAGAAAGCAGGCAATCATCGCGTGCGCCACTGTGCCTACCGCCTGACCGCCCCAGAGGCGTGTTTGCGCGGGCGTGGAGACCAGCGCGGGAACCTGCTTGCCCGTGTCTGCATTATAGCGCTGGACGCCAATCCAGTAGGCGTAGCCGTCCATCATCTGCGTCTGGGGCAGGTCGTAGCGGGCGGGGAAAAACAGAATCGGCTTGCCCCTCGATGCCTGCAGCATGCGGTAGGTGTTGGTGGCGATTCGGCTCATGCGGGTCAGCACGCCCAGAATCACGGTTTCCAGCATGGCGAAGTCGCGATAGCGTCCCCGAATGCGCATCGCGGGCACAACATGCATCGGGTCGCCCTCGTAGGGCGTGCATTCGCCGTCCTCTATCGATTCCACCTCCAGCAGGTGCGCCGTGTTGACAAAGCGATTGCCCTGCCAGTAGCCCGTACACTGCTGGAGGATGGCAAGCGCCAGGTCTGTGCCTGCGACGACGGTGAAGGGCGCCCGCCGCGCGAAAATCTGCATCGTGACCTCCATCTCGCCCACCGAAACAGGCGGGCGCGGCGGCAACCCCAGCGCACGCAACCGCTCCGAAAAGCCCTGAAACTGATACCCTTCTTCTGTCAGGCGGCTCAGCAGGGCAACCCCGTTATAAAAGTAGCGGTCGGAATACTCGCCCCGCCGAATGCCGTCCCAATCCATCTGCCAGCACGAAGGCGCAATCCGCTTCCCGTCAAAGCAAGACATAGGCGTCTCAATTTCGGCTCACCCGCCTATAAGGGCAGGTTGAGCGTATGCTATAATTGTACCGTGTAAAGGAGGTTATTCGATGAGACCCATGCGCAATCTACTAACTGCAGGATTGGTGCTTGCGTGGAGTTGTGCTTTCGCCCAGTTAGCCTCGGTTCTGGAGCGCAACGGCTCGGTCTCGTGGGAGTTCTTTGGTGGTCAGTATACCGTTACGGGTCAGCTGATTAACCTGAGTGGCAGCGTAGACCCCAGCGGCGAAGCGCTGGTGTTTTCGTTTCAGGACCTCAACGGCGATGGCGTTGCGCTCGATGTGCGATTGAGCGCGGCTGACCTGTTTCCAAGTATCGGAATCAACTACACCATCGACCTGGTTGGCACGGTGGTTTCCGATAGCGCCAGCGAGGCGATCGTCCAGTGGTTCGCTTCCGACAATCCGAACCGATGCGAATATGTGAATATCGGCGGTGTGGAGGTTCAGGCGCTGATTACTCGTCTTGAGGGGAGCTTGCGCGGGCGGATTACCCGAATTGAGTGCCAGCCAGATCCACTGGGCGCACGGCAAGGCTTCGTAACCCTGCGCATCGAGCCGACCGGTGGGGATGCCCATAACTACCTGCTGGCGCAGGGTTATCTTCTCTGCCAGCAAGACCCCCAATACTTCGCTACTGCTCGAATCTTTGATATGGACTGGCTCGCCTATGGCGGCGGCAGTGCTGGCGGCGATGTAGATAGCAACGGCTGCGTGGACGATGCCGACCTGCTCTCGGTTCTCTTCGCCTTCGGCAGTGATCAGGGTGGTTGCGCCGATGTGAACGGCGACGGCATCGTTGACGACGCCGACCTGCTGACAGTGCTATTTAACTTCGGCAGCGGGTGCTGATTCGGGAGTACCCCTGAAGCGGGTGGGAAAACACCCATGCCCTGACGGCTGAGGTTCCGTTCCTACAAAACGAAGCCGACCTCCGTCGGCTCAGCCCCCCAACCCCCCGTAAACAGGGGGCTATAGCCAGCGGAGGTTGGTTTTGTCTACTGGGAACGGCTTTATCTGCTCTGTTGCAAGGATGCTAGTTCCGCTTGCTGACCCAGCGAGTTGTGCCGCGTGGGGCGCGGCGACCGCGCCCCTACGCATGTCGGTAGGGACGCGGTTCCCGCGTCCTGTTTCCCAAAACTCGTGTTCTTTGCAACAGAGCAGCTTCAGCCGTCGGGTTTTCAGACAGGGCACGAAAAACCCATCCATGAACTATGATGGCACAGTGGGTATCACAGGCTCTGCTTGCCCAGCTGGACGGAGAGCTTCACGGAGACGCCCTCACGAATCACCACAATCTCTACCTGCTGGTTGGGTTTCGCCATATAGAGCGCGCGGGTCAAGTCGGCGGCGGAGCGGATGGGCTGCCCGTTGAAGCCCGTGATATAGTCGTTGACCTGCAAGCCAGCGCGCTGGGCAGGGCTGTTGGGAGCGATGCGCACGATTCGCACCCCTGCGGGCGTACTCTGGTAGTCCACGCCCAGCCAGGCGTATTCCACGCTACCGCGCGTGCGCAGTTCGTTCACAGCACGCTGGGCAATCTCGCTGGGAATTGCAAAGCCCGTTACGGCAATCGCGGGGCGCACAGGCATCCCTTCCACGGCTTGCAGGGCGCCCACCATCACGCCGACCACCTGACCCCGTGAATCCAGCAACGGCGCGCCCGGCTCGCCTGCGCCCACCGTGCCGTTGAACTGTAAGAGGAGTACCACCCGTCCCGTTGTGGGGCGCACGCCGACCCGATCCTTGCCGCCAATCGTGCCGACGGTCACGCTCCCTTCCAGCCCGCCGCGGTTGCCGATGAGTATCGCGGTGGCGCCGACAGGCAGGTTTTCGGAGCTGCCCCAGCGCAGGCTGGTCAAGCCCGACGCCCCCTCCAGACGCAACAAGGCAATCCCCGTGATGTTGTCGATGCCCTGCACGCGCGCGGGGAACGCCTGACCGCTGGCGAGATAGACTCGCGCCGAGCGTGCCTCACTAACCCCCTCCGCCGAGCAGACGACCCAGCCTGCGGGGTCTATCACGAAGCCGCTGCTGCGAATGGTGCGCCCTCCTGCGAGAACGCCTTCCACCGTAACAATCGCCGGGCGCGCCGATTCGACCACCTGATTCACTTCTGTGGCGGCGCGTCCCAGCACCGAGTCGGGCACGGGCTGGCTCCACACGCCTGCGAACAGGCAGGTTATCATTAACCCAATAAAAAGCGGATTAAAACGAACAGATAATCGCGTTTTCATCGACTCCCTCCATAGCGTGCTGAGTCTCCGAAGGCATGCCGCCTGCCACCTCTGCTGCTGACGCGGGTTCGCCGTAGCGCACAGGCAGATACTCGGTTTGCGGGGTATCGCCCAGAGGCACAATCGGTTCGGGAGCAAGCATCGTGATTTGGGTTGCAGTGGGGCGTACCGTGCCGCGCATGGAGGTGGGTTCGGGGGCACGCGCGATTCGCATACGCGCCTCAGGAACTGCTTTTGGCGAGGCTTCAGGCTCACCGTCGCTGTGGGTCGGCTTGGGTTCGGTTAGCACAGGCTCGGCGGCGGCGAATGGCTGAGCCTCACTACCAGCCGACCTCCAGCGCAGTTCGGCACGCTCAGGAGAAGCCGACTCACGCTGGCTTAGCCGAACCGCAGAATCGGGGTTTTGTGTGCGGGGCGTTATCTGGAACCATAGCCCGGTTGCAATCCCAACGGCAAGCGCGATTCCCAGCCCCCACGCAAATCGCGGCGCCCAGAGAGTTCTTCGTTGAGGGCGGGTTTCAAGGCGTGAGGCGATTGCTTCCCAGCGCAGCTGGCAGGCGGGCACAGGTTCTGCGCGCACCTGCTTCAGCAGCGCACGGTACGCCTGCTCCTGTTGCCAGAGCGCACGGCATGTCGCGCAACTCTCCAGATGCGCGCGCCATGTTTCGGTTAGACCGCTCGGCTCGCTCTCAAGCCACTCCGCAAACTGACGACAAAGGTTTCTCATTCAATCTCACCTATCTGGCGCAATAACGGTTCCAAAACGGCTTTGAACGCGCGGCGGGCACGCATCACACGCAGCTTCACCCCGCCCACCGTCGTGTTCAAAATCTCTGCCATCTGTTCATATTCCATCTCTTCCAGGTCGCGCATCACAATCAGCTGCCGATGGTGTTCGGGCAGGCGGTTGAGCGCGGCGTAAAACGCCTCATGGAAAGCGTTCTGCTGGACGACCTCTTCGGGTTCGGGCGGGTTCGGGTGCGTCATCCACGCCAGTTTGTATCCCGCCTCACGCTGGAGCAGTTCGGCGTGTCGCTTCTGGGCGCGGGCACGGTCGGTACACAGATTTAGCGCAATCCGCATCAGCCATGTGCTGAACCGTGATTGCTCACGGAAGGTGTGCAGGCGTTCAAACGCCTTCAGAAACACCTCCTGCACAATATCTTCGGCATCGTCGGCGTTCCCCACAGAGCGATAGACGAGCCGAAACACGGGCTGGCGATAGCGCACAAAAAGCGTCTCCAGCGCCTCCGTATCGCCTTCCTTTGCACGCGCCACCAGCTGCTCATCACTGAGAGTCGGATACGCCAGCCCCGAAGCGAATTCGTCCATGGTAGCGATTCCCGCGTGGTTCATTCCGCATGGTCTGACGAATCAAAGGCAGGGGCGTTTCGTATCAGGCGCACGCGCATTATGCGCTTCGTCTGGGGCGTTACCCGAACGCGGTGGGCAATCGTGTAGTCGGGTATCCACACGACGCCTGCCTCATCACACAGCAGGGGCAGGCGACGACGCTCTTCCGGCGGAACCTTGCGGTCTATGAAGACTCGGCTCACTTTTTTTGGATGTGCCATTCCCAGCGGCTGGAATCGGTCGCCAGGTCGCCAGTTGCGCACCCTTAGTTGCCCCTGCAGAGCGCCGGCGTCCAGCACGACTTCCTGAACGCCTGGCTCGCAGCAGGGTGGCGGTATCGCCTCTGCCGCGCTCCATGCTTCCTCTGTCGCCTCCAGCCACACCCCTGCCTGCGGGATCAGCACGGGCGTGTCGGGGTAGAGGGGGTACTCGTATTCTGGGGCTTCTTCGCGGGAAGTGGGGTGCATCGTGGCGCCGTGGGGGTCCGTCAGCAGGCGCCATTCCGAGCTGATTTCCCATGAAGTAGACCTGCCGTTCACCAGCGCGCGGCGGATGGCTTCCAGAATCTCGTAAGGTGGCATGCTGAGCGGGTCGGCGTGCGCCTGAATCCATGCCCGTAGCAGTCGGCGTTGCACCGCAGGATGCTGGCGCTGGAACATCTCGGCGGGCAGGCGCGCCCCACGCTGGAGGTGGTTGCCAAAATGCTCACGCAGATAGTAGTCCCACCAGCCCTCTTCGTTCTCCACAATATCGGCGAGGCGGAGCAGGTGGCGTTCAAAGGCGGGCGCGAGCTGCTGAAGCAGGGGCACCAGTTGCGAGCGCACCCGATAGCGCAGCTGGCGCGGGTCCACATTCGTGCGGTCAAACACCGTCGGTAGCCCGTGCGCTTCGCAGTAGGCGTGAGTCTCGGCGCGGGACACATCCAGCAGGGGGCGGATGATGCGCCCGCGCTGATAGGGGATGCCGCGTAGCCCACGCGGTCCCGTGCCCCGTAAAAGATTAATCAGGATGGTCTCAATCTGGTCAGTTCGGGTGTGGGCGGTAGCGATGGCGACGGCGCCCAGCGAGTCGGCGAGCCGTTCCAGAAACGCATAACGCGCCTTGCGCCCCGCCTCTTCGAGGGTGATGCCCTCGGCTTTTGCCAGCGCAGGCACATCTGCCCGCTCCCAGTGGAACGGCACACCCAGCGACTCACACACCCCACGACAGACCGCCACATCCGCATCCGCCTCAGGGCGCATGCCGTGATGCAGATGCGCCGCATGCACCCGAATCATCAGCTCGCTCTGCAGCTGGGTGAGGATATGAAGCAGTGCCGTGGAATCGGCGCCCCCAGAGTAGCCCACAATCACGATGCCCCCCTCAGGGGGTATCATCTGCCGTTCCAGAATCGTCTTCCGAACCCGTTCGAGGGGATTCATTCTGTTTCACGGCGCTGTCTCGCCATTTTTGCCGATAATGGCGTGTTTCATTTTCCACCTCTTGCTAATAGGCTCGCCAGTAGCGTCGGATCAGGTCGCGTGTTTTGCGGACGCCTTCGATTGGGTCGCCCTCGCCCATGTATTCGATGGAGAGTGCGCCGCTGTAGCCCGCCAGTCGCAGGTGGCTCAGCAGGCGTCCGTACTCCAGCTGGGTCTCCTCGCCCCGCGCATCGAAGGCGTGGCTTTTGGCATGCACATGGAACGCATACGGCGCGAGCTGGCGGCAGGTCTCGTAGATTCGCTCGGCGGACGCGTTTCCAAAATCGAGGCAGGCGCCCACCCAGCGCGAGTCGGTGCCCCGAATCAGGCTCACGAGGTTCTCGGCGCGGTGCGCCACGCCGTCGCGGTTTTCCAGTGTAATCCGAATCTGGCGTCGGCGTGCTTCGGGCAGCAGCCGCTGAAGGAACAGCCCCACTCGTTCCAGCAGGTGGGTATCGTCTTCACGCTCGTTGCCCGAGCCGCCGAGATGGAACCGCACCAGCGGCGCGCCCAGCGTGTAGGCTGCCTGCAGGCACTCCACACACTCGTCCATCTTGCGGCTCAGGTTCGCCTCGTCCTGAATCTGAAGCGGTTCCGAGACCATCAGCCCCGTGATGGCGACACCGTAGCGGGTGAACAGTTCGCGCAGGGGTTCCAGCGTGCGCGGATGCAGGCTGGGCAGGTGGCGCGTGTGCAGGCTCACCCCCTGAATATCCAGTTCGCGCAGGGTGTGGGGCAGGCTCTCCAGAGTCAGGGCGCCGCTTTCCAGCAGTTTGTGGAAGGCGGTCGTTTCGCAGCTAAGCAAGGGGAACAGGGGCGCTGGCTTCGGCTCGCCGCGCTCCAGCAGTTCACCCACGCGCTCCAGCCGCTCAAAAAGACCCCCAAACCCCGCGTTCACCAGCGAGCGCACGCCCTCGCGCAAAAAATCGCGCCGACTGGTGGGACGATCATGCCGACTCATCAAGGGAATTATACCACCCTTGTTGAGCCGTTTATTCGTTGCTGAGTGTAGACGCTTCGTAGTCGGACATGCCCGAGTTGTAGTCGTGGAACGCGCCGCTGGAATCTACCCATCCGGGGTTGCCCTCGGGGTCTACATGGGTCGGTTCGGGGTAGTTATCGCCCAGTGCGCGGCTCCACTCTTCTGACCACCAGGAGCGCTCCGCATCCGACTGGCGCAACGAGTCCATAAAGTCGTCGCTTCCTGTGCTGAGGTCGGGCAGGCTGGAGCTGCCCCCGCTGTCGGGCATAAAATCGGCGCCGAAACCGGGGCTACTGTAGCCGTAGGGTGTTGCGCCGCTGGAAGCAGGGGGTGCGAACGCCCCACCCGGGATGCCACCTTCTGGCGCAGGGGCAGAAACGGTGTAAGGGTTAGGCTCACTATTGCTTGCCATCGCGCCAATAATGCCCAGCATTACCAGCGCGCCGTCGCATAACATGCACATCCCCAGCACGCCCACACCAAGCGCAATCCAGACCCATTTCGGGACCCCACTGCGCGACGCCTTTGGCGCACTCCCGACGCCCACACCCTCAGGGGGTGTTGTTGGCTGTGTCCTCTCGTTTGGATTGGGCAACTCTTGCATCTCAAAATCACCTCTGGAGTAATTATGCCACATCTGGAAGCAATTCAGCACGCATAAATCCCTGCGGCGAACCTGTTCGGTTGCAAGAACCTTTCCTTAAAGCTCCCCCGCAAGCGAGAGGGCTTCCGTGTGTTTGCAGGCGCCCGCTCGGGCAGGGTTCGGTTCCCCTTGCGGAGCAGGGAGAATCTCACGGCTTAAAGGGGTAGATTTTTTTCATGCCTCCCCGAAAGAGCGACGGCTAAAGCCGATCGTATAAAACAAAGCCAGCCTCCGCTGGCTATTTCAGCCGACGCAGGTCGGCTTCGTTGGGTATGGGCAGGACGGCTAAAGCCGTTCCCACTAAACAAAGCCCGCCTGCGCGGGCTATTGTAGCCGACGGAGGTCGGCTTCGTTTCATAGGAACGGCTTCAGCCGTCTGGACACACCCACAATCCCTATAAACCCTGACGGGTGAACCCGTTCCTATTAGA